>Ga0247713_1000663_pt1 | contig 19571 bp, 19 predicted proteins | sample 21E_NmetaG_FD_189936 | JGI IMG/M metagenome (GOLD analysis project Ga0247713, IMG submission 189936) | Soil microbial communities from hillslope of Landscape Evolution Observatory, University of Arizona, Oracle, AZ, United States - 2-1-E_N | ecosystem: Engineered > Artificial ecosystem >... | reverse complement strand
CACCCCCGCGACCCAGGACTCCGTTCAGCTCTGCTCCGAGCAGGAGCGCAAGCGCCAGGAGGTAGAGCCACACGAGCAGGATGAGTCCTCCCCCGAGAACGCCGAAGATCAGATTGGAGGACCCGGCGATCCTGAGGTATGCGCTCAACCCGAGCGAAGCAACCAGCCATCCGACGGAGGCGAACATCGCTCCCGGGAGATCGTCCTTCCAGTGTCCGCGCCTATCCGGAACGACGTGATAGAGCGTGGTCGCCCACGACACCAACAGCGCAAACGACACCGGCCATCGCAGCCACACCCATAGGTAGCCGACGGCTCCACCCAGTCCGATTCGCTCGGCGAGCCGCTCGCCGCTGCCGAACAGGGGCCCGACTACGAATGCCGCCAACATCACCGCCGACAGCAACACCGTGACGATCGCACTCCCGAGGGCGATGACCCGGAGACGAATCCACGACCGGCGCTCCTCGACGTCGTAGGCGAGGTCGAGGGCCCGGATCACTGCGGCAAACGCGCGCGACAGCGACACCAGCGCAAGGAGAGTGGCGAACGTAGCGACGCCGCCGGCATCGCGCGCAAAAAGCCTTTCGACGGCGGCGATGGTCGCATTGCCGCGCTCGGTCAGGATCTCTCGCAGGAAGTTCAGGATCGTTTCCTGCACGCTGGCGGCGAACGTTGCGCCGGTGAATGCTTCGAGCGAGCCGAGCGCATCGGCCAGGACCAGCATCGCGGGGAACGCGCTCAAAACGGAGAAGAACGCGACTTCCGCGGCGAGGCCGTTTACCCGGTCCTGTGCGGAATCCCGTGCTACCGCCAGCACGACGGGCACGATTCGTGACTTGATCCAGGCTTTCACGTTCCCTACCTACCCGGTCCGCAATGGCAGGATGTGCGGATGGAGCGACCGCGGGCCGGAGGGGCGCGGCGACGCCTCGGTACTCGCCGCGAGGTCGTGCTCGAGATGGGCGAGATCATGCCGGGCCCGGTTGAGGTCGTGTGGGATCTGATTACCGATTGGGAGCATCAGGATGACTGGATGCTCGAGGCAAGCGATTTCGTCGTCGTGTCCCAGAGGCGAGAGGGCGTCGGCGTCGAGGCCGAGGCCACGATCAAGATCGGCGGCATAAGCACGCGCGACCGGATCCGGGTCGTGTCGTGGGAGCCGTTCAGGAGGCTGGGGATCGAGCACCTCGGGTGGGTATCCGGCCGCGGCGATCTCTACCTCACGCCGGTCGGTCGCACTCACACCCACGTCTTCTGGCGCGAGGAGCTCGTCCCGCCCCTCGGGGCCGTGGGTGCCGCCGGAATGGTCCTGTTCAAGCCGGTCATGGGCCGCATCTTTCGACGGGATCTGCGCATTCTCGTCGGCTTGGTGCGGGCGTCGGCCGCCCCGCGTCGAGGCTGACGGCGGCGACGGCGCAGGAACCCAGCGGCGCGCGGAGAAAATAACCCCACGAGCTACCTCTTTAGATCACACGAAAGGGATGACCTACGTGAGACTGCTGCGCCTTGTCGTTGCCGTCACGTTCATTGCCGCCGTCATGGTCGCCCCCACGGCCGGCGCCGCGACCGGGCGCGCCGAGCAGGCGGACAAGAGCGACAACGTCAAGCTGCTGAAGACCTACCGGTACGCGGGCGTCGCCGAAAACGACCGCTTCCGCACGGCCGGGACCGACATGGCGTTCCAGGGCAAGTGGGTCTACGCGATGCAGCAGGGGAACGCGGGCGGGGTCCACGTAATCGATGCATCGAAGAAGGTGCCGAAGAAGGTTGCGTTCATCCCATGCGCCGGCGGACAGAACGACGTTGCCGTGGTCAAGCCGGGCCTCATCGCCCTCGGCTATCACAGCTCGACCTGCGCCGAGACGCCCGGCGGCGGCGTTCGCCTGATCGACGTGAAGAACCCCAAGCGCCCGAAGTACCTGGGTTCGGTCAACGACCTCCCGGGCGGGACGCACACTGTGACCGCTTACCCGGGGAAACCGATCATCTACGCGTCGCCCGGCGGACTCGCCAACGGAGCCGGCATCGAGCAGATCCTCGACGTCTCCAACCCGCGCGCCCCCAAGGTGGCGGCGACGTTCACACCGAACCCGGCGGGCTGTCACGACCTCGTCTTCGACATCCGCAAGGACCGCAAGATCGCGGTCTGCGCGGGCTTGGGCGAGACCCAGATCTGGGACGTCTCGGACCCGCTCGCCCCCCGCACCATCGGCCGGATCCACAACCCACTCATCTTCTTCCACCACTCCGCAGCCATTTCCCCGGACGGCGAGCTGCTCGTCCTCGGCGACGAGAACTTCGCCGCCAACGAGTGTCGGGGCGGCCCCACCGGCGCGATGTTTGCCTACGACATCTCCAATCCTGCACTGCCCGTACCTCAGGGATACTTCGGCATCAACCGCGGCGAAAGCCCCATTTCGGCTCCCGATGTCGACCGCGGACAGTGGTGTACCGCCCACCTCTTCAACTTCATTCCGGGGACCCGCATCATGGTCGCCTCGTGGTACGCGGCCGGCATGAACGTCATCGATTGGACCAACCCGCAGAGCCCGCAGGAGATCGAGCACTACATGACCGAGGAGGCGAATTACTGGTCGGCGTATTGGCACGACGGACTCGTCTACGCCAACGACCGCGAGCGCGGCGCGCTGGACATCTTCCGCATCGCCGGTCTCAAAGAAGATAAGGCCCGCTGATCATGCGATCGAAATGGGCCGGACTTTGCGCTGCCGCCTTGCTTGTGACTGCTCTTCCGGCCGGAGCAGGCGAGAGCGCCGTCGACAAGAGCGACAACGTCAAGGTCGTCAAGTCGTTTGCCTACGAGGGAGGAACGGATCTCACCTTCGACGGCCGGTACGTGTTCGCCGCCCAACAAGGGAATGCCGGCGGCATCCACGTAATCGACACGCGCGGCAAGTCTCCGAAGAAGGTCTCTTTTATTCTTTGCCCGGGCTCTCAGAACGACGTCGCCGTGGTGCGCAAAGGACTCCTTGCCCTCGGCTACCACTCGGGCACCTGCGGAGCCGTGCCCGGCGCGGGCGTGCGCCTTCTCGATGTGAAGAACCCGCGGCGGCCCCGGATCCTGGGTTCGGTCGACAACCTTCCGGGCGGGACACACACGCTCACGGTTTATCCGGGAAAGCCGATCATCTACGCCTCCCCCGGTGGGCTGGCCAATGGTGGCGGCGTCGAGCAGATCCTCGACGTGTCGAACCCCAAGAAGCCTGAGGTCGCGGCGACTTACCGGCCCAATGCTGCGGGATGCCACGACGTGTCGTTCGACATCAGAAAAGATCGCGCGCTCGCCTTCTGCGCCGGCCTCACGGAGATTCAAGTGTGGGACGTGTCCGACCCCCTCGCTCCGGTGACGATAGGCCGGATCGTTAATCCCGCGATGTTCTTTCCTCACTCCGCGGTTCCGTCTCCAGATGGGAAATACCTCGTCGTCGGCGATGAAGCCTTCGGCGCCCACGAGTGCGCGGCCGGCGGTCCGACCGGTTCGTTGTTCGTCTACGACATGTCGGTCCCCGAGGCTCCGGTGTTGGTTGGCCAATGGGGGCCACGGCGAGGGGCCGCGCCGGTGGGCGTTACCGAGTGGTGTACCGCGCACAACTTCCAGTTCGTGCCGGGCACGATGAACCTCGTCGTGTCGTGGTACACGGGCGGAACGAGCGTCCTCGACCTGACGAACCCCACCTTGATCACGGAGATCGCTCACTACGTGCCCGACGATGCCGACACGTGGTCCTCGTATTTCTATGCAGGACGTATCTACGCCAACGATCTGAAGCGTGGTCTCGACGTGATCGAAGTCGAGGGACTCGAACCGGGGAAACGAAGTTGAGACCGGGACTCATCTTCCCGGCGGACTTACAAAGGAGGCTTCGATGAAGAAGACTAGGCTCATCGGCGCGATGGCGGCGCTGGCGCTGGCAGCGGTGGGCGCGGCGCCTGCGTCCGGCGACGAAAAGGCGCCGCCGTTGTCGGAAAACGTCGAGCATGTGACCACCGTTCCCGGGTCGACCGGGGGTCACGTCGCGATCGAAGGAAAGCGCATGTACGTCGGCGCCTACGGCTTCGGGATGCGGATATTCGACATCTCGAAGCCCGAGGCACCAGAGGTCATCGGGGAGTGGATGCCGGGATTCGAGGGCACGGGCGACCCGGGGCTGCGCGCCGACGCGGTTCCGGACGCCGCACAGTTCGGCAAGCGGCACATCGCCACGCTCGGCGGAACGAGCCGGACCGCGTCGACGACGCGCACCGAGTTCCTCGACGTAACCGACCCTGCGAACCCTGAGCTTTTGTGGGAGATGGTCGGCGACCAGGACGGAGAGGCCCACAACGGCGACATCGTCGACAAGCGCAAGCTGTGGATGCCGTCGGGAGGAGACAACCTCCTCGGCCTCCGCATCTACGACATGCGCCCGCTCCTCGGAAAGAAGCCGAAGGCGCCGAGGCTCCTGTTTGCAGGGGATCCGTCGCTCCTGTGGGAGGCGTCGCCCTACCGGAAGGGACGCCCGGTTGGAAACCCATACACGCACACCCACGACGTGACGGTGTATCCGGATTTCAAGGTGCGGATGGGCGGCAAGACCAAAAAGCGCGACATCGCGTTGTTGGCGGAGGGCGGCAGCTACCTCAGCAACGCCGGCAACACGGGAAGCATCGTCGTGGTCGACATCACCAACCCGCGGCGACCGGTCGCGCTGAATCGGTGGACCAACGACGAGGGTCACGCGATCCGCTACTACCACGAGGCTCAGTTCCTCGATGGAGACAACAGCGTGATGATCGTCACCGACGAGGACCTGCATAACGGCTGCAACGCGGGCGGCGTCGCACTGGTACGCGTCTCACCCGACCTCACGAGCGCGACGAAGCTGTCTGAGTGGTTCATCGGGACGGGCACTCCCGCGCCGGTTTGTTCGGCCCACGTCTTCAGCACGAAGGGCAACTACATGTACATGGGCTCGTACAACGCCGGCCTCCAGGTGATCGACCTCCGTAACCCCAAAGAGCCGGTCAAGGCGGGCTACTACATCGAGCCGGGAATGAACTCCTGGGGCGCGCAGTGGCACAAGGGGGTCGTGTACGTCGGCGACTTCGGTGCCCGTGGGCTCGACGTGTTCAAGTTCACGCCGGACGAGGGCTGACGGCGCAGTTACCCAACCGGGTTGGGGGGCCTCCCCCCAACCGACATCTCAGCGTTTTAAACGCCCAGACGCGTGTTGAGAGCGCGTTTGGGCGTTCAAAACGTTCTGGCGGCGGTTGGCGAGGTCGTGCCCGCGCCCGTCCCGGCGGCTCGATCCACCCGGTTTCGCCCCTGTGGGCTCGATCCACCCGGGTCTCGCCCCGCAGCGGCCCGGCGCGCCGTGGCCAACCGACATCTCAGCGTTTTAAACGCCCAGACGCGTGTTGAGAGCGCGTTTGGGCGTTCAAAACGTTCTGGCGGCGGTTGGCTAGGGCGCGCCGGGGCGCCGTTAGGCTCGAACCATGCCCGCCCAGGCGTACGAGGGAAAGCCGTGCGTATGCCAGTTCCGCCGCGGCCTGTGCGACCAGACGTGTGTGGCGCACATGATGGAGACGAAGTTTTACGTCGCCTGCCTCAACTTGAGTGGGCGGCGCGCCGTGGTGGTCGGGGGTGGCAGCGTCGGCCTCGAGAAGATCGACGGGTTGCTGGCGTGCGGGGCACGGGTGACCTGCGTCGCCCCAAAGGTCGTTCCGGAGGTCCGATCGCTCGCCGCCGAGGGGTCGATCGAGTGGAGGGAGCGCACCTACGAGAGCGGCGATCTCGAAGGTTCGTTCTTGGTGATCGCCGCGACGAACGACACCGACGTGAACGTGCGCGTGTTCGGGGACGCCGAGGCGCGAGCGATGCTCGTGAACGTGGTCGATGTTCCGCCGCTGTGCAATTTCATCCTTCCGGCAATCGTCAGGTGGGGGCCTATAGCCGTCGCGGTATCGACCGCGGGGGCGAGCCCGGCCCTCGCCAAGCGCATGAAGCGTGAGATCGCCGAAGCCTTCGGGCCGGAGTATGCCGAGCTGGCGCTGATCCTCAACGACGCGCGCGGATGGGCCAAGGCGACGCTTCCGACCTACCAGGATCGCAAAGCGTTCTTCGAAGCCATTGTCGCGGGCCGGCCCGATCCGATCGAGCTGCTGCGCGCCGGCAACCGGGCCGAAGTCGAGGAGCTCATTCGGCGCGCCGTCGAGGAGGTGGAGGCGTCATCGACGACCTCCTAACCCGAATCCTGGATATCGCGCGCGACCTTGTTGTGCCGTGAGCGCCGCGATCGAAACGGAGGGCCTCTCCAAACATTTTGGTTCGGTCAAGGCGCTCGAGGACGTTCACCTCGACGTGCAGCCCGGCGAGATCGTCGGCTACCTCGGCCCCAACGGCGCCGGAAAAACGACGACGATCCGCCTCTTGTTAGATTTCATCCGGCCTACGGCCGGGCGCGCCGAAGTGCTGGGGCTCGACGTCCACCGCGCGAGCATCGAGATCCGGCGCCGAGTCGGCTATCTTCCCGGTGAGCTTGCGCTCTACGACCGCATGACCGGCCGGCAGCACTGCGAGTACATCGGTGCGCTCCACGGGACGAACGATGTATCGGTCGCGTGCGCGGTTGCCGAACGCCTCGATTTGGATCTGTCGCGCCCGGTCGGCGAGCTGTCGAGAGGCAACAAACAAAAGGTGGGCATCGCAACTGCGTTCATGCATCGTCCCGAGGTGCTGATCCTCGACGAGCCGACCGGCGGGCTCGATCCGCTCGTCCAGCAAGAATTCCATGGGTTGTTGCGCGAGGCCGCGGCCGAAGGTGCAGGGATCTTCCTGTCGTCGCACGTGCTGACCGAAGTCGAGCGCGTGGCAGATCGTGTCGCGATCGTGCGGGGAGGCCGCCTCGTCGCGTTCGAGCAGATCGCCGCCCTCAAGGCACGCGCGCCCCGCCGCCTCGAGATCCACTTTGCGTCTGCGTCGCCACCGGACGGTGTTGCGGATATCCCGGGTGTTCACGACGTTCGCATTGCAGGTCGGGTTGCAACGCTCGTGGTCGACGGAAGCATCGATCCCGTCGTCAAGTTCCTCGCTCTCCACGAGGTCGAGAACGTCGTCAACCACGCAGCGGACCTCGAGGAGATCTTTCTCGCGTTCTATTCGGAGGGCGATCCGTGACGCGCTCGAGCGTTTTCGCACAGAGCGTATGGGAACGACGAAGGTCGTTCATCGGGTGGTTCGCGGGACTCATCTTCCTCGTGGTCGTGAGCGTCGCGCCCTATGCGTCGTTCCGCGGGAACCGCGCGCTGGAGCGGCTGGTCGAGAACCTGCCCGGCATCGTGCGGGCGCTGACGGGCGGCGAGACCGACCTGCTGTCGCCGGAAGGATGGCTCAACGGTCGCTTGTTCGCGCTCATGCTGCCGCTGTTGTTCTCGACTTTTGCGATCGGCCGCGGCGCGGATGGAGTCGCCGGCGAAGAGGCGAACGGGACGCTCGAGCTGGTGCTGTCGGCACCACTGCGCCGAACGCGCTTTGTGCTCGAGAAGTTCGCGTCCGTGGGGGCAGGGCTCATGCTCGTCGCGCTCGTTACCTGGCTCGCGCTCGCGGTGACGACGACCGCGGCCGGCATGAAGGTGCCGCTCGTGAACGTGGCGACGGCGATGATGGCGATGTACCTCCTCGGGATGTTCCACGGCGCGCTCGCCCTCGGCGTCGGCGCCGCCACCGGTTACCGCGGAACGGCGATCGCGGTGGCAACGATCGTCGCCGTTGCGGGCTACGTCCTCGATTCGCTTGCCGAGCTGTGGGGCGTCGCCGAGCGCCTGCGGTGGTTGTCGCCGTTCACCTATGCAGATGCGATCCCGCCGCTCACAGGAGAGCCTTTTCTCGGAGACTTCTCCGTCCTCGCCGCGTCGATTACGGCCGCACTATGCGTCGGCGTGTGGATGTTCGATCGACGCGACCTCAGGAGCTGACCACGACAACGGCGTTGCCGTGCGGGCGCGGCGTCATCGACCCAGAAGCCCTGCGAGCCGCTCCACGCCTTCGACGAGGTCGTCGTCCGACAGCGCGTACGAAAGGCGCACATAGCCCGGCGCGCCGAAACCCTCGCCGGGCACGACCGCCACCTTTACCTCCTCGAGGATCGCCTCGGCGAAGTCGGTCGCGGTCTCGATCGTCCGGCCGCCGATCTTGCGCCCGTAGACGCCCTCGACCGACGGAAAGCAGTAGAACGCACCCTCGGGCTCGTAACAGGTGATGCCGTCGATTTCGTTCAGCATCTTCGTCATCGTCTGCCGGCGCCGGTCGAATGCGTCGCGCATCTGCGTCACTGCTGTGAGATCTCCCGAAACCGCGGCGAGAGCGGCCGCCTGAGACACGTTCGAGACGTTAGAGGTTGCGTGGCTCTGCAGCGAGCTTGCCGCCTTGACGACATCGGGCGGTGCAATCAACCAGCCGACCCTCCAGCCCGTCATCGCGTAGGTCTTTGCGACTCCGTTGACGACGATGCAGCGCTCGGTGATGCCCGGCACCGCGGCCGGGAGCGACGTGAAGCGGGCGTCGCCGTAAACGAGGTGCTCGTAGATCTCGTCGGTGATCACCCACAGATCGTTGTCGGCGGCCCACCGACCGATCGCCTCGACCTCATCGGGTGGGTACACCGCTCCCGTCGGGTTCGACGGCGACACGAACACGAGCACCTTCGTTCGCTCCGTGAGCGCCGCCTCCAGTTGCTCGATCGAGACGCGGAAGCCGGTCTCCTGGGTGGTCGAGATGGGAACGCTGCGACCGCCGGCCAGCGTGATCATCTCGGGGTACGACACCCAGTAGGGCGCCGGGAGCAACACCTCATCGCCTTCGTCGACGATCGTGAGGAACGCGTTGAAGAGGGCATGCTTGCCGCCGTTGGTCACGACCACTTGCGACGGCTCCACCTCGAACCTCGAGTCGCGCCGCGTCTTCTCCGCGATCGCAGCCCTTAGCTCCGGGAGCCCGGGACCGGGCGTGTAGTGGTGGTAAGGCGCGTGGCGGACCGCCTCGGCGGCCGCCGCCACGATGTGCTCCGGCGTCGGAAAATCCGGTTCGCCCGCTCCGAACCCGATGATGTTCTCGCCCGCGGCCTTGAGCGCCTTTGCCTTGGCGTCGATGGCGAGCGTCGGCGATTCGTTCACCGCACCGACGCGGTTCGAGATCCTTCTGGTGCGTGCGATGCGAAGTCTCCCTCGGAGTCGTCGTGGCGGCTAGTCTCGTCCCCGGATGATAGGCGAGCAACATGAGGAGACGATGGACGGTCCCGGGATCACGTTGCCGGCCGAGTTGAGGCCGGCCGACGGACGATTTGGTTCCGGGCCGTCGAAGGTGCGCGTCGAGGCGCTCGGTGCGCTTGGGGCCACCGGCGCGTCTTTCCTCGGCACGAGCCACCGTCAGGGGGGCGTTAAGGACGTCGTCGCCCGCGTCCGAAGAGGGCTTGCGTCGCTGTTCGAGCTTCCGGACGGCTACGAGGTGGTGCTCGGCAACGGCGGCGCGACCGCGTTCTGGGACGCGATGGCATTCTCGCTAATCGAGCGAAAGAGCCAGCACGCGGTGTTCGGCGAGTTCTCGGCCAAGTGCGCCGCGGCCGCCGAGGCGCCCCATCTCGACACGCCCGAGATCGTGGAGTCGGAGCCGGGCACGCACCCGTTGCCTTACGCCAACGACGACGTCGACCTCTACGCACTCACGCACAACGAAACCTCCACCGGGGTCATGATGCCGGTCCGGCGCCCGTCGCCGCAGGCGTTCGTCGCCGTCGACGCGACCTCGGCCGCGGGCGGCACCGAAGTGGACCCGAACGAGTTCGACGTCTACTACTTCGCGCCGCAGAAGTGCTTGGCGAGCGACGGTGGGCTGTGGTTGGCGCTCGTCTCGCCGGCGGCCGTCGACAGGGTCCAGTCGATCGCCGGAAGTGGCCGCTACGTCCCCGCGTTTCTCGACTTGAACATCGCACTCGAGAACTCGCGCAAGGACCAGACCTACAACACCCCCGCGCTGGCGACGCTGTTCCTGACCGCCCACCAGATCGAGTGGTTGCTCGAGTCCGGCGGACTTGCCGCGGCGGCGCGCCGGAGTGCCCGTTCGTCGGAGGCTCTCTATACGTGGGCCGAGAGAAGCGACTACGCGACGCCGTTCGTGAAGGATCCGGAACAGCGGAGCGCGGTCGTCGCCACGGTGGACTTCGATGCCGCAATCGATGCGGCGCGGGTCGCCAAGACGCTCCGGGACAACGGCATCCTCGACACCGAGCCTTACCGCAAGCTCGGGCGCAACCAACTGCGGATTGCGACCTATCCGGCGATCGATCCTTCGGACGTCGAGATCCTCACGCGGGCCATCGACTTCGTGGTGGAGAGGCTTTGACCGAGGGGTTACTCGCCCTCGCCGCCCTCGCCTTCGCCGTTGCCGATCTCTCCCTCGATGTCGACCCCGCCTCCGCCGCCATCGCCCTCTCGCTCGTTGCCGCCGTCGACGTCTACGCTCCCTTCACATGCGAGGCCGCCGAGCGCCACAAGCAGCGCGGCTACGGGCGCGGTGATCTTTCCTCTCAGCACTGTCGCTCCTTCCTCGTCGCGTTTCGAAAGTCTTGCCCGGTGCGGGGGGATCCATGCCCGTCCGGGTAGCATCGCCGGATGAAGGTCCTGGTCTCGGATCGCCTCTCGGCCGCGGGAGTCGAACGACTGCGCGAGCACGTCGACGTCGACGTGCGTCCCGGCATGTCTCCCGAGGAGTTGGTGGAGGCAATCCCTGCGTACGATGCGCTCGTCGTGCGATCGGCGACCCGGGTGACGGCGGAGGTCCTGGAGCGGGCGGAGAACCTGAAGGTCGTGGGGCGGGCCGGCATCGGCCTCGACAACGTCGACGTCGCGACCGCAACGAAACAGGGAATCCTCGTCGTCAACGCACCTCAGTCCAACATCCTCTCGGCGGCCGAGCACACGATTGCGTTGCTGCTCGCCCAGGCACGCAACATTCCGCAGGCGCACGCGGCCCTGGTCGCGGGTAAGTGGGAACGGGAGCGGTGGCAGGGCGTCGAGTTGCACGGCAAAACGCTCGGGATCATCGGACTCGGTCGGGTCGGTACGCTCGTCGCGCAGCGGGCCAGTGCGTTCGGGATGCGACTCATCGCCTTCGATCCCTACGTTGCACCGCCCCGTGCGGCGCAGATGGGCATCGAGCTGCTTGCGACGGTCGAAGACGTGTGCGCCCGCAGCGATTTCCTCACGATTCACTTGCCGAAGACCGCGGATACGACGGGGATCATCGGGGAGCGCGAGCTCACGGCGGCGAAACCGGGACTCAGGGTCGTGAACACCGCCCGGGGCGGGATCGTCGATGAAAATGCACTGGTCGAGGCCGTTAAGGCGGGACGGATCGCCGGCTGTGCGGTGGATGTCTTCGACGAGGAGCCGGTGACGGATCATCCGCTGTTCTCGCTGCCGAACGTCGTGGTTACTCCGCATCTCGGAGCGTCCACCGCGGAGGCGCAAGATAAGGCGGGAGTTGCGATCGCGGAGCAGGTCCTCCTCGCGCTCCGCGGCGAGTTCGTCCCCTATGCGGTCAACCTCGACGCCGGGCCCGACATCCCCGACGGGCTTCGCCCCTACCTTCGCCTTGCGGAACGACTGGGAAGAGTCGCGGTGGGACTCGCAAGCGGCGGGATCGAGAATCTGCGCTTCGAATACCACGGCCAGATCGCCGAGCACGATACGCGTGCCCTCACCCTCTACGGGTTGAAGGGGGCCTTCAGTGCGGTCGTCCACGAGCCGGTCACGTTCGTCAATGCGCCCCTTTTTGCCAAAGAGCGGGGGATTGTCGTCGAGGAGACGAAGTCGGCCGACTCGCTCGATTACGTCAATCTCGTCCAAGTTCGGGCGGAGTGCGAAGGCGAGACGATCTCGGTCGGCGGGACCCTCGTCGGCAAAAGAGACAACGAGCGCTTGGTTCGTCTGTACGGTTACGAGTTCGACATGGCGTTCGCGCCGATCATGACGTTCTTCCGTTACGAGGATCGGCCCGGCATCATCGGAATCGTCGGAACTCTTCTCGGTGAAGCCGGAGTGAACATCGCGACGATGGAGGTCGGACGCAAGGCCGAGGGCGGCGAGGCCCTGATGGGCCTTGCGGTCGACTCGCCCATCCCGGAGGACGTCCTGGACGACATCAAGAGACGGGCGTCGATCGCCGACGCGCGGCTCGTCGTACTGGACGCGTAGCTCGCGGCGACGAGGAGGAGAGATGCCGATCCAAGCGGTCGACAAGGTGTGGATGAACGGCGAGCTCGTTCCGTGGGACGAAGCAAAGGTGCACGTCCTGAGCCATGCCCTGCATTACGGGACCGGCGTCTTCGAGGGCATCAGGTGTTACGAGACACCCCGTGGTCCGGCGGTGTTCCGGGTGAGGGATCACATGCGACGCCTCGAGCAGTCGGGAAAGATCTTCATGATGTCCCTTCCGTACACCGTCGACGAACTGTGCGACGCGACTTTCGAGCTGATTCGCGTCAACGACCTCAAGTCGTGTTACGTCCGTCCCATCGCCTTCCGCGGCTACGGCGAGATCGGCGTCTTTCCCGAGAACAACCCCATCGATGTCACGATCGCAGTGTGGCCGTGGGGTTCCTACCTCGGTGATGAGGCGCTGGAGAAGGGCGTGCGCATGACGATCTCGTCGTGGCGACGGCACGACCTCAACATCATCCCGCCCGCCGCAAAAGTGACGGGGGCCTACATCAATTCCGTTGCCGCCAAGCAGGAGGCGATTCACAAGGGATTCGATGAAGCGATCATGCTGAACTCTGCGGGCTACGTCGCGGAGGCGACCGGTGAGAACCTTTTCGTCGTACGCGACGGTGAGATCACGACCCCCCCGCTGTCGGCCGGGGCCCTGCCCGGCATCACCCGCGAGTCGGTGATGCAGATCGCCGCCGATCTCGGCACCCCCGTCCACGAGGGGATGATCTCGCGCTCCGACCTTTACCTGGCCGACGAGATGTTCTGCTGCGGCACCGCCGCCGAGGTCACTCCGGTACGTGAGGTCGACGGGCGCATCATCGGCGATCCCGGTCCCATCAGCCAGGCGGTCCAGTCGAAGTTCTTCCAGGTGGTGAAAGGGGAGGACGAAAAATACTTCGACTGGCTGGACTTCGTCGGCTGATGCTGGGTGCCTACGCGTCGAGGGACGTGGTCTTTTCGGCGGCCTCTCGGAAGACGCGCAACGCCGCGAGGCGGAGCTCCATCTCGTCGACCACGAGCTCACCAAGCTGCTTGAGGATGTCGAGCTCTTCATCGGTGAGGGTGCGCGGTTCGGTATCGATGATCGTGAGCGTGCCCAGGTTGTACCCGTCTGCAGTCTTGAGGGGAACGCCTGCGTAGAACCGGAGGCCGAGTTCGCCTCGAACTAGTTCGTTTTCGAGGGCCCGCGGATCCACGACCGCGTCCTCCACGATCCACGGTTCGTAATGAAGCACGGCCGAAGCGCACAAGCCCGGCTCGCGATCGACCTCCTCGGCCGAGATTCCGTACTTCGATTTGAACCAGATGCGGTCGTGATCGACGATGCTGATGGTCGAGATCGGAACGTTGAAGATGCGCGCCGCCAGCCTCGTGATGCGGTCGAACGCGCCGTCGGGGGGAGAGTCGAGGATGTCGTAGCGATTGACCGCGGTGATGCGGAGATCTTCGTTCGAGGGAATGAGCGGCCCGGGCGTCGCCCGCGACGTCTCGACCTCTACCTCCGGCCCGGTGACGACGAGCGACGACGAGCACACCGGGCACGCGTCATCATCACCTGCATGTAGGTACACGCTGCGCACGCATATACCGCAAAACGCTTGCTTCAACATTAGTGTCCGACCCCCGCAAAAGAGAAGCATGAAGATTACTAGATGGAGGAGAATAGGCGCGCACCTTGCGCCTTGACGCTCGAACCGCTGCTATAAGACGATCTAACCGTCTAAAAGGAGGTGGTGCTCGTGTCCAAAGGAGCCATGGACATGGTGTCCGACGCGAAGGGTCAGATCGAGAACCTGGCGCCGGAGCAGGTGGCGAAGGAGCTCGAGGAAGGCGCCGTCCTGATCGACGTTCGAGAGCCCGAGGAGGTTCAGGCGACCGGCCGCATTCCGGGTGCGGTCAACGCTCCGAGGGGAATGCTCGAGTTCTACGCAGACTCCTCACTCCCGTACCACCGGGAGGAGTTCGACAAGGACAAGCGGATCATCCTGCATTGCGCCTCCGGGGGTCGCTCCGCGCTGGGGGCGGCGACCCTGAAGCAGATGGGCTACGACAACGTCGCTCACCTCGACGGCGGAATGAACGCGTGGAAGCAGGCGGGGCAACCGGTGGAAGGCGGGAGCTAAAAGGGGCCGTCGCCGGCCCGCGCGACGATGAGCAGGTAATCGGCGTCGTAGGACACGGTCCCGTCGGTGGCCCGGTTGTGTCGCCGTACCACCTCGTCTTGTTGTTCCGCGACCTCGGTGTAGACCTCTTCTCCAACCGCAGCTCTAAACGCAATGATCGGCGCGGCGTTTGCCTCCCGGTGACGCCGCGCCGCCTCGACCGAGTCGTAGGCAAAGCGAACCGAGCGGCGTTCGATCAGGAGGTGGTCGACGAGCCCGTCGAACAGCTTCCGGACGTACCCCTCTTCGCCCCACTGCGGCGCGTTTCCCACTCCGGCCGGCGGCGGGGGCAGCTTTTCGTTCATGGTCGAGAACATCTCCGAGTTGAAGCCGTCGGCCGTCCACGCGGTGAGTCCCACGACGCCTCCCGATGCCACTCTGGTCAGTTCTCGCGCCACACGCCCGTGGCGGGGGGCGAAGATGGCGCCGAAGCACGAGGTGACGATGTCGAAAGAGGCGTCGGGAAAGGGCAGATCCTCGGCGTTCGCCTCCCGCCATTCGACTGCCACGCCGGCTTCATTCGTGCGGGCGGATCCCTTGGCGATCATCGCCGGCGAGAGATCGGTGGCGGTGACGATCGCGCCGCGGCGCGCCGCGGCAAGGGCGACGTTTCCCGTTCCTGCGCCGACGTCCAGCAATCGCCGTCCCTCCGTCACCGCGCATGCGTCCACCAGCGCGTGTGCGGCGGGCTCGAGGTGCTCGGCGATCGGGCCGTAGTTCCCGAGGCCCCACATGTTCCTGGCGCGCTCGATAAGCGGGTCGATGACGCGTCCGCCTTTCGTCGACATTGCGGAGGCTCAGTTTAGTCTCGACCGCATGTCGACTGCCGTTCGGACTCGTATCGCGCCCGCGCCGAGCGGATCTATTCATGTCGGCAACGCGCATACGGCGCTGTTCAACTGGCTGTTTACGCGGGGGCAGGGTGGCGCGTTCGTGCTTCGCATCGAGGACACCGACGCAGTCAGGGTGTCCGACGAACACGTCGAGGGAGTGCTCGAGGACCTCAGGTGGCTCGGCCTCGATTGGGACGAGGGCCCGGAGGTCGGCGGACCTAACGCGCCCTACCGCCAGAGCGAACGTCGCGACCATCATCGGGCCCGGGCAGAGAAGTTCGTCGCCGAGGGCCTTGCCTATCGAGACTATTTGAGTCCGGACGAGCATGAAGAACTGCGACGGCGGGCGCAGACGACCAAGGAACCGTGGCGCTTCTCGGAATGGGTACGCGCGCGCAACGAAGAGCACGAAGACGCCTTGGTGGCCGAGGGGCGTCCTTACACCGTTCGCTTTCGCGTTCCGGAAGGCCGCACGGTCACTTTCGAGGACGTTCTTCGCGGCAACGTCGTCACCGACACGCGCAACATCGCCGACTTCATCCTGCTGCGCTCCGACGGAACTCCGACGTACATGCTCGCCGTCACGGTTGACGACGTGGAGATGGAAATCACCCACATCATTCGGGGGGACGACCTCATGGCGTCCACACCCCGCCAATTGCTCCTGCGTGAGGCCATGGGAGTGCCATGGGTGCCGGTCTTTGGACACCTGCCGCTCCTCGTGGATCCATCGGGGCGGCCGTTGTCGAAGCGCTGGGGAGACGTTGCGGTCCGCAACTATCGCGACCGCGGGTTCCTCCCCGAAGCCGTCGTCAATTACCTGGCCCTCCTCGGATGGAGCTACGACGACCGCACCAATATCTTCTCGCTCGACGAGCTCATCGAGAAGTTCTCGCTCGAGCGGGTCGGGCGCAATCCGGCCGCATTCGATGTGGCAAAGCTCGAGTGGTTGAACGGGCACTACATTCGCGCCCGAAGCCCCCACGATCTGGCCGCCGAGCTCGTACCTTTTTGCGAGCGGGCGGGCTTCGAAGTGACCAGCCCGGACGCGCGCTCCCGCCTCGAGTCGGTGACGCCGTTGCTCGTCGAGCGACTCAAGCGACTCGACGAGGCGCCGGACATGATCAGGTTCCTGTTCGATCAAGAGGTCACGCCGGACGAGAAAGCCCGCAAGGTGCTCGCCGGTCAGGCTGAATATCTGTCCGAGGTGGTGGACGTGCTGGACGCGGTGGAGGAGTGGCGGACGGAAACGATCGAAGCGGCGCTGCGCCGACTCGCGGAAAAGCTCGAACTGAAGCCGAAGAAGGCGTTCCAGCCGATTCGCGCGGCGGTGACGGGAACGCTCGTGTCTCCGCCGCTGTTCGAGTCACTCGAGATCCTGGGACGCGAACGAACCCTGATTCGGCTGCGGGCGTCGGTTTAGTATCCTCGGGTGCCGTCGATGGGGCGTGGGGTAACCTGGCAGCCCGGCGGATTCTGGTTCCGTTAGTCCTGGTTCGAATCCAGGCGCCCCAGCCACCGGTGGATGTGCGGTAGGCTGCACGTCCGCTGCGAGGCCCGGTAGTCTAGTTGGCCTAGGACGCCGCCCTCTCAAGGCGGAGATCACGGGTTCGAATCCCGTCCGGGCTACTGTTGGGTCGATTGCCGGCGCGGCGCGCCGGTGTCGACGCGCCGAGACAGCGACGATACGCCCGAGAAGGAGTTGCCATGAACACCATCGACCTCGTCGAACGCCCGTACCTACGGGACGACGTGCCGGAATTCAGGCCCGGCGACACGACGCGCGTCCACGTTCGGGTGGTCGAAGGCGAGCGCGAGCGAGTCCAGGTGTTCGAGGGCATCGTCATTCGCCGTCAGGGAAGCAAGCTTTCGGAGACTTTCACCGTACGCAAGATCTCATTCGGCGTCGGAGTTGAGCGAACGTTCCCCGTCCACTCGCCCATGATCTCGAAAATCGAGGTCGTAACTCGGGGACAGGTTCGGCGGGCAAAGCTTTACTACCTCCGTTCCCGCGTCGGCAAGAAGGCGACCAAGATCAAAGAGCGCCGCGAGGCCTGAGCTCAGACGTTGCAGCAGCGGTCTGAGGCTCCTCCGCCACCCGATTCATCAACGACCCGCGACGGCGACGGTGGTCCCGCGCCCGCGCCCGTCGCACCTCGTGATCGGCGGCGACGTCCGTTCTGGCGAGAACTGCCGATCCTCATCGTCATCGCTTTTGCAGTTGCACTCTTGATCAAGTCGTTCCTTGTTCAGGCGTTCTTTATTCCCTCCGCGTCGATGGAACCCACCCTGCTCATCGGCGACCGCGTTCTGGTCGAAAAGGTGTCGTACCGCTTCGGCAAGCCCGATCGCGGCGACGTCGTCGTGTTCGAGAAGGATTTCGTCGAACCTCCGCCCGAGGCGGACGAATCGTTCGTGCGCGACATCACCGATTCGTTCCGCGGCCTGTTCGGCTTTCCCACCGCCGGACAACAGGACTTCATCAAGCGCGTCGTTGCCGTCTCCGGCGATCGCATCGAGGGACGAGACGGCAAGGTCTTCGTGAACGAGGAGGAAGTGGACGAGCCGTACCTGCCGGAAGGGATCCAAACATCCCCATTCGGGCCGGTCGAGGTCCCCGAGGGCATGGTGTTCGTCATGGGCGACAACCGCGGGAACTCGGACGACTCCCGGAGCTTTGGGCCGATCGACGTCGACCAGGTGATAGGGCACGCGTTCGTGCTCATTTGGCCCCCCGGCCATGTCGAGGGGCTTTAACCTCACCTATCTATGCCCCGAGTCCATGAGGTTGCGAAGGAGCTTGGCGTCCCCTCGCGCGAGGTGATCGCGGAGCTCAACGCCCTGGGGCACCCCGTCACCAGCCACGCGTCCTCGGTGGACGCCGACACCGCAGCCGTCGTCAAGGCACGAATCGGTAATGGAGCGGCGGCGAGCGCAGTAGATGATCAACCGGCCGCGGCGCATCCCACTCCGGAAGACGACGCACCTCCGGCAGATCAGCCGACGCGACCGAGCGCGTGGGGACCTGTGGTCGCGCCTCCGACGACCGGTGCATCCGAGCCGGCGCCCGCGGGGGAGGATCTTTCTTCGTCCGAGCCCGCCGGCGCACCGGTGCGGGACCGGGGTCGTTCGAGGGTCACGCGTCAGCTTCTCGAAATCCCGATCCTCGTTGGGTTGGCGTTCGTCATCGCGATCGTGATCAAGACGTTTCTCGCACAGGCCTTCTACATCCCGTCACCGTCGATGCGGCCGACGCTCGTGGAAGGCGACCGCGTCCTCGTCGAGAAGCTGTCGTACCGCTTCGGAAATCCGGACCGGGGCGACGTCGTGGTCTTCGCGAAAGAGGTGTTCGGTGTCTCTCAGGATCTGCCGTGGCAGGAGGATGTGCGCAATTTCTTCCGCGAGCTGCTCGGGCTTCCGACCGGTACCGAGGAGGACTACATCAAACGCGTGGTCGGCGTGAGCGGCGACGTCATTCGGTACGCGGGCGAGCCGCGCCGGCTGACGGTCAACGGCGACGTGGTCGAGGAGCCGTACCTCCGCAAAGGGGCCGATCGCTCGAGCCAGACCCTTACCGGGCGGGACTGCGAGCGGCTCGATATGGAGCGCAAGGCCAGGGGTTGCATCGTTCCTGCCGGCCGGGTGTTCGTGATGGGCGACAATCGGGGCAACTCAGAGGATTCGCGGGTGATCGGACCGATCGAGGAAGATCACATCGTCGGGCGGGCCTTCGTCGTCATCTGGCCGTTCCGCAACTGGAGCGGGCTATAGCGAAATCGCCGGAGAGGCGCGGCAAGTTCGCTAGCATCCGGGAATGATCACGACCGGCGAGCTCGCCCCCGGCGCGGAGCCTGCTTTCAGTGATGGTTACCCCCCGCCGGGCCGGGTCGAAGAGCGATTGGCCGCATTCGGCTTTACTCGCGTCGCGGGCGCGGACGAGGTCGGCCGCGGCGCGTTGGCCGGCCCTCTCGTGGCCGCCGCAGTGATCCTCCCTCCCGACGTCGAGATCGAGGGCTTGCGCGATTCGAAGTTGTGCACCGCGCCCCAGCGGGAACGGCTTGCGCAAACGATCCGTGAGCTTGCGCTGGCAGTCTCCGTCGTGCGCATAACGCCGGCTCGAATCGACCGCGACGGCTTGCAGAGGTGCAACCTCCAGGCGCTTCGGCGCGCCCTGCGGGGGCTCGAGGAGACGCCGGACTACGCGCTCACCGACGGCTTCTTCCTCCGACGAATGCGGGTTCCGGCTCTTGCGGTGAAGAAGGGGGACGCGGTGTCGCGCAACGTCGCGGCCGCCTCGATCGTTGCC
>Ga0247713_1000662_pt1 | contig 19598 bp, 24 predicted proteins | sample 21E_NmetaG_FD_189936 | JGI IMG/M metagenome (GOLD analysis project Ga0247713, IMG submission 189936) | Soil microbial communities from hillslope of Landscape Evolution Observatory, University of Arizona, Oracle, AZ, United States - 2-1-E_N | ecosystem: Engineered > Artificial ecosystem >... | reverse complement strand
CGTCTTCGTCTTCGTGGTCTGCTTGGCGGCTCCCGTCCTCTTCGCGGCCGTCTTCGGCGCCGCCGACCTCTTGCGGGAGCCCGACCTCTCCACGGTCAGGTTGCCTCCTCCCGGGGCGAACACCGATGAGCCCCCGGCGTCCCACGCCACCGTGTACCGGGCCCCTGAGATCCCCTGGGAGATCGTCGTCACCGTCCCGATCCGGCGCACCTGTCCCACCTTGCGGGGATCGATCGAAACGCGGTCTCCGACCTTGATCTCAGCCATCGTCCCTCCTGTCCTCTACACGCCGCGCGCCAGGTCGATCCCGCGCAGCCGGTCCGTCACCTGGTCCATGCTCCTCTGGAGCCACCCGTCGTCCATCGTCCCCGTGATCTCCGTCGTGGGGAAGACGAAGAGGGACAGCTCGTCCTGGGCCGAGAAGGTGAACCCCTTCTCGACGAAGTACTCCCCCAGCGCCAGCTCCCACGTCAACTCGGCCACGCCGTTCGGGTGGACCGTGAGCCAGAAGATGAGGTAGCGGTGCTCGCGCTTCGACCAGACGACCGCGCCGTCGCGCCTCTGCTGGACGGCGTTGAACCCGGCGTCGACCGCCTGCTGGCTCACGCTCCCTCCTCCAGCCGTCGGACCCGGTCGATGTTGGGGACCTCATCGGGGTCGACCTCCCGGGTCTGGAGCCACGCATCGACGATCTCCCGGGCGAGGATGGGGGTCGCGAGCCGGAGACTCATGGCGAGCACGTTCGCGTCGTTCCAGCGGCGGGCCCCGCGCGCGGTCTCCGCGTCGGTGCACAGCGCCGCCCTCACCCCTGGGACCTTGTTGGCCGCGATCGAGCACCCCGTGCCCGTCCAGCAGAACAGGATGCCCTGCTCGGCCCGGCCCTCGGACACCGCCCGCGCGACGGTCTCCGATACCTCCGCCCACTGCCTGTCGTCGCCCGGAGCGATCGGTCCGTGGAGCTCGAGCTCCAGGCCACGCTCCCGCAGCGCCTCGATCACGGCATCCGTGGTCGGGGTCCGTTCGTCCGAACCTATGGCGACGCGCATGAGCCGAATCTATCGCAGGGCTATCCCTCGACCGGCGCCATCGGCTGGGTGCGGTCCTCGACCTGCTCGACGGGCCGTCGCCCCCGAGCCAGGACCAGCGCGTACAGGGCGAGCGCGAGCCCCGACCCGGCCGTCCACCCCCACGCGAACAGGTCTCCCACCCGCGCGTACAGCGAGGACGCCGCGCGCGCCTGCACGACGCCCTCGACCACGGTCGGGACGAAGAGGGGGGACCGCTCGATCACCACACCGTTGGGGTCGACCAGCGCGCTATGCCCCGAGATGGCGGCCTGCACACCCCACTGCCTCAGCTCCGCCGCCCGCATCCGGACATGCGTCAGGTGCTGCTCAGAGGCGAAGGTGCGCTCGAACGAGGAGTCGTTCGTCGAGTACACCATCACCTCGGCCCCCCTCCGAGCGAGAGCCCGCACGTCGCGGGCGAAGACCGACTCGAAGCAGATCGGGGTGGCGACGCCGACTCTCCCCGATCGCGTCCGCACGTCGAACACGACCCACTCCTCGCCGCGCAGCATGTCGTAGGGGACCTGGTCGAGCGTGGTCACGAACCGCCGCAGGAACCCGAGCGGGACGAACTCGCCGAACGGGACCGGGTGCCGCTTGGCGTAGGTGTCCACCACGCGGCCGGAGGCGTCGATGTGATCCATGACGTTGTAGAAGCCGTTGCGTTCGGGCACGACCTCGGACCGCCCCACCACCATCGGCGTGCCGAGGGTCCGGGCCAGCGCGGAGGCACGGTCCAGCCCGTCGGTCACGACCTCGCCGATGGCGTCCTCGCCCCAAACCACGAGGTCGACGTCGGCGCGTCCGACGAGCGTCCGGGTCAGCTCCTCGTGCCCGCGGACCACCGCCTCCCTCTGTTCGGACCAGGACGGCAGAACGGGACGCGGCACGTTGCCCTGGACGACGGCCACCCGGACGGGCTCCCCCGCATCCGGCGATCCGTACCGCAGCGCGTCGACGCCTATGAAGAGCACCAGCACGGCCGAGACGAGCATGAGGCTGGCCCAGGGCAGGTGACGGGTGAGGAGGCGGTCGGCGAGGACCGCCCCCGCGAACGCGACCAGGAAGGTGAGCCCGGTGGCCCCGACCGCCGGGGCCAGGCCACGCACGACCGGCACCGCGACCTGCGAGAGGCCGGGGGTCCCCCACCCGAACCCTCCCCAGGGGACGCGGTCGCGCAGCAGCTCGGCGGTTGAGAAGATCCCCGCGGCCAGGACCGGCGCGAGCGGGAGCCGCCGCACCACCCCCGTCAGGACACCGGCGAGCGCCCACCAGGAGGACATCACCGCCACGAGGGCCACGAACGCCATCCAGCCGAACAGGAAGATCCAGCTGAGATGGATGGAGAAGTACGCCACCCCGGCTACGAAGCCGTAGAGCGCGCTCCACCTGCGGCGACGCTCCTTCATGATCGCCACGTACAGCGGGGCCAGGGCCACCCAGGCGACGGGCGCCAACCCCAGGGGGTCGCCGGCCGCGGCCAGCAGCAGACCCGAGCTGATGGAAAGGAGGACCGCCCAGGGGCGCCACGATCTCGTCACGTTGAGTCGAGTGTATCGACGCCCGTTTGCGTATCCTGGTCCCTCGATGGCCAAGAAGAAGAAGGGCAAGGGGAAGCGCAAGCGGCCGCCCGCGCGGCCGCCGTCCGGGCACCGTCCGGCCGTGGCCGCCCCCCCGTCCGACGACGCGCCGTCCCCGCCCGCGGAGAGCTCGGCGTCCGCCGAGAGGCGGAACCGCCGACAGGCGCAGCAGGAGCGCCGCCGCAAGGCGGAGCGCCGGCGCCGGATGAAGCTGTATGGGATCGCGTCGCTGGTCGTGCTCGTGCTCGTCGGCCTCTTCGCGTGGCGCTCGATCAACAGCCGTCGGGCGATGCAGGAGTTCAACCGGCTGGCGGCCGCGGCGGGATGCACGGACCTGCGGGAGTTCCGAACCACGCAGGACGACCGCAAGCACCTCAGCGCGGGGGCCGCCTACCCCGAGTACGAGACCTCGCCGCCGACGCACGGCCCCCACTGGGCCGCCTGGACACCGGCCGGCTTCTACACCGAGCCCTTCCCGAAGACCGTGCCCCCTCAGGCGAACTACTCCGGACCGCAGACCGTCGTGCAAGCCGTCCACTCCCTGGAGCACGGGTACATCGTGATCTGGTACCGACCGGACCTCCCCGAGGACAGGGCCGAGGCGCTGGACGACCGGTTCGGCGACGAGGACAAGGTGGTCGTCGCCCCGTACCCCGAGCTGGAGCGCGGCGTCCAGCTCGCGTTGACGGCATGGGGCCGCCTGCAGACGTGCCGCGTGGTCGACGAGGACTCCCTCGACGCCGCCGAGCGGTTCGTCGAACGGTTCCGGGAGTCGCCCAAGGCGCCCGAGCGGTTCGCCGGCTAACCCGGGCCCGAGAGCGGTATCCGCAGCTTCCCGCTCGACTCCGGCTGCTCGTGCAGGTACACGTTGTAGTCGCCCGGGGGGAGCCCGTTCGGTAGCGGCCGCTTGAACGTGAAGTCGCCGATCTCCTCGTCGTAGCCGACCGTCCCCCAGGTGACCGGCTCCCCCTCGCGCAGCGTCGTGCCGTCGGTCCGGGTCCGGACGGGGACGAGCATCACGTGCAGCTCGAACGTGTCCGCCGGGACCGGGCGGAAGAGCGTGTCCGTCCGCTCGTCGTGGCAGGGGGAGAGGGACCCGTCCGGACGGACCTCCACCTCTTCGCCCGTCCGCACCTCGGACGGCTCGACGACCAGGACCGGGATCTCGCACCCGTCGGCCCCGCACGCGGGGAGCAGGGCGACGAGCGTCAGGACGAGGAGGGCGCGCACGACGGGCTCACCAGAAGCCCATCGCGGCCATCATGTCCCGGCCTTCCTCCGTCATCCGGTCGGGGGTCCAGGCGGGCTCGAACGTGAACTCGACGGTGACGTTCTCGACCCCGTCGACCGTCCCCACCGCCTCCTTCACCTGGAACTCCAGCAGCCCCGTGGCCGGGCAACCCATCGAGGTGAGCGTCATCCGCACCTTCACGTGGGAGCCGTCCGACTCGACGCCGTAGATCAGGCCGAGGTTCACGAGGTCGACTCCGATCTCTGGGTCGGTGACGGCGGTCAGCGCCTCCCAGACCTCTTCCTCTCGGATCTGCACCTCGCTCATGCGGGGGCCCCCCGTCCGTCGACGCGTCCAAGCGCGTCCTTCAGCGCCATCCACGCGAGCAGGGCGCACTTCACGCGAACCGGGAACCGGGCCACGCCCTCGAGCGCCATCAGGTCGCCGAGGTCGTCGGAGGGCGACTCGCCGTGCATCATGAGCCGAACCGTCTCCGCGATGCCCAGGGCGTCGGAGACGGACCTCCCGCGGACGGCCTCCGTCATCATCGACGCCGAGGCCTGGGAGATGGAGCACCCCCGGCCGTCGAAGGCGACGTCGGACAGCTCGCCGTTGCGCACGTCCACGGCCAGGTGCAGCTCGTCGCCGCACAGCGGGTTGTCGTGCTTCACGTCGATGGCGCCCTCCACCCCTCGCCGCTTGTTCCTCGGCGACCGGTAGTGGTCCAGGATGATCTCTCGGTACAGGTCCTCGGCCGACACCTCAACCTCCGATGAAGAAGCGCTTCGTGCGCTCGATGGACTCGACGAGCGCGTCTATGTCGCTCTCCGAGTTGTAGACGTAGCACGACGCGCGGTTCGTGGCCGGCACGTCCAGACGCCGCATGAGCGGCCGGGCGCAGTGATGTCCGGCCCGCACCGCTATCCCGTCCTGGTCGAGCATCGTGGCCACGTCGTGGGGGTGGATCAGCTCTCCGCGGTCGTCGTACACGTTGAATGAGAACACGGCGCCCCGTCGCTCCGATTCCCGCGGTCCGTACACGACGACGCCCTCGACCGAGCCGAGCTCCTTCAGCGCGTACCGGGACAGCTCGACCTCGTGGTCGCGGACCGCCTCCATGCCGAGCTGGGTCAGGTAGTCGACCGCTGCGCCGAACCCGACGGCCTCGGCTATCGCCTGGGTCCCCGCCTCGAACTTGAACGGGATGTCCGCCCACGTCGAACCCTCGAGCGTCACGTCGGAGATCATCTCGCCGCCGCCCAGGAACGGGTCCATGCTCTCCAGGAGCTCCGGACGGGCCACGAGGCACCCGATCCCCGTGGGGCCGAGCATCTTGTGGGCCGAGAAGGCGAGTAGGTCGGCGCCGAGCTCCGTGAACGCGACAGGGGTGTGCATGACGAGCTGCGCCCCGTCGACGAGGACGAGCGCCCCGACCGCGCGCGCCGCCTCGACCAGGGGGCCCAGGTCGTTGATCGTGCCCAAGACGTTGGACATACCGCTCACCGCGACCAACTTCGTGCGATCGGTCACCAGGCTCCCGAGGTCGGACAGGTCGAGCTCGCCGCCGTCGGTGACGGGGATGTAGCGCACCGTCGCCCCGGTATCGGCCGCGGCGAGCTGCCACGGGACGAGGTTGGAGTGGTGCTCCATCACCGAGGCGAGGATCTCGTCGCCCGGGCCGAGCCGGCGCCGGGCCCACGCGTAGGACACGAGGTTGATGGCCTCGGTCGTGTTCCGTGTGAAGACGACCCCGCGCGCGTCGGGAGCCCCGACGAACCGGGCGATCTTGTCCCGGGCGGCCTCGTAGGCGACGGTGGCCTCCGCGGCCAGCGCGTGCAGGCCCCGGTGGGCGTTGGAGTTGTACCGCTCGTAGTACTCGGTCATCGCGTCGATGACCGACCGCGGCTTCTGAGAGGTCGCGGCCGAGTCGAGGTAGACGAGCGGACGCCCGTTGACCTCCCGGCCGAGGACCGGGAAGTCTGAGCGGACCCTCGCCACGTCCAGGGTCATCCCTGTGCCTTCTCCGTCACCGCTTCGTCCGTGTCGATACCGTACTCCGCGCGGATCGCCTCGTACCCGGCCTCCTCGAGGTGGTGGGCGAGCTCCGGACCTCCCGTCCGCACCACCCGACCGCCGAGCAGGATGTGCACGACGTCGGGGGTGATGTAGTTCAGGATCCGGGTGTAGTGGGTGATGATCAGGATCCCCATGTCCGGACCCTTCACCTTGTTCACGGCCTCGGACACGATCCGCAGCGCGTCGATGTCCAGACCGGAGTCGGTCTCGTCCAGGATCGCGAGGGCGGGGCGGAGCAGCGCCAGCTGCAGGATCTCGTTGCGCTTCTTCTCTCCCCCGGAGAACCCCTCGTTGATGCTGCGCTTCGCGAAGTCGGGGTCCATGCCGAGCAGCTCCATGGCCTCACGCAGCTGCTGCATGAACTCCCGTATGGGGACGTCGGTGCCGCGCACGGCGTTGATCGAGGTGCGTAGGAAGTTCGAGACCGACACCCCCGGGACCTCGACCGGGTACTGGAAGGCCAGGAAGACCCCCTTGGCAGCGCGGTCCTCCGGGGAGTCCTCGGTGATGTCCTCACCCTTGAAGACGATCCGTCCGCCCGTGATCTCGAAGGCGGGATGGCCCATCAGGACGCTCGCCAGCGTCGACTTCCCCGACCCGTTCGGACCCATCAACGCGTGGACCTTGCCCTCGTCCACCACGAGGTCGACGCCGCGGAGGATGGGCTTGTCCTCGACGGTCACGTGCAGGTCATGGATCTCGAGAAGGCTCATGCGGGGTCTCCTATCTGGATGTAGACGTCGTCGCCGTCGATCTTGGCCGGGAACGTCCGGAGGGGCTTCGTGGCGGGCAGCGCCTTCACCTCGCCGGTCCGGACGTCGAACATCGCCCCGTGCAACGGGCACTCGATGCACGGTCCGTCGATGAACCCGTCGGACAGGTGCGTGTACTCGTGCGTGCAGATGTCCGAGACGGCGTAGAGCTCGCCCTCGTAGCGGACGAGCGCGATCAGGTCGCCGCCCGCCTTCACCTGGAAGGCCTCGTCGTCCGGGATGTCTTGGACCGAGGCGACACGCACCCACTCGCTCACAGGTCGGCTCCCAGCATCTTGTGACGGATCGCCTCGGCGAGCCGCTCGTGCATGCCCGACCACGTGACGCGCTCGAGCACCTCGTTGAAGAACCCGAACACGACGAGTCGCTCCGCCTCGTCGCGGGGGACGCCGCGGCTCTGGATGTAGAAGAGGTGGTCCTCGTCGATCTGTCCGACGGTGGCGCCGTGCGTGCACCGGACGTCGTTGTTCTGGATCTCGAGCTGCGGGTTCGTGAGCGCGCGCGCCCTCGGAGACAGGGTCAGGTTCCGGTTGGCCTGGTAGGCGTTCGTCTTGGCCGAGCCCGGCCGGACGACGATCGTCCCGTAGTAGACGGCCTGCGAGGTGTCGGTCAGCGCGCCCTTGTACAGCAGGTCGGACGTCGTGTTGGGACTCGCGTGGTCCTGGACCGTCCAGTGCTCGAAGCGCTGCTCGCCGTGCGGGAAGTACAGACCGTACATGTAGCTCTCGGCTCCCTCGCCGGCCAGGACGCACTCCTTCGTCGTCCGGCTGAAGTCGCCGCCGAGCGTCACGAGCAGCGTGTTGAGGGTCGCGTCCCGGTCGAGCTGCGCCTTCACGTGCGCCAGGTGCCGGACGCCCGATCCCCAGTCCTGCCAGGTGACCCAGCCGACGTTGGCCCCCCGCCCCACGAACAGCTCGACGGTGGGCATGGCGAGCGTGGGACGGTCCAGGTCGTTGGAGGCGTATAGGTCGTTGAAGACGACGCGAGCGTCCTCCTCCACGACGACGACGGTCCGGGGCTGGACCACCGTGCCCGCCGCGTCGATCCAGTGCAGGGCCTGGATCGGGTCCGTGAGCGAGACCCCGCGGGGGACGTACAGGAACATCCCGCCGCGCCAGTCGGCGAGCGACCAGGACGTGAAGGTGTCGCTGGCGCCGACCAGGGAGCCGAGCCGCGGCTCGAGGACGTCGGCATGCGTCTGGACGGCCTCGCCGAGCGGCTTGAAGACGACGCCCTTGGACATCGCCTCGTCTGAGAGCGTGAGCTCGGCGAGCGACGCGTCGGTGTGGATCGCGCGACCCGCCGACTGGAGCCCGGACAGCTCGAGCGCGGAGGTCGCCTTCCCTGGGGTCGTGGTGCGGTCGCTCTCGGCGGGCGTCGCGTCGTAGAGCTCCGGGCGGAGCAAGGACACGTCGGTGAAACGCCAGTGTTCCTCCCGCCCGGACGGGTAGACGGCCTGGTCCCGGGCCTCGGCGGCTCGTCGCCGCAGGTCGGAGACCCACTGCGGATCGGTGTAGGTGGTCGTCGCGGTCATGGCACCTCGGTGGTGGTAGGGGAGCCGGCGCCGCCGCCCGGTCACGCCGTGGGCGGCTCCCGGTCGCTTCTAAATCCTATCGAGGTTGGCCAAATCCGTCCAGGTCGTGCATCCGTTCACAAGCGGGAGCCGGGAGCCGGCGACGGCGTCACGCCCGGACGGGGGATCGGGGGCGGCTGCGGCCGGACGCGCCGGCGCACGCGCGAGGAGGGCCGTGGGTCGAGCGTGGTCCGGCGGAAGCGGCCACATGTGGCCCGGTGCGCCGGCGCAGACGCGGGCCGGGGGGTTCACAGCCGGCGGTCCGGCGGAGCGCGCCACGCGGGCCGGTCCGTCCGCAGGCGTTAGCGGTCCGCGCCGCCGGTGCCCGTCCCCGGGGCGATCGCCGAGGCCCGTCCGTGCCGCTCCGCGTCGGGAGCCGGGAGCCAGAGGGAGGCGATCGCAGGCTGCATCGTCCGGGTGACGGTGTCGAGGAGCGCGGCCCGCACCACCTCCACGTCGGCGTCCTCGCGCAGTCGGGCGCCGAACGACTCGATCGTCCGGGCGGCGTCGTACCGGCTCCGGTTGAAGCGACGGTCGACGAACGACTGGAGGCGGGCCCGGACGGGCCGGAACAGCGCCGCGACCACGAGGGTGCCCACCGCCACCCCCAGGTCGCTCTCGCTACCCCCGACCCCGACGATCGCCGTGACCGAGAACACGACGAGCGCGTAGGCTCCCGCGAGCCCGGACGAGAGCAGCGCGTACAGCACCGTGCGGCTGATAAGCCGGTCGATGTCGTAGACGCGTCTCCTGAGGATCGCCACACCGAGCGAGGCGGGGACCACCAGACCCAGCGCCGCTGAAGAGGCCGAGACGATCCCGTGGGGTAGGGATCCCGGGTCGAGTGCGTTCATGAGGTTGGCGAGCGCGATCCCTCCGAACGCCGCCAAGGCAGCGGCGAAGGCGACGACGCGCACCTGTGCCCGCTCACGCGAGGACCCCCGCGTCGCCCGCATCAAGAGGGAGGCGACCGAGGCGAGCATCCCACCGAAGATCGCGAAGATGCCGAACCCAGTCAGGGCGGCGACCAACCCCCGGATGGAAGGCGGCGCGAGCGGGTTCCGCATCCCTGGGAGGTTTCCCAGGAGGCCGTCATCGGTGAAGGCGTCCGACTGCAGGACGAGGAGCCCGAACGCGAAGCATCCCGCGACGCCGACCCATATCGGAACCGCCCAACGCCGCGACAGCAGCCTCCCAGTGGGGAACACGGCCGGGAGGACCACCGCGAGCAACCCCCAGCAGCCGACGAATGCCAGGTGCGAGACCAGGCGGGCGGCGAGCCCTCCGGGGACCGCTCCCGGCGCGACGACCAGGGCGTACCCGGCCCACTGGTCCGCCGCCAGAGCCAGGAGCCCGGCGACGCCGCCCGCGGCGGCCACGGGTCCGGTGGCGTTGCCGGGGTGGCGCACCATCACGAGGAGCCCGACGAGGAGCGCGACGACCATGTAGGCCGACCAGGTGGCGACCTCGCCCCATCCGTTCCACGCCGCGGTGGAGCCGTGAGGGGGCCCGCCGGCGTTCACGGCACCCCCGACCATCGAGACGACGAAGAGGACCGCACCCAACCCCGCGACCACGCCCACCCGACCGCGCACGCTCACGGCCGAAGCGTACGCCCACGCCGGGAGGCGGTCCAGGGCGTGTCGTCGCGGTAGCGGCAACGGGTAGCGTGTCGGGATGGACGAAGAACGCATCGCTCTATTCATCGACTACGAGAACCTCGCCATCGGCGCCCGGGAGCACCTCGGGCAGCAGACGTTCGACTTCGGTCCCATCGCGGACGCCCTCGCCGAGCGGGGGCGGGTCGTCGTGCGGCGCGCCTACGCCGACTGGTCCTACTTCTCCGACGACCGGCGCGACCTGACCCGACACCACATCGAGCTGATCGAGATCCCGCAGAAGATGGGGATGGCCCGGAAGAACGCGGCCGACATCAAGCTGGCCGTGGACGCGATGGAGCTGTCCAGCGAACGCGCGTACATCTCGACGTTCGTGATCTGCACGGGGGACAGTGACTTCACGCCGCTCGTCCACAAGCTTCGCGAGCACAACCGCAAGGTGCTCGGGATCGGGATAGAGGGCTCCACCTCGAACCTGCTCCCGCCCGCGTGCGATGAGTTCCTGTTCTACGACCGCCTCGCGGGCGTCCAGCCGAGGCGCCGTCACCGCGGCCGGCAGCCCGAGAAGGCGGCGAAAGCGGAACCGGACGAGCAGCCGGCCAAGAGGATGGAGCCGGAGGACCTCGATGTCCGGATAACGCGGACCCTGGCCGGGCTGAAGCGATCGTCGGACACGGTCCTCGGCTCCCACCTGAAGCGGACGCTCCTGCGTAAGGACCCGACCTTCGACGAGTCGGAGTACGGGTTCCGCAGCTTCGGCGAGCTCCTGCAGGACCTAGCCGAGCGCAAGGTGCTCCAGGTGACCGACGGACCGGCGAAGGGCGACCCCCAGGTCGACCTGGCCCGGACGACGCCCGCCGAGCAGGAGTCGTTCGATCTCCTGCGGGAGGTGGTCTCCGAGATCGCCGCGAACGGGTCCGCCCCCCCGCCGCTGGCCGGGCTCAAGAACGAGATGCGCAAGCGCAAGCCCCGCTTCAGCGAGAAGCGGTTCGGGTACGGAGGTTTCCTGCAGTTCGTGAAGGCCGCGCAGACCCGGGGGCTGGTCGAGATGACGTGGGACGAGGAGACGGGCGATTACCTCGTCCGCGCCGCCACCCCCAAGGCCGCAGCGGACGAGCCCGCGCCCGAAGGCCAGGCGGCCCAGGGACGCAAGCGGCGGGCGGGGTCCTCGTCGCGACGGGGCCCGCGCACGCGCAAGCGGTGAGCTAGCCGAGCCTCCCCTGCTGCTGGGCCAGCGAGCCGGCCTGGAACCGGGTCTTGGCTCCCAGCTCGTCCATCAGCTCCCGCACCCGGCGAGCCACCGTGCTCCGGGACATCCCCAGGGCACGAGCGATGCTCTCGTCCTTCAGCCCGGCCGCGAGGAGGCGGAGGACCTCGTCGCCGGACCGGTCGCCGTCCGGACCGGGCGGACCCGACGGCGCCGACAGGGGGACCGCCTTCTCCCAGAGCGACTCGAACAGCATCACCAGGGCGTGGAGGAGGAACGACGCATGGACGACGACGGCGTCCTCCACACCGAGGGTCTGCAGGTTGAGCGGGATGAGCCCGACCCGGCGGTCCACGATCACCAGCTTCGTGGCGACGTCGGCCAGGACCCGTGCCTCCGCTCCCGCGGCCACGCCGGCGAGGATGACCGGGAGCCGGCCGGGCATCTCGACCGCCTCCCGCGAGTAGATCGCACGCAGCCTCACCCCCCGCTCCACTAGGTCGCGGTCCGACGCCCCCTCGTCCGACGGTCGAGGATGCACCGCGTACGGCGGGCGGTCGATCACCAGGACCTCCTCCCGGGCCGCCGCGTGGAACTGCCGGAACCGCTGCGCGCTGGCCTCCGGTCCGGTGAGGATCTCGAGCAGGTCGCCGGTCCGGGCGCGCTCGAAGGCGGCGCGGTGCCGCTGAGCGAGCTCGGCCGCGGCCACCCTCGCCCGGTGCAGCTCTTCCTCTCTTCGATGTACGAGTACCTCGACCGCCGACTCGGGAGGCGCGGCGACGTACTCCGGCGGCCTGGTAGCGGTCTCGGTCACGAACCCCTTGTCGCGCAGCTGCAGCAGGGCACGCTGGAGCTGTCCGGTCGGGAGCCCCGAAGCCTTGGCGAGCTCACGCAGGGTCGTCCGGGGCCTCTCGACCATCGCGGCGTACACCTGCTCCTCCAGCTCGCTCAGACCGACGGCCTCGAACACACCCATCGCTCGCCCCTCTGGTGGCTTCGTCTCATGACACTAACTTGTCACGCAGGTGGGGAGGGGGACAACCCACGCCGCAGAACCCTCCAACCGGGGGTTATCGCGACCGTCGAAAGGGGTGGCATATGCCGTCGCTGCGTAGGTTCGTTCCGCTCCTGCTCGGGATGGCGCTGGCGGTCGGGACGCCTGCGCCGGCTCGGTCCTTCGTCGCCCCACCTCTACCGGATGGGCGCTCCATGCCGTCCGTGGCCTCCCCGCAGTGGCGGGACACCGCTAGCCCCGCGCTGGCCGAGCTCGCGGCGTCCCGCGGACGGATCTCGAGCCGGGCGGAGCTCGTCCGCCTCCAGGCGCGGGTGCTGGCCGCCGACGCCGGGCTCCCCTCGCCGGACTTCGTCTTCCCGTACCGCGCGGGGGACCTCGACGGGGACGGCGCGAACGACGCCCTGGCCTTCGAATGGCGAGGCGATTCGCCCAGGCTCGTCGCCCTCCGCGGGACCGATGGCGCCACGTTGTGGGCGAAGGCAGGGGCCCCGTTCGCGACCGCGGTCGACCTCGATGACGACGGTGAGGCTGAGGTGCTGGCCGTGTCCTACGAATGGACGCCCGTCGCCGACGGGCCGCGCGCGCTCGTGCAGCGGGTCTCGCTCTTGGACGGGTCGGACGGCGCGGCGCGGTGGACTACCACGCTCGGTGGAGCCGACCTGCGGTCCTGGTCGGACCTGGGTGGAGTGGGCAGCGACGTCCAGTTCGTGGCCAGCCTCCGCGTCATGCCGGACGCCACCGGGGACGGCCGTCCGGACGTGTGGGTCGGGACCATGAACGGCGCCTTCATCGACAGCTCCACGCTGGTGACCGACTCCGACCTGTTCGTGGGCCGGACACTCGAGGGGTCGACCGGGCTCGAGGTCGGCCGCGTCGCGGCGGCCGGGGTGGACGCGCTGCCCTGGGCCGTCCCGGCCGGGGATGTGTCGGGAGACGGACTCGCCGATGTGTTCACGATGTCGGGTCGATCCTGGGACACGGGGGCCCTGGCCGCCGTCTCGGTCGCCGGCACCCCGTGGTGGGCGAGGCGGATCCCCAGCGGGCAGGTCTACTCGTCCGTCGGCGACCTCACCGGCGACGGCTCCCCCGACATCGCCCTCCAGACCTTCCACGACGGGGGTCCATCGCGGATCGCGTACGACGGGCGCACGGGAGCCGAGCTGTGGTCGCGTCCGGACGTGGGTTACATCGACCTCGCCGGCGACATCGACGGCGACGGCGGGACGGACCTGATCCAGGTGAACACGCCCGAGGGCGGCTCGGTCCTGACGGCGTGGTCCGGGGCGACCGGGGAGACGATCTGGGGGCCGGTCCACTACGTGGCCTCCGAGGGAGCCTGGGTCATGTTCTGCGTCTGCGTGCACGACGTGACCGGCGACGGGATCTGGGATCCGCTCGTGGCGGACGTGGTCTTCACCGAAGAAGGAGCGGACGTGCTCGTGCGGATGCTCAACGGCCGGGGCGGCCTGCCGCTATGGACCCACCAGCTCGCGCCGGGCGACGGTCTCCCCGTTCCGATAGGCGCGGACGCCGACGGGGACGGCACGGAGGACGCGGGACTCACGACGGCGGATGGGATCAGCATCCGCCGCGGCACGGATTTCACCCCGCTGTGGGAAGCGCCGCGGGAGCCCGGCAAGATGGTCCTAGGTTTCTACGGGGACGACCTGACGGGCGACGGGTCGGCCGAGATCGTCGCGGCGCGGCTCGAGCTCGTCGAGGAATGGTTCCAGGGCTCCGCGGCCGCGTACCGGCCCGGCACCCTGATCTGGTCGGCTCCCTGACGTCAGGCGGCCGCGCGTTCACGCGAGCGGGTCCAGCTGTCGAAGACGGACCCGCTCGCGTCGACCGCCTCCAGCTCCAGCGACCCGGGCGTCGCCGTCACCCACAGGTAGTGGTGGGTCACGGCTGCGGCCTCCGGGGCCGGGGTTCCCTCGGGACACCCGCCGACCGGGTAGAGGCCGGCTCCGCCGCCCCCGGTCACCACGTAGGGCACACCGTCGATCGGCGCGAAACGCTGGTAGTTGTGGTCGTGCCCGTTCAGGACCAGGTCCGCCCCGCCCTCCCGTATCACGGGCTCCCACGCAGCGCGCAGGGCCGGCGTGCTCCCGTGGCGTCCGCAGCTGTGAACCGGCTGGTGGAAGACGAGGACGGTCCAGGCGGCTGACGGCGCGGCGAGCGCCGCGCGCAGGTGGCGCAGCTGCTCGGGGTCGTGCGGGCGGTTCGCGTCCAGGACCAAGAACCGGACGGGTCCGAGCTCGCGCTCGTACCACCGGGCGGGCATCCCCATCAGCTGCATCACCGGGCGGCCGCCGTCCGTCTGGACATCGTGGTTGCCGAGCGATGCGACCACCTCGAGCCCGGCCTCCTCCACCCATCCGTACGGACCGTGCCACGCCCGTTCGAACCTCCTTGGGTGCCCGTCGGGGTAGATGTTGTCCCCCGTGGTCACGAGCGCGTCGAGCCCGGACCTCCGTGCGCGCAGAGCCGACGCGATCCGCAGCTGCGGGTCGTCGCCGGTCCCGAAGTCGCCGATCACCGCGAAGGTCAAGCGGTCGGGGGCGATGGTCCGGCGAGGGGTCGGCTCCGGGGCCACCGACGGCTCGGGGGCCGTGGTGGCCGGACCGGCCACGACCGTGGGAGAGGGGTTCGCGGTCGGGCGCGACGGGGTTCGGGCCTGAGTGCATGCCGTGATGACCAGGGCGGTGAGCAGGCCGACGAGCCGGAGCATCGTCCAAGTGAACACCCGGGAGGATCGTCGCGCACGGAGACGGGGTATGGCTCCCGCGAGACCACGGAGGTGTCAGATGGAGAGAGGGAACGAGAGCCCGGCCGCCGAGGAGCTGGACGCCAAGCTCGACGAGGCGTCCGACGCGGTCGACGAGCAGATGCAGCAGGACGGCGGCACGCCGGACACGATCGAGCGCAGCCACGAGATGCCGGCCGACGGGCAGGTTGCCGAGGGTGGGGACGGGCGCGGGGTCACCGCGGTGCAGGACCAGGGAGGTCCCGATGGCGAGGAGGGGTGACGACCTGAGCGAGCGCGGGGAGCAGGTGGAGGAGGCCGCCGGCACGTCGATGGACAACGTGGTCGACCGCATCGAGCGGTCGGCCGACCTCGGCCGGGAGGAGGACGCGGTCACCGGACGCCCCGACGAGGTCGAGGAGCAGGAGGATCCGGCGCCGGACGGGGCCGTAGAGGTGGTGGAGGATCAGGAGGCCGGCTGAGCGTCGCTCGCGTCCGCCGCGGGATCGCTGGTCTCGCCGGACCTGATCGCGCTCTGGCGCTCCAGCTCCGCGTTGATCTCCCCGCCCACGAGCACGGCCAGCGCCGTGATGAACAGCCAGAGGATCAGGACGACCACCCCCGCGAGCGACCCGTACGTCTGCGCGTAGCTCGCGAAGTTGCGGACGTACAGCGAGAAGGTGGCGGACGCCGCGACCCACACGAGCGTGGCGATGACCCCGCCCGGGCTCACCCACTGCCACCTCGGGGAGGGACGGTTCGGAGCGACGTAGTAGAAGACGGCGAACAGCAACGTCACCGCCCCGATCGCAGCCACCCAGCGGAAGACGTGCCAGGCGATGCCGATCACGGGTCCGAACGCGACCCGCTCCCACAACCAGTCGCTCAGCGGCTGTCCGAACACCATGAGCGCGGTCGCGATACCGCCCAGGACGAGCGTGGCGACCATGAGGGCGAGTGCCCGGACCCTCTTCCCCAGGAAGGTCCGGCTCAACGGCACGTCGTAGGCGATGTCCAGGCCGAGCTGCATCGCGACCATCCCGGTGGAGGCCGACCACAACGCGACCACGAGTCCGATGGCGACGGCGAGAGCGGACGCCTTCCCGGTGTCCTCGGAAGGGTCGCCCAGGGCTCCCGTCAGGACCTCGGCCGCGTCCCCCGGGAGCACCGCCCGCAGCGACTCGTCGACGAACGAGGCGGTCCCCCGGGCGGCTCCCACCAGGCCCGACAGCCCGACGAGCGCGAGCATCGCGGGGAAGACGGCCAAGAACCAGTAGAAGGCCATCCCGGCCGCCACGATCGTGACCCTGTCCTCCACGATCTGCTGGACGGTCCGCTTGAGGGTCTGCCTCCAGTCCGGACCGGACAGCTCGAGCGGCGAGGACGCGGTGGCCGGCGGGACCGGAGGGTCGTCGGTGCTCCCGATGCCGGGGGTACGGTCGGGGCTCTGCTCCGGGGGCGCGCCGGCGTCGGGCATGGGTGACGTGTGCCCAGGCGTGGCTCGAGCCAAACGGGGCGAGCTACGCTGGGTCCGGGAGGAGACCATGGCCAGGATCAGAGGCGTCGAGCCCAAGGGAGCCCCGCTGCTCGTGAAGGCCACGTACCTGATCGGGCGGCGCGTCACCCGCAAGCTGATGGGACGCGACGAGGTGCTGGAGCCCTACAAGCTCCTCGCCCACTCTCCGTCGGTCATGCAGGCGTACGGCCTGCTGGAACGCGCGCTCCTGAGATCGCGGTCCGTCCCGTTCGACCTGCGCGAGCTCGCCCGGGCGAAGGTGTCCACGATCGTGGGATGCCCCTGGTGACTGGATTTCGGTTCCGCCCTGGTCAGGGCGACCGGCCTCAGTGAGGAGAAGCTGCTCGCCGTGGGGGATCCGGCGAGCGAGGCCTTCTCCCCCCTCGAGCGGGCCGTGCTCCGCTACGCGGAAGCCCTCAGCCGGTCGCCCGCTGACGTGCCCGACGATCTGTTCGCGGAGCTCCGGGCGCAACTCGACGAACGCCAGCTGGTCGAGCTGACCGCGACGATCGCCACCGAGAACCTCCTGTCCCGGTTCAACCGGGGGCTCGGCGTGGGGGCTCAGGGGTTCTCGGAGGGCGGGGCCTGCCTCCTCCCGGAGCACCGCGGCTAGCAGGGCTTTACTTCCCGGTTGTCGATACTTCAGAATCAGGAAGTAGAAGCCACCGACCCAGGAGGATGCGATGCCGCTTCCGCGCGAGGAGGTCGTAGCCGGCCTCGACGCCCAGCTCGGAGAGTTCGAGTCGCTCGTCAGGTCCCTGAGCGACGAGCAGTGGGAGACGCCCACCCGGTGCGACGGGTGGACGATCCGCGATATCGCCTCCCACGTCGCCGGCACGATGACCGAGGTGGTCGAGGGCCGGGCCGGGGACCTCGCCGCCCCCGACGCGATCGACCGCCTCGTCGCGGCCCGCCGCGACCGCTCGCCGCAGGAGGTCGCGGACGAGCTCGCCAAGGCCCGGGACATCGCCCGCCCGATGATGCAGAGCCTGGACGACCGCACCTGGGCGGCCCCCGCCCCCGGCGGCGTCGCCTCTTCGATCGGCGTAGGCGTCGAGGCCCTCTGGTACGACGCGTTCGTCCACGAGCTGGACATCCGTCACGCCCTCGGGATGCCGGAGCGGCTGGACGACGGGTTGAAGGCGTCGGTCGTCCACGTCTCGGACATCCTCGCCGGCGAGGGCTGGGGTCCGGCCACGCTCGCGCTCGACGGTCTCGACGAGGTGACGATCAACGGCGGGGGGCGGCGCGTGGAAGGCGACCCGCTGGCCTTCGTGCTCGCCGCCACCGGGCGAGGCGACCCGTCGGTCCTCGCTCTCGACGAGACCGTGAACGTCTACCGCCCGCGCTGAGGCCGGCTCCCCGCGACCTCCGTCCTCCGGGGGCCGAGGATCTCCATGCAGCGACGAAGGACCTCCGGCGGGCCGTCGACGATGGTCCGGCCGGAGGCGCGCGCCTCCCGGGGGTCGAGCCGTCCGACGCCCACGTCGAGGAGGGTGGCGATATCGGTCGTCACGACGAGGTCCGGCGGTACGGGAGCCGGACCTCGTCGGACGTCCATCGTGGCGTCGTCCACCACCACGTGGACCGTCTCCCCCTCCACGCGGAACTCGTAGACGTCGCGTACCCCGCGCGCCGCGTCCGGGGAGAAGTTCGCCCACAGGGTGCGCAGCAGCCAGTCTCCCCGGAAGAGCTCCCCGCGGCGACGCCGCCCCAGGCGCTTCGCCCCCCACACCGAGAGGGGCAGCAGGGCGTCGGCCAGCTCACGTCCCTCGTCGGTCAGCTCCCACACCGGAACGCTCGCCGGCGCCGGGAGCTCGCCGCGACGGGCGAGGCCCGCCTCCTCGAGGGCGTGGAGCCGCTGGGCGAGCAGCCCGGTCCCGATGCCCGGGAGCCCCGCGAGCAGGTCGGTGTACCGCTGGGGGCCGAGGGCCAGGTCCCTGACGATCAGCATCGTCCACCGCTCACCCACGATGTCGAGTGCCTTCGCGAGGCCGCAGAACTGCCCGTAGGACCGCTTCGTCACGCGTCGAGCATAGCGACCGGGAGGCGGTACCCTTCGCGGATGCCGCTGTTGGTGCGCGCACTGAGGTCGGCCGGTCATCGGGTGTGGTTCGCGAACCTGATGAAGCGCATCGCGCCTCCACTCGACCGCCTCCTGCACCGCCTGACGGGCGGACGCGTGCACGTGGCCGATCTCCTCGTCCCGACGCTGATGCTCGAGCACGTGGGCCGTCGGTCCGGACAGCGGTACCGGACCCCGTTGCTCTACGTATCGGTCCGGGGGGGCGGCTGGGCGGTGGCGGGGACCAACTTCGGACAGACGCACCATCCGGCCTGGGTGCTCAACCTCTCCGCCAACCCCGACGCCCAGGTCGTCGTCCGAGGTCGGACCGTCTCCGTGCGGGCGCGGCCGGCCACGTCCGAGGAGCGGGAGACGATATGGCCGGACCTGGTCCGGGCGTGGCCCGCGATGAACACCTACCTGGGGCGGGCGGGTCGCGACATACCGATCTACGTGCTCGAGCCGCGCTGACCTCCCGGCGTGACCACCCCGTGTTCGTAGGCGTAGACGACGGCCTGCACCCGGTCCCGCAACCCGAGCTTCGCGAGCACGCTCGAGACGTGGGTCTTCACGGTCGTGGGGCTCACGTGCAGCCGGTCGGCGATCTCGCTGTTCGTGCTGCCGTCCGCCACCGCGCGGAGCACCTCGAGCTCACGCTCGGTGAGCAGCTCGAGCTCGGGAGGACGCTGGGACTCGATCTGGAGCTGGTGCGCGAACCGCGCGACGAGGCGACTGGTGATGGCGGGCGCGAGCAGCGCGTCCCCCGATGCGATGGTCCGGATCGCGGCCACTAGCTCGGGGGGTGGGATGTCCTTCAGGACGAACCCGGACGCACCTGCCCGCAGAGCCCGGTACACGTACTCGTCGGCATCGAAGGTGGTGAGGATCAGGACCCGAGGCGGGGGGTCCATCTCGCGCATGATGATCTCGGTGGCGGCGAGTCCGTCGAGCTCCGGCATGCGGATGTCCATGAGCACGACGTCCGGGCGCCACCGCCGGACGGCCTCGATCGCCGCGCGGCCGTCCCCGCACTCGTCGACGACGTCGATGTCTGCGGACGCTCCGAGGATCATCCGGAACCCGGCCCGGACGAGCTCCTGGTCGTCGACGACCACGACGCGGATCAGGGC
>Ga0247713_1000661_pt1 | contig 19598 bp, 21 predicted proteins | sample 21E_NmetaG_FD_189936 | JGI IMG/M metagenome (GOLD analysis project Ga0247713, IMG submission 189936) | Soil microbial communities from hillslope of Landscape Evolution Observatory, University of Arizona, Oracle, AZ, United States - 2-1-E_N | ecosystem: Engineered > Artificial ecosystem >... | reverse complement strand
ACGACATCCTTCTCGGCGGCCGGGGTGACGACACCCTCGAGGGCGGCAGCGGGGCCGACACACTTTCGGGCGGCGACGGCAACGACGTGCTCGAGGGTGGCAGGGGCAGCGACGTTCTCCGCGGCGGATCCGGAGCCGACACTCTCAAGGGCAATCGCGGCCACGACACCCTCCGCGGCGGCGGTGGCCGCGACACCCTCCGGGGCGGACGCGGCAACGACGTCATGAACGGCCGCAACGGCAGGGACGAATGCCGTGACCGCTTCGGGGCGAACGTCTCCCGAAATTGCTAGCCGCGCCTCTCTAGTACGACCCTCTGGGGCCGGTCCTTCGGGGCCGGCCCTGGTTCTGTCGTACCGCGACGAGAGGAGTGCTAACGCGGACGAGGGGTACACTCAATCCGTTTTACGACGGTGCAGGTCCCGAGTTCGGCGACGGGGGTTACTTGATGAGGCTGGGAATGCGTGAGCGCGGAATCGACATCGTTGTCGGAATGTCCGCCGGTCTATTAGTTGCCGGAGGAATTTTGATCGCCGGCGGCGCCGGAGGAACGGCTTACGTCCTTGAAGCCGCCGCCCAGGCGCAGCAGGGATGTCCCACTGCCACGTCCACCGCAACTCCAACTCCCACCGGCACGCGGACCGCAACTCCAACCCCGACCGGCACGCCGACCGCGACACCGACCGCCACCGCTACGGCAACCTCGACCGCGACGGCCACAGCTACCGCTACGGCTACCGCTAGCGCGACGAGCACGCCCACCGCGACCGCCACCGCGACCGCGACGACGACCCCCACAGCTTCGCCGGAAATAGTGGACCCAATCGAGAGCATCATCCAAACTGAGTTGCCGGTTGCCGCCGACGTCGGGTCGCGCGACCAAGCACTCGCGCTGCAGACGACAACTCCGACGGCCGGGACGCCGACGTCCACGGCGACATCGAGCCCGACGGGAACCCCGACGGGAACTCCGACCCCGACAAGGAGCCCGAGCCCGACGATATGCCCGACGCCGACGCGAAGTGCTACTCCGACGCCAACGCGGACTCCGACTCCGACTCCCACCCCGACTCCCACCCCGACTCCCACGCCCAGGCGCGAGTGTGCGAATGTCGGGGCGATCCTCGGAACCAACGGAAACGACGTGTTGGTCGGAACCGGCCGCAGCGATGTCATCTGTGGCTTTGACGGCGACGACACGATCCGCGGACTTGGGGGCAACGACATCTTGCTGGGCCAACCGGGAGACGACACGATCGAGGGCGGAACTGGTTCCGATACCGCCAAAGGTGCTGCCGGCGACGACGTCGTCGAAGGCGGCAGCGGGAGAGACATTCTGCGCGGTGGAACCGGCGGCGATACCCTCAAGGGGAATGACGGCCACGACTCTCTTCGGGGCGGCAGGGGACGCGACACGCTGCGCGGTGGCCGCGGGAACGACACTTTGCGCGGCGGGCGCGGCAACGACTCGTGTCGCGACGGCTTCGGGCGCAACGTGATCAGGGGCTGTTGAGCGAGGCATGCGCTTCCCGGCCCTGAGGTCGCGCCGGGGCGCGAGCTGAGCGACATAAAGGCGAAGCCGCGCGCGTGGATCGAGTTTGTTAGCTGCGAACGACGCCGTGGAGGCAGAAGCGGATCGCCTCATCGGCGAGGCCGGGACGAGTCTCCGTCTCGTCGGTCGGTTCCAGGTACACCTCGACGAAGTGAAAGATCGCTCCGAGGATCCCGTGAGCCATGAGGTCGGGATCACCCGAGCGGATCACGCCCTTAGCCATGCCTTCCTTGAGATGGACGGCGGTGTCGGCGACCACGACTTGCTGTCCCTTGTCGAGCAGACCCTGGAACTCTTCGTAGCGTCCCGCGATCCTGATCAGCGAGAGGACCTCGGGATCATTGCGGAAGAAGTCGATCGACGCTCGAATCCCCTGCTCGAGGCGCCGAAGCGGGTCCTCGGTGTCGTCGATCGCGGCGTGCTGAGCTCGGCGCAGTCGAAGCAGGCTCGTCTCGAGTAGCTCCGAGAACAACGACTCCTTCGATTCGAAGTACCAGTAGAAGACGCCCTTGCCCACGCCGAGGGTGTCACACACATCTCCGACCGTGGTGCCGTGGTAGCTCTGCGTCGCAAAGAGAGCGGCGGCGGCTTCGAGGACTTGCTCCCGGCGCTGTGACCCGCGCTTCGTCAGTTTGCGCTCTTTCACGAGCGCCACCTTACTGCGGGGCGCGCCCCCGTGTAGGCTCGCTGCCGCATGGGTTCATCCACCTCCCGGAAACGCGTCCTGATCGCCGGTGCGGCGGGCCGCGACTTCCACAACTTCAACGTCCACTTTCGCGACAATCCGTCCTACGATGTAGTCGCGTTTACCGCAACCCAAATCCCGGGGATCGACGGGCGTCGCTACCCCGCACAGCTTGCCGGGCCGCATTACCCGGAGGGAATCTCGATTTACCCGGAGGACGATCTCGAGGACCTCGTGCGAGATCGACGTGTAGACGAGGTGGTCTTCGCCTATTCCGACGTGAGTCACGAGCACGTCATGCACGTAGGTTCGCGTGTCCTCGCCGCCGGCGCCGACTTCGTCCTGTTGGGGCCGAACTCGACGGCTCTTGCGGCCCGCGTACCGTGCGTTGCCGTGACGGCGGTACGCACCGGGTCCGGGAAATCTCAGACGACGCGGGCGGTGACCGACATCCTGCAGGCGGCGGGGCGCCGTGTCGCGGTGATCAGGCACCCGATGCCTTACGGCGACCTCGTGCAGCAAGCGGTGCAGCGGTTCGCGTCGTTCGACGATCTCGATTCGCACGATTGCACGATCGAGGAGCGCGAGGAGTACGAGCCTCATCTGGCACGCGGCTCGATCGTCTATGCGGGAATCGATTACGGCGCGATCCTGAGCGAGGCGGAGCGCGACGCGGACGTGATCGTATGGGACGGCGGCAACAACGACCTCCCCTTCTACGTACCCGATGTCCACATCACGGTGGCGGACCCGCTGCGCATCGGTCACGAGCTTCGCTATCACCCCGGTGAGGCCAACGTGCGGAGGGCGGACGTGGTCGTCATCAACAAGATCGATTCGGCAGAACCGGAAGTCGTGGCGGAGCTTCGCAAGAGGATCGAAACTGTGAATCCGCACGCGGTCATCGTCGAGGCGCGTTCGCCCATCACCGTCGAGGACGGGACGGAGCTTGCCGGCAAGCGCGTGTTGGTGGTCGAGGACGGGCCTACGCTCACCCACGGGGAGATGACCTACGGCGCGGGAGTCGTGGCGGCGCGGCGCGCCGGGGCGGCAGAGCTCATCGACCCGCGCCCGTGGGCCGTGGGTTCCATCGCAAGCGTCTACGACAAGTACCCGCACATCGGCGAACTGCTCCCGGCAATGGGGTATTCGGATCAGCAACGTCGCGACCTCGAGGAGACGATCAATGCGTCCGGTGCCGACGCGGTACTGATCGCGACCCCCATCGATCTGCGGAAGATCATCTCGATAGATCCGCCCGCGTACCGCGCCTCGTACGAGCTCGAAATCGTAACGTCGCCGGGTCTCGACGACGTGCTGAGGGAACGGCTGGGTCTCTAGTTTCCTCCGGCGGTATCCCGGATCGATCCGTCCTCTGCGTGGATGTACAGCTTCACCTTTCGCCGGTTCGCCAAGTCACGTCCCGCCGAGATCGCCTCTTCCTGTGAGTCGTAATAGCCCTCGGGCTCCGTCGAGTCCTCGCCTTTGAGGGACCATCCCTCAAAGCCGTCGGGAAGGACGTGAAGCCCGCGCGAGCTGCGCGGGGGGTGCGGCTTGTCGAGCGTCGGTTCGGTCCCTAGTTGGTCTTCGATCCGCTTGAGCGCGGCCTCGATGCGGTCGTCGCTGTCGCGCGACTCGGCGCTGCCCTTATGGATGAGGACGGCCGACATGACGGTGAACGAGAAGAGCTGCAGGAATTCCGACTGCCAGTTCTCGAGTGTTGCGCCCGAGAACTCTGCCACGAAGTCGCCGACCTCAACGGGCTCGTTGTGCTCTCGCTGCTTGTCGGTGAACTCCTGCCATTGCGCTATGCCCTGTCCGATCCAGCTGAGCGCGAAGAGCCCACAGAAGCCGAGGCTGAGGCCGAAGTTCTTCCACAACCTCATCTTTGTGCTCTTCTCGTTGCTGATGCTCTTCCCAAGCGTCCCTACCAGATACAGCGTGATGCCGAGGATCACCAGCATCGCGAACGCCATCGCCAGCATGCCGCCCATTGCACAGCTCCTTTCGCAGTCCCGGACGCAAGTCGCATAACGGTTGTATGAGTCCACTCATGATGCCGTGCGATGCACCCGCCGCGGCGGACATCCGTGAGATTTCTACCTGCGCGTCCGGCTCCCCGCCGTCCTCACGCCGGCGTCCTCGCTCGCTCTCCTGATCTCGTCCGGGGCCAGCAACTCCGCAAGCTCTCGGATGAAGAGACCGACGTCGGTGATGATCCCCATCGACTGCCACGATCCGCGATCCATGAGCTTTGTCACCGTTGCCTGGTTGATGTCGATGCAAACGAGCGGCACGGATGCCGGGAGGCAGTTTCCGGTTGCGATGCCGTGAAGCATCGTTCCCGCCACGATGCAGAAGCCGACCGGGCCCTGTTCGCCCCGTCCCCAGATGATCTCGCGCAGGCGCCGTTGAACCTCGAGCATGTCGAGCACGGTCTCCGGCAGGGGTCCGTCGTCTCGCACGCTGCCACCGAAGAGGTAGTCGCATCCGTGTGTAACGAGGTGATAGACGATTCCGTCGTTGAAGACACCCGCATCGATCGCAGCACGAAACGAACCTCGCCGACGAAGCTCGTTGATGGCGCGGATGTGATGCTCGTGACCGTGTTCCGCAGCCGTTCCCTCCGACAGATACACCCCGAGTGAGGTTCCGTAGATGTTGCTTTCGATGTCGTGAGCGGCGACGCCATTTCCTGCAAACATTGCATCGACGTAGCCCGCTCGGATAAGGGCGCACATATCGGGTGCCGATCCGGTGTGAACCACCGCGGGACCGGCGACCCACAAGATGCGTTCTCTCCGTTCCTTGACCGCCCGCATGTCCTCTGCGACCTGCTCCACCAGCAGCGCTTTCGGCTTCTCCGAAGACACGTCCGACGACATGAACTCGAACGAACCGACCCCTTTACCTCTCGTGCGCTTGAGAGGAAGCACTCGGATCCCGAGCCCGCGCATCACGATCTGCATGCCCTTTTCGACGTCCGCCATGGCTATCGTGCGCGCGGTTCCGTCTTCGACGACGATCCCGCAGTCCATCTCGGGACGATCGACGTGGATCCAGCGAGCCGCCACCCGCACCTGCGTGTCGAAGTTGGTCGTCGAGTAGAAGCCGGGGGGGAACGCACCGTCGACATCGGCTGCCGCAAGAGTGGCGTCCTCTACCGTCTCCGGGTTGGCACCATGCTGGCGGAGGCGCTCGACGAGGCGCGTGAGGAGTTCCTCGCTATCCGCCATTATTTTGATGCGCGCCGACGAGGGGTCGTCGTGCTTCACTCCGATCTTGAGGTCCGAGATCTCGTAGTCGGCCCCCAACTCGACGATCTCATCCAAGACCTTCGGCAGGATCAGTGCATCGATGATGTGCCCCTTGAGCATGAGGTGCTCCGACGCCCGGTGCTCACGAGACATGCTTGGAATGCTCCTTGATGAAGTCATACGTTCGGCGGTGAACGACCTCGCGGTCGTAGTCGAGGGTCACGACATGGTACGAGCGGTCGAGCCAGACGAGTTCCTTGTCCGTGCTCGCGACCTCCCGGTGGATGATTTCGGAGTTTGCGGGCTTCACCGTGTGGTCGTTGCGGCCGTGCATCACGAGCACGGGGCAGCGGACCTGGGGAAGCGACCGGCGCGCCGACCGGATCACCCTCAGCATGTCTGCTGCGGCCGCAGCCGGTACGCGGTCGTAAGCGATCTCGCGCCCCGCGGGATCCGCGATGTCGTTGGCCACGCCCGGAAGCGAGCGCACGAAGCGCTTGACGATCGGAGCGAAGAAACGACGCGGATCGTCCGTATAGACGAACCCGGCGAGCGTCACCAGTCCTGCCACCCGGCCGGGGCGCGACGCGATGAAGTCGACGGCCAGCGCCGCCCCGAACGAGAGCGCGACCACGAACACCTCGTCGCGCCCTCGCGCGATCGTTTCGTAGCCTTCCTCGACCGCGTTTCGCCAATCTCCCGCCTTCTTGAGGTTGAGGTCCTCCCAGGTGGTGCCGTGGCCCGGAAGGCGTATGCCCTCGACTGCGAGACCCCGCGTTGCGAGGTCTTCCCCCAGGGAACGGAGGCCCTGCGGCGATCCGGTGAAACCGTGGATCATCAGGACGCCGGCGGGCCCGGTGCCGAAACGAAATTCCTCGGCACCCTCAAGGACCTGTGGCTCTCGCACGTCGTCCTCCTCGGCTCGAGATGCGTCGCGGCACCCGGACTTGACCGCGCGGTCCGGCCGCGTGCTTTCGTGCGATTCTCTACCATGGCCCGTGAGGAAGGGGAGAGAGAGGTGCAACGCCGATGATGTATTGGGTCTTCAAGGCGATCCTGAAGCCCCTCCTCTTGCTGATCTACGGGATCCGCGTGGAGGGGCTCGAAAACGTCCCGCGTAAGGGCGGGGCGATCATCGCGGCCAATCACGTCTCGTTTCTCGACTCGTTCTTCATCCCCCTCGTGATTCGGTGGCGCCGCGTCACCTACCTGGCCAAGGCGGATTACTTCAAATCCAAGAAGACGGCGTGGTTCTTCCGGTCTGCCGGGCAGATCCCGTGTGAGCGCGAAGGCGGTAAGAAATCACAACAGTCTCTCGAGATCGCGCTCGACGTACTGGCGGACGGGAATCTCTTGGGGATCTATCCCGAAGGGACGAGGTCCCCCGACGGCCGCCTTCATCGGGGACGGACGGGCGTGGCGCGTCTTGCGATCGCAGCGGGGGCGGCGGTAATCCCCTGTGGCCTCGTGGGAACCGACGACGTTATGCCGAAGAACCGTAAGTTCCCTCGGCTGTTGAACCGTGGCCGCCGCATCGAGGTGATCGTTCGGTTCGGCAAGCCGCTCGACTTTTCCCGCTACGCGGGCCAGGAGCGCGATCGATTTGTTCTTCGCAGCATCACCGATGAGATCGTTTACGAGATCATGCAGCTGTCGGGACAGGAGTACGTCGATGAGTATGCATCCCGGACGGCCACTCTCCCGATGCCGGAGTCGGCCCGTTCCTCCGACGACATCGACCTTTCCGACGAGGCACTCGTCGGCTAAAGGCGCCGTCCGTCCGGCGCGGCCCACCCTCGTGCGCGCTCCAGCGCGCGCTGCCACTCGGCATGGCGCGAATCGGCTTCGTCTCGGCTCATAACGGGCTCGTAGGTGGCGGCGGCGCGCCACATCCGGGCGATCTCGTCGCGGCCGCTCCATACGCCCTCGGCCAGTCCGGCCAGGTAAGCCGCTCCGAGGGCGGTGGTTTCCTGATTGGCCGGCCGGCGAACCGGGACTCCCAACAGGTCGGCCTGAAAGCGGCACAAGACATCCATGATGCTCGCACCTCCGTCCACCCTCAACTCCTGGAGTGGCGTCCCGGAATCGGCAGTCATCGCATCCACGACATCGCGCGTCTGGAACGCCATCGCCTCGACGATCGCGCGCGCCAGGTGCGCCTTCGTCGTTCCCTGGGTGATGCCGAGCCAGGCACCACGCGCGTACGGATCCCAATGCGGCGCGCCGAGGCCCACGAAGGCAGGCACGAGGTAGGTGCCGCCGGAGTCGTCGACGGTTTCCGCCAGGGGCCCCGTCTCGCTTGCCTGCGAGATCACTCCGAGCCCGTCTCGGAGCCACTGCACCCCGGCTCCGGTGATGAAGATCGATCCTTCGAGTGCGTAGCGCACGCCGTTGCCGATGTCCCACGCGGCGGTGGACAGCAGCCCGTGCGTACTCGAAGTGACCGTCGGACCGGTGTTCATGAGTACGAAGGATCCGGTGCCGTAAGTGTTCTTCGCCATCCCCGCGTCGAAGCACGCCTGGCCGAACAGAGCAGCCTGTTGGTCGCCGGCGACGCCCGAGATCGGTACTTCGGCGCCGCCGACACGCGTCGTTCCAAACCGTCCGCTCGATGGACGTATATCCGGAAGCAACGACGGTGGAATCTCCAGACGGTCGAGGATCCACGGGTCCCAGTTCTTGTCAAGGAGCGAATAGAGCATCGTGCGCGACGCATTGGAGTGCTCCGTAACGTGGACGTCGCCCCCCGTGAGATTCCAGATCAGCCAGGTGTCCACGGTGCCGAATGCGAGGTCGCCCGCCTCCGCCCGCTCCCGGACGCCGTCGACGTTTTCGAGGTACCAAATAATCTTCGAGGCGGAGAAATAGGGGTCGAGCACCAGCCCGGTGCGGGCGCGCAGTTCGTCCTCGAGGCCTTCGGATTTCAGCCGTTCGCAGATCGGAGCACTACGACGACACTGCCACACGACCGCTCCGGCAACCGGAGTCCCCGAAGAGCGCTCCCACAACACCGCCGTTTCCCGCTGATTCGTGATGCCGATCGTGGCCAGGTCGTCCCCGGAAACGCCCGCATGATCCAGAGCTTGTTGGAGCAGGTCGCGGGTAACCGCCCAGATCTCTTCGGCATCGTGCTCGACCCAACCGGGGCGCGGGTAGCGCTGAGAGAACTCCGAATAGGCGCGGCCGCGCACCGTGGCGTCGGGCTCGAGAACGAACACGGTGATACCAGTCGTGCCGGCGTCGATCGAACAGACCAGTTCAGGCATGGGCTCCTCCGTGGGGCACGATAATGATGATCGTGAAAGCTCACCCGGTGCCAGACAAAGCTAGCCTGTCGGGGATCCGGCGCCAGATCCGCCTGGAGCTCAACCGGCTGCGGGTCGACCCCTCGGAGCTGTTCGACTGTCTCGTCGCGGTCACGGAGGCGGGGACGCATGCGTTGCTGCACGGGGTGGGCCGCGACCGGCCGCCCACCGTGACATGGGAGATCGGGCGAGACGTCGCCTTGTTCGACGTTCATGACTCCGGCAGTAAGGCGTGGTCGCAGGTGTCTCATCCGTCGCGGCGAGACGATCAACCCGATGATGCGGATCGCCTTGGAAGCTACGGGCTCGAGATCATGCGGGGCCTGATGGACGAGGTCGACATCGATGTCGGCCCCGACGGAACACACGTCCGGCTCGTGAAGCGCTTCTCGTAGTTTTTATTTCTTGATGAGGATCTCGGCGTAGACCCAGCCGAGTCCGGTTATGCCGATCGCCTGCGCCGCCGCCTCGCTGAGGTCGAGGACGCGCCCGTCGATGTAGGGGCCGCGATCGTTGACCAGAACGACCACGCCGCTGCCTTGATGCTCCACGTACAACCACGTTCCGAGCGGGAGTTCCTTGCTCGCCGCGGTGAACTTCGCCGGGTCGAAGATGGCACCCGACGCGGTCGGGTTTCCCTCGAAGCCCGGCCCGTACCAAGAGGCGACACCCTCGAACGACACCCCGGTCGCGACGTAGCCGTCGGGAATGCCACGCGTCGGCCCCCCCGGACCTCCGCCGCCGAGGAGGCGGTCGAGCGTCGTCGACGGCTGCGAGGTGCGTGCCGCGATTCGGCGCGCCCGTTGTTCGAGACGGTCGATCTCCTGCGTAAGCGAGCGCAGCGCCGCACGCCGCGTTGCGATTGCATCCGAGATCCCGGCGGCTACCTCGGAGACGCGCGTTCTCGCCGCCATCAGCCGCTCTTTGCGATCATCGAGCCGCATCTGCGCGCTCTCCGCCCGGGCGCGCTCGGCCTCCGCCCGTCGGAGCCGCCGCTCGGCGCGCGTACGAGCCGCGCTCCCGATTTCGAGGAAGAGCTCGAGATCGCTCACGTCTCGTGCGGACAGGAGGAGATCGAGACCGGCGATGCTCGAGCCGTTCTTGTAAACCTCGATCGCGTCGCCGACGAATGCATCCCGCGCCGCTTGCTCGGCCGCAACCGCTTCCGTCCGCTCGAGCTCGAGCTCACCGATCTCCTGCGTCACCGCAACGATGTCGCTCTCGAGATCCGCCTGCTCGCCGCGCAGCGACTCGAGGCGGTGCTCGAGCGCGGTGACCTCGTCGCCCAGCCGTTGGGCGCGAGAGCGCAAAGCGTCGAGGTCGGCAGCGGTCGCGGGGCGCGGCGCCGCCGCCGCCACGACGACGGTGCAGATGCAGGCAACAACCGTGCGCAGGTTCCGGTTTCTTCTTGCAGCCCTGGGCATAACGGGATTCACCTGGGCTTTATCGACCTGGAACAGAGGCGAATTGAGCCGGACGTGCTCGTCGGGGATGATCCGCGGCGGGCGGAATCACAGGCGCATACAGACGAGGGAGAGTTATGGCTCGAATCGGAATCCTGACCGGCGGCGGCGATTGTCCCGGACTCAACGCCGTGATCCGGGCGGTGACGCGCAAGGGCGTGAATCACTACGGCCACGCGATCGTCGGGTTTCGCGACGGGTGGCGTGGCGTTCTTGAAAATGCGGTCATTCACCTGACCCCCGACAACACCTCCGGGCTGCTTCATCGTGGCGGGACTATGCTTGGTTCGTCTCGGACGAATCCATTCAAAGAAGAACGCGGGGTGGAGCGCGCCAAGGAAACGCTCGATGCCGAGAAGATCGACTGTCTCATTGCGGTCGGAGGCGAAGACACGCTCGGCGTCGCGCACAAGCTCGGATCCGAAGGCGTGGCGGTAGTCGGAGTGCCGAAAACGATCGACAACGACCTCTCTGCAACCGACTTCACGTTTGGCTTCCATACGGCGGTGCAGATCTGCACCGATGCCATAGATCGTCTGCACACGACTGCCGAATCGCATAATCGCGTGCTCGTAGTCGAGGTCATGGGACGCCATGCGGGCTGGATTGCGACCTACTCCGGGATTGCCGGTGGCGCGGACGTGATCCTCGTTCCGGAAAGACCTTTCGACATCGACGAGGTATGCGACGTGATCCGTCACCGGCACCAACGGGGGCGACGCTTCTCGATCGTGGTGGCCGCCGAGGGGGCAGTGCCGGACGAGGGAGAGGAGGCAATTCAAACCGAGGAACGCGATGCGTTCGGCCACGTCAGGCTCGGCGGGATCGGCGTCATGCTCGAGCGCGAAATCGAGGCTCGTACCGGTTTCGAGACGCGCATGACCATCCTCGGACACGTGCAGCGGGGAGGCTCGCCGACGGCGTTCGACCGCGTGCTCGCCACTCGTTTCGGCATCGCCGCGATCGATGCGGTCGCGGACGGCGATTACGGGACGATGGTTGCCTTGCAAGGAACGAAGATCGTCCGGGTTCCCCTCGAGCAAGGCGTCGGAGAGCTCAAGACGCTCGATCCTGAATTGTATGCGACGGCCGAGGTCTTCTTCGGCTGACCGGGGCTTGCCGCATCAGGTTTTACCTGTTTGCTCAACGGGAACGGAACCCACATGGAAGTTACGTATGTGTTGTGCCTGCCCCGCGACGCGGCGAGCGTTCCGTTCGTTCGCCACATGTTGCGGTCCTCGATGGAGCGGCTGGGAGTCGTTGCGGACTGCATCTCCGACATCGAAATCGCCGTCTCCGAGGCGTGTACGAACGTCCTGCGACACGCGGGTGAGGCTCACGATGCGTATGAGGTCACCGTTCGAACGAACGACTCCGAGTGCGAGATCAGCGTCTCCGATGCGGGAGGGAGCCTCGACGTCTCGGCGTTGAGGTCGGAGGAAGCGGGACCCGGGGCGGAGAGCGGGAGGGGCGTCTTTCTCATGAAGTACCTCGCCGACGATCTCCACTTCGTATCGGATCCGGATAACGGGACGGTGGTTCGCCTGCGGAAGAAGCTCGAGCTTCGTCCGGACTCGGTTCTCGGGCGCCTTTCCCGATCTGCTGCACCGCCTCACCACCAGTAACCAGTTCGTCGGCCGTCGCCGGGCGGCGCTCCTATACTCAAGAGAGACTCGAACCAAACGAGGGGAGCTCGGAGGCAACCGGGCTGAGAGGCGGGCCGACGCCGTCCGCGACCCCAGGACCCGATCGCGGTAATGCGCGCGTGGGGAGGGTGATGTGTCGAAGCCGGCTACGCCCGACATCGTCGTCGTGGGCGGGGGGACGATCGGGCTCGGTATTGCGTGGCGGGCGGCGCAGCGCGGATTCTCGGTTGCGGTCGCGGACGATGCCCCCGGGCGCGGTGCGTCGTGGGCTGCGGCCGGCATGCTCGCCCCGATCACGGAGATCCATTTTGGCGAGGAGACTCTGCTCGCCCTGACAAGAGAGTCCAGTCGTCGTTACCCCGACTTTATCGGGGAGCTCGAAGACGTCACCGGTCTGTCTACCGGTTACACCCAGGCAGGAACACTGATGGTCGCGGCGTGTGCCGATGATTTCTCTAGGTTGAGTGATCTTTACCGCTACCAGGTCGGCCTCGGCCTGACGGTCCAGCGCCTCACGCGGCGCGAACTCCGTTCGCTCGAGCCCGGATTTTCGGGCCACGTGCGCGGTGGCTACCTGATTGAAGGGGATCATGCGGTCGACAATCGTCTGCTGACGGCGGCCCTGATCGAAGCGTGCCGACGCGCCGGCGTGGAATTCGTTCCGAAACGAGTGGAGCGCATCGAGACGGAGCGCGGTGCCGTGACGGGGGTTTCCCTGATGAGTGACTCCTTCATACCTGCCGGAACGGTCGTACTCGCCGCCGGGTGCTGGAGCGGAGCGATCCCGGGGTTACCGGATCATGCCATCCCGCCGGTGCGTCCCGTGAAGGGACAGCTCTTGTACCTCGGCAGCACCTCGAGCCCCGCGTTCGTCGCGCGCAACGTCCGGGGCGCCGACGTGTACATCGTTCCTCGCCGGGATGGCCGAATAGTCGTCGGAGCAACGGTTGAGGAGCGTGGATTCGACGTGACGGTGACCGCAGGCGCCGTCTACGAGCTGCTGCGAAACGCGTGCGAGCTCTTGCCCGATCTGCGTGAGTACGCACTGCTCGAGGTGGTTGCGGGTCTTCGTCCCGGATCCCCCGACAATGCTCCGCTTCTCGGCCCGGGCGCGCTGAAGGGGCTCGTGATCGCCACCGGCCACTACCGAAACGGAATTCTCCTCACTCCGGTAACTGCCGACGAGATAGCGCGATTCCTCGACACGGGCCGCGTCGGTGAAGTCGTTGCCCCGTTCTCACCGGCGCGGTTTGCGCGGGAGGCCGTATGAAGATCGTGGTCAACGGCCTGGAGCGAGAAACAGGGGACGGCACAACGATCGCACAAGTCGTCGAGGCGACGCGTGGAGCTTCGTCGACGTCGGGCGTGGCGGTTGCGCTCAACGGCGAAGTCGTTTCGCAGAGGGCATGGGATCGGACGCGAGTCGGAGACGGTGACCGGATCGAAATTCTCGTGGCTACGCAGGGAGGTTGAGGTGGACGATCCGTTTGTGATCGCAGGCAAGGAGTTCACGTCACGCCTCGTTATCGGCACGGGCGGAGCGTCGAGCTTGGAGGCGCTCGAGCAGGCGATCGTCGCGTCCGGCGCCGATCTTGCCACCGTAGCTCTTCGGCGCGTAGACCCCAATGCGCGTGGGTCGATCGTCGACGTTCTGCGACGGACCGGCTGCAGCATCTTGCCCAACACCGCGGGATGTTTCACCGCGCGCGCCGCGGTCGCGACGGCGAAGCTTGCGCGCGAGGCATTAGAGACCCAATGGATCAAGCTCGAGGTCATCGGCGACGACCGCACCCTGTTGCCCGATGCGAGCGAACTGGTAGATGCCGCCGAGGTGCTGGTAGACGACGGCTTCGTCGTCCTTGCCTACACCAACGACGACCCGATTCTCGCCCGACGGCTGGAGGCGGTGGGCTGTTCTGCAGTTATGCCGCTGGGCAGCCCCATCGGTAGCGGCATGGGGATCCTCAACCCCTACAACATTCGGATGATCGTCGAGGGTGCGAACGTTCCCATCATCCTCGACGCCGGGGTGGGCACCGCATCCGACGCCGCCCTTGCCATGGAACTCGGTTGCGATGCGGTTTTGCTCGCGTCGTCAGTCACCCGGGCGCGAGGGCCCGCGATCATGGCGGAGGCGATGCGCCACGCGGTCGAGGCGGGCCGCCTCGCCCGAAGGGCCGGCCGGATTCCCCGGCGTGTATATGCAGAGCCGTCGACGACGTTCGAGGGGCTGCCGGAATTCGACTGAGGTCGCCGCCCGCTGCGTAGTCGCGGGCCGCGGCCTGTCAGCGGCGGGCGTAGCGTTTGAGCGGCGGTTCCCGCGAGCTGATGACGTCGTCCCGCCAGTCGGGGACGAGCGCGGGAAACACCGGTGTAAGCGGCATCGTGAGAGTGAAGCAAGGAGCTACCCCCACCCGGTCCGGGTCGGCGGCTCCCCGGTTCGTGAAGGCATCGAGCACCAATGCGTACGCGACCGCGTCGGCGACGATCGAGTTGTGCGTAACGATCCGCCCCGCGCACACGTCTTGGATGACGATGTTCGAGCCCCCTTTTAACGCGGCGGTCGATGCGGGCTGCACTTGATCGTCGTTCGCGGTGTAGATCGACGTATACGAGATCGGTCCCGGCGTCTCATCACCCCGGTTCAGGGCCTGCATGAAGCGGGCGGTAAGACGCATCTGCCAGATCGCCTCGAACGTCTCGCCCGACGCGGCGAGGAGATCGGCGGCGAGCGTTCCGTGGTTGGGCGCCGCAAGCGCGACGTAGTCATCGACAAAGCGCCCGGAGGGGAAGTATTTGATCGCCCACCGAGGAACCACGCCCCCCTGACTGTGCCCGAGGATGTCGATGCGGCGACCGGTTCGGGCATGCATGACTTCGACCGCCCGGGCCGCATACTCGGCCGCGATTTGGATGTCACCGAGCGCCGCACGCGGCAGCCTTATCCAACACACCTCGAACCCTGCATCCGGCAGAGCGCCCCAGTAATTCCATTCGAAGTCGTGTTCCCGCTCGAACCCGGTGCCGTGGACGAGGAGCACCGGTTCGCTCTCGGTCTTGCCGGTCAGCGGAGCCGAGCAATCACGGGCCGCATCGAGCGTGCGCGTCGAAACCGAATAGCGAGCGCGCCCCGGCCACGAACGAGATGCTCCGGACGCGGGCACCATGCCCACCGCAAAAAAGGCGAGCACGGCGATGGACACCACGGTCGTGCGGCGCATGCCTACATTGTGCACCTAGGACGTGCTTGTGCGTGCCCATGCCGCCCCGGGCGCTTTCCGGCCCCAAGGTGGCGCCCAGCGCGAGCTGAGGGACGCAAAGTGCTCGATTAGCCGCTTTCCTGGACCTCGGATTGCGCTTCGAGCGTGGTCGTGACCTCGAGGGTCGAGCCGTCGCGGTCGACTTCGAGCGTCACCTCTTCACCGGGCGGAATCGAGCGGATCACCGCGGCGAGATCCTCCATGCTTTCAACGAAGGTCCCGTCGATTGTTGTGATGACATCACCCTCGCGAATTCCGCCGTCGTCGGCCGGTGATCCCGGAATCACCTGCGTGACGAGGGCGCCGGCGCGCCCGTCCGGCACCGGACCGCCGCTAACGCCGAGCATCGCCGGCTCGACAGGTTCTCCATCGATGATCCTGTCGGTGACCCAACGCACTACGTCGATCGGGACCGCGAACCCGACTCCCTGATTTCCGCCGGTCGTCGTGCGGATCGCGTCGTTGATCCCGATGACGCGGCCGGTGCGATCCACGAGCGCGCCTCCGGAGTTGCCTGGGTTGATCGGCGCGTCGGTTTGGACCATCGTCTGAAACGTCCCATCGGGCCGCTGTACGGCTCGATTCACCGCGCTCACGACGCCGGCGGTGACGGTGCTCTCGAGTCCAAACGGGCTGCCGATCGCAACCGCCAACTGGCCCACGCGCGGTTCATCCTCGGCAAGAGTGGCGGCGGGAAGATCCGACGCGTCGACGCGCACGACGGCAATGTCGCTGTTCGAATCGGCACCGAGCACGCGCCCATCGACCCGGCGTCCGGTCGACAGGCGGACGTCGACCACGTTCGCCCCCTCGACGACATGCGCGGCGGTGATGACGAGGCCGTCGGCGTCGTAGATGACACCGGCGCCGACGCCGAAGCCGGTATCGATCTGCACGACCGAGGGGAGCACCCGCTGGGCGATGGCGGCGACCGGCTCGTCGGCGGCGAGGTCGTCGGGAAGGGGTGCGAACGCCGACGACGACGGCTGCTGTTCGGACGGGCTCGGGGAGGCGGTGGTCTGGTCGCCGGTGAACTCTCGTCCCGCGACGAAGCCGGTTGCAACCAGGAGTGGTACGACGAGGACGAGGGCGAACCGCGTCCGCCATGATCGGGCGGAGGGGGGTTGAGCAGGCGGAACGCGGTCCGCCTCGTCCTGGGGAAGCCACAGCGGGCTCGTGGGGTGACTGTCTTCGACTGTTTGCCGGTTGTGTTCGTTCATCGGGCGGCCTCCACGCGAACGGGCTTCTTTCTACGAAAGACCGTAATGCGCGGAAGGTAAAGACTCCCTAAAGGTGTTTTTCCCGACGCGCGATGAGCTGCGGTTGTCCGGTCGGAGCGGGTCCTGCCGGTGCGCCCGCCCTCGGGAACCACAAAAGGAACGTAGAGCCGACGCCCACCTCGGAGGACAGGCGGACGAAGCCTCCATGGGCGTCGCAGATCTGGCGAACGATCGCAAGTCCGAGTCCCGCGCCTCCATCGGTGCGGGCGCGCCCGTGGTCGGCGCGCCAGAACCGTTCCCACACGCGCTCGTGGTGCTCGGGCGCGATACCCGGACCCTCGTCGGCGACGCCCGCCCAGATCCAGCCGTCGGCCGCTCCTGCGCCGACCACCACTCGTCCGCCCGGAGGCGAGACCCGCAGCGCGTTGTCGAGGAGGTTGGCCAGCGCCCGTTTGAGAGCATCCGGGTCACCGGAGACGATGAGTCCCGACGACGATGAAGGTTCGACGACGACGTCGCCCGCCTCGGCGGCCGCTACGAATTCGTCGGCGATCTCGGTTACCAGATCGCCGAGGTCGACGTCTGTGGTTCTTGTCTGGGTGCGGTCGTGGCGCGCCAACAGAAGGAGGTCGTCGACGATTCGCGCCATACGATCTCCGGCGCGCCGGGCGACGTCGGCGCCGCGGCGCAGATCTGCTGCATCTGAATCTGGGTCGTCCAGTACGACGTCGAGGTTGGTGCGAACGACCGCAAGGGGATTGCGAAGTTCGTGCGACGCGTCGGCGAGGAACCGTCGCTGGGACGCGAACGCCTGATCGAGCCGATCCAGCATTCCGTCGAACGTGTCGGCGAGGTTCTTCAACTCGTCATCGGGACCCTGCAGGTGGATCCTCTGCGACAGGTCCGATGCCTGGATCTCTCGAGCGACATCGGTGATGCGGCCGATGGGGGCGAGCACTCGGCCGGAGATCACATATCCAACGCCGAGGCTTGTAAGAAACAGAACCCCCAGCGCTCCGAAGGAAAAATTCGCAAGTCGGTTGAGTGTTTGCTGGTTGACGGCACGCTCCACGGCGCGCGCGTCGGGCAAGACAAAGCGATCTGTTGGAACAACCGTCCCGTCCGGCATCCTGACGAACTGTCTGACCTCCAGTTGCTGCGTGAACGGCTCGCCCCTAAGTTGGATCGAAACGCCCGCATAGATCGCACCGACGAGCAGGGCGGCGATCCCGAACAAGACCGCCGAATACAGAAGCGTCAGGCGCACCCGTATCGAGCGCATCCATTCGGGCAACCGCCCCCATACGTCGGCCCCGCCCGCCGAGTTCATTCGGACGGATTCAGCCGGTAGCCGCTGCCGACCACCGTCTCGATCGGCTGGGGCCGTCCCTCCATTTCGAGCTTTCTGCGAAGCGTCATGAGGGTCACCCGGACCGTGTTGGTGAACGGGTCGGCATGCTCGTCCCACACGTGCTCGAGAAGCTCCTCGGAGGACAGCACCCGGCGGGGATTGCTGACGAAGTAGCGAAGCAGCGCGAACTCCTTCGGCGTCAAGGTCAGCGCAACGCCTCCACGGCGCGCCTCGTGACCCGCGTCGTCGACGGTGATGTCGCCGGCGCGTAGCACCGCGCCGGAACGTCCCGCGTCACGACGGAGGAGCGCCCGTATGCGTGCCGCGAGCTCGCCGAAATCAAACGGCTTGACGAGGTAGTCGTCGGCTCCCTGGTCGAGGCCGGCGATCCGATCTTCGATCGTGTCGCGCGCGGTCAACATGAGAACCCTCGTCGCCCCGTGATCGTGCTCCTTGATCCGGCGGCAAACCTCGACCCCGTCGACCTCGGGCAGATTGAGGTCGAGACAGACCAGGTCGTAGTCGTTCACGAGGGCTTTTTCGAGCGCGTCCTCCCCGCCGTACGCGACGTCGACCGCGTATCCGTGCCTTTTTAGTCCGGCGGCGATGGCGTCGGCGAGATCCGCCTCGTCCTCGACGACTAACAGGCGCATCACCTCATGCTAGTCGCCGGACATCAAGCGGAGGTAAAGGGCCGGTGACCTTTCGCCGGCGGAACTCGCCACATAGGCTGTCAAGAGAAAGGGATCGCAGGCACCAGAAAGCAACGATCGTGAAAGGAGGAGGACGGTGACAGACAAGATCCGGTGGGTCGTCGCCACCATGCTGATCGTCGCGATCGCCGTACCCGTCTCTGCCCACGAGGCAGATGTGATCGGCGCCGGGGGAAAAGTCGGCCCGATCCGGACCGGCGAGACCACTGTTCGCGCCATGAGGGACCTCTTGGGAGAGCCTTCGCAGAGGGACGTCGTTCGCGTCGGTTGCAGCAGGGTGATCAAGCTGCGGTGGAGGGGACAGATCCAGGCCTACGCCTATCGTGCCGACGATGATCGCCGTGTGATCGACGTCAAGGTGTTGTCTCGCCGCGTGGACACTGCCGAGGGCACCACCTACTCGTTCCACACCCGAAAGGAGCTTCGCGTTGGAGACTCCAAGCGGAGGCTGAAGAACAAGTACCCGAACGTGATGGGCGAGCGGCACAACGGGCACACGCACTTCATCCTCGGCCAATCCGACAACGGCACGAAGTTGCTGGCAAAGGTGGTCGGCGGGGAAGTAGTTCAACTCGAGGCGGCGCCTTACGAGTTCTGCTGACGGAATCCCGGCGGCGAACCTCATGCCGCCTAGGATCGAACGATGACGATCTTCGTCGGCACCTCCGGCTGGCAATACGACCACTGGCGGGGCATCGTGTACAAGGAGGGCTTGCCCAAGAGACTGTGGCTCGAGGAATACACCGAGATGTTCGACATCGTCGAGAGCAACAACGCGTTCTACCGGCTTCCAGAGCGTCACACCTTTGCCGCGTGGGCGGAGCGAACCCCGGAAAACTTCCTGTTCACGGTCAAGATGAGCCGATTTCTCACGCACATCAAGCGTCTGCGGGATCCGGAGGAACCCGTCGCCCGTTTTCTCGAACGAGTGGTCGGCCTTGGGGACAAGCTCGCCGCCGTGCTTCTGCAACTCCCTCCGACGCTCAAGGCGGATCACGGTGCGCTGGATGCATGCTTGCGACTGTTTCCGCGAGACATGCGGGTCGCGGTCGAGTTCCGTCACGATTCTTGGTGGACGGATGCGACGCGCGGGCTCCTCGAACAGCGGGGTGCCGCGCTATGTCTTGCCGACGGCGATCTGGGTTC
>Ga0247713_1000659_pt1 | contig 19614 bp, 17 predicted proteins | sample 21E_NmetaG_FD_189936 | JGI IMG/M metagenome (GOLD analysis project Ga0247713, IMG submission 189936) | Soil microbial communities from hillslope of Landscape Evolution Observatory, University of Arizona, Oracle, AZ, United States - 2-1-E_N | ecosystem: Engineered > Artificial ecosystem >... | reverse complement strand
CCGCAGGTACTCGCTTCGGCGACGGGACGCTCGGCCGAAGAGCTGAGGGTCACCACGCGCTTCCGCCAGACCGCCTGGAGGACGAGCATCGACATCTGGTCGCGACGGCCCGCCTTCGGCCACGGACCCGGTCAGAGCTCGGTGCAGTTGGCGCGGGATCTGGCGGGTCCAGACTCCAATCTCCCACTCTCTGCCCAAGGCCTCTGGGCTGCCACGTTGATCGATACGGGCGCGCTCGGTCTCGCGTTCTGGGTGATGCTGCTCGGAGGCGCATTGGTGCTGGCATCTCATCGCATGGTTCGAGAGCCCACGCCCCTTGGCGCAGCGGTTCTGTTCGCGTTGACGGCGGCGCTGCTATCCAGCCAGATGGCAGGAGATCGGCTGGGCTTGGGCGCATGGTCGCTGCTGGGCCTCCTGCTGGCGATGACCACGGTCGCGGCACGGCGTGCGGATCGGGTGGAGGTTCCCCGCGAGCCCGGGCCGATCGTCGAGAGGCGCGCCGTTGGGGCATCATGAGCGGCGTGTGGGCCGACGCCGCGAGCAGCGAGACCCCGGTCCTCACCCGCACGGATGGCCGGCATCCACCGCAAAGCCTGCGCTGTCCACGCACGCTGAAGCGAACCTGGCGCCGCGGCATGGCGCGATTTCGCCGTGGTCGCCTGCCGTCGATGATCGCCACGTTTTCCGACGGACGGCGGTTCCAGATCGACGCCGGCGATCTCCTGTACGAGCAGATCTACCGGCTCGGCGAATATGAGCCAGAGGTCACGCAGGCGGTACGGGAGCTCCTGCGCCCCGGAGACTTCGCTGTGGATCTGGGCGCCAACCACGGCTGGTACACGGTGGTCATGGCGCACGCTGTCGGCGCTACGGGACAGGTGTGGGCGATCGAGCCCGGCGCCGCCATGACCGCTTCGCTGAAGGTGAACCTCGAGCTCAATCCGGGTCTGCCCGTCACGGTCCACAACGTCGCGGTCGGCGACGCCGCGGGTGAGGTGCTGCTTCATCATTTCTCCGACCTGCCCCACGGCCATGCCTCGACGAGCACGCTCGGACGCGATGATTTCGACACCGAGCCGGTGCCTTGCCTGCGACTGGACGACCTGCTCGGCGAAGCGGTGCGCCCGCCGACCCTGATCAAGATGGATGTCGAGGGATCGGAGCTCGTGGCGCTGCGCGGCGCCGCGGCCGTCATCGAGGCGAAACGCTCGATCTGGATCGTCGAGGTCAACCACCAGACGTCGGCAGCCTTCGGCTATGCGCCGACCGAGTTGCTGGATCGCTTCTGCGCCGACTACGCCTTCTACCGGATCGCTGCCGGCGGGCTGCTGCCCGAGCAGGATCGCGCCGCTGCGCCTCATGGGACGATGTGGCTGTGCGTGCCGCCGGCGCTTGATGAGCGACTCGACGGACTGGTGGTCGCATGAGTCTCGAGAGCGCTGATGCCCGGTCGCGGCGTGCGACGCTGCCCTATGGCCGCCAGCTTGTCGACGAGGAGGACATCGCCGCGGTCGTAGATGTCCTACGGGGCGACTGGCTCACGCAGGGACCCATGATCGAGGAGTTCGAGAGCGCGATCTGTGCGGCCACCGGCGCGACCTACGCGATTGCGGTTTCGAGCGGGACGGCGGCGCTGCACATCGCGTGCATCGCCGCCGGTGTCACTCCGGGTGACACCGGCACAACGTCGGCCATCACGTTCGTCGCGTCGGCGAACTGCATCCGCTACGCAGGTGGTCGCCCGGAGTTCTGCGACGTGGACCCCGAGACCGGGCTGCTCTCGGTGGCGGCGCTCCACGAGCAGGTCAGAGCCGGCGCGCCGAAGGTGATCATCCCCGTCGACCTCGCTGGCACGCCGTGCGACTTGCCCGCGATCCAGCATGTCGCGCGCGAGTGCGGGGCCGTGGTGATCGAGGACGCGGCGCATGCCGTCGGTGCCACATACACCGCGGGCGGAGCCGAGCATCGCGCAGCGGGCTGTGCGCACAGCGACATGGCGATCCTCTCGTTTCACCCCGTCAAGCACATCACGACCGGCGAGGGAGGGGCGGTCACAACGAACGATCCGGAGCTCGCCGCGACGCTGCGGGATTTGCGCAGCCACGGGATCACACGCGATCCGGACCGGCTCGTGCGTGACGAGGGGCCCTGGTACTACGAGCAGCACCGGCTTGGCTTCAACTACCGGATCACGGACATCCAGTGCGCTCTCGGCGTCAACCAGATGCGCAAATTGGAGCGCTACGTCGCTCGGCGGCGGGAGCTTGCCGCGCGGTACGACCGCGCGTTCGCCGAGCCGGCGGTCGTGGATCACCTGCGGCCGCTGACGATCCCTGCCGGAAGACGTTCCTCGTACCACCTCTACGTCATCAGGCTGCTCCGGCACGACGGCGACAGCGACACGGACGTCCTCCAGCGGCGCCGCGCGCTGTACGACGCGCTGCGCAGCGACGGGATCCTCACGCAGATCCACTACGTGCCCGTGCCGCGACAACCCGACTTCGAACGTAACGGACTGGGGAGGGGCGATTTTCCGGGCGCCGATGCCTACTATGCAGGCTGCCTGAGCCTGCCGCTGTTTCCGGGCTTGGCCAACGAAGACGTCGATCGGGTCGTCGCCATCGTGCGGCAGGCGCTCGGCGCCGCTGCCTGACCACCCCGGGCGCTCGCTAACCTCCCCGCCTCCGTCACCGAGACCGAGATCTGATGACCCAGGCACCCGAGATGCAGTACTGCACGAAGTGCGTCTATCCGGCCGCATCGGCGGCGCCGCTGGCCTTCGACGACGACGGCGTCTGCTCGGGCTGCCGGGTTGCCGCGCAGAAGGACCGCATCGACTGGGAGGAGCGGGCCCAGGAGCTGCGAGAGCTCTTCGAGGAGTACCGCTGCACCGACGGCTCGAACTACGACTGCCTGATCCCGGTTTCCGGCGGCAAGGACAGCCACTTCCAGACTTACCTGGTCACCCAGGTGTTCAAGCTGCGCCCGCTGCTGGTCACCTACCATGGCAACAACTACCTGCCGGTCGGCCTGCGCAACCTGCGCAACCTGCGCGAGAGGTTCGGCTGCGACCACATCTTCTTCTCTCCCAGTGTGGAGGCGCTGAAGAAGCTCAACCGGCTGTGCTTTCGCATGATGGGCGACATGAACTGGCACGCCCACTGCGGGATCTTCACCTATCCGGTCCAGATGGCGGTGAAGATGCGCATCCCGCTGATCGTCTGGGGCGAGCACGGGTTCACGGACCTCGCAGGCATGTACTCGCTCAACGATCGCATCGAGATGACGGCCAAGTTCCGCCTCGAGCACGCTCAGCGCGGCTATGACTGGCACGACATGATCGAGGAGACCGAGGGGCTCACAGCTCAGGATCTGACCTGGGCACGGTATCCGTCCGACGAGGACCTCGCGGACGTCGGGGTGCGCGGCATCTATCTCGGCAACTACGTCAACTGGGAGGCCAACGCGCAGACCGAGCTCATGGTCGAAGAGTTCGGCTTCGAGCCCTCTCCCGAGCCCTTCGAGCGCACCTACCGCCGCATGTCCAATCTCGACGACATGCACGAGAACGGCGCACATGATTATCTCAAATACATCAAGTTCGGCTACGGGCGCGGCACCGATCACGCGTGCAAGGACATCCGCGCGGGCAAGCTGACCCGCGAGGAGGGAATCGAGATGGTCCGCCGCTACGACGCCGTGAAGCCGATGAAGGACCTGATCCGCTGGCTCGAATACGTCGGTATGACCGAAGCCGAGTTCGACGAGATCGCCGACACGTTCCGCGATCCGCGCGTATGGGTGAAGGACGACGACGGCCGATGGGTCAAGGACAACATCTGGGACTTCGATCGCCGTAGGGCGGCGACGGCGGCGGCCAGCGGCTAGGAGCATGCCGGCCGAGGAACTCCGCGAGGCCGACATCCGGCCGGACGCTTTGATGCCCGAGCAGGCACAGCGCTTCGCCGCCGACGTGGCGTGGCTGCTATGCCGCCGTGACCGCTTCGTAGAGGTGGCCTGCCCGGCCTGTGGCGCCGACACATCCGAACTTGCGTGGAGCAAGTACCAGCTCAGCTACGAGCGCTGCCTCACGTGCGAGACGGTCTACGTCAACCCGCGTCCCGAGCCGGAGCTGCTGCGCGAGTACTACGCCACCTCGCAGAACTATGAGTACTGGAACCGGGTCATCTTCCCCGCGTCTGAGGCCGCGCGGCGTGATCGGATCTTCCGCCCGCGCGCCGAGCGTCTGGCGAAGCTCGTCGGGCGCCACGGCGTCAGGACGGGAACGCTCGTGGACGTCGGCGCCGGCTTCGGCACGTTCGCCGAGGAGGTCGCGCGGCTCGGCATCTTCGAGCGCGTCATCGCGCTGGAGCCGGAGCCGCATCTCGCCGAGACTTGCCGGTCGAAGGGACTGGAGGTCGTCGAGGTGTCAATCGAGGACGAGGACATCGGGTTGGACGAGGTCGATGTGATCACGAGCTTCGAGGTCATTGAGCATCTCTTCTCGCCGCGCACGTTCACCGAGCGCTGTCGCTCGCTGCTTTCCCCGGGCGGTCTCTGCCTGCTGACCTGTCCCAACGTCAAGGGCTTCGACATCGTCGTCCTGGGCGAACAGGCCAACGCCGTGGACGTCGAGCACCTCAACTACATGCACCCTGCATCGTTGGCGCGAATGCTCGCCGAGTCCGGGCTCGAGGTGCTGGAGAGCCAGACGCCGGGCCGGCTCGACGCTGAGCTCGTGCGCAAGAAGGTGCTCGCCGGGGAGTTCGACCTCACGGGACAGCCCTTCCTCAGGCAGGTCCTCATCGACGAGTGGGAGAGCGCGGGCGCCGCCTTTCAGGACTACCTGAGCGCCAACGGTCTTTCGTCGAACATGTGGCTGCTTGCGCGCCGTCCCGGCTGAGCGTCACGGGCGGACGTCGACGCCCGCCTGGAGCAGGACCTTCTTTGCGCGGATCGTGCTGTGCTCGGTGTAGTGGAAGATGTTCGCGGCGCAGACGGCGGACGCGCCTGCGAGGAGCGCTCCCTCCGCAAGGTGCGCGAACTTCCCGACGCCTCCGCAGGCGATCACGGGGATCTTGGTCGCCTGCGTCACGGTCTTGACGAGCTCGAGGTCATAGCCGGTGCCCGTCCCGTCCCGGTCGATCGAGTTCAGGAAGATCTCGCCCGCGCCCCGCCGTTCTGCCTCCTGCACCCAGCTTTGCACGGAGCGGCCGGTCGCCTGGCGTCCCCAGCGCGTGTAGACCTCCCACTCGCCCTTCGCTTGACGGCGCACGTCGACCGAGACGACGATCGCCTGGCTTCCGAACAGGCGTGCCGCGTCCGTGATGAACTCCGGATGCTCGTAGGCCATGGTGTTGATCGTGACCTTGTCGGCTCCGTGCGCGAGCCGAGCGCGGATCTCCTCCAGCGTCCGGATGCCTCCGCCGAAGGTCAGGGGCATGAAGCAGCTGCGCGAGATGTCCTCGATGATGTCCAAGATGTCGCGCTTGACCTTGACCTTGTGGTCGTCGCGGCGCATGTCGTACTCGCCCTCGCGCGTGATGTCGATGTAGATCAGCTCGTCGACCGCCCAGGAGCTGAACCGGTCCACCTGCGAGATCGGGTTTCCCACGATCTGATGGAAGGTGAACTCCTCGCTTCGGACGAGCAGCCCGTTCTTCAGCAGCAGGCAGGGGATGAGCCTTGTCTTGAGCATCGGCGGACTAGAGGGCGAGGAAGTTCTCGAGCACGCGCAGGCCGCAGCGCTGGCTCTTCTCGGGATGGAACTGCACCCCGTACGCGGTCCCGTGCTCGACGGTCGCCGTGAGCGGACGTCCGTAGTCCGTGGTTCCCGTCAGGGCGGCAGGATCGTCCGGCTTGAGCTCGTAGCTGTGCACGAAGTAGAACATCGGCGGGTCGTCGAGGCCGTCGAGCAGGCGGCTCGGGCGCTCGACTGCCAGCTCGTTCCAGCCCACGTGCGGTATGCGCAGGGTCGGATCTGTTTCGATCTGGCGCACCACGCCGGGGATCAGGTCCAAGCCCGAGTGTTCGCCATGCTCGTGGCTGACGGTGCCGAGCAGCTGCATTCCCAGGCAGATGCCCAGCAGAGGGCGACCGTCGGCGACATAGGCGGGCAGCGCTTCCGTGAAGCCGCGCTCACGCAGCTCCCGCATACCGTCGCCGAACGCGCCGACGCCCGGAAGCAGCGCCTTGTCGACGCCCGCGAGCTGGTCGCCTTCGCCCACGACCCGTCCCGCCACGCCGAGACGATCGAGCGCGTTGAGCACAGATCGCAGGTTGCCCATCCCGTAGTCGATCAGCCCGATCACCACGCGGTGAAGCCTCCATCCACGAGCACGTTCTGACCGGTGACGTAGTCGGATGCCGCCGAGCAGAGGTAGACGAGCGTGCCTGCGAGGTCCTCGGCGCGTGCCATGCGCCCGCTCGGCGTCCGCGCTGCATAGGCGGCCCGAAACGGCGCCGGCTGATCAGCCTCCACGCCGCCGGGCGACAGCATGTTGACCTGGATGCCGTCCGGCGCGAGTCGCACTGCCAGCTCGCGCGTCAGGGTGACGAGCGCGGACTTGCTGGCGATGTAGGCGGGCGACGCCTGCACCATGCCGGGGGCCTGCTCATAGATGCGAGTATCGACCGCGACCGTCCCGTAGATGGAGCCCACGTTGACGATCTTGCCGCCGGCCGTCATGAGTTGCGCGGCGCGCTGGGAACAGAGGTACGGCGAAGTCACGTTGAGAGCCTGCAGAGCCGCCATGTCGCTGGCGCGCACGCTCCCAAACGGGGCGTCCCGGCCGGCGCCGGCGTTGTTGACGAGGATGTCGAGTCCGCTCCATCTCCCATGTACCTCGTCGAAGAGACGGTCGATCTCGCGCTCGTCGGTGAGATCGGCCGTGACCGTGCCGAGGATGCGAGGGCCGATCTGCGTTTCGACGCGCGCCAGCTCCTCCGCGCCCCGCGCGGTCAGCACGACGTTCGCGCCGGCGTTCGCGAGCGCCTCCGCGAAGGTGCGTCCGAGGCGGCCCGTCGCTCCCGTGAGGAGGGCGGTGCGGTCGCTGAGGTCGAACAGGCTCACGTCGCGGCCACCTCACGCGAGACGATCTCGGCGAGAGTGAAGTCCTGCCGCGGGGCGAACTGCGCGCAGAGCGCGCGCACCGCCGCCAGATCGTCCGCGCTGTCCACGCAGAGCCGAAGGCTCGGAGCGATCAGCTCGGACGGCGCGGGCACGTGGGCGATCGCGAAGTCATCAGGATGCTCGTATGCGTACAGCGTGACGTGCTCGCGGTGGCGTGGATCGGTCGCCGCCCGCTGGATGCGAGCCAGGCAGTCGGCCGTCAGCGCCTCCACGGCGGTGCCGACCGGCCATTCCCTTTCGCGATGGTTGGCGGCGATGTCCACGTCGCTCCGGAGGAAGCGGTCGAGCACGATGTCCACGGTCCGTGCGTCGAGCAGCGGCGAGTCGCCCGAGACGCGGACGAGCGCCTCGTCGCCGCGCGTCCGGACGGCGGCTCCGTAGCGCTCCAGAACATCTGTCGGGTGCCCACGCATCGCCTCCACCTGCGATCTCGCCGCAGCGGCGACGACCGCGTCATCCGCCGGTTCGGTGGTGGTCAGCACGACGATCTCCGAGGCGAGCTGGCTGGATCGCAGCCGTTCGAGCAGCCACGTCAGGAGCGGCCGCCCGCAGATGTCCGCCAGCACCTTGCCGGGCAGGCGCTGTGAGCCCATGCGAGCCTGGACGAGGATCGGCACCGCCGGCTGGATCGTGCGCGTAAACCTCATCCTTCGGCTTGCTGTAGCGCGCGCGGCGCAGCGCAGCGGCCGGCTGACGCAGCCGCCCAGAGGGCGTCCGCGATCCCGTCGAGGTTCTCCGGCTCGAGCCAGTCGTGTTGACGGTTCTTGTAGTACCGGCCCCTCGGCAGTGCCTCGTCCCAGCTCGCGGCGAACGCCAGGACATCGGGATGTTCGGGTCCCAGGTCTGCCCTCGCCGCAGAGCGGATGAGCGCCGGGAGGTCGGCCAGGGCGCCGACCTTGTGCACGGTCGGCGCATAGTCCCAGGGGTAGTCGCCGAACATCACGACCGGGCGCCCGATCAGGCTCGCCTCGAGGCCGCAGGTGCTCGTGACCACCGCGACCACCGCCGCGTCCTGGATCAGCCTGTTGGTCGGCACCGAGAGAGCGATCAGACGGACGTTCGGGATCCTCCGCAGGTCGCGGTAGAAGCTCAGCCGGCGCTGCCCAGCCATGTAGAAGTGCTCCTTTACGACGAGGTCCCAACCGGCGGGCATAGAGCGGGCGAGGTTGCGCACGACCTCGAGCTGGTCGTCGAAGTAGCTGCCGTGCACGAGCGTCGAAGCCTCGGGCTGGTAGTGCAGCGGGTAGAAGGCGAATGGACGGCCGCTGAGCTGCTGGTTCAGATAGCGCCGGCCGGCGACCGCGGCGCGAGTGGCGCGCGGCTTGCCAAGCAGCCAGTGCAGCACGGGGTTGGGCTGGGTGAACCAGTTGCCGGCCCGGCGCTCGCGCAGCTGCTCGATCATCACACCGAGCTGCCGCCTCACGGCCGAACCGACGAGGAGGCTTTGGAGGAGCTGCAGAGGCCGGCGCACAGGCGGGAGGTAGTCGAGCTTCGTGCCACGCCCGATGATCACGTCCTGCAGGGCTCGTGCCGCGGCGAGATGCTCCTTGTCGACGCCGGCGTGCCGTAGGCGCTCGTACTCCTCGGCCGCTCCCGCGATCGTTCGGTGCGATCGCAACAGTAGGAGGCGACCCGGAGGCACCGCTGAGGCCATCATCCCGACCGGTGTGCAGCCGTTGGCTCGCGCCAGCTCGAACGCGACCCATCCCGGCATCCAGTCGGCGGCCTCGCCGATGATCGCGTCGGGCCGCTCGCGGGCGAAGAAGCCGTCGAAGAACAGCGCGTGGCGTGCCAGCTGATCGATCTGCCAGTCAGGGTCGTGACCCGCAATCGTGCGGTCCGCCATCAGGCAGCGCATGAGGGGCAGCAGGTCCGTGTGACGATCTTCGATCTCGCGGAGGGTGGCCCTGGCGTCGGTGACCTCGAGGTCTCCGACGACCGTGGGCAGGAACGTCGTCGTTCTGCCGGCGGCGCGCAGCCTGCGCCTGGCCTCGGCATGGCTGGTGACGTAGTGAACGTCGAGCTGTCGGCCACGGCTGCGCCAGCGCTCCTCGATCGCGAGCAGGAGTTCGGCTGACCAGGGCCTGGCATAGAGCACTACGCGCATGTCGGTTCCTAGCCTGGCATGTGGCGCCGGACGATGGGACCCCGGCGGACGACCCACTCCACGCCTCCGAGCATCGCGGCGGTGGTCACCGCCTGACTGGCCACGAACAACCACGCGAAGTCGTTGATTTCGGGCTCTCCGGCAGAAAGCGCGGCCCCGCCTGCCAGGGCGACGAGCGCTCCGAGGATAGCGGCCCCGGTGGAGAAGGCGGGCCGCAGCGCGTGCAGGAGGAAGCCCGGAAGCGCGACGACGCTGACGAGCCCGCCGACGTAGAGGATCAGCATCGCGTCGAGGCCTGGGCCGAACTCGGCGAGCACGCTGTCCTTGGCCCAGTTGGTGGCGCCGGCGAGCACGAGCAGCCCGAGCGCGCCGGGCAGCGCGATCAGACCGGTGATCCGCAGAGCGTGCCGCCGTACCGCGAGCAGGGATCGCCCCTGGCCGTATTCGAACAGCAGTTGCGGCGCCACCGCCTGGTTGAGTATCCCTGTGACCGCCAGCCAGCCGACGACGACGAATGACGCGAGCGTGTACTGGCCGAATTCGTCCGGGAGCCTCGCGGCGACGAATACGCGGTCGATCGTGAACGTACCGATGATCAGCAGGTTGGCGACCATCAGCGGTGCGCCGCGAGCCATCAGCCAGCGCAGATCCGCGCGGTTCGGCCGGTCGACGCGAACGTGGCGGAGCCACGCCTGCCGCGAAACGGCGACCACGAGCGCCAGCACCAGCAGCTCGCTGACGATGATCCCGACGAAACCCCACGCCGCGCCGGCGGCGACGCCGAGCGCGATGGCGGCGCCTCCTCGCAGGAGGTACATCCGTCCGAGCGCCGCGAGCCGCCGGTGGACACGCAGCAGCAGGAACTGAAACTCGCAGACAGTGGTGACGAGGGTCACGATTGATGCCGCGAGCAGCGCGAGCAGGACGTCATCGTCGCCTGGGCCCAGCGCCAGCACGACCGCGACGTAGATGGCCGCAGTGACTGAGCAGCTCAGGACCAGAGCCCCGAGCGAGCGGTTGACCAGGGCGTCGACCTCCGGCTCGCCGCGGCCGAGCGCGATCGGGAGCTGGTTGTTGAGCGCGCTCATGATCCCCCAGTTCGCGAGGTACAGGCCGAACTGCGACACGAGTAGGACGAGCCCGTAGGCCCCGAGCTGGTCCGCGCCGAGGATCTTCGCGAACACGAGACCCTTCACGAGGCCCAGCACGGAGGACGCCGCCATCAGGACGGCAAACGTCCGCCGCGTCCCTCGCAACTGACCGGAGAGAGGCGCAGGAGCCGCCGTCGCGGGTTCGGCGGCGTGTTCGACCGCGTTGCCGCGGGTGCTCACCTCGATGTCAGCTTGTAGATTTCCAAGCCGCCTTGCGTACGCCTACCGCCATCGTGACGGGCTCTGGTGGGCTCATCGGCTCGGAGTCCGTTCGCCATCTCGTCGAGCAAGGCTACGCGGTCATCGGGCTGGAGAACGACATGCGCGCGTACTTCTTCGGGGCAGAGGCATCCACGTTGCCGACCACCGAGCGACTGCTCGCGAGATTCGACGCCTTCCGCTCGTGCAACGTGGACATCCGCAGCGCGGCCGACGTAGACCGCATCTTCGCCGCGCACGCCGCCGACCTGGAGATCGTGATCCACGCCGCCGCCCAGCCGTCGCACGACTGGGCGGCGCAGGAGCCCCACACCGACTTCGCCGTCAACGCCGTCGGCACGCTCAACCTGCTCGAGGCCGCCCGGGCGCACTGTCCCGATGCGACGTTCATCTTCATGTCGACCAACAAGGTCTACGGCGACCGCCCCAACCTCCTGCCGCTGGTGGACCGGGGGACGCGACTGGACCTGCCCGACGATCACGCATATCACAGCGGGATACCGACGTCGATGAGCATCGACCGCTGCCTGCATTCGATCTTCGGCGCGTCGAAGGTCGCCGCCGACATCCTGGTCCAGGAGTACGGGCGCTACTTCCACATGCCCACCGTGTGCTTCCGAGGTGGCTGCCTGACCGGTCCCAGCCATGCCGGCGCCAAGCTGCACGGCTTCCTGAGCTACCTCATGAAGTGCACCGTCATGGAGCAGCCCTACACGGTGTTGGGCTATGGCGGCAAGCAGGTGCGCGACAACCTCCACTCCGCCGACGTCGTCCGCGCCTTCGATGCCTTCCACCGCGCCCCGCGTGCGGGCGCCGTCTACAACCTTGGCGGAGGCAGGAGCGCGAATGTCTCGATGCTCGAGGCGATCGAGCTGTGCCAGCAGATCGCCGGCAAGCAGCTGCATTGGGAGCTCTCCGAAGACGCGCGGATCGGTGACCATCGCTGGTGGATCAGCGACCTCTCGGAGTTCGTGCACGACTATCCGGAGTTCGAGCTGACCTACGGCATCGACGACGTCCTCGGCGAGATCCACGACGCAAACGCCGAGCGCTGGATGGCATCCGCCTTCTGAACCTGCGGCTGCTACGGCCGGCCCCCGAGCCACCGCTCGGTCGTCGCCCGCAGCATCGTCCTGTCCAGGACGAGCGATCTCCACTCCGGCGCCTTGCTGGGCGCCGGGGACTCGCTGAAGCCGGCGCGCGCGAACGCCGCGAGCGAGCGAACGTTGCCATCGTGTACCTCTGCGGTCACCCCGCAGACTTCGGGGAAGGCCGCCAGCAGCAGCTCTGACGCCTCTCGGATCATCCGCGTGCCGTTCCCCGCTCCGCGCGCGGCGGGGTCGACCGTGACGCTGATCTCGGCGGCGGCCCCTATGCGCTCGAAGCGCACCACGCCCAAGGGCTCTGCGCCGCGTTGCGCCATCAGCAGCGTCCACCGGCGGCGATCGGCGAGCGTGCGCCACAGCCAGCGCAGATGGTCCTGGCATCGGATCACGGCCGTGCTACGTGACCATCTCCGAACAGATTGCTCGTTTCGCCAGCTCAGCAGGCGGTCGGCGTCGGCCATCGTCACCGGCCGGTAGCGGAGGATCGGCGGGATCGCGCGTCCGCTGAACGCCGCCACCAGGGCGTCGCGAGCCCGGAACGCGCCGTAGCCGTCGACGAGACGCGGACCGGCGGATGCCAGGCCGGCTCGGCTGTCGGGCTCGGCCAGCCGCCTGACCGGGGCGGCGAACGCGGACGCTGCCGGCTCGCCGCACGACGGCACAGCGACGCCGGCGCGGCCGAGCGTACGGACGATCAGCCGCTGGTTGTCCGCGAGCACGGCCAGCACCGCCGGCACGCCGGCGCACGCGAGGTCGTAGGCCGTCGTGCCTCCGGCGGCAAGCGCGACGTCTGCCCACGCGATGCGCTCGCGCAGGCCGCGCACCGCGCCGGTCTGCAGATCGGCCCCGGCCAGCGTGGCAGGGAGCGGCTCGACAGCGGCGACGAAGATCTCCAGCCCACCGACCTCGCGCAGCGCCTGCACGGCGGCCACGATCGCGTCGATCCCGGCGTGGCCGCCGCCCATGCTCACGAGCGCGCGCCCGAAGCCGCGGTCGCGCCGCGCCGCCATGAACTCGGGGGAGACGAGCGCATAGTCCACCCCGACGATCGCCACCGTCTGGGGCTCGACGGCGACCTCGCCGAGGTGATAGCTGAGCACGGCGGTCGCTCGCGGCCCGCGGCTCCCGTCGCAGATCACCGCCGTCGGCCGGTCCCTGCTCATCTGCTCGATCTCGGCGTCAGCGATCGAATACGAGTCGACGATGACCCCGCTGCCGGCCGGCCCGCCCTCCTCGGCCGCGAGCGCCGGGCGCGCCGGAAAGCCCGCCGCCTCCAGCAGAGCCGCTGCCGTGCCGCGGAACGAGCCCTCGAAGACGATGTCGTAGCCGCCGGCCGCGAAGGCCTTGGCCAGTTGCAGGCAGCGGGCGACATGTCCTGCGCCGATGCGGTCGTCTCCATCGCAGCGGAACGACACCAGGGGAGGGCTCATGCGCGCACGCTCTTGCTCACAGCGTCTCGTATCGTGACGGCCGTGACCTCGACGATGAAGATTGGAGCTCGCGCGGTCGGGGGTGATGCCCCTTGCTACGTGATCGCCGAGGCGGGGGCCAACCACAACCGCGACCTCCAGATCGCGCGCAGCCTCATCGACATGGCTGCCGACGCCGGCGCCGATGCCATCAAGTTCCAGACCTACTCCGGCGCGCGCCTGTACTCCAGGCGCACACCCCGCTTCAGCTACCTCGACGAGATCACCGACAAGCCGCCGGCCGAGCTCCTGGAGGACATCTCGCTGCCGCGCTCGTGGCAGCCGACGCTGTCCGAACATGCCCGTGGGCGCGGCATCGACTTCTTCTCGACCCCATTCGACCATGAGGCCGTCGCCGAGCTGGACGCGCTCGATGTGCCGGCGCTGAAGATCGCGTCGTTCGAGATCGTCGACCTGCAGCTGATCCGCGCGGCCGCGGCGACCGGGCGCAGCCTGTTGATATCGACCGGGATGGCGACGTTGGGCGAGATCGAGGATGCAATCCACGCCGCCCAGGACGCGGGTGCGCGGGACATCGGCCTCATGCAGTGCACGTCGCTGTATCCGGCGCCGGCGGCTGCCGCGAACCTGCGCGCGATGGCGACGATGCACCAGGCATTCGCGAGGCCGGTGGGGCTCTCGGATCACACGACCGGAGCTGCGGTGCCGATCGCCGCCGCGGCCCTGGGCGCGGCCTTCATCGAGAAGCACGTGACGCTCGATCGCACGATGACGGGACCGGATCATCCCTTCGCGCTCGAGCCCGGCGAGCTGGAGGCGATGGTCGTCGGCATCCGCGAGGCGCAGAGCGCACTCGGCCACGGCCGCAAGGAGGGACCGAACCCGGAGGAGTCCGAGGAGATGCACCGCCTCGGGCGCCGCAGCCTGATCGTCGCCCGCGACCTTCCTGCCGGCACTGTCCTGGAGGAGGGGATGCTCACCGTCAAGCGGCCGGGCTTCGGCATCCCGCCGAAGTACCTCGAGATCGTCCTCGGGAGGCCACTGCGGAGCGATGCGCAGGAGGACGACATCCTGACGTGGGACATGGTGTGACGCCGCGGCCGGCGGCCCTGCGCGTCGCGGTGCTAGGGCAGGGCTCGGCGGGACGACGCCATGCGGAGGATCTCGCCGCGGCGGGTTGCGAGATCGTCTCCTACGACCCGCAGCAGCTGCACGCGGGCGCTGCGACGGCCGCGGAGGCGGTCGCGTCGGCGGACGCCGTCGTCGTCGCCAGCCCCTCCAGCGTGCACGCCGAGCAGGCGCTGCTCGCCCTTGAGAGCGAGCGGCCCGTGCTCGTCGAGAAGCCGCTGGCCACGACGGAGGCGGACGCGGCGCGGATCGTCTCGGCGGCGGGAGCTCGCGCAGCGTCGTGCGGCGTCGCGATGAACCTGCGCTTTCATCCCGGCGCCGTCGCCTTGCACGACCTCGTGCGCGGTGGCGCGGTGGGCGAGGTGCTCTACGGCGCCGCATCCTTCGGCTACGACCTGCGGCGCTGGCGCCCGCAGACCGACTACCGCCGCAGCTACAGCGCGCGAGCGGAGCTCGGCGGCGGCATCGTGCTCGACGCGATCCACGAGCTCGACCTCATCCTGTGGCTGCTCGGCCCGGCGGCCTCGGTGATCGCGGAGACGGCCGTCACGAAGGTTCTGGAGGCCGACGTCGAGCACATGGCGGCGGCCGTCCTGCGGATGCGCTCCGGCGCGCTCGTGACGGTCGACGTGAACTTCGTCGAGCCGAGCTACCGCAGGCGGATGCTCGTCGCGGGCACCATCGCGACCGCGTCCTGGGAGTGGAGCACGGGAAGCGTCGTGCTCCGGCGCGACGGCGACGAGGAGCGGGTGGACGTCGCCTACGATGTCCGCGACACGTACCGAGCGGTCACCGCCGACTTCCTGTCCGCGATCGCCGAGGGGCACCCGCCGTCCACGACGCTCACGGAGGGACTCGAGGCGGTTCGCTTGGCCGAGGCCCTCAAGCGCTCGGCGGCCTCCGGCAGGCGCGCGGAGCTCTCCTAGCGCGGCGGAGGACATGCACGTCTGCTTCACGACATACGGCCCCTGGCAGGGCAATGCCGGTCTGCTGCGTCCGAAGGGCTTGGGCGCTGCGCTGATCGAGCGCGGCGTGCAGGTGACCTACCTCGTCGACGACCTGGCGGCCAACCGCGACGGGCTCGGGCTGGCTTCCGCTGCGCGGATCGCCTGGGTGCCATGCTCGCGCTCCGCGTCGCAGGTGGTCACCCGACGCCGAGTGCTGCGCTCTGTCGGCGCCGACGTGGTGCACCTGCTCAACCCGCATGCGAAGTCGCTCGCCGCGGTCGCCGGCATGGGGCGGCTGCGGATCCTCGCCGACTGGGACGAGCCCCCGGTCCTGCGTCCGTTCGGGACCCTGCGGCTGTCGCTGGAGCGCGGCTTGGACGTCTGGCTACGCCATCGGGCCGACCATCACGTCGCCTGCACGCGCTGGCTGCAGGAGCGGTTTCGCCTCCTGTACGGGCTCGACGTCCCCTACATCCCGCACGGCACGTATCTGACATCGCCCGACGGGGCCCAGTCGCCGTTCGCCGAGTCGACGGCCGTCTACCTCGGCAGCTTCCTGCCGCAGTGGGACCACGACATCGTCTTCGAGGCGGCGCGCCTGCTCGCTGCACGGGATCTCAGGCCTCCGATCGCGTTCATCGGCGACGGGCCCGAGCGCTCCCGCTGGGAGGCCTTCGCCGAGCACCATCAGCTCGGCAACGTCCGCTTCCTCGGTTGGATGGAGCACGCCGAGCTGCAGCGTCACCTCGTCCACGCCCATGTCTCGCTGTTTCCGATCCGCGACAGCGAGCTCAACCGCGCGCGCTGCCCCAGCAAGCTGTTCGCATACGCTCAGGCCGGGCGTCCGGTGATCACCAGCCGCGTCGGGGAGGTTCCGGAGATCCTGGACGATCGCGCGACCTACGTCGAGCCAACGCCCCAGGCGTTCGCTGCCGCGATCGCGGACGCGATGTCGCACAGCGACCTGCCGGGCGTCGACTTCCGTCCGGAGCGCCACTCCTACGCAGACCGGGCCGAGCGCCTCCTGGCGGTCCTCGACACGCCGTCGGTGCGCTGGGCACGGATCCCCCTGCGCCGCCGCCCGCGCGGGTGACGGCAGCGGCCGTGACAAGCGCGCGCACACCCGAGCCGGCACCCCCGCTGCGCGTGCTGGTCAACGGCGTCGCCGCTCGCCTGGGAGGCGGCGCCACGTACCTGGTGGAGCAGGCCGGAGCGCTCGCGGCGATCGACGGCCTGGAGCTGACTGTCCACGTCACGGGCGACGTGGGCGACGACCTCGCCCAACGGCGCAACGTCAGCGTGGTGGCGCACGCACCTCGGCCGCTGCTCCTGCGGCTGCTGTGGGAGCAGGTTGTGCTCGCGTGGGAATCGCGACGTTACGACGTCGTCTGGTCGACGGGGAACTTCGCGCTGCTCTGCTCGCCCAGGCCGCAGCTGCTCACCGCGCAGAATATCTGGTACTTCGCCTCTCCGGCGCCGGGATCGCCACGTCCGTCGCGGCGCTTTCGCTGCCTGACCGCCCTGCAGCGGCCGCTTGCCAGGGCGTCGGTCCGACGCGCCACGCACGTCGTCGCCGTGTCGCAGACGATGGCGAGCGCGATGTCGGCAGTGCGCACGGCCCCTGTCAGCGTCGTGCCGAACGCGTGCCCGCGCATCGAGCCGGACGCTACCTCGCCAGCGCCGGTCGAGCAGTACGTGCTTGCCGTCGGCCACGACCTTCCTCACAAGGACTGGGGGCGTCTGATCGCCGCAGTGGCCTGCGACAAGCACCTGCCGCCACTCGTCATCGCCGGCGACTGCGTTCCCGCACGACGCGCAGAGCTCGGGCAGGCGGCTCCCCCCGGACGGCTGTTCCTGCTCGGAGCGGTGCGCGACCGCGGGCAGCTCGCGGCGCTGTACCGCGGAGCTCGCGCGGTGGTCGTGCACTCGCATCTGGAGTCCTTCGGGCTCACGGCGTGCGAGGCGCTGAGCCTGGGCTGCGCGGTCGCCGCAAGCGACATCCCGGCTCACCGCGAGGTCTGCGAGGGCGCGGCCCATCTCTATGATCCGGCCAGCATCGATGCCCTCGGCGACGCGTCCCGGCAGGCCATCTCGGCCCCGCCCGCCGCGCTCGGGTCGTGGGAGTGGCCCCACACCTGGCGGTCCGGCGCGCAGCGCCTCCACACCGTCCTCCGCGAGATCGCAACACCATGCGCATCCTGATCATCAACCAGTACTTCCCGCCGGACGTGTCGAACACGGCGTACCTGCTCGGAGAGCTGGCCGAGGATCTGGCGGCACGCCACGAGGTGATTGTCGTGGCCGGCCGCCCCAGCTACAGCCCGGAGGCCTCGAGCTACACGCCGCGCGGCCCCGGCGTCGTGCGAGTGCGCTCGACGAGCTTCGACCGCTCCGCGCTCTGGGGAAGGGCCGCGAACTACGTCAGCTATCTCGCCCGGTCGCTGGTGCGGTCGATGGTGGTCCGCCGCCCGGACGTCGTCGTCACGATGACCGACCCTCCCCTCGTCGGCCTCGTCGGCGCGCTCGTCAGCATCCGCTACCGCCGCCCCCTGGTCCACGTGTGTCACGACCTCTATCCGGACATCGCGCTCGCGCTCGGGACGCTGCGGCCCGGAGCGGTCACCGCGGTCTGGGGTCTCCTGAACCGCTTCGTCTGGTCTCGTGCACGGCTCGTGTGCGCCGTCAGCCGCGACATGGGGGAGCGGCTGGTGGCACGCGGCGTCGCCCGACCGCGGGTGGAGGTCGTGCCGACATGGGCGACCGCGCAGCCGCGGGACCCGGCAGGCGCCGCGCGCATACGGTCGCAGATGGGCTGGGAGGGCCGCATGGTCGTCATGCACGCCGGAAATCTCGGTCTGGCCCAGGACGCCGGCACGATAGTCGGCGCGGCGGAGCGCCTGCGCGGCCACCCCGACATCGCCTTCGTGTTCCTGGGTGACGGTGCAGGCAAGGGCCCGTTGATCGATGCGGTGCAGCGCAACGGGTTGAGCAACGTGTCGTTCCTGGATCATCGCCCGAAGGTTGAGGCGCAACGGCTGATGGAAGCCGCCGACCTGCACGTCGTCTCGCTGCTTCCGGGGCTGAGCGGATGCGCCGCGCCCAGCAAGACCTACGGGATCATGGCGGCCGGGCGCCCGTACGTCGCCGCGGTTGACAGCGGCGCAGAGCCGCACCTGATCGCCACGGAGTTCGACTGCGGCACGCACGTCCCCCCGGGGGACCCGGGCGCCCTCGCCGGGGCCATCCTCGATCTGTGCGGCTCCGATCTCGATGCGATGGGCGCCCGTGGCCGTGCGGCTCTCGAGCACGGATACAGCCGCGCGACAGTCGTGGCGCGCTTCGAGGAACTGCTGGAGGAAGTCGCGGGCGGCACCGCCCGGCGATAATCGGGCGGGCCCGCCTGCATCTTCCTGCCTCGCTCGTGCGGGGCGGCGTCCGGCTACGTGCTGATGCGCTGATCGGTTCCCATGCTCACGACATAACGCGCGACGCGTTCGGCGACGCCCTGGTGCTCAGTCCCCTCGTAGGGCGAACGCCAGCCGGTCCACCCCGAGGTCATCGCGCGTACGCATTCGAGCATGCGGACCGGATCGGTGACGCCGCAGAGGACGTTGGATCCGCACTCGACCGTCTCCGGTCGCTCGGTGGTCTCCCGGCACGTGACTGCCGGCACCTTGAGCAGGCTGCACTCCTCCTGGACCGTGCCGCTGTCGGTGATGACGCACAATGCATTCGCCTCCAGCGACACGAAGTCGGCGAAGCCGAAGGGCTCGTGCAGCTGGACCGTCGGGTGCAGCGTGCGACCGGCTTCCTCCAGTCGTTGATGTGTGCGCGGGTGGAGGCTGACGATCACCGGAAGGGCGAACTCGGAGGCGATGAGCTCGAGGCCCCGGCAGATGACCTCGAGCCTCTCGGGCACGTCGACGCACTCCTGACGGTGAGCGGTGACGAGGAAGTACGACCGCGGCTTCAGCCTGAGGCGATCGAGCACGTCGGACGACTGCCACCGGGAACGGTTGTGTTCTAGGACGTCGGTGATCGGATTGCCCGACACGAACGTCCGCTGCGGCGAGAGCCCCTCGGCGAGCAGGTACTCGCGCGACCGTGCCGTGTAGGGCAGCAGGAAGGTGCTGACGTGGTCGATGATCTTGCGGTTCTTCTCCTCGGGCACGCTCCAGTCGAAGCAGCGGTTGCCGGCCTCCATGTGGAAGATCGGGATGCCGTGGCGCGCCGCCACGATCGCCGACAGGCCGCTGTTGGTGTCGCCAAGCACGAGCAGCGCGTCAGGCTTCTGCGCGGCCATGAAGGCCTCCACGCCGGCGAGGATCTCGCCGATCTGGCGGCCCACGCTGGTGACCCGGATGCCGAGGTGTGCGTCGGGCGCGGGTAGATCC
>Ga0247713_1000658_pt1 | contig 19643 bp, 14 predicted proteins | sample 21E_NmetaG_FD_189936 | JGI IMG/M metagenome (GOLD analysis project Ga0247713, IMG submission 189936) | Soil microbial communities from hillslope of Landscape Evolution Observatory, University of Arizona, Oracle, AZ, United States - 2-1-E_N | ecosystem: Engineered > Artificial ecosystem >... | reverse complement strand
CGTCTGGGGGGTCGTCTGGCGGGTCGGGAGGTGGCGGCTCCTCGGGTGGCTCGTCATCCGGCGGCGGCAAGGTGTGCCCGCAGGCCAACCCCCGGTCGTTCACCGACACCTGGGGTGCGCCTCGCAGCGGCGGCCGCCGCCACCAGGGCACGGACATCTTCGGGGCGCGGGGCGGCAAGGTCTTCGCGATCACCGGCGGGCGTGTCGAGTGGACCCGCACGGGCGGCTCCGCGGGACTGTTCTTGTCCCTGCGCGGCGACGACGGGCACACCTACTGGTACATGCACCTGCAGGACTTCGTCGCCCGCGCCGGCCAGCGCGTCCGCGCCGGCGATCTGATCGCGCACAACGGCGACACCGGCAACGCGCGGGGCACGACCCCCCACATCCACTTCGAGTACCACCCGGGCGGCGGCGGGCCGGTCAATCCGTATCCGCTGCTCAAGTCGGTCTGCGGCTGAGGCGCTGACCCGGCAGGAGAGCACCGGCCGTTCGTCGAAGTCATCGGCAAGCCGCTCGACGAAAGCTTGCCCTGATGCGTTCTGCAGTCCTCGCCGTCCTGTCCGCCGTGCTGCTGCTGGGCGCGCTGCCCGCCGGCGCCGCCACTGAGACCTCCGACGTCGCTTGTCCCGACAACGGCCGGGAACGGTTGACGCTTGAGGGCGGCGACACCACGTTCGAGGCGCCCGCCCCGGCACCGGTGCTCACCGCGACCGCCGAGTTCCTCGCGCCGTTCGGCCCGTACCGCCGGGCGCTGTGGCACTACCAGGCCGACCTCGCCCCCGCCGCCGCAGGCACCGTCAGCATGGAGCTGACCTGGGACAACGCCGCCCATGACTACGACATCTTCGTCTACGACGACGAGGACTTCGAGCTCGCCCGGTCCGTCGACGAGAACCCGCAGACCGGCGTGGCTCGCGAGGCGGTGACGTTCCCGATCGGTCACTGCGAATCGTTCACCGTTGCCGTCACCAACTTCGCCGGGGCGCCCCGGAACGCGCTGCAGCTGACCACCGCCGTCGAACCGGCCGGGGGCGCGACGCTGCGCTGCGCGGAGAACGACACGGCGCGCAACTGCCAGGGCAAAGCCCCGGGCGAGGCTCCCGACGCGCCCCAGGACGCCCGCTCGATCTACTACCTCGGCGGTGACATCGGCCAGGGTTCGATGGTCCACACGCAGCAAGGCGCTGAGGAGGTGCCGTTCCGCTCGGCGCTGACCACCGAGCGCCCCACCGGCGCGGTCCCCAACACCTACGTCGCACCGCCCGTCGGCTTCAACGCCTACCGCAACCCGCTCCAGGCCTACTGGGGCACCGAGTTCGACGAACCCCGTGCCATCGCTGGTGATGCCCACGCTCTGGTGTGGGTGGGGTCGGAGACGATGAAGGAAGGCGGGACGCTGTTCGCGCAGCTGTTCGCCGACGGCAGCAAGGTCGGCGAGGTCGAGATCGCCGGCGCCGACATCGGCAGCGGTCCCACGCCCCTGTGGCTGACCTTCCCCGACGTCGATGTGCCCGATGCGTACGACGTGACCCTGCAGCTGTCGACGGAGCCGGTGGCGTCGTCCAACGGCACGACCAGCGACCCCGGGAATGCCACGTTCACCGTCTACTACGACAGCGTGCAGTTCCCCTCGCGCCTGACGCTGCCGTAGCTTCGTTAGCCTGACACCTCCCGTCCCGAGGAGGTGCAGTGCGGCTGCTGGCGCAGGCCGAGATCGACGAGACGCTCGAGCCGACCCTGGACACCGTCGAGGGTCTGTACGAGGGGTTCCTGCGCAACCTGCCGCTGATCGGCATCGCCCTGGCGCTGACCGTCATCGGGATCGTCGTGGCGTTCACGGCCGCTGGGATAGTCCGGCGGGGGCTGGAGCGCACCAAGGCGGACCCGGTCGCCGTCGACTTCACCGTCCGGATCCTGCGGATCCTGGGCATCCTCGCCGCGCTGCTCATCGGCTTCTCGATCGCCGGCGTCGAGGTCGGCCCGGCGCTGGCCGGCATCGGGTTGGCCGGCTTGGCGGTCGCATTCGCCGTGCAGTCCATCCTGGAGAACTTCATCGCCGGCATCATCTTGCTCATCCGCCGCCCCTTCCGCGCCGGCGACCAGATCCGCACCGGCGACTTCGAGGGAACAGTCCAGGACATCGACCTGCGGGTCACCCGACTCATCGACTATGACGGCGTGCTGGTGCTCATCCCCAACGTCGACGTCTACACCAACCCCGTCATCAACCTGACCCGACGCGGAAAGCGCCGGACCGTGGTGACCGTCGGCGTGGACTATCGCGACGACCATGACGCTGCGCGTGAGGTCATCCCGGCCGCCATCTCCGCCGTCGAGGGGGTGCTGGACGACCCCGCCCCCGAGGTCCTGCTGACCGAGCTGGGCGAATCCAGCGTCGACTTCGAAATCCGCTATTGGACCCTCCCCGACATCCGCAGCGTCCGTCACACCCAGGACCGCGTCCTGGCCGCCGCCAAACGCGGCATCGAACAGGCGGGGATGACCATCCCGTGGCCGATCAGGACGCTGGTGGTCGACGGCCCGGTTGCCGTGCAGGAGCCGTCGGCCTCCCGGGAGCAGTGATGGAGCGCATCAACCACGCCACGTTGCTGGCGGTCGTCGGCGCGGTCGGACTAGTGGCGGTCGTCGCCATGATCGCCATGTGGCCCGGCCCGCGGCCTCTGCCGGAGGCGTCCGAGGCGCAGACCACCGAACTGCTCGACGCCACCCTGCTCGAGGTGACACCGATCGAAGAAGCGGACACCACCGGGCTTCCGCCGGGCGCTGTGCTGGTGGAGGTCACGGCCCGCGTTGAGGCAACCGGCGAGACGGTCAGGTTCGAGACCACCGACGACACCGGCAACCTGTACGAGTCAGGGCAGGCGGTGCGGCTGGCGCAGATCACCCAGCCGGACCTGCCACCGACGTACTTCATCAGCGATTTTCGCCGCTCCGGACCGATGATCGTGCTGACCGCGTTGTTCATCGTGGCAGTGCTGTCCTTCGGCCGGCTCCAGGGCGCCCGCGCCCTGGTCGGGTTGGCGCTGACGTTCCTGCTGATCGTCGGCTTCATGATCCCTGCGGTGCTCGAGGGCCGCAGCCCACTGACGGTCGCGGTCGTCGGCGCGCTGCTGATCATGATCGTCACCCTGTACCTGTCGCACGGGTTCAACGCCAAGACCACGGCGGCGGTGGTGGGCACATCGCTCGCGCTGATCGTGACCGGCGTGCTCGCTGTGGTGTTCGTGGAAGCCGCCAACTTCACCGGGTTCGCATCAGAAGAGGCGCGGCTGGCCAACGTCGAGGTCGGTGGGCTGTCGCTGCGCGGCCTGTTGCTGGCCGGGATCATCATCGGCGGGCTGGGTGTCCTCGACGACGTCACGATGTCGCAGTCGTCCACCGTGTTCCAGCTGCACCGGGCCAACCCTGCCGCCGGGTTTGGTCAACTGCTGCGCGGCGCCCTGGCGGTCGGGCGCGACCACATCGCAGCGACGGTGAACACGCTGTTCCTTGCCTACGCGGGCGCGTCGCTGCCGCTGCTGATCCTGTTCGCCGGCAGCCCCGACGGACTCGGCACCGTGGTGACGTCGGAGACCGTGGCGGTCGAGGTCGTGCGAACGCTCGTCGGATCCGTGGGATTGATCGCCGCCGTGCCCATCACCACCGCGCTGGCCGCGGCACTGGTGCTGGGAGAACCTGTCAGATCGACTCGCGCACGTCAGAAGTCTGACCATGAATTACAAAACGATGGCCGATCTTTGAATACCGAGGATGTTGTTTATTCGACACGTCCGGATGACGAGGAGTGGGAGCAGCGGCTGCGCGACGCGTATCGACTCCCACGGAACGAGGAAGAACGATGAGAACGACGGCAACCGTGTTTCTGGCGCTGTTCCTTGCCGAATTGGGCGACAAGACGCAGCTGGCCGTCGTCTCGTTCACCGCCGGCGGAGCGTCTCGGTGGGCGGTGTTCATCGGCGCGTCGCTGGCGCTGATCGTCTCCACGGCGCTCGCGGTGCTCGTCGGCGAGGGCCTTCTGCGCGTGATCCGCCCCGCATATCTCCAGCTGGGCGCCGCTGCCATCTTTGTCGTCGTTGGGATCCTGGTAGGCGTCGAGGCGCTGCGCGCGCTACGGGGGTCGTGAGGGCGGCCACGGGCACGTCCGGGAAGTACTAGTCACGTCTGACTACATTTTTTCGTCACCACCGTCGCAGCGGCTCGTTTGGTTGGCCGGAACGAGACATCGCCGGGGATTTTTTCAAACCGGCAAGCAGGAGTCCCGTCTCGAACCGCGAACTCGATACGCAAGGCCCTCCTCCTCGGAGTGGGCCAAGTTGTCGCCATCCCAAGGAGCACGCCGTGACTCGCAAGCTCGCCGCCACCGTCATCACCACCTTGCTCATTCTCGGCCTGTTCCCGGCCACCGCCTTCGCCTCCGCCACGGGAACGGCCTCCCTTTCTTCCGCCAGCCGGAACGTGTTCCCGGGGGACCGGACGTTCTCGCTGTCGGTTGCCAACACCGGCACCCCTCTGGTGGGTAGCCGGGTCAACTACGTGGAGGTCATCCTCCCCGTGGACCGGGCCGGCATCAGCCTTCCCGATGGCAGCGTCCCTGCGCCTACGGGCTGGACCGCGACGACCGACTCGGTCGGCTCGTTCCAGTCGGTGACGTGGACGTCGAGCAGCGGCATCCCCGCCGGCGGCAGCCAGAGCTTCAGCCTGCCTGCCAAGGTGGCGCGCCCCTCGAGCACAGACCGCAGTGGTCCGTTCGAGGTCTACCTGTCCAGTGACAGCGGCCGCACCACCAACCGCGTCGGCGCCCCGGCGAACGACGCCACGGGCCTGATCGCCAACGTGCGGATCCTCGAGACGCTGAACAACCTGCGTCCGACCGACCCCGCCGGCGTCACCGACAAGACGGCGACCGCCGGACAGACCTTCACCTACAGCCACGCGGTGCGCAACCACGCGCTCAACGCGGTCACGGTGACGTCGACCCTGAGCTCGGCGCAGGACGGCACCTACCTGCAGACCGTTTCGGTCCCTGGCAACCCGGGTGGTGAGACGCCGGTGAACCACCGGGTCACCCTCGCCGGTGCCAGTGCCGACCGGCAGTCGCTGTTCACCGCCACCACCTCGGCGACCGGTGCGACCGGTAACTCGGTCACCGACACGCTGACGGTGCAGGCACCTCCGGTCGTCGCGCTGAGCCAGCTGGCCCCCACCCGCGTCCGCTCGGGTGCCGGCGCCAACTACACCTTCGAGGTCGTCGGCGCCAAGACCGGCACCCCCGCGCTGAACGTGACCGGCGGTGAGCTGAAGTTCGCCACCACCACCACCAAGCTGCGCGAGGGCGTGAGCTACACCGGTGGCGGCGGCTCGGCCAACTCCAAGAAGCTGTTCTTCGAAGAGGTCCAGGTGGCCGGCAACAACGGTGACCACCAGCCGACCATCACGCTGACGGGCATGGACAACAACGACCACCCGTTCTCGTCGACGGTCAGCGACCTGACGAAGATCATCATCGACAACCTGGCTCCGGTCCTGTCCATCGCGGTGTCCATCCCGGAGAACCAGACCGCGGTGAAGAACGGCGACACCATCAACATCTCCGGCAAGATCACCGGAGCCGCCGACGACCTCCGCCAGAACAGCCTGCGCGTGGTCATCGTCCCGAACGTGGGGCCTGAGCAGCAGGTCACGACCAGCCTGACCCGCAACAACGACGGCACCTACGACTACTCCGGCAGCGCGAAGCCCAGCTTCGCCGCCGAGGCCACCTCGTTCGTGGTCAAGGCTGAGGCCGCCGACACCGCCGGCAACATCGGTGGCATCACCAGCGGCTCGAACGTCATCGACAACATCATCCCGTCGCTGCTCAACCCGGGCCGCACGGAGACCGAGCAGACGATCCGGGTGACGTTCGTCGACAACCTGACCTCGGCCATCGCCGGTGGTTGCGACCCGAACGCCTACTCCATCGACGGCCTGCCCGGGCGAGTGTCGAAGGTGACGTTCGTCGGCGAGTCCGACAGCTGCCGCGGCAAGGGCAGCGACGGCACCGGTAACCGGGTGCTGCACCTGAGCTCGGCCCAGGACCGGGACGCGACGCCCAGCGTGACGTACCGCTCGACGCTGAACCAGGACCCCGCGGTCGACGGCGCGCGCAACAACGCCGTCACCCAGACCATCGAGACCGTCTCCGGGATCCGCCCGCTGGCTCCGTTCATCAGCGACGCGACCCGCAACAACAACTCGGAGAAGGCCTACAGCGAGGACGTCAACGGTGTGAAGACCTACTTCACCCGGTTCCGCGGCACGGGGACGCCGGCCACGGAGGACTTCCGGCTGACGATCAACAACGCCCGCAACGGCTACACCCTGCAGGTGCTGGACGGCAGCAACAGGGTGCTGCACCAGGAGCAGCTGAGCAACCCGGCCCTGATCGGCACCAGCCGGGAGTTCACGGCGGCGATCCGGGTCCCGATCGGCACGACGGACGGCACCTACGTCCGCAAGCTCCGCTTCATCGGCGGTGGCCTCGAGGGTGACATGTCCACCTTCAACATCGTGCTCGACCAGGTCGCCCCGCTGATCTCGACGACCAGCAAGAACGGCAACGACGTGACGGTTCGCTTCAACGAGCGGATCGTGGCCGGCACCGACTACGCCAACGACTGGCTGGCCGCGGAGAACACCTCCACGGGCCTGCAGTACTACCGGGCGCTGTCGGTGACCCAGGTCGACCAGCAGACTCGGACGGTCAAGTACGACTTCCAGAACGAGGGACCGTTCGCCGGCGCCTTCTACCGCCTCCGCAGCGCCGACGGGAAGCGGTACGAGGACCGGGCCGGCAACACGCTGGCAGACACGCTCAGCTAGCCCCAGGCTCGCCCTCGGGCGACGCAGAAATAACGAGGAGGGCCGGGTAACCAACCCGGCCCTCGCTCGTTATATGCACTGGACCGCCGCAGCAGTACCTTTCTTCCGATGGGGGAGTTTCACCGTGACCGGTATTGAGCCCGGCACCACCGCCGCTGTTTCTGGACGACTGACCCGCCTCGGGGCGGCGCTGTGCGCCGTGCTGCTCGCAGTCAGCCTGTTGCCCGTCATCGCGCACTCCGCGCACGCCCAGGCGGCAGTCACGCTGACGATGCGCCCCGCGGACTCGCGAAACACCGCGATCCACGGCAACGACAGCGCGCAGCGCGTCCACCTCAGCGGCCAGGCGCCTGCCAACGCCACCATCGACGGCGCGCGCTGGGTGGCCCGCACCGCCGACGGGACGCAGGTTCACGAAACCTGGATCACGCAAGAGCCGCCGCTCAACGGGCTCGGCGTTGTCGGTGTGACGCCCAATGACTTCGTCCGAGTGGGATCCGACGGCGCGATCAGCGGTCAGCTGACGGTCCCGGGGATCTTCGGCGACCCCTGCCCCCCACCGCCCGGCAGCATCGACCCTGAGCCCGGCTGCACCGACACGGGTGTGCGCGAGGCGGTCCTCGAGCTGTACATCGCCGGCCAGCCGCACCCGAGCAACGTGGTGCCCGTCGACTACACCCGCCCGCGGATCGAGCGCTACGAGATGCTGGCGCAGAACCGCATCCGTGTGGTGTTCACCGAGCCGGTGCGCCACCCGGACGTGGAGCTGCCCAGCGACTGGGTCGTGACCTCGCCGGCAGCGGTCGTGACTGCCGTCGTCGGGGCCGCCGGCACCGACACCCGCGAGCTCGTCCTGGCGCAGAACCTCGACGAGGACGCGACGCCGCGCATCGAGTACACCAACACGGACACCGCGGTGCCCACGCGCATCCCCTACGTCGACCGCGCCGGCCTGCGCCTGATCGGCGCGGTCGGGCACGGCTCGAAGCTGTCGGTCGACCGCATCCGTCCCGCCGTTCCCACCATCGAGTCGGTCGACGCGACCACCCCGCGCGACGGCGAGATCGTCGGCCGCAACAACGCCCCCAGCGTCCGCGTCACCAACCTCAAGCCCGGTCATGACGTCACCGTGACGGCCTACCGTCAGGGGGCGCAGGTCGCGCAGGTGCAGCAGCCCACCTCGACCAACGCCGTCGACGTGCAGCTGCCCGACCTGGGCGCCGACGGCGACTACGCCATCACCGCAGTCGCCACCGACCTCGCCGGCAACCGCAGCGACGACCCCGACCTCACCGGCCCCGCCCGCGGCGACGGCAACGGGTCCGTGCTCTACGCGCTCGACCGCACCGCCCCGCAGATCGTCGGTGCCACTCGCGTCCGGGGCGACAGCGGGTCCTTCGAGACGCACAAGGTCGAGGTGCTGCTGTCCGAGGCCGTCACCCCCGCCGGCAACGCCGGCACCTGGACGGTCGACGGCGCTGCCGTCACCGGCGTCACGGGCAACGGCAGCGTCCGCACCCTGGCCACCTCCGAGGCGGTCAGCCCCGGGGCGGCCACGGTCGCATGGACGCCGGCCGGCGGCTCGACCTACGCCGACCGCGCCGGCAACGAGCTTGCCGCTGACGCCGTGCAGCTCACGCAGCTGCCGCCGCTGGACCTGCCGACGATCACCAGCCACCTCGACACGACCTTCACCACGCAGCGCCCCGTGGTGATCCAGGGCACCGGCGACATCACCGACGCCGAGGGCCCGGTCGTGGCGGAGCTGTTCGACCGCGGCGGCGAGACGGTGCTCGCCACCAGCGAGCCGGTCGCGAGCAACGGCGCGTGGAGCATTGCCTGGAACCTCCGCGAGAACCAGCGCCACCGCCTCGAGGTCCGCCTGCGCGACGAGACGACGAACGTCCGCAGCGCGAGGGTCGCCGTGGCCGACATCGTCCACGACAGCACCAAGCCCGTGGTGGACGTCACGGAGCCGGCCGGTCCGATGCTGCCGAACCCGATCGGCACCCCCACCGAGCACCGCGTCGGCGACACCGTCACCATCTCGTGGCGCGCCACCGACGCCGCGCCGGGCGACCCGGTGCTGTCCGACCACGGCGACGTGGCGACGATCACCATGATCCGTGACGACAACGTCGAGACGGTCGTGAAGGCGGCGGTCACGCACCAGCCAGGCCAGCTGCAAAGCGTCACGTACGACTTCAGCGCCGCCGACCTCGGCGGGCGGGGGCTGCGCGACTTCACCTACCGGGTGGCCGTGACGGACCTTGCCGGCAACGTCGGCAGCGACGTGTCGGGCGTCGTGCGCCTGCTCGGGGCGCCGGTGGGCTTCACCGCCGTCCACACCGAGATGGGCGTGATCGAGGCGCGGTTCAACGACACGCTCACCGGCACGCAGCTGCCGACCGACTGGCGCGTGGACGGTGCGATCGTCCAGGCGGGCCAGCCCCAGGCGCGTCCCGAGGGGCAGACCGTGATCCGCCTGCAGACGTCGATCGACGACCCCAACGCCACCCCGTCGGTGCAGTTCACGCCGACGCTGCCCGCCGAGTCGCGACTGCGCGGACAGAACGACTTCCAGATCACCACCGAGGCGCAGACCGCGCTGGACCACATCCGTCCGGCCGTTCCCGACGTCGAGTCGGTCAACGGGACGACGCCGTCGGGCGGCGAGGTCATCGGCAACCAGGGCGCCCCTACCGTCCGGGTCGGTAACCTCACCGCCGGCGACACCGTCGAGGTGCGTGCGCTGCTGGGTGGGCAGCTCAAGGCCTCCAAGCAGGCGTCCGCGAACGCGACCGCGGTTGACGTGACGCTGCCCACGCTGCCCAGTGACGGCGCCTACGAGCTGGTCGCGGTCGCCATCGACCCCAGCGGCAACCGCAGCACGCACGACGGCAAGAACGGCCCGGGGACTTCGGACGGCAACGGCTCGGTCAGCTACGTCCTGGACCGCGTCGCCCCCGCGATCGACGACGCGTCCCGCGTCGACGGCCGCAACGACCAGGTGGTGGTCACGTTCTCCAAGGACGTCACCCCCGCCGGGGACGCAGGGGCCTGGACCGTCGACGGCGCGAGCGTCAAGGCGGTCGAGGGATCCGGACGCGTCCGCACGCTCACCACGCACACCCGCATCCCCGGCGGGGAGGTCGCCGTGGCCTGGCAGCCGACGGACGGCTCGACCTATCGCGACGCCGCGGGCAACGTTCCGACCGCGACCAGCCTCGCCCTGAACCCGCTGCCCGCGATCGCCGCCCCGACGGTGACCAGCCACACCACGACGTTGTTCACCCAGTCGCGTGACGTCGTGATCTCCGGCACCAACACCTCGGGCCGTCAGGTCGTTGCCGAGCTGTTCGACCGCAGTGGCGAGACCGTGCTGGCCACCAGCGAGCCGACCACCGGAAGCTGGCAGATCCCCTTCCAGCTTCGCCGCAATGAGCGCAACCGCTTCGAGGTCCGGCTACGCGACGTCGAGACCGATGCCCGCAGCAGCCGGGTGACGGTGGCGGACCTCGTGCACGACGACACGAAGCCGTCGGTCGACGTGACCGCCCCGACCGGTCCGCTGCTGCCCAACCCCGTGGGGACGCTGACCGAGTACGGCGTCGGCGACACGCTGACGATCACGTGGACGGCGACCGACGACGCCCCGGGTGACCCCGTGCTTCCCGACCACGGCGACGTGGCGACCATCACCATGACGCGCAAGGACGGCGTCGAGACGGTCGTGAAGGCCAACGTCGAGCACCAGGCCGGCCAGCAGCAGAGCGTCACCTACACGTTCACTCGGCAGGACCTGGGCGGCAAGGGGATGCAGGACTTCTCCTTCACCGTCAGCGTGGCGGACCTGGCCGGTAACGTCGGCAGCGACACCTCCGGGGCCGTTCGCCTGCTCGGCAACCGCCTCGGCTACGCGGCCGACTACGTCAAGGCGGGTGTCATCGAGGCGCGCTTCGACGGGCAGCTGGTCGGCGTGCAGGCGCCCACCGACTGGCTGGTCGACGGCACGCCGGTCGTCGCGAGCGCTCCGCAGTTCAGCGACGGGCAAACCGTCGTCACCTTGCAGGCGCCACTCGTGTCGGACCCCAACGCCACTCCCACGGTGCAGTTCGCGCCACTGCTGCCGGCCGAGCAGCGGCTGCGTGGGACCGACGACTTCCAGATCTCGCTCGCTCCCCGGACGGCCGTCGACCGGATCGCGCCGACGCTGAAGGTCACGGTCCCGGACACCGGCACCTACGTGAGCAACCGCCGCGTGACGTTCACGGGGACGACGGACACGAGCAGCCGTCCGAACTGGATCCGTGCGTACCGCGCCACCCGGGAGGGGTTGCGCACCGGTGCCGCGATCGCCACCACGAAGGCGGCGGCCGACGGGTCGTGGACGCTCCCCGTCACGCTCGACCCCAACCGCATCAACCGGATCGTCGTGCAGGCGGCGGACCCGGCGAACAACCGCAGCCGGACGCTGCCCAGCTCGCCCTACACGGCCATCCACGACGGCATCGCGCCGGTGGTCACACTCCTCGCCCCCAAGCGTGGCGCGACGCTCGGACCGGCGAGTGTCATCCGCTGGCGGACCACCGACAACAACCCCGACGTCGTCAGCCTGCACTACCGCGTCGTGAACGGCTCGTGGCAGCCCATCGCACACCGGGTGAACGACACCGGCCGCTACCGCTGGGACGTGCCGAGCAAGCTGCGGGGCAAGTCGTTCCAGGTCCGAGTCTCCGCCTTCGACAAGGTCAGCCGCGTGGGCCGTCAGCGGATCGGCGCGCTGCGCGTCGACCTGGACGCTCCCGTCCTGCGCCGCGCGCGCACCGTCGCCCCGCGGCGGGTCCGGCTGGTGTTCAACGAGCCGGTGAAGGGCTTCCGGCGTGGCGCGTTCCGCGTGGACAACCGGCGCGTCAAGGCGGTCCGCGGCCGCGGCAACACCCGCGTGCTGGTGCTGCACCGCGACGTGTCGCGCGTGCGGCCGGTGGTGACGTACCGCGGCACTCGGGTCACCGACGCCGTGGGCAACGTGATGCCGAACCGGCGGATTCGTGCCGACCGGGCCTTCATCTACCCGGTGCGCAAGCTGCAGGCCACCCGGGTGTCGTCGAGCACCGTTCGGCTGAACTGGCGTGACCCGCGCAACCGCCCGGGCCACCTTGCCGGCTACCGGATCTTCCGCGACGGCAAGCGCATCGCCTCGGTGAGCAAGTCGACGTACACCTTCCGCGACACCCGTGCCTCGGGGCGCTCGGTCTACGTGGTCCGGGCCATCGACACCAACGGCCGCCGCTCCAACCCGCAGCGGATCGTCGTCCGGAGGTAACCCGCTACTCTGCCGCGGCATGATCGACATCCGACTGCTGCGGGAGGACTTCGACGCCGTGGCCGCCGCACTCGGCCGCCGCGGCGTCGACACCGGCACCCTCAAGGACGTCGTCGCCCTCGACGAGCAGCGCCGAGCGCTCATCACGGAGGGCGATGACCTCCGCGCGCGCCAGCGCCAGCTCGGCAAGGAAGTCGGCGCCGCCCCGAAAGAGGACAAGCCGCGGCTGATCGAGGAGGCGAAGCGGACGTCGCAGCGGCTCGCCGAGCTCGAGCCGGCCCAGGGCGAGGTGCAGCAGCGCCTCGATGCGGCACTCGCCGCCATCCCAAACCTTCCACACCCACAGTCGCCCGACGGTGACGCCGACGAGGATGCCGTCGAGGTGTCCACGTTCGGCGTCAAGCCTGCGTTCGACTTCGACGTGCGCGACCACGTCGAGATCGGTGAGGCGCTCGGGATCATCGACATCCCCAGAGCGGTGAAGGTCTCGGGTAGCCGGTTCACCTATCTCAAGGGTCAGGCCGTGCTGCTCGAGCTCGCCTTGGTGCGGTACGCCATGGACGTGCTGCAGGGACATGGCTTCGAACCGGTCATCCCTCCGGTGCTCACGCGCGAGGAAGCGCTGTTCGGCACCGGCTTCCTGCCCGATGGCGAGGACATGCTGTATCGCGTCCCCCAGGACGACCTGTACCTGGTGGGCACCTCCGAGGTCCCCCTGGCCGGCCTGCACATGGACGAGATCCTGGCGGGCGAGGACCTTCCGATCCGCTACGCCGGCTTCTCGACGTGCTTTCGTCGGGAGGCGGGGACATACGGCAAGGACACCCGCGGGATCTTCCGCGTCCACCAGTTCGACAAGGTGGAGATGTTCAGCTTCACCCGGCCCGACGAGTCGTGGGACGAGCATGAGCGTCTGCGCGACATCCAGGTCGAGATCCTGTCGGGTCTGGGTCTGCACGGCCGGGTGGTCGACATCGCCGTGGGCGACCTCGGCGCGTCGGCGGCGCGGAAGTACGACGCCGAGGTGTGGCTGCCCGGACAGCAGGCGTACCGCGAGCTGACGTCGGCCTCGAACTGCACCGACTACCAGGCGCGGCGGCTGCGTGCCCGGTACCGGGTAGCAGAGGGCGAGACCGAGATGGTGCACACCCTCAACGGCACCGCGGTCGCGGTGGGCCGCACGCTCATCGCCCTGATCGAAACGCACCAGCGCAGCGACGGCACGGTGGCGGTTCCCGAGCCGCTGCAGCCATGGTTCGGCGCCGACCACCTCGGCTGATCGCGCCACACCGGTAGGACTTCCGGGTGCCGGCGTCGAAGTAGACGGTGACCGCCGCTGCCTATCTCTTGGGGGATTGACCCATGTCCGCGTCACGTCTTCGCGCTGCGCTCGTCGCCGGCGCACTCGCTGTCACCTCACTGTCCATGACCGCTCCCGCCAGCGCTGCCGACTTCGCCGAGGACTGCGTCGACGGCCCCGCCAGTGCCGCCTCTGCGGAGGCCCCGCACATCTGGGACGCCGGCGGTGACTCCCAGTTCGCCCCGAACGCCGACGCCGCGGACCTGCGCGCCGGCTGGATCGGCGTCAACGAGGAGGGCGGGTTCACCGCAAACATCCAGGTCACGAGCATGTCCACACCGCCGCTCATGCAGCAGTTCATGCTCTCCTACAGCGGTGTGAAGGGCGAGCACTACGTCTCCGCCCGGTACGCCGAGACCGGCTGGGCGTTCAACACCGGCCACCTCGACACGACGCAGACACCGCAGCGGCAGGTCAACGACGGGCCCACGACGGGATCCGTGGACACCGCGGCGGGGATCATCACCATCAACCTCCCCGAGGCCGCTGTCCCGCCGGCGCCGACCGATGGCAGCGAGGTGAAGATGCCGGTGATCGGCATGAAGAGCCAGCAGCTGCTCGGCACCAACACCAGCGGTGGTCTGCTGCTGCTGACCGACGACGCCAACTGGGTCTGCGACGTCATCCTGTACGAGGCGCAGGAGACCGAGGAGGAGCCCGCCACCGACCCCTCACAGACGCCGTAACCACGCACAGGTATCACGGAAGCCGCCCCCTCAGGGGCGGCTTCTTCATTCCGGCAGGACATCGCCCCCTGCCCGGCGAATACCTCGCCGCAGGTCACCTCTTGCGACAGGAGCTGCAGATGGCGCGTCGTCGAGCACTTGCGTTCGTGGTCACCGCACTGGTCGCCGGCGCCACGCTGAGCCCAGCTGCGGCCACCGATATCGCCCAGGACTGCGTCGACGGGCCGGTGGCGCAGGCGTCTGCACAGCGCCCGGCGGTCGTCGACCCCGCCGGTGATCTGACGGACTACGGCGCCGTCCACCGCGACAGCGTGGACCTGCGAACGGCTTGGGTGGGTCTCGGCGAGCCCACAGCGGACGGGACGACGCAGTACACCTTCAACATCCAGGTGCAAGACCTGCTGCTGCACCCGGTCAACGCGACCTACTACGTCGTCTACACGGGGGCGCGCGGCGCGCAGTTTGCTGCGGCACAGGGGTACCCGGACGGCACCTTCCGGTTCCGCTACGGCAACATCGAGACGTCGGTGACCGGTGGCCGGTTGTATGCCCAGACCGCTACCGCCACGGGTCGCGCCGACACGACCGCCGGCGTGATCACCATCGACGTCCCTGCGACGGAGCTGCCGGCCAAGCGGGCTGACGGCAAGGCGGTCCGTCTCGACATCACTGAGGTGACCAGCAACATCATCGTGGGCTCACCGGAGCGCCTCCCGACCCCCGACGGGGTGCCGAAGCAGGGCTTCGTCTACGCCGCGGACAGCGTCGCCAACGGCTGGATTTGCAACAGCGTGCTCCACGAAGATGAGCTGGTCGAGTCCGAGAACTGACCCGCCCGGGGCTTCATCGAGACCTTGACGGGACAGCGGGCGGTGGCCCATGGTCTCCCGATGGGCAAGGTCGTCCCGCTGCCGCGTCGCGAGCTGTTCGTCGACGCGCGCGGGTCTGCACTACGCGCGTCGTGGCATGAAGACCGCGGCGTGGCGGTCGTGAGCCTGTGGCACGACGACCAGTGCGTCGGCTCCGTTCGGTTGTCACCCCAGGAAGCCGGGCGGCTGGCGAAGTTTCTCCTCGGCCATCTCGCGGCCCTGGCGGAGACGGCGGTTACACCGGCTGATCCAGCAGCGTCGGGCTGACGCCGGCGACCCGCCGCTCGAGGTCGAGCAGGTAGCGCTTGTTCGCGATCCCGCCCCCGTATCCGGTCAGTGACCCGTTGGCACCGACCACCCGGTGGCAGGGCACGATGATGGAGATGGGGTTGCGGCCGTTGGCCAGGCCCACCGCCCGGACGGCGGTCGGCGCCCCGATCGCCTCGGCGACGTCGCGGTAGGAGACAGTGGCGCCGTACGGGATTGCGGTCAGCGCCGCCCAGACGCGCCGCTGGAACTCGGTGCCGGTGGCCGCCAGCACGACGTCGAAGTCGCGGCGCTCGCCGGCGAAGTACTCCTCGAGCTGGCTGAGCACCGCACCGAAGGGGCCGCGGTCGGGGCGGGCGTCGGCCGGCGGGGCCGGCGCCGCCATGTGTGACGGCATGTAGACGCCGGTCAGCGCGCGGCCGTCGGACAGCAGCCGCAGGTCTCCGAGCGGGCTGGGTGTGGTCCAGGTGTAGGTCATCGGCTTGTGCCTTCCAGCGTCGACCAAAGGTACTCGGCGGCATAGGCGCGCCACGGGCGCCAGCGACGGGCGTGAGCGTCCAGCGAGGCCGAGGGGATGCCCACGCGCTCCGCCGCCTTGCGCAGGCCCAGGTCGGTGGCGGGGAAGGCGTCCGGGTCGCGCAGCGCTCGCAGCGCGACGTACTCGGTCGTCCACGGGCCGACGCCCGGCAGCCGCTGCAACGTGTCCCGCACCTGGGTGGGGTCCGCCCCGCCGTCGAGGTCGACCGCGCCCTCGGCGATGGCGGTGGCGAGCGCCCTGACCGCGGCGGCCCGCCGGCGGGTGAGACCGGCCTGGCCGATGTCGGCATCGGCGAGCGTCGCGGCGTCGGGGAACAGGTGGGTCACGCCGCCCACGGCGCGCGTCAACGGCTTGCCGAACAGCCCGGTCAGCCGTCCTGCGGTTGTCCGGGCGCCGGCGACGGACACCTGCTGGCCGAGCACGGTGCGGACCGCCACCTCTGTGCCGTCGACGCTGCCGATGACGCGACGCCCCGGTTCCCTGCGCACGGCGGGGCGCAGGTGCGGGTCGTCGGCGAGTGCGTCGTGCACGGCCATCGGGTCGGCGTCGAGGTCGAGCAATCGCCGGCAGCGGTTCACCGCGGCGACCAGGTCGCGGTGGTCGTCCAGGGCCAGCAGGCACCGCACCGCTCCGTCGTCGTCGGACAGGGCGACGGCCGCGGCTCCGTGGGGCAGCCGCAGCGACCTGCGGTAGACGCGCCCGTCGATCGTCTCCACGCCGGCGACCAGCCGGGCGCTCAGAAACCGCAGCCACGCCTCCTTCGCGAAGGGTCGCCGGTAGGCCAATCGCAGCGACACCGACAGCGGACCGGTGTCGACGGTTGCGTGGGTGTGACGGGCGGCGCGACGCAGGTCCGACGGCGTGGCGGCGAACACGCTGCGCACCGTGTCGTTGAACTGCCGGATGCTGGCAAAGCCGGCGGCGAAGGCGACGGCGGCCATCGGCAGCGCGGTGGTCTCGATCAGCGTCCGTGCGGCCTGGGCGCGTTGCGCGCGGGCCAGTGCCAGGGGGCCTGCGCCGACCTCGGCGGTGAGCAGGCGGTGCAGCTGGCGCACGCTGTAGCCGAGCCGGGCGGCGAGTCCTTCGACGCCGCCGCGGTCGACGGCACCGTCGGCGATCAGGCGCATCGCTCGCGCCACGACATCGCTGCGCACATTCCACTCCGGCGAGCCCGGCGACGCATCAGGTCGGCAGCGGCGGCACGCCCGGAAGCCGGCGCCCTGCGCGGCGGCGGCGGTCCGGAAGAACCGCACGTTGTCGCGTTTGGGGGTCAGCGCCGGGCAGCTGGGCCGGCAGTAGATGCCGGTGCTGGTCACCGCGGTGAAAAACCAGCCGTCGAAGCGGCTGTCGCGGCTCGCCGCCGCCCGGTAGCACCGGTCGAAGTCCTCGATCACCAGCGCAGCATCACACGCCGAGGGCGGTGATGCTGGCGGGTTTCGGACGTGGCGGTGACGCGTCAGCGGTTGCGCAGAACCTGTCGCATCTGGGCCCGCGTCTTGGGGCCGACGATGCCCAGGCCCTCAGGGCCCAGGCCCCGCTTGCGCTGGAAGGACACGGTCGCGCGGTGCGTCGCCGGGCCGAACGCACCGTCGGCGACCAGACGGCCCACCATGCGCGAGCGGTTGAGCTGGCGTTGCCATGTCACCACGGCGGGGCCGCTCGACCCCTGGCGCAAGACCGGCGTGCCCTGCGGCGCGGTGGTCTTGGGCTTCGGCTTCGCAGGTTGCTTGGGTTGGGGCTTCGGCGCCGGCGCCGGCGCCGCGTTCTTCAGCGCGGCCAGCTCGGCCTTCATCGCGCGGCGGGTCTTGGGACCGACGACGCCCAGACCGCCCGGTCCGAGACCCACAGACCGTTGGAACGCCACTGTCGCCTGGTGCGTGCCCGGTCCGAAGACGCCGTCGGCGAGGATGCGGTTGCCGGGACGGACGCGGTTCAGCCGCTTCTGCCAGCGGGTCACCGCCGGGCCGCGTGATCCGATCTGGAGGGCGTTGGACGACGGCGCCGGCGGGGGCGGCGCGGCCGTGGAGTTGACGGGAAGCCCCTGCGCCCGCCGCAGCGACGCGTACGGGTTGACCCGGTTGCCGCCGTAGGGGTCGGTGATGCCGTTGTCGTGGATCTCGAAGTGCAGGTGGGGCGACCCGCCGGCGGCGTTGCCTGAGTCGCCGAGCCAACCAATCACCTGACCTCGGGCGACCGTGCCACCCATCTTCACCTTCGGCGCCACCGCGGACGAGTACGGGCCCCCTGCGCGCCCCAGGTGGTAGTAGGCGTAGACCCGACCGTCGTCGCCCAGGATCTGCACGGCGTAACCGGCGTTGCCCGCCTCTTCCTGCGGCAGCCAGATCACCCGGCCGGCACGGGCGGCGAACACCCGGGCGCCGGCAGGGGCGAACAGGTCGGTGGCGCGGTGGACGCGCCCGCCGCTGCGGGGGTTGGAGTAGTCGTCGCTGTACCTGGCGCCGGCGGCCGTGGGAAAGCGGATGTCGACCGGGCTGGTGTAGCTGCGAGCGGCTGCAGGTTGCGCAGGGCCCGCGATGAGAACGGCGGCGGCGAGCAGGACGGGGAGGGCGCGGCGGAGAACGGTCATGAGTCCGATGTGGTCGCGGTCAAGGCTGTGACGTGAGTGCAGTGGTGTAAATCGGCGCAAACGCCCGTCGCCTTGAGTGCTGCAGAAAAGACCGTTGACCCTCACGCCACGTCAGGGCCTACCGTCGTCGCATGAACGACGAAGCGCTGTTCCCGGTCGGCGAGGTCGCCCGGTTTGCCGGCGTGACTGTCCGGACGCTGCACCACTACGACGAGATCGGGTTGCTCCGCCCCAGCGGGCGCTCGTCCGCGGGCTACCGGCTGTACGGTCCGGCGGACCTCGCCCGTCTCCAGCAGATCCTGTGCTACCGGGAGCTGGGCTTCGACCTGGACAAGATCGCGGCAATTCTCGACGACCCCGGCACCGGCCCGGTCGAGCACCTGCGCCTTCAGCGCGAGCGGCTCGTCGACCGGGTGGAACGGTTGGAGCAGCTGGTTGCCGCGGTCGAAAAGCTCATGGAGGCCCGCAAGATGGGAATCGCACTGACACCCGACGAGATGTTCGAGGTCTTCGGCGACGACGACCCCACCCAGTACGCCGACGAAGTCGAGCAGCGGTGGGGTGACACCGACGCCTATCGCGAGTCACAACAGCAAGTGGCCCGGTTCACCAAGGACGACTGGCTGCGGATCAAGGCCGACGGCGAGCGCACCATCGCCCGGTTCCGCGACGCGATGCGCGCCGGGTTGCCGGCCCACAGGGAGGCCGCGATGGACGCGGCCGAGGAGCACCGCCGGCAGATCGGCAACTTCTACGCATGCTCATATGACATGCACCGAAGCCTGGGTGACATGTACCTGACCGATGCGCGGTTCACGCAGCACTACGACCGCCACGCCGAGGGCCTCGCTCAGTACATCCGCGACGCGATCCACGGCAACGCCGAGCGGTGGTCGTAGCGGGGTTCGCTATGGAGTTGTCAAGGTGCGGTTGCCCGGGCAGCCCGAAGTTCCGGCCGGTGGCGCGGGGTGTCGGGTGTCGCGGGCGTGCTACTTGGCGATGGCGTAGCGGCCGTCGGGTTGTCGGACGACCTGCCAGCCGAGGTGGTGGATGTTGTGGTGGCAGGCCCAGCAGACCAGGGTGAGGTTGTCGGTGGTGGTTTTGCCGTTGTGGCTGCGCCATTGG
>Ga0247713_1000657_pt1 | contig 19660 bp, 13 predicted proteins | sample 21E_NmetaG_FD_189936 | JGI IMG/M metagenome (GOLD analysis project Ga0247713, IMG submission 189936) | Soil microbial communities from hillslope of Landscape Evolution Observatory, University of Arizona, Oracle, AZ, United States - 2-1-E_N | ecosystem: Engineered > Artificial ecosystem >... | reverse complement strand
ACGATGCACCATGACGACACGAAGGAGGTGACGGCCACCACGCTGCTCACCGCATAGCAGCGACTCAGCAACCCAACGCTGAGGACCACGGTGACCAACTTTCACACCACTTCCAGGGACGCGATCCGCTCGCGCAGCTGTTGCGCGCGGGCGTGCAACGCGCCGGCACGCCGCAGCAGCTGACGCTGGAGCTCCACCAGTGACAAGGCGGCGCTGTTGGTGGGCTGGTCGGGTGCGGCGGGCATGTCCCCACCATTCCCCTTCGCGCGCCGGGCCTGTACTGCCCGATCGTCCACGTGCGGTTTGCTCCGCGGATGCGGGGGCGGCAAGGTGTGGGCCGCAAGCCGAGGAGGAGGCAGCGTGGAGCAGGGTTTCGTGCTGTGGTTCACCGGTTTTTCCGGTGCCGGGAAGTCCACGATCGCCAACCGGGTGGTCGAAGAGCTGCGGCGACGCAAGGTGCCGGTCGAGCTGCTCGACGGTGACGAGGTGCGCACCCACCTCTCCGCGGGGCTTGGGTTCACCAAGGAGGACCGCGACACGAATGTGTTGCGCATCGGCTGGGTGGCGGGATTGCTGAGCCGTCATGGTGTCGCCGCGGTCACCGCAGCGATCTCTCCCTATGCCGATATCCGGCAACAGGCACGAGAGATGGCGACCAACTTCATCGAGATTTTCGTCGACGCCCCGTTGGAGGAATGCCGACAACGAGACGTGAAAGGTCTCTACGCGCGGGCGGACCGCGGCGAGATACCGAATTTCACCGGCGTGAGTGACCCGTATGAGCCGCCCGTGGACCCGGAAGTGCATCTGCACACAGACACCGAGTCGGTCGAAGAGTCCGCGCAGCGCGTGATCGACTACCTCGCCCAGCGAAAGCTGGTCGGGTGACGTTGGGCGCCGACGGGTGACGGTCGACGCCTGGCTGACCCTGGTCGTGGTGGTCGGCACCATCGTCGTGCTGGCCAAGGAGCTGATCCCTCCCGCCATCGCGGTGCTGTCGGCGACGGTGCTCTTGCTGTTCCTGGGCGTCATCGACGGCGAGCAGGCGCTGTCCGGGTTCTCCAACGAGGCGCCGTTCATCGTCGGGGCGCTGTTGGTGCTGGCTCGCGCGGTCGACGTCTCCGGTGTGCTGCAACCGGTCGTCGCGCGGCTGTTCGGCTCCTCGTCCGGGAAGCCGCTGCTGGCCCGGTTGCTGTTCCCGGTCACCTTCTTCTCCGGCTTCCTCAACAACACGACCGTCGTCGCCATGATGGTCGCGCCCGTGATGGAGCTGTCCAACCGCCGCCGGATGGCCGCGTCACGGTTCCTGATCCCGGTGAGCTACGCCGCCGTTCTGGGAGGAGTGCTCACGGCCATCGGCACCTCGACCAACCTGACCGTGATCGGCCTGATGCGCGAGTCCGGTCTGGAACCGATCCGGCTGTTCGAGCTGACCCCCATCGGCTTGCCCATCGCGATCGCGGGAACGGCGGTGATGGTGTTGCTGGCGCAGCGGCTGCTGCCCGACCGGGGCTCGAGTCGAGACACCATCGGTGACGAGGTCCGCGAGTTCAGCGTTGCGATGACCGTCGAGCCCGGCGGGGCGCTGGACGGGGTCAGCGTGGAGGGCGGCGGATTGCGCCACCTGCAAGGCGTGTACCTCGCGCAGATCGAACGGGGCGACACCGTCATCGCGCCGGTGGCCCCCGAGGAGCCGCTGCGCGGTGGCGACGTGCTGCTGTTCGTCGGCCGCGTCACCGACATCGTGGACCTGCAGCGCCAGCGTGGGCTGGTGTCGACCGAACACCACCACCTCAGCCGGCTCGACGGGGCGGGCCACGGGTTCTTCGAGGCGGTCGTCGGCTCCGAGTCAGCGCTGATGGGCCGCACGATCAAGGAGATCGGCTTTCGCGGGCGGTACCGAGCGGCGGTGCTCGCCGTGCACCGTGCCGGCTCGCGGCTGGACGAGAAGATCGGCGACATCCGCCTGCGAGTCGGCGACACGCTGCTCATCCTCGGCGAGGACGACTTCCGCCAGCGCTGGGGGGACTCCCGTGACTTCCTCGTCGTCGCCCCGCTGCAGGGAATCCCGCCGACCCAACCCCGCAAGGCCGCCTTCGTCACCCTGACGATCGCGGCGTTCGTGATCCTCACCGCCTTCGAGATCGTCCCGCTGCTGACGGTGTCGCTGGCCGTGGCCTTCGCCCTGGTCGCGGGTCGTGTGCTGACGCTGCGCCAGGCGCGCAATGCCCTCGATCTGGACATCCTGGTGCTGATCGCGGCCGCGTTCGGCCTGGGCGCGGCGGTGGACACCAGCGGGCTGGGAGCGGTCCTGGGTGAGCTCATCGTCGACGGCATGGCTCCGTTGGGCGCGATCGGCGCGCTGGCCGGGGTGCTGATCGCCACCATGGCGCTGACCGAGCTGGTCTCGAACAACGCAGCAGCCGCGCTGATGTTCCCGGTCGCGTTGTCCACCGGCGCGGCGCTCGGCGTGGACGTCCGACCGTTCATCATCGCGATCACCCTCGGTGCGAGCCTGTCGTTCCTCACGCCGATCGGGTACCAGACCAACCTGCTGGTGTACGGCCTGGGCAACTACCGCTTCTTCGACTACACCCGGCTGGGCATCCCCGTGAACCTCGTCACGGTCTTCCTCTGCCTGCTGCTCATCCCCCGCATCTGGCCATTTTGATCAGGCCGCTAGCGGGCGTTGAAGTACTTGGCCTCGGGGTGGTGGACGATCAACGCGTCGGTGGACTGCTCGGGGTGCAGCTGGAACTCCTCGGACAGCTCCAGGCCGATGCGGCCGGCGTCGAGCAGCTCGAACAGCGGCTTGCGGGCCTCGAGGTCGGGGCAGGCGGCATAGCCGAAGGAGTACCGCGAACCGCGGTAGCCCTGCTTGAACAGCCCCTCCTTGGTGTCGGCGTCGTCGCCCCCGATGCCCAGCTCGGCACGGATGCGCGCGTGCCACAGCTCGGCCAGCGCCTCGGCCATCTCCACGCCGAGGCCGTGCAGGTACAGGTAGTCGGTGTAGGCGTCGGCCGCGAACAGCTCGGCGGCACGCTCGCTGACCCGCGGTCCCATCGTCACGGCGTGGAACGCGATGACGTCGCGCTCGCCTGAATCGACGGGTCGGAAGAAGTCGGCGATGCACAGCCGGCGCCCGCGGGTCTGGCGCGGGAATGTGAATCGCGCGGCCACCTCGTCGGAGTCCGGCTCGGCGTAGACCAGCAGGTCGTTGCCGTCGCCGGCGGCCTGCCAGTACCCATAGACGACCTGCGGGACCAGCAGGCCCTCGGCCCGGGCCCGGGCCATCGTGTCGCGCAGGGCCGCCTCCCCGTCGGCGGCGCTGTCGCGGTCGAAGCCCCATTGGTTGCGGTACAGCGCGGTCGTGTTCAGCAGCGCCGCCACCTCGTCCAGCGAGATGCCTCGCACGACCCTCGAGCCCCAGAACGGCGGCGTGGGGATGTCGACGTCGGTGGCGACGTCGGAGCGGGCGACTTCGGACGTCTCCCCGTCGCTCGACGCGCCGGCCGAGGCGACGCGGCGGGTGCCGATCTCACGACCCCAGTCCGGCGGGGGACCGCCCTTGGCGCGGTGTTCGACCAGCTCGTCCATCTGCTGCAATCCGCTGAACGCGTCACGGCAGTAGAACAGCGGACCGTCGTACACCTGCCGCAGGTCCACCTCGACGTAGGACCGGTTCAGTGCCGCCCCGCCGAGCAGCACGGGGTAGTGGGCCAGCTCCCGACGGTTGAGCTCGGCCAGGTCGTCGCGCATGACGACGGTGGACTTGACCAGCAGGCCTGACAGGCCGATCGCGTCGGCGTTGAAGTCCTCGGCGGCGGCGACGATCGCGTCGATGGGTTGCTTGATGCCGATGTTGCGGACGTCGTAGCCGTTGTTGGTCAGGATGATGTCGACAAGGTTCTTGCCGATGTCGTGGACGTCTCCCTTGACGGTGGCGAGCACGATCTTGGCCTTGCCGCCGGTGTCCGCGGCCTCCATGTGGGGCTCCAGGTAGGCCACGGCGGCCTTCATGCACTCGGCTGACTGCAGCACGAACGGCAGTTGCATCTGTCCCGAGCCGAACAGGTCGCCGACAACCTTCATCCCGGCAAGCAGGTGGGTGTTGATGATGTCCAGCGGTGCCAGCCCCTGGGCCATCGCCTCGGCGAGGTCCTCGTGCAGACCGTCACGATCACCGTCGATGATCCGGCGCTCCAGCCGCTCGGTGACCGGCAGCGCCGCCAGCTCCTCGGCCGACGCGCGCGTCTCGGTGGCGCCCTCGAACAGCGCCATCAGCCGGTGCAGCGGGTCGTAGTCGTCGGTGCGCCGGTCGTAGATGAGGTCGGTGCAGACCTGGCGGGCCTCGTCGTCGATCTTGTGCAGCGGCAGGATCTTCGCGGCGTGCACGATCGCAGCGTCCAGCCCCCGGTCGACCGCCTCGGCCAGGAACACCGAGTTGAGCACCTGCCGGGCGGCCGGCGAGAGGCCGAACGACACGTTGGACACGCCCAGGACGGTGTGGCAGCCGGGGACCTCGGCCTTGATCCGCTCGATGGCGTCCAGCGTGGCCATCGCGTCGCCGCGCAGGTCCTCCTGCCCCGAGCCGAGTGGGAACGTCAGCGTGTCGAAGATGAGGTCCTCGGCGCGCAGTCCGAACTCGTCGATCGCGATGGACGCGATCGTCTTGCAGACCTCGACCTTCCAGTCGGCCGTTCGTGCCTGCCCCTGCTCGTCGATCGCCAGTGCGACGACGGCGGCGCCGAACTGCTTGGCCAGCGGTAGCAGCACGTCGGCTTTGCGGCGGCCGTCTTCCAGGTTGACGGAGTTGATGATCGCGCGGCCGCCGATGCGACGCAGCGCGGCGGAGATGACGTCGACCTCGGTGGAGTCGATGACCAGCGGCAGCGTGGACTGGGTGGCCAGTCGGTCGACGACCTGCACGACGTCCGCGGTGCCGTCGCGGCCCACGTAGTCGACGCAGACGTCGAGGGTGTGGGCGCCCTCGCGGACCTGCTCGCGGGCCATCTGTGTGATGGCCTCCCAGTCCTCGGCCAACAGCAGCTCGCGGAACTTCTTCGAGCCGTTGGCGTTCAGACGCTCGCCGACGATCAGGAACGAGGTGTCCTGCTCGATGGTGACCGGGGCGTACAGCGAGGCGACGCTGGGGGCCATGGCCGGTTCGCGGGGCGCCGGTTGCAGGTCGGCGCAGGCGGCGACGACGGCCTGGAGATGGGCGGGGGTGGTGCCGCAACAGCCGCCGACGATCGTGACGCCGAACTGGGTGATGAACTCGCGGTGGGCGGCGGCCAGCGCCTCGGGTGTCAGCGGATAGCACGCGGCGCCGTTCTCCATCTGCGGGATGCCGGCGTTGGGGATGACGCTGATCGGCTGCGGGGAGTGCTCGGCCAGGTAGCGGATCTGCTCGCGCATGTCGTCGGGCCCGGTCGCGCAGTTCAGACCGATCACGTCGACGCCGAGCGGCTCGAGCGACGCCAGCGCTGCGCCGATCTCGCTGCCCAGCAGCATCGTGTTGATGTCCTTCTCGATGGTCACCGAGACGATGAGGGGGACGGTCGTCCCCTCCGCCGACATGGCCTCGTGACAGGCCCAGATGGCGGCCTTGGCCTGCAGCAGGTCGAAGACGGTCTCGACGATGAGGGCGTCACTGCCCCCGGCGAGCAGGCCGCGCGCCTGCCGCCGGTACCCGGCCACCATCGCGTCGTAGTCGATGAAGTCCTTGGCCTGTGCCGGGTCCTTGCCCAGCGACAGCGTCGGCGACCGGGTGCCGGGACCGATCGACCCCAGGACCCACGGACCGTCGGAACGGCCCTGCACGCCGTCGACCGCGCGCCGGGCGACCTGCGCGGCCAACTCGTTGAGCTCCTCGGTGTCCGCCCCCAGGCCGTACTCGTCGAGCACCCACGGGGCGCCACCGAACGTGTTGGTCTCGACCGCGTCGCAGCCGACGGTCAGGAACTCCGTGTGCAGCCGCTCGATCAGCTCCGGGCGGGTGCGCACCAGCACCTCGTTGCACCCGTCGAGCCCCCCGAAGTCGTCAGGGGACAGATCACACGCCTGGATGGACGTGCCCATCGCTCCGTCGACGATGAGCACGCCGCGGCTGAGGCGCTCGAGAAACCCGGACATGGCCATTCATGCTACGGCGGCCAGACGGACTGACGCCGACGCGGAAAAGGTGCGAACATGCACGCACCCCAGCCAGGAGCGATCCCATGAGCGTCTCCCCGGAGGAAGGCCTTCGTCTCGTCGACGGCGAGGCGATCGACCTCGACGAGGATCCCCGCGAGCCGCTGAGCGAGGACGCCGCCGCCCTGGAGACGCTGCGCGACGAGTTCGTCGACGCGTTCAACGCCCGTGATCTGGACTCGATCGTCACTCTGGCCCACCGCGACGTCGAATGTCCCGACATCCACGGCGACGGCATCGAAGCGTTGTCGGAGGAGATCTCCGCGATCTGGGAGCGTTCGCCGTCGGTGCTGCTCACCCGGGCGTTTTTGGAAGGCGAGCCCTGCGCGGTGGGGTGGCTGCCTGACGAGGAAGGGTGCTGGTCGCGGGCGGCGCTGGTGTGCTTCGCCAGCGACGACGGCCTGCTGTCGGTCGTGTCGGTACCCGACGATGCTGACGCACTGGACCGCGCGGAGGTCGACGACCCGGTCGGTGAGGAGCAGGAAGAGGGCACCGACTGGGTCGAATGGGACCGGGGCGAGGCCAGCGAGCCGCGGGACCGGGGTCGCGAGCGTCCCTGACCGGGGGGCCGTCCGCAGGCAGGAGTGCACCCCTGCGGCGTCGAAGTGATCGGGAAACACCCCGATCGCCGCGTTGGAGTTGTGATGCCCTGGCTTCGCCTGCTGCTCGTCCTTGCCGTCTTCGCCGGCCTGCTGTCCCTCCCCGCTGCCGCCGCCCCGTCCAGCGGTGACGACGCGTCGCTGTACCGCATCCCGCTGTCCAGCGGTGCGGTCGACCCTGCCGCGGACTGGTCCGCGACGGAGCCGGTCGGCCGCGACCTCGTGCTGGTCCAGTGGTCGCAGTTCGGTGCCGTGGGCATCGTCGACGCGATCGCCGCGACCGGCGCCGAGCTGGTGCAGCCGCTCGCCCCGGTGTCCTACCTGGTGTGGGCGGACGCGGCGCAGACGCGGGCGCTGCGGGGCGTCGACGGCGTCCGGTTCGCCGGCGTCCTGCCCGCGCAGGCCCGGGTCGCCGACAGCGTCACGCCGGCCTCCACCCGGCTGCGAGTGACCGTGGTGGGCACCGAGGGTCTGGGCGGCCTCAGCCCCGCGTCCGTCCGTCCGCGCGCGTTCACCGCCGTGGACGGGGCTGTCGTCGAGGTTCCGGGTGGCCTGGCGCAGGCGGCGGTGCTCGCCCGCCTGCCCCGCGTGTACTCGGTGGCGGACGCCGGCGGCCGCCCGCAGCTGCGCGACGAGAAGTCGTCGCAAGTCGTCGCCCAGGGCACCGCACAGCCGCTGGGTCCGGGCTATGCGGAGTTCCTGGAGCGGATCGGCGCGGACGGCAGCGGGGTTGTCATCGCGGAGGTCGACGGCGGCGTCGACTGGAACCACCCCGAGCTGTCGGACCGCGTGGCGGACTGCATCGACTACAGCGTTCTGCCGGCCGGCGGCCTGTGCAACGCGCGGAACCACGACGACGCGATCGGCCACGGCACACACGTGCTCGGCATCGTCTTGGGGACCGGCTCGACGGGGCTTGGCGACGCCGACGGCTTCGCGTACGGCCAGGGGATCGCCCCCGGCGCCAAGGCGGTCGTGCAGAACGCCGTCAGCCTCAACGCCCTGTACCCCGACCCGTTCGCCGACGGCTACCGCCCCGTGTACCAGCAGGCGCAGGAGCGCGGCGCGATCGTGTCGCAGAACTCCTGGGGGCCCAGCGGCACGCCCCAGGGCTACGACGCTGCGACGCGTGAGTTCGACTCCATCGTGCGCGACGCGAACGACGACCAAGAAGGCGACCAGCCGCTGGCGCTGGTGTTCTCGATCATGAACGGCAGTGGCGGCACGTCGACGCAGGGTGCGCCGGACGAGGCCAAGAACATCATCGGTGTGGGTGGCTCGGGGGTCCGCGGCACCCGCACCTCCGCTGGGCCCACGGCCGACGACCTGTGCACCTGCACCGCGCACGGGCCGGCGCTGGACGGCCGGATGCTGCCGGACCTGGTCGCGCCGGGACAGAACGTCATGTCCACCAGGGCCACGCAGGGCACCCTGTGCGGGCTGTTCCCCACCGCCGAGAGCACTCCCTCACCGCTCCACGCCGGCTGCACCGGCACATCGATGGCCTCCCCCCACGTGACCGGCGGCTACGCGGTGTTCGTGGACTGGTACCGCCAGCACCACGACGGCGCGACGCCGTCGCCTGCACTGGTCAAGGCCGCGTTCGTCAACGGCGCCGACGACCTCGCCGGCGGCCGTGACGCCAACGGCCGGCGGCTGGGCCACATCCCCGACAACAAGCAGGGCTGGGGGCGGTTCAACCTCGGCAACGTCGTCGACTCGTGGGCGGCCGGCGCCGTGCACGTCGACCAGTCGGTGGTGTTCGACACCACCGGGGAGCAGCACGCGGTCACGGTCGAGCCGATCGACCCGGCACAGCCGATGAAGGCGACCCTGGCGTGGACCGACGCGCTCGGCCCGGGCATGGGCGGCCAGGTCCCGGCGTGGGTCAACGACCTCGACCTCAGCGTCGCGGCGCCGGACGGCACGACCTACAAGGGCAACGTCTTCGCCGACGGCTTCTCGGTCGCCGGCGGCGACCACGACCGGCGCAACAACGTCGAGAACGTCTACCTGCCCACGCCGGCTGCCGGCGCCCACACGGTGACGGTGTCCGCGGCGAACCTCATCGGCGACGGCCTTCCCAACCGGGACGGCACCACAGACCAGGACTTCGCGCTCGTCGTCACCAACGCCCGGGTCGTCCAGCAGTAGCCACGGCTGCCGTCAGCGCCGGCGGCGCGGCTGCACGCGCGCCAGCTTCAGCCGCGCGTCCACGGCGGCGACGCCTCGGCGGCGCACAAACACCGGGTTGAGGTCGAGGTCGGCGATCTCTGGGACCGCCTCGACCATCGCCGACACGCGGAACAGCAGCGCCTTGAACGCCTCGACGTCCACGGGGTCCGAGCCGCGGTAGCCGGTCAGCAGCGGGTAGCCGCGCAGGCTGGTCAGCATCTCCTCGACATCGTTGTCGGTCAGCGGGTGGATGCGTACGGAGACGTCGCGCAGCAGCTCGACGAGCGTCCCACCCATGCCGGCCATCAGGATGGGGCCGAACGTGGGGTCGTGGCTGACGCCGACGACCATCTCGACACCGTCACCGACCATCTCCTGGACCAGGAAGCCGGCGCGGACCAGGTCGTCACGCCCCGCAGCCTCCAGCTCCCCGCTGATGCTGCGGACCGCCTCGGCGACCTGCGCCGGACGGCCGAGGCCCAGGCGCACACCCCCCAGGTCGGTCTTGTGGATGGGTGCGGCCGACTTCACGGCGACCGGTGTCCCGAACTCCTCCTGCGCCGCGGCGGCGTCGTCGGGGCTGAACACGACGCGCGCCTTGGCGGTCGTGATGCCGAATGCGCGGAGGAGCGCATCGGTGCGCTCGGCGTCGAGCCACGCCGAGTCCGTGCCGTCGGGAAGCGCCTGCTCCACGATGCGCCGGGCGGTGTCGACGTCGGCGTCGGTCACCTCCACCACGTGGCCGAGGTCACGGCTGCGCCACTGGCCGTAGCGCGCGACCTTGCCCAGCGCCTGCGCTGCCCCCTCGGGGAACCGGAAGCTTGGGATGCGCGCCTGGGTCAGCTCTGAGGGGACGCCTGCCTCGGACATGAAGACGCTGACCACCGGCACGTCGTCGCCGATGTCGTCGCGGGCGGCGGCCATCTGCAGGGCGACGTCCTCGGCGCGAGTGACCACAGGCGGGATGAAGATCACCAGCAGGGCGTCGACGTTGGGGTCCGAGGCGAGGACGCGCATGGCACGGCCATAGGCCTCAGCCGTCGCCGACGCAATCATGTCGACCGGGTTGCGGATGCCAGCCTCGGCGGGCAGGAACTCCGACAGTGCGGCGATCGTCTCGGACTGCAGCTCGGGGACGACCAGGCCGTTGGACTCGCACGCGTCGGCCGCGAGGATCCCCGGGCCGCCGCCGTTGGTCAGGATCGCGACACCCGTGCCCTTGGGGACGGGCTGGTTCGCCAGCACCGTCGCGACGCCGAACAGCTCTTCCAGCGAATCGGTGCGGATGACGCCGGCCTGGCGGAACAGCGCGTCGACGGCCACGTCACCGGCGGCCAGCGCCCCGGTGTGCGACGACGCCGCCCGCTCGCCGGCAGCGGTGCGGCCGGACTTGACCGCCACGATCGGCTTCGTGCGCCCGACGCGGCGGGCGATCCGACCGAACTTGCGGGGGTTCCCGAACGACTCGAGGTACAGCAGGATGACGTCGGTGTCGTCGTCGGCCTCCCAGAACTGCAGCAGGTCGTTGCCCGACAGGTCCGCCTTGTTGCCGACGCTGGCGAACGACGACAGGCCCAGCCCCAGTCGCTGGGCCGCCGCCAGGATCGCCAGTCCCAGCGCGCCGGACTGGCTGGAGAAGGCGACGCGCCCTGGCGGCGGGAAGACCTGCGAGAACGTCCCGTTCATCCGGACGTCCGGGGCCGCGTTGAGCACGCCCATGCAGTTGGGTCCCACCACGCGGATGCCGTGGGCGCGCACCACCTCCATGAGCCGCTGCTCGCGCTCCGTGCCTTCGGGGCCCGCCTCGTTGAAGCCCGCAGAGATGATGACGGCGGCCTTCGTGCCCCGCTCGGCGGCCTCCTGCACGACGTCGATCACGTAGGGCGCGGGCACGCACACCAGCACCATCTCGGGCACGGTCGGGCACGCGGACACCGAGGGATAGGCGGCCACGGACTGCACGTGCGATGCCGACGGGTTGACCGGGTAGACCGGCCCGTTGAAGCCGCCGGCGAGCAGGTTGGCGAAGACCAGGCCCCCGATGGTCTTGGGATCCCGCGAGGCGCCGACCACCGCCACCGAGGCCGGGTTGAACACGGCGTTGAGCGCGGCGACGGCGGCGTGGCGGTCCTGTTCGTCGCCGGCCTCGAGGAACTCCTCCGTGGGCATTGAGGCGAAGCTGGTGTGCACCACTGAGCCCTCGTCGCTGAACGCGGGGGAGAACCCGGCATCGCGCATCATCCGCAGCATCCGGGCGTTCTCGCGGAGGATGTCGCCCTCGAAGCCGGTGATGCCGAGGTCGGATGCGGGCTCCACCAACGCGCGCAGCAGGGCCGTGCCGATGCCGCGGTTCTGCTCGGCGTCCTCGACCAGGACGGCGAACTCCGCGACCTCGGGATCCTCGGGCAGCCGGTCGAAGCGGCTCACGCCGACCAGGCGTCCGCCGGTTTCGGCGACAAGCGCGAAGCGGTCCTTGTAGTCGACGTTGGTGAAGAACCGCATCTGCTCGGCGTCCATCGTGCGGGGCGCGAAGAAGCGCATCCGGATGGTCTCGGGCGACAGCCGCTGCCACATCTGCAGCATCCGGTCGGTGTCGTCGGCGGTGATGGGGCGGATGTGGACCGTCTGGCCATCTTTGAGCACGGCGTCGATGGTGTAGCGGTCGAGCTCGGTCACGGGGCGGTCTCCTCGCGTGCGGTGGCCAGCTGCGTCCAGGTGGGACGGACCAGCTTGAAGATGTCGTCGACCAGGGCGTATGCGGAGCCGCCCAGCCGCCCGACCGGCGCCAGCGCCGCGATGTCGATCCGGCCGTCGGCGTAGAAGCGGTCGTCGACATGCACCGCCACCACATCGCCGAAGACCATGTTCCCGTTGCCCATCGGCAGGATCTGCCGCACGCGGCACTCCAGCGCCGCCGGGGCTTCCGCCACCCGCGGTGGCGCCACGCGCAGGGAGGGGGCGGCCTCGACGCCGGCCCAGGTGAACTCGTCTTCGTCGGGCGGGAAGTCGGCGGCGGTGAGGTTCATCGGCTCCACCAGGCCGGCGCTGACGACGTTGACCACGAACTCGCCGGCGGCCTCGACGTTGGTCAGCGTGTCCTTCCGCCCCGTCTGCGTGAAGTGGATGATCGGTGGATCGGTCGAGACGATGTTGAAGTAGCTGTGGGGCGCCAGGTTGCGTACGCCGCCAGGGCCCAGCGTCGAGACCCATGCGATCGGGCGAGGGACACACAGGTTGGTGAGCAGGAAGTAGTTCTCGCGCGGCGTCTGCGCGGCCGGGTCGATCGTGGTGAAGCCCATACGCTGACGAGCCTAACCCCCGCAGGGTCGGCGCAACCCGGGCGCTAGCCTCGGTGGTGATGCTTCGCCGCAAGGTCATGCCCGCACACCTGGAGCCGGCCTGGGAGGTGTTCCAGGCGCAGGCCGAGCGTGTTCAGAACGCCCGGGGGGCGGTGTTCTCGTGCCTGCCGGTCGGCCGTGTCGACCCCGCGCCGGTGCCGGTGGGGCTCGACGTGCTGCACGACGAGCTGACCGCGCTGCGTCCCGAGCTGCCACGCTGGCGTGTCGACGAGGTCCGCCCGCAGTGGCGCGCCTGCGCGGAGTCGATCGACGAGGCGCTGGGCGCCATCCCCACGGCCAAGCGTGTGGCCGTCCAGACCACCGAGCTGGAGGAGCTGCTCGGTGCCGTCGCCGACGCGCTGGAACCCCTCGGCGATGCCTGGGAGGCGGCCGAGCGCCACTGGCGGTCGCTCCGCCGGCGCTGACCACTACCAGCGGGGCCCAACACAAAACGACCCCGGCCGGGGCGCGGGGTCGCTTTGTGACTGTGGTGCGTGCTTCGACGCGCGGGGCGCCGGCTCCTGCCGCTACTGGGGCAGCAGGCAGAACGGCGTGTAGTCCAGCGTGGCGAGGTCGACCTTGGGCAGCGTGAGCGCGGCCTCGGCCGGCGTCAGCCAGGTGCCCCCGGACGAGGTCGTCGACGACGTCTGAGCGGTCTGGCCCTGGGCTGCGGCCTGACCGCCACGGTTGCCCTTGTCGTTGCCACCCTTGTCGTTGCCCTTGCCGTTGTTGCCCTTCTCCGAGCTCTTGCCCTTGCCGTTGCCCGGGTTGTCGGCGGGCGGCTCGTCGGCCGGCGGCTGCGCGGGCGCCTCGCCGTCGAACTTGAAGATGTCAAGGCCACGGTTGATGTCGTTGCCGTACAGGTAGAAGTCGCCGGTGGCCGGGTCGATCTTGGGGGTCTTCGCGGACCAGTTGTTGGAGTCGGCGAAGTAGAAGTGGCCGATCTCGCGCATCGGCTGGCCGACCAGCGGGGTCTCGCCGATGCCGTAGCCGGTCAGGCCGCTGATGTCGACGACGCGGACACCGCCGGCGTAGAAGGCGATCGTCATGATCCCCTCGTCCTCGTGGACGTCGAACACGTGCGCGGTGCAGGTGTCCAGGGGACCGATCGGGCGGACGTCGTCGATGTTCCAGTAGCCGACCTTGACGGGGTTGCGCTCGAGGTCGCCCGTGATCTCATACACGTGCACACCGCCGCTGGGGCAGGCGGGCTCGGCGCCGGCGGCGCCGGCGAACTCGTCTTCGACGATCAGGTAGTCCCGGCGGTTGCCGTCGGCGTCAGTCAGCGAGAACGGGTCCGACTGGTGCTCGACGTTGATCGCGGGGTCCACGAACGACGAGACGATGCTCGGGTTGGCCGGGTCCTCGGTGTTGATGATCACCGTCTGCGACAGCGCCGCCGAGTACGCGCGGGTGCCGTCGGCGTTGAAGGTGATGTCGTGGGACTCGGTGCCCAGGCCGGGACGCAGCGGCAGCGCCAGCTTCGTCGCGAGCTTCGGGGCGAGGAAGTCGGTGACGTCGAACACCTCGATGCCCTGGTCACCGGCGGACGTAATCAGGTCGGAGTTGGAGTTGTAGAAGAACTTCCCGCTGGGGTGCACGGTCTGGTTGTGCGAGCCCTTGGGGACGGCCACGAACGACACCGTCGTCGGGTTCAACGGGTCCGTGACGTCGGCCACGAAGGTGCCGTTGGCGCCCTGGCCGTTGGCCTTGCGCGTGTTGGTGAAGCCGAGCGCACGGGCTTCCTCGTAGCAGGTCGACGTGCCGTCACCGACGGTGTCCGAGGTGTAGGCGACGAACGTCCGGCCGGGATAGTCGTCACGGGTGAACACCTGAACGTCCCCCTGCGTCACACCGCAGTCGTACACGGCCACGATCTCGGCGTTCTCCGGATCGGTGATGTCGACGATCTGCATGCCGTTGCGGTAGCTGCCGGCGAAGGCGTACTCGCGCCCGTTCACCGTCCCGAACTCGATGTCGGTGCCGTAGTTGCCGGTGCCGCCGTTGCGAGCGGCGTACTGCAGGTTCTTGACGTGTGTCAGGTTCTCGCTGGAGCTGCCCTCGTCGGCGGCGGCGGCGAGGCCGGGCAGCAGGGTCACAGCGAGCGCGAGTGCGAGGGCGGCGTGCAAGGCGATGCGGCGCATGCAGGGGTCTCCTGATGTCGGCGGCGGCGTGTGGGGATCGGCGCAGGTGTGGGGCGCAAAAGGTGCGATCCCGACGTACCTAACGAGGTGGGACCGGAAGGGTAACGGCCTATCTAGCCCGTAGGTACTAGTCCGTCCGGTCAGCGCACGCGGCTGCAGACGCGCAACGGCCCCGCCGAGGCGGGGCCGTTGCGGTGAGGCGGTAGTGCTAGACGCGGTCGCCGAGCAGGCAGTAGGGCTTGCCGATGGCTCCGCCGGACAGCGCGTTGCGCTTCTGGGCCAGCTTCAGCGCCTGCTTTGGCGTCAGCCACTGGCCGGTCTCGGTCGAGGAGGCCTCGTCCCAGCTGAAGCGGTAGATGTCCATGCCGCGGTTCTGGTCGTTGCCGTAGATCTCGAACGAGCCGTCCCGGGTGACGAACGGCGCCTTGACCGCCCAGGTGTTCGAGGGCTGGTCGGCGACACCGCTTTCGAAGTAGTAGAAGCCAAGCTCCTTCATGCCCACACCGGCGTTGCCGAGCGCGACGCCGATGAGCCCGGACAGGTCCACGACGCGGACGCCGCCCTGGTAGTAGGCGATCGTCATGAGCGCCTGCTCCTCGTGGATCTCGAACACGTGGGCGGTGCAGCCGAGGCTGGTGGAGAAGGTGCGGACGTCGTCGATGTTCCAGTAGCCGACCTTGACGGGCGCCAGCTCCAGCGGCCCGGTGATGTCGTAGACGTGCACGCCGCCGTTGGGGCACTGACCGGTCGGTGTCGCGCCGGCGACCTCGTCTTCGATGATGAGGAACTCACGCGTGAGGCCCGTCGTCTTGTCCGTCAGCGTCACCGGGTCGGACTGGTGCTCCACGTTGATCGCGGGGTCCATGAACGACGTCACGATCGACGGCTTCTCGGGGTCCTCGGTGTTGATGATCACCGTCTGCGACAGCGCCGCCGAGTACGCGCGGGTCCCTTCCTTGTTGAAGGTCAGGTCGTGGGACTCGGTGCCCAGGCCGGGCCGGACGGGCAGGCTGAGCGTCGTCACGTGCTTGGGCGCAGCGAGATCGCGGATGTCGTAGATCTCGATGCCTGCGCTCGCGGCCGAGGTGATGAGGTCCGAGTTCGAGTTGTACAGGTAGTTGCCGCTGGGGTGCACCGTCTGGTTGTGCGAACCCTTGGGCACACGGACGTACGACACCGTCACCGGGTTGTACGGGTCGGTCACGTCGGCGATGAACGTGCCGTAGTCGGGCCGGCGGAAGCCGAGCGCCTCGGCTTCGGTGTAGCAGGCGCTCTGGCGCGCGAACCCGTACCCCGTGTCCTGGGTGTACGCGGCGTAGGTGCGCTCGACGCCGTCGACCTCCCGGGTGAACAGCTGCACGTCACCCTGACGCACGCCGCAGTCGTACACGCCGACGATCGCCGCCTCGTCGGGGTCGGTGACGTCCACGATCTGCAGCCCGTTGTCGTACGAGCCGGCGAACGAGAACGTCCGGGTGCCGGTGACGCCGCGCGCCGCAGCCGACTCCAGGTCCGTGACGTCGATCTGCGTGAACTCAAGGTCGGTGCCGCCGTTGGCACGCGTGCCGTTGCGCGCCTCGTACTGCAGCTGCTTGACCAGCGTCATGTTGTCGCTGTGGACCGCGCCTTTGGGCTCGGAGTCCGAAGCGAGCGCGGCACCCGAGATCCCGGGGACCAACCCGGCGAACAGGCTCAGGGCGAGCAGCAGGCGAAAGGTACGGCGGCGCATAGTCATGCTCCTTGGAGGTCAGATGGTTCCGCTCAGCGGGTGATTCGCCGCCGGGTGGCACGACTCCTGCCCGGCGGCCGATGTGTCTACGAGGCGAGCAGCGTGCAGTAGGGCTTCAGCTGGTTCAGCGTCAGCCGCAGGTTTGGGCGGGCGGCGGCCTGCGCCGCGTTCAGCCAGGTGCCCTGCTCCTGCGACGCCGGGGCGCCGGCGTCGAACCGGTACACGTCAAGCCCGCGCAGCAGGTCGTTGGAGAAGATGTAGGCCGAGCCGTCCTCGTCGAAGCGGTGGATCTTCGCCGCCCACGACTCGGAGTTGGCGAACCAGTGGTAGCCGATCTCCTTCATCCCGGGGGTGACGTTGCCCGTGGCGGCGGGCTCCACGCCGACACTGGCGCCGACCAGCCCGGAGATGTCGACCACCCGGATGCCGGCGTTGTACCAACCGATCGTCATGAGCTTCTGCTCGGGGTAGAAGCGCAGGACATGGGAGGTGCACCGCAGGCTCGTGCCCGTGGCGTCGGTGCCCCCGCCGGCGGGGCGGAACTCGGGGATGTTCCAGTAGCCCACGCGGACCGGTGTCTTCTCCAGGTCGCCGGTGATGTCGTAGATGGTGACACCGCCACCGGGGCACCAGCCGTTGCCGGCGGCGCCGGCGAACTCGTCGGTGATCGCCAGGAAGGTCCGCTCACCCAGGATCGGGTCGTCGATGGTGACCGGGTCGGACTGGTGCTGGATGCCGACGGTCGGGTCCACGATCCGGCCGATGATCGACGGCTTCGCCGGGTCCTCGGTGTTCAGGATCAGCGTGTGGGTGATCGCGGCGACGTATGCGCGTGAGCCGTCTTCGCTGAAGGTGATGTCGTGGGCATCCAGGCCCGGCGCGATGGACAGGTCCCCCAGCTTGCGGGGCGCCGACAGGTCGGTGATGTCGAAGAACTCGATCGCCGCCGTGTGAGGGCGGGTCAGCTCGTTGTTCGAGTTGTACAGGTAGTTGCCGCTGGGGTGGACGGTCTGGTTGTGGGAACCGGCCGGGATCTCGACGAAGCGCACGAGCTCGGGCGCGTACGGGTTGGTGATGTCGATGATGAACGTGCCGGAGTCCTCGGCACGGAAGCCCAGGCCGCGCTCCTTGGCGTCGCGGTAGCACTTCGAGGAGGTCACGCCCGTGCTGTCGGTCGTGTAGGTCGCGTACGTGCGGGTGACGGCGTCGACCTGCCGGGTGAACACCTGGATGTCGCCCTGCGAGTTGGTGCACTCGAACAGGCCGGCGCGCACCGGGTTGGTCGGATCGGTGATGTCGACGATCTGCATGCCGCTGTTGTCGACGCCGTCGATGCGGATCGTCCCCGCCACGGCGAAGTCCCGCTCGCCGGCGATGCCGGCGGCCTGCGCCTGCGGGAGCCCGGTCACGTCGATGGTGGCGAACTCGATGTCGCTGCCCTTCGACGGTGCGGTCGCGCCGGGCGCGGTGGCGTGCGGCAGGTTCGCGACGTGCGCGATGTTGGGGCTGCCACTGAACGCCGCGGTGGCCTTGGCGGCCTCAGCGTGCAGGGACACGGTGGTCGCGGACGCCGCAGGCACGACGCCGGCGATCAGACCGAGGATGAGGATGAACGCACTGAAGCGCCGACGCATGGCACGACCTCGCAGGTGGAAGGGGTTCCCGACCCGGCGTTGATTCGCCGCGGTGGTCGGGATCTCCTGCTCACGCCGGTGGCGGGTTCCTGCGCAGGGCCTTGGTCTCCGCCCGCCGGCGCTTGTTGTCCAGCCGGCGCTGGCGGGCCGCACGGCTGGGCTTGGTCGGCCGGCGCGGCCGGCGGGTCTCGAGCGCGTCGGCGAGCAACCGAGCGAACCGGACGACGACCGCGTCGCGGTTGCGCACCTGTGACCGGTGCTCGGACGACTGCAGGACCAGCTCGCCGTCGGCGTTGATCCGGTTGCCCAGGCGCCGGCGGACCAGGTCCTTCTGCTCGTCGTCCAGCGCCTGCGAGTCGTCGATCGCCCATCGCAGCTCGACCTTCGTGGCACTGGTGTTGACGTGCTGGCCGCCGGGCCCGCCGGACCTCGCGAAGCGCAGCTGCACCTCGGCTTCGTCGACGGTCGTGTGCCGGTTGATGCGGATGGCTGCCATGGCGCCCCGTACGGTATGCGCATGGTGCGGGCGAGGGTGATTGGCGTCGCCGACCGCGACATCCTGCGCCTCGCGGTCCCGGCCATGCTCGCGCTGGCCGCCGACCCGCTGCTGTCCCTGGTCGACACCGCGCTGGTCGGGCGCTTGGGGCCGGTGCCGTTGGCGGCGCTGGGCATCGACACGGCCGTCTTCACGATGGTGTTCTTCGGGTTCAACTTCCTGGCGTACGGCACCACGGCCGCGGTCGCCCGCCGGCGAGGGGCGGGCGACCCTGCGGGCGCCGCGCGGTACGCGGTGCAGGCGTTGTGGCTCGCGATCGGACTGGGTGCGGTCACCGGCGCGGTCCTGCTGGCGGCGGGTCCCTGGATCGTCCGCGCCATGGGGGCGGCGCCCGACGTGGTCGACCCGGCGGTCACCTACCTGCGGCTGCGGGCGATCGGGACGATCGCGGTGCTGATCGTGCAGGTGGGGCACGGAACCTTCAGGGGCTTGCAGGACACCCGGACACCTCTTGCGATCACCGTCGTGGCGAACGTCGCCAACGGCGTGCTGTCGTGGGTCTTGATCTACCCCCTCGGCTGGGGGATCGCCGGCGCCGCGACGGGGACGGTCGTCGCCGAGGTCGTCAGCGCCGCCGCGTTCCTGGTGCTCGGTCGCCGCGCGCTGGGTGATGCCGGCCTGCGGGTGGACCCGTCCACCATGCGCGAGATCGTCGCGGTCAGCCGCGACCTGTTCCTGCGCACGGCCTCGCTGCTGTCGGGGCTGCTCATCACCACGGCGATCGCGGCGCGCATGGGCACCGTGACCGTTGCGTCGCACCAGATCGCGCGGGAGCTGTGGACCATGCTCGCGCTGGTGCTCGACGGGTTCGCGATCGCCGCGCAGGCGCTGATCGCCACCGCGCTGGGGCGTGGCGACGCGCAAGGGGCGATGGCGACGAGTCGGCGCGTGGTGTGGTGGGGGTTGGTCGCCGGGGTGGTGATCGGTGCGCTGTACCTGCCCCTGGGCGGGGTGGGACCGCGGCTGTTCACCAACGATGTCACCGTGATTGCCACCGTCGGGGCCGTGTGGCCGATCGTCGCGGCGCTCCAACCGGTCGGGGGTGTGGTGTTCGTGCTGGACGGCGTGCTCATGGGGGCCGGGGACTTCCGCTTCCTGCTGTGGTCCACCGCCGCCGCGGCACTGCTGGCGTTGGTGCCCGTGGGCCTGGCGGCGCTGTGGCTCGGCTGGGGCCTGACCGGGGTCTGGGCGGGCATGGGCGCGATGATGGCCGTGCGGCTGGGGACGACACTGTGGCGGTGGCGGTCCGGTGGCTGGACGGCCGTCGCGACGGCCGTCCAGCCACCGGAC
>Ga0247713_1000656_pt1 | contig 19675 bp, 18 predicted proteins | sample 21E_NmetaG_FD_189936 | JGI IMG/M metagenome (GOLD analysis project Ga0247713, IMG submission 189936) | Soil microbial communities from hillslope of Landscape Evolution Observatory, University of Arizona, Oracle, AZ, United States - 2-1-E_N | ecosystem: Engineered > Artificial ecosystem >... | reverse complement strand
CTGAAAGATCGAGACCTGGGGCGCGTCCCTGGCGGTTCCGACAACGCTTGATTAAGATCAAGAACTCCCTAGGGGGGTCAATTTTCAACCGGCGAAAAGGGGTCATTTTTCAACCGGCGCTGACAGGCTCCTCTAGATAAGTGCTCAAGGTATCCGGAATGACCTGACTGGTCGGGCCCCATAGGCACCTTTCGTGCCAAATCGTTTTGTCATGGGATCGGTACCCACGAAGGGGATGACCTTTGCCAGCCAGATTATGTCCCACTTGGTTTTGGCAGCCCAGACTCTCTGCTTGAAGTCATCGGCCGTTACGAAATGTCTGCCTATGCCCGGGCTACCGTAAACGACGATGTCGTCGGCCTTCATGCCATCGAGGGCCGCCATCCCCGTCACCACACTTCCGTAGCTGTGGCCGAAAACCGTAATGTGGGGCTTCCGAGGGGAGCTCAAATGACCCGACCTCAGGCCATAAACGAATGATTTGAGCCAGGGAGACCCCTCATTAGCTTCCGCAAGATTGGCTGCGTCTTCCAAGCCATTGGGGTTGTCGTAACCGAGCCATGCGATAGTCGCAGTGCGTGATCCGAGCTTGGGGTCCAGATGCTTGGCAGTGGCCCTTAGGACGGCGGCTTGCTTCAAGGTCCCGTCGATAGTTCCTAGTGCGTTGTTGATGCCGGGCACAACCACCCCGACGTGCTCGGCGGTTCCAGGATCCCCAAGGGCCACAACGGCCTTCCCGTCGCCATTTGCAAAGTCGATATCAAAATCCAGCAGGTAGACATCTTCTGGCGAAAGCCGGTTTTCGACTGGCGTGGTCACGGCCGTCAACTGCTCCAACAAGGCTTCAGCACTCCTAATCTTGCGGTCGATCGCGGCCTCGCGGTCGAACTTAGAGAGAACCGTCTTCGGTGCTGAGACCATGCGCGCGGCCGTCTCCATTTTCTTGCGCCGTACCTCCGCTTGCCCGGCCGGTGAATTTCTGTACGCCTTGAGCTCCGCGATTTTTTCCTTCAACAAGATGCGGTTCATCGCATCTCGGTCGTGCGCGGAAACCCAGGGCTTGCGGGACCATTCAAGGAGGTCATCGCCGATGAGGGCCGCCTTCTCCTCCGGAGTGAGCGACCTCCACCACTCGGCCTGCGTTCCGGTACGCCGGTCGGCGGGGACGACCTCGCTCGGCGCCAGAACCCCGAGTAGCTGCTGGGTGCGAGGCTCCGCAACCGGTGCCCTTGGGCTCCCCGGCACTGCATCGAGCTCGGGGGCCGAGCGAACCGGCAGGTTGATAGCCGGGCCGGGACCTGGCTGGAGACCTAAACCGCCAGGGGCCGGGACTCCTCCCGCTGGCACCTGAACCGGCACAACCGGCGCAAACGCACCATCGGTGGCGGCACCTGGTCGCGGACTCGAACCGACTCCGGCGGGGCGGGGTATCGGCGGCCCGCGAATGCCGGTCCCGGTGACCGCTGGAGAATCTCCGACCGATTCAGCCGGAGGTAGAAGACTGAGACCGGTAGAATCCCTGGCCTGGCCGGCGACTGCCGTCGGAGTTAGCGACAGCAGGTCCGTGATGTCGTCGAAGTTCGCCAGCAGCGAGAGCGGATCGATGTACTCGCCGTTCAGCTTCGCTCCGAAATGCAGCGAGTGGGCCTCGCCGGGGTGACCCTCGCCGCTCAGGCCGATGATCTGGCCCTGGGCGACCTGGTCGCCATGAGCGATATCAATCCGGCTGAGGAACGAGTAGGTGGTTTCGATCCCGCCGGTGTGTCGAACAGTTATGTAAAGGCTGCCTGCCACCGGCCCGGCAAAGGCGATTGAGCCCGCTCCCGAAGCCCTTACCGGAGTTCCGGCAGGAACCCCGTAGTCGATCCCTCGGTGGCCGGAGCTAAAGCGATTTGTGGGAGCCTCGAAGCTCCGGACGACTTCCGCCTGGACCGGCGGAATAAAAGGCCGTTCAGCGGCAAAGCCAACCCCAGCCGATGGGCCGAGGAGGACTAAGAGGGCGCACAGGCACGCCCAACGTAAAGTTCGGATCCCCCGCATCTCAATTCCCCGCAACAGGGGGAAGTGTGTTCTACGTAATCAAGGCCTCGGGGAAGCGAACAAAAACATATCAAGGGCCGGCGGTAACTTAAACCCAGAATTTGCAAGAACGGGAAGGAATTTTCTGACAACAGCGGACGACCCTGATGTATTGCCCGCCTTCGCGGGGACGACCGGGACCGGGATCTACTCAGGATCGTGTGCAGGCCGGCAGGGCGTTACGCCAGCGTTATCTCCCGTGAGCTGTAAGGAGGCATGCGTTCGGCCGAGAGACCCGATGTTGCGCGGCTTTCGAAGCTCTAGCTCTGCTGGCCGACGGCCCGGACAAAGCCATTCTCCGATCGCGCACGATGCCCAACCGATGGGCGAACTCGGCCTCAAGCCAGTCTCGTGCCAGCCCGTGGTCGGTGTGATCGCTGTCCGGTAGCGCAATGAGGACATTAACGTCCTGGAGTGCGCGGCTCAATCCCCTTCATTCCGGATTCTGTCGATGAGGTCATTCGACACGGCGGCGCCCCTGTGGGGGAACGGAGAAAATCCGAGGAAGCTTTCATCGCGCCGACCGGCTTCCCCGGCAAGCTGACCGGTCAAGGCCTGGCGGGCGAGATCCGAGAGGACTTCGCCTGCGGTGCGCTTCTCCCGGCGTGCTTTCTCCTTGACCGCCAGAAATACATCGTCATCCAGGCTGATGGTGGTGCGCATGCATCTGATGCTACACACCCTGCGCCCGCACAGTCCCCGGCTACGTAACTCTGAAAGCGAACAGCGAACAGCCGGGTCTGCCCGGTATGCCTGGGCCACCCGGGGACGCTGCCGACCATGAACGAGAAGGCGGTCGAGTACACCACCAAGATCGCCATGGCGCTGGGCTGCGACATCGCCCCGAGGTCGCTGTTCCACCGCAAGAACTACTTCTATCCCGACATGCCGAAGAACTACCAGATCTCCCAGTACGACCTGCCGGTCGGGGAGCGGGGCAGCCTTGAGGTGGAGGTCGACGGCGAGTTCTTCACCGTGGGCATCACCCGGGCCCACCTGGAGGAGGACACCGGCAAGTCCATCCACGTGGGCGGCGGGGGCCGGATCCACGACGCCGACTACAGCCTGGAGGACTTCAACCGGGCGGGTACCCCGCTGGTGGAGATAGTGAGCGAGCCCGACATCACCTCCCCGGCCATCGCAAGGGCCTACGCCACCGAGCTGAGAGCGATCCTCGAGTACCTGGGCGTCTCCGACGTGCGGATGGAGGAAGGATCGATGCGGGTCGACGCCAACATCTCGGTCGCCCCGCCGGGGGAGCGGGGCCGCAAGGTGGAGATCAAGAACATGAACTCCCTGAGGTCGGTCTACCGGGCGCTGGAGTACGAGGAGCGCCGCCAGCGCGAGGTCCTACGGGCCGGCGGGACCATCACCCAGTCGACCAGGCACTGGGACGAGAAGGCCGCCAAGACCCAGGAGCTGCGAACCAAGGAGGAGGCGTTCGACTACCGGTACTTTCCCGAGCCCGACCTGGTTCCGCTGGAGCCGGCGGTGGAGTGGCTGCGCCAGCTACGGGAGGACCAGCCCGAGCTGCCGATCGAGCGGGCGAAGCGCTACGAGCGGGAGCTGGGCCTGACCCCCTACGACGCCGGAGTCCTGCGCTCGACCAAGGCACTGGGCGACCTGTTCGAACAGGCCCTGGCGGCGGCGAAGAAGGCGGACGCCAAGCAGGTGTCGAACTGGGTGACCAACGACCTGATGGGTCTGCTGGCCGCGGTGCCGGAGGGGACGAAGAACCCGCCGCTGACCGGGTCGAACCTGGCCGAACTGGTCGACATGGTGGTCGAGGGTGCGCTGTCGAAGAGCCAGGGCCAGCAGGTGCTGGGCAAGATGATCGAGACCGGCCGCAGCCCCCGACAGATCGCCGAGGAGTCCGGGATCAAGCAGGTCTCCGACGAGGGGGCGCTGGAAGAGGCGATTGATGCAGTGCTGGCGGCCAACCCGGACGTAGCGGAGCGCCTGAAGGCTGGAGACAACAAGCCGTTCGGCTTTCTGATGGGCGAGGTAATGAAGGCGACGAAGGGCCAGGGCAACCCGAAGGTAGTCAGCGGCCTGATCCGAAAGAAGGTCAATGGGGGTAGCTAGAGCGGTCCGGGCTCCTTAGAACGGTAAAGCAGTATCGAACCCTCTAACGGTTTCTACTTAAGACCGACAAATGTATTTTCCTTGTTGTCCCTAAAGATCTGCCCGCTCAGTCAAGGTTATGGTTCGCGGGGCAGTTTCAGACCTTGGGTGTAGGTTCCTGGTCGTCCAGATCGTACTGGCCGAGAATTAGGGACTATTAAAGGAACAGCATTCACTATGCGCGGAGCGGGTGCCGGTGTTAAGCAATAATTGGCAAATCCCTAAGAGGGTAAATCGTGTTTAGCGCGCTCGTCCTTTCGGACATACATTTCGTCAAACCAGACCTAACTGACATTGACGTCGAGCTTCGAAACGGGTTGGTGAGGTTCTTGCCAACGATCAGCAAATGGTTTGATCCCCTAACGGCAATCCTCGTTTGCGGGGACGTCGCCTTTCGCGGAACAGCCATCGAGTACGCGTCGGCGCAGGCGTTTCTAGCTGACATTCTTTCTCCGCTCGGGTCCCCAACTGTTTTGGTAATTCCAGGCAACCATGACGTAGACCTCACGAGAGCCGATTCAGCAGCCCAGAGAGCTTGGCGTAGTACGCCGCGCAATGAACACCTGAGTGAGAGCGAACGCGAAGCCGAGTTGACCAAGGTCCTACAAGAAGAGCTCTCGGGAACCGGTCTTTTTGAGCCGTTGGAAGCCTACAATTCGTTCGCCGCTACTTTCGGCTGCGAGGTTAAACCTTCCGCTCCGTTTTGGAGGCGAAGGCTACCTATCGATGCCAGATACTCCGTCGAGGTTCGGGGCCTGACGTCAGTGCTCCTATCGAATTCTCACGACCGCAAGGATCGTCTGGTTCTCGGAAATTTTCAGCTAGCGGATTTAGATTTCAGTGATGGAGTAATAAACGTCACGATGTGCCACCATCCCTACAATTGGCTACTAGATGGCGAACCCCAGAGACACAAGATTCGCCACCGGAGCACGCTCCACATCACTGGTCATGAGCACACGTTTGACTTATTGATAGATCCAGAGGTGGGCAGCCTTCATTTCTGCTCGGGAGCCTTACAGCCAACCCGGCAACAAAGCTGGGAACCGCGACTTCATGCTCTTGGCCTGGAAGTCGATGAGTCAGGAAGTACCCCGGTGGTTAATGTTGCTGTCTATTCAGCCATTTGGAGTTCGGTCAGCGATTCTTTTGTCCAGGATTTTCACGAGAATTACGCGGTCAATGTTCGGCTCGAGCAGTTAGCCTCGCTCCCTAGGCGAGAGGCGCCAGATCAGTCACAACAGCGGCTAGTGCAACGCTTGGCGTTGTTGCAATCCGGCGATCGTTTAGACGTTGCGAAAGCGATCTCAATGGACCTCGGTGATCTTTCGGAGGGGATGAGTTATGAAATTCCCAAACGAGTGGTGCAGTTTGCCCTTGACCATGGGCAGCTACACAAACTTTGGGAGGAAGTGCACTTAAGACATGGGAAGCAGGCCGGCGAAACCAATCCGTTTAGGAGCACGCAATGAATCAGTTATTCGCTGACAGGCTGAGGGAGACGATCGTCTTCGAAGAGCCTGGGCTGATAGAGCGGTTTAATACTGCGATCTCCGCCATGGCTAATGTGGACTTGGAGTGCGACTCGCTTCTCAACCTCGTTGAGCTAGCGTTCTATCGGCCAGCTAACGAGAAGGCCAATGCCTGGGTGACTAGTGGGTTAAGGGCTCAAGCCATCGAAGTGCCAGCGAGGTCAAATCAGCTCATCGCGACAGTAGCTAGTCTGGTGTTAATCGAGAGGCTCTCCTTTTCCGCGAACCTCAGCGCGAAAAGGAGGCTACTAGCGAATGGGGTTGCCGCCTACGGCGTAATCGTTCTGGACAATCAACATCTCGAATGTGCCCACTCCGACTTGCCGAGGACCGCACGGTTTTGGCGCGACGAAACGTCAGAAAGGCTGCGCACTCGCTTGGCCAAAACTAAATTCTCTCCCACAAGTGCCACGGCTGGGGAAACCACTGAAGAGCGCTTGGCTGAAATAGTTTCGTATCTAGATACGCTCGAGAATTGGTTAAACCGCTTGGCTGCGCCCACTGTTTTGGACAGTACAGCCGAAGAATTGGACATCCTTTGGTGGCTGCAGTCCGACAGAATCGAAAGCACCGTCGAACAGGCGGTAATTGACTCGAGCAACGAGTTACTTAATTTGGTCAAGTTCTACCCAGGGCCCCCTGCCGAGGGACGCATCCTTCAGCGAAGACTCGGTGAACTAGCTGAGTCCATGGTTGACCTGGAGGCGCTGGTTGCGCTCCAATCTGTGGCACCACTTAGACCCTCCGTTCGGAGCTTTTGCGTACTTCTGAGCGGTTCGCTGGAAGCGCAGCAAGCGCAGATGTCTGCTCTAGAGGCGGCGCATTCAAGATTCGATGAACTTCAACTTGTTCAGCTGGTAGAAAAAAGCCTGCCATGAATATGAATGAGGCAGAGCTGGATGAGGTCCTTGAGGATGAGGGCGCTAAAGCTGGCAATCGATTCTCAAACGAAGGAGGCGGCCGCGCCTTAGCGCTGGACGGCGAGTCGGCGAATCGCCTATCAGCTCACGTTAGGCCGACGGTCGTGGTGCTTGCCGGAGCAACCGGTAGCGGGAAGACGTCGGTTTACGCTGCTCTCTACGAGCGGCTCGGGCGTGGGCCGTTTGCAGGCTGGTGTTTTGCGGGTTCGGCGACGATTCCAGGATTTGAGCAGAGATGTCACTGGTGGAGATCAACGTCGGGAGGCTCTGAGCCTTTTATGGAACATACCCGGGCCAACGATCTTCCCTGGCTTCACATACGTTTGCGAGATTTAGAAGGACGAGGAAGTGTACGCGAGCTTCTTCTTGGCGACTTCGACGGCGAAATCTTTGAACAGTTTAGAGATGCTCGGATGCGGCCAGATGAATTGAGATTCTTACGTCGAGCAGATCATGTGGGCTTGGTACTAGACGGCGCACGAATTGCTGCCGTAACTACGCTCGCATCCGAGCTCAATCAAGCCAGATACCTTCTTGATCGCCTTCTTAAGACGGATGCCCTAGCAGGCCCTTCCGCCCTCTCTATTCTCGTTACGAAAACCGATTGGTTCGAATCCCTGGGCCCGCCCAATCGCAAGAGGGTCGAGGACTCGCTAGCTGGGTTCAACGGCGAGGCATCAATCGCAGCAGGGGAGCCCGTTCCGTTGCTCAGGTTGGCCGTCCGATCTATAAGCTCTAGTTTTCCTCTCGGACATGGTTTGGAGACCCTGCTAGAGGTTATTTCGTTACGTCCGACTCTTCAGGTAGGCGACCTTTCTCGAATCTATCGACCCATTACTAGCATGGGGCGTTTCGCTTGAACTCTCCCTGGCACCTTCTCGTTATGGGTCTTCCTAGCTCTGGCAAGTCGACCTTTATTGCAGCCTTGTACCACAAGCTAAGGCAGCCCACTGGACCTTGGCGCTTAACGCGGTTGCCGGATGAGCGCGACTATCTCATTGATCTCGAAGAGCAGTGGTTGTCTCTTAATCCGCTTGGTAGAAGTGGACATCACGGACCAAAAAACGTTCGACTCGATATTGTCGCCAATACGGGCGAATTTCAGCTCAACATCCCCGACATCGTCGGCGAGGACTACGAGATCGCGTGGGAATCGGGTGACTGGAGCGAGCCGGTCCTTGGAGCCATCAGGGAATCTCAAGGCATTCTCCTCTGTGTCAGGAGTGACACCGTGACGGAAGCGACGCTGATTGAGGTGGCTCCAAAGGAACAACCAACTACAGTCGAGGTTAGAAAGCCATGGGAAGCTAAAGATGCTCCAACGCAAGCGATACTTTGCGACCTCCTTGAACAGGTCAGAGAAATCCGCTTGGGCCACTTGCCGCCCACGGCTATTCTGGTGAATGCATGGGATGCCGTGGCCGAGGTGGGCCTTACGCCGGACGCTTGGCTCGCCTGGCAACTGCCATTACTGAGCCAGTGGCTTCGAAGCCAGCCTGACGTCACCCATAGGGTCTTCGGGATAAGCTCTCAAGGTGGTGACGTCCGAAAGCAGGAAGTTCAGAAGGAATTGGCGCAATCTCCACACGAGCGACCCATTCCGAAGAATGGCCATGACCTTACGGCGCCCCTTGAGTGGTTGAGGAATCCATAGGCAGCCACCGCCTCATAGACCAAGTCCTTCACGGCTACGATGATGGCCATAGGCTTCTCGCTTCTTCATTGAATCTGGATAGCGAGGATCGCCGGTTGCTTGCTAGGCAAACCGATAGTCCGGATGCAGGCCGAGTTTCCGGCTGGGAAGCCTTGTTAACTGGCTTCCCCCTTCCGTCTAGAAGTTTCGCCATCTCAATGACTTGGCCTGCGTGGGAAATGCCTCGTCCCGGATGCGTATGGACCCATTCCCTTATCTTGGATCTCAGGTTTCTAGAGGGTTTGACTTCTGAATCGATTCTGGGCCTGTTCAGGCATCCGCAAATCGAGACAGTGGAGACTTACCGAAACCCTCTAGTGCTGAGCATGTCCGAAATGCATGGCGTAACGGATTACGAACATCTATCGACTCTGATTTGGGCTTTCTACGAGACACCCATGCGGCGCGTGCGAGCCGGGAGAGTCCAGGCACGAGACAAAGTCCGGCATCAAACTCAACTTAAAACATGGCTGCTAGGTTGGCAGGAGGTCAGGGCCACAGCAAGCTTCTGTGATGCACCCCGAACGCCTAGGACGATCTACGACAGACCCTTCGATCTACAGCTCCACCAAATCGTTCCGGACGATTCTCCCGGAGATCGCGTGCTCAGAGGAATACCTAAGACTGTACCCCCCCGCTGGGTTAAAAGGTTAGTTAGAGAAAGCCAAACAAAATCTGGGTTGACAAACTTCCTTTCGACATTCGGATCGCCTTCGAGTGACAGAGGGCTAATGCGACCACTGGTCAGCATTTTTATCGAACACGAAAGCGAGAACCTTACACTTCAGAACTGTAAGAATGTCGTGGAAATCCTTGCGAGAGCATTCCCCTCATTCGACGCTGGTCCGACGATCAAGAAATCCATTTTGGACCCTAAAGGCGTGGCTCCGACAGGCTGTCCCAACGCACTGCCCGAAGCCCAGATCCTTGCTGCACTGGTCTCAAGGGATTCGGACGATATTTTCGACGTTGCGGAACTCGAGATAACCGCCCGAGTAAAGAATCTCGCAGAATCGGACCGTGAAGCCTTCCGCTTTGTACTTGCGGCCTTGACTGCGTCGGATACAAGAATCGCCGATGCCTTCTTACTTGGAGCGACCCAGACCCTCAATCCGGAGATCCTCAACGATCTCCGGAGAACATCGGTGAGTCTGGCCATGAGAGCTCTACGTCAACGGCCAGAGTTACTTCATGTTCCTTCAACTTGGTCTCTGATCGATTCATCGAGCCTCTGGCGCGCTTCCGTTAACCAGCGAGGTAAGAGGCAGCGAGTAGACACGATCAGTGCCATCCTCCTTTCTGAAGCGGATTTGGATCCGAGGATCGTGTTTGAGGCGTGGCCAGACGGCCCTATCCGGACTTTGGAAGCGCTCGGGAATCAGAACATCCCCGTAGAAAAAGCAGCCTCCTGGATAAGACAGATCTCTTCGCATGAGGTACTTCGTTATGTGAATGGGGGGCAGAGCTTGGGCCCCGAGGCCCTTTCGGTGGTCATAGAATCGCTCTCGCCTGAGGAAATTGCCCAACTTCCTTCGGCTCTCGTGGAGGAAGCCAGTGTTTTCGTCTCGCAGGATGCGCGCTGTGCAGTACTGGCTGCGGGCCTCTTACGTCCTGACGATCCCCGCTGGGCTCAGGTAAGCCTGCAGCTGTATGAACATATCTACGATGCGATAGTCGAAGACCGCCTGACAAACCGTAAGGGTGTATTTGAAGGAGTCAGCCCTGGGCTACCAGTTTGGGACGTTAGAAAAAGAATTGCTCTCGCCTTCAAGAATGCGCTTGCAGAAGGAGGATGGGATCCGTTGGCAGCCTTGAGACTGACTCACAAAGAAGCTTTCTGCAGCATTTTCGAGGTCGACGAGAACGCAATTCTTGCCCAAACAATTCTTAAGGAAGCGTCGCTAAAAGGGGCCTCGATTCTGCCATGGCAACGCAAAACGCTAAGTGAGTCGATAGTAGAAAGGGGTGATTTGTCGACGGCGGATTCAATCAAAAAGTTTCTTTCACAAAAGTATCGAAAGCTACTGAAGGCGCGTAAGCATGCGAGCGACGAATCCTCGAGCTAAGCCCAAGCAGAAAGTTGCAAGTACTAATAGCAAAATCCGGCCAGCAGCGTCGAAATGTTCAGTTCGAAGGGCCGCCTTTGCTTGTCGACGCCCTGCGGCTCGACTTTGGAAGGGGTGTAACAGGTAATTACGAACCGCGTGAGTCAGCAGAAAGCTCTTCGACAGCCCCGCCTCCGCGGGTATGCTGGAAACGACGCCCGGTAGCTCCTTGGGGCTTCGCAGCAACCACAACTTCAGCGGAACCCCACGCTGACGACGACCTTCGCCTGACCTTCTCTAAAAGGAGAACCCGTGTTCAAAAGGCCTGAGATCCTCATGACGCCCGGACCTACTCCGGTCCCCGCTTTCGTCCTCGCCGCCCAGGCTGAGCCGCTGGTCTACCACCGCGGCCCCGGGTACGCCGCCCTTCTGGACGAGGTGGTCGAGGGAGCCCAGTGGCTCCTGCAGACCACCGCCGACATCATCGTCTACACCTCCTCCGGCTCCGGAGGCATGGAGGGCGCCGTCGCCAACCTGGTCTCGGCCGGCGACAAGGTGCTGGTGGTCTCCGTCGGCTTCTTCGGGGAACGCTTCAAGACCATGCTCACCCGCTTCGGCTGCGAGGTGACCTCCATCGACTACGAGTGGGGCAACACCGCCAAGGCCGACGACGTCGTCGCCGCTCTGGATAAGGACCCGGAGATCAAGTTCGTGTTCTGCCAGCACTCGGAGACCTCGACCGGCGTGGTCAACGACGTCGAGCCGATCGCCCGGGCCGTCCGGGAGAAGGACAAGATCTTCATCCTCGACGCCATCTCCTCGATCGGCGCCGTGGACATCAAGATGGACGACTGGGGCATCGACGTCTGCATCGGCGGCTCCCAGAAGGCACTCGGCGCCACGCCGGGCATCGCGTTCTGCGCCGTCGGCCCCCGGGCCTGGGAGGCCCACAAGACCTCCACCGCCCCCCGTTACTACTTCGACTGGACCGCCTACCAGGAGGCCTACGAGCGCCCGAACTCGGAGAGCCCGTGGACCCCGGCGATCTCGGTGCTGGCCGGCATGGCCGCCGCCCTGCGGGTGGCAAAGGAGGAGGGCCGTGAGGCGATCATGGAACGACACGTCCTGCTCGCCCGGGCCGTCAAAGCCGGCGCCCTGGCGCTCGGGCTGCCGCTGATGGGCGAGGACCAGGAACGGGCTGTCGTGGTCACCGCAGTCAAGAACCCTCCCGGCCTCACCGACACCCAGATCGTCGGTGCCCTCCGCAAGGACTACGGCATCGTCGTGGCCCCCGGACAGGGCCCGATGAAGGGCAAGGTCTTCCGCATCGGTCACCTGGGGTGGTTCATGCCGGTCGACGTGCTGCAGTTCTTCGGCGCCCTCGAGCTGGTGCTCGACAAGCTGGGGTACGACTTCAAGCCCGGCTCCTCGGTTGCAGCAGCCGAAGAGGTGTTCAGAGAAGCGGGGCAGTAACCGCATGCCGCTGAAGGTCCTGGTCGCCGAGCCCCTCGCGGAGGAGGGGATCGAGAAGATGCGCGCCGAGCTGGACGTCGACGTTCTGCCTGAGCTGCCCCGTCAGGAGTTTCTCGACGTGATCGGCGAGTACGACGCGGTGATCGTTCGGTCGGCGACCCAGATCGACAAGGAAGCCATCGACAAGGGATGGCGCCTGAAGGTCGTGGGCCGGGCCGGCATCGGGCTGGACAACATCGACGTCGAGGCCGCCACCCGCCGGGGCATCCTGGTGGTCAACGCGCCGCAGTCGAACATCCTCTCTGCGGCCGAGCACTCGATGGCCCTGCTGCTCAGCATGGCCCGCCAGGTCCCGGCGGCCGACGCCTCGCTTCGGGCCGGCAAGTGGGCCCGCAGCAAGTTCAACGGCGTCGAGTTGCACGGCAAGACCCTCGGCGTGGTCGGCCTGGGCCGCATCGGCACCCTGGTGGCCCAGCGGGCTGCCGGCTTCGGGATGCGCCTGGTGGTGTTCGACCCCTACGTCACCGAGGCCCGGGCGGCCGAGCTCAAAGCCACCCTGGCCAACAGCCTGGACGACCTGCTGGGCCAGGCCGACTTCATCACCATCCACCTGCCGAAGACCTCGGAGACCAAGGGGATACTGGGTCCCGACCAGTTCGCCAGGATGAAGCCCGGGGTGCGGATCGTCAACGCCGCCCGGGGAGGCATCGTCGACGAAGCCGCCCTGCTGAAGGCGCACCAGGACGGGATAGTTGCCGGGGCTGCCATCGACGTCTACGAGAAGGAACCGGCCAGTCCCGACCACCCGTTCTTCAAGGAGCCCGACTTCGTCGTCACCCCGCACCTCGGCGCATCGACCGCCGAGGCCCAGGAGAAGGCCGGCACCGCGATCGCCGAACAAGTCCTGCTGGCGCTCAGGGGCGAGTTCGCTCCCTATGCGGTCAACATCAAGGGCGGAGCCGAGTACGTCGAGGCCATCCGGCCGTTCATCTCGCTGACCGAAAAGCTGGGCCGCGTCGCCCACGCAGTGGCCGGCGACCGCATCACCGAGGTCCACATGGAGTTCCGGGGCACGGTTGCCGAGCACGACACCCGCATCCTCACGCTGGCCGGCCTGAAGGGGCTGTTCTCGGCCATCGTCCACGAACCGGTCACCTACGTGAACGCCCCGCTGCTCGCCGCCGAGCGGGGCATCCAGACCAAGGAGACCAAGTCCGCCCTGGCATCCGACTACGTCAGCCTGGTGTCTATTGCCGTGGGCTCGGAGAAGGACTCGGTCAGGGTCGCCGGCACCCTGGTGGGCAAAAGGGACGAGGAGCGCATCGTCGAGGTCTGGGGCTACGGCATGGACATGCTGCCGGAACGCAACATGTGCTTCATCAAGTACACCGACCGTCCGGGCGTGGTCGGCCGGGTCGGTTCGGTCCTCGGGGAAGCCGGCGTGAACATCGCAAGCATGCAGGTCAGCCGCCAGACCATCGGGGGTGAGGCCCTGATGGGCCTTACGGTAGACGACGAGATCCCGCCGGAGGTCCTGGGCAAGATCAAAGAGTCGATAGACGCCACCGACGTACGGGCGATCGATCTCGGAGCTTAGGGCAACCGCTGCTCTGTCTGCACCAACCTCGTTTTAGATAGAATCAGGCCACCTAATCCGCGCCCTGATGCGCGTCCTTCAGGAAGGGAGCACCTCGGAATGCCTATCACCCCCACTAAGTTCATTTGGATGGACGGCGAACTGGTCGAGTGGGAAAAGGCGACGGTACACGTGCTCAACCACACCCTGCACTACGGATCCGGCCTGTTCGAGGGCATCCGGGCGTACCACACGAAGAAGGGCCCGGCGGTTTTCCGGCTGACCCCGCACATCGAGCGGCTGCACCGCTCGGCGAAGATCTACCTGATCGAGATGCCGTTCGGCGTTGAGGCCCTGGTCGAGGCCACCAAGGAGATAGTGCGGGCCAACAACCTGGATGCCTGCTACATCCGGCCGATCGTGTACCACGGGTACGGCGAGATGGGTCTGAACCCGCTGGCCTCGCCGGTGCACGTGTCGATTGCGGCCTGGACCTGGGGCGCCTACCTGGGCGAGGAATCGCTTACCCAGGGCGTGCGGACCAAGATCTCCTCCTGGCGCCGCAACGACCACAACGCGATCCCGCCGGCCGCCAAGGCCACCGGCCAGTACCTGAACTCCGGCTTGGCCAAGGTGGAGGCGGTCAAGAGCGGCTACGACGAAGCGATCATGCTGAACGAGCGGGGCTTTGTCGCCGACGCCACGGGTGAGAACGTCTTCGTGGTGCGCGACGGAGTCCTCATGACCACCCCGTTGTCCTCAGGACCGCTGGGGGGTATCACCCGGGAGGCGATCATGGTGATCGCCCGGGACCTGGGGATCCAGGTGGAGGAGACGGAGCTGGCCCGCACCGACCTCTACACCGCCGACGAGGCGTTCATGACCGGCACCGCGGCCGAGGTGGTCCCGATACGCTCGGTGGACGACCGGGATCTCGGTGAAATGGGGCCCACCACCCGCAAGATCCAGGAGGTGTTCTTCTCCGCAGTCCGGGGCGAGGTGGACAAGTACTCGGACTGGAACGAATACGCGTAAGGCACGGGTGCCGCCCGTCGGCGGCGGTCGTTTTCGGTGCAATCTCACAGATGGGGGCTTTCGTTTGTTCCTTTTGAATTTTCCGGCCTGCGCTCGTAACCGAATGGTCCCCAATCTGTGAAATTGGCTCGCTTCAAATACGGCACCCGGATCGGCTACGGGATTCTGCAGGACGGGGTCATCGAGGAGATATCGACCACCCCCTTTCTTCCTTACGAGGTAACCGGCGTCACCTACGACCTCGACGACGTCCGGCTGCTCGCTCCCTGCGTCCCCTCCAAGGTGATCGGGATCGCGCTGAACTACCGGGACCACGTGGAGGAGATGGGCAAGCCGATTCCCGACTACCCGACGTTCTTCTTCAAGCCCTCCACCTCGGTGGTCGGGCCGGGGGACCGGGTGGTCCGGCCGCCCGGCAGCAAGCAGCTGGACTACGAAGGCGAGCTGGCGGTGGTGATCGGAAGCGTCGCCCGGTCGGTGTCGCTCGGCCGCTACCAGGAGGTGGTCCTCGGCTACACCTGCGGGGTCGACGCCACCGCCCGCGACCTGCAGGCCCTGGACTCGCAGTGGGGGAGGGCCAAGGGGTTCGACTCCTCGGCGCCCATCGGTCCGTGGATAGAGACCGAGCTGGACCCTTCCGACCTTGCCCTGACCACCAGGTTGAACGACGAGGTTCGCCAGAGCAGCTCCACCTCGAAGATGGTCTTCAACGTCTCGGCATTGATCACGTTTGTGAGCGCCTACATCACCTTGTTGCCGGGTGACGTCATCCTCACCGGAACGCCCTCGGGCATCGGCCCGATGGAGCCCGGCGACCAGTTGACCGTGGAGATTGAAGGCATCGGCGCACTCGAGGTCTCGGTAGCCGACAGCCCGGGTCCCCGATGAGCGACGACCCCCGCCCGGTCCGGGTCCGCGCGGCGCCGGCCCCGAGCGGGTCCTTGCACGTGGGCAACGTCCGCACCTTCTTGTACAACTGGCTGCACGCTCGCCACACCGGCGGACAGTTCGTCCTTCGAATCGAGGACACCGACACCTCCCGGTTCACCGAGCAGGCGTACGAGGCGGTCCTGGAGGACCTGAGGTGGCTGGGTCTGGACTGGGACGAGGGACCCGAGATCGAAGGTCCCCACGCCCCGTACCGGCAGTCGCAGCGAACCGACCTCCACGTCCGGGCGGCGCAACGTCTGCTGGAGTCGGCGGCCGCCTACCGCTGCTACTGCTCCAAGCAGGAGCTGGACGAACGCCGCAAGCAGGCGATGGCCGAACGCCGCCGCCCCGGCTACGACGGCCGCTGCCGCACGCTTACCCCGCAACAGGTAGCGGCATTCGAGGCCGAGGGCCGCCGGCCGACGGTAAGGATCCGGGTGCCCGACGAGGGCGAGATCGTCTACGAGGACCTGGTGATCGGCAGGATCGCCACCCAGCTCGATCAGATCGACGACTTCGCCATCCTGCGCTCCGACGGCGCCCCGCTGTACCACCTGGCGGTGGTGGTGGACGACGGCTTGATGCAGATCAGCCGGGTCATCCGGGGCGACGACCTGCTGTCGAACACCCCCAAGCAGATACTGCTCCACGAGGCGCTGGGAAACCCGGTCCCCTCGTTCGGTCACCTGCCCCAGGTGTTGGGCCCGGACCGCAAGCCGCTGGGCAAGCGTCATGGTTCCACGTCGATCGCCGACTTCCGGGAGGCCGGATACCTGCAGGACGCCCTGGTGAACTTCCTTGCCCTGCTGGGGTGGGGGACCGCCGACGACACTATCCTGTCCCGGCAGGAGCTGATCGCCCGGTTCGAAATCTCCGACGTCCATGCGTCGCCGGCAATGTTCGACACCAAGAAGCTGGACTGGATGAACGGCGAGTACATCCGCCTTCTGGAGGACGACGACCTGACCCGGCGGGTTCTGCCCTTCTATGTGAAGGCGGGCCTGGTGGGAGATCGGCCGGGTGAGGACGAGATGGACAGGGTCCATGCCGCGACCCCCCTGATCAAGACCCGGATCCGCCGGCTTGACGAGGCGCCGGGCCTGGTCCGGGGCTTGTTCACCCGGGTGGAACCCGATCCCGAAGCGGCCAGGAAGGTTCTTTCCCCCGCTCATGTGCCGGCGCTGTTCGAGGTGACCGGGGAGCGCCTGGAGGCGGTCCAGCCGTGGACGAAGGAGGCGGTTGAATCGTCCCTGCGGGAAGTGGCGGAGGAGATGGGCCTGAAGCCACGGACGGCATTCGGGCCCTTCTACGTGGCAATCAGCGGCTCCACGGTGTCCGCCCCGGTGTTCGACCTTATGACGCTGATCGGGCGTCAGGAATGCCTCGAGCGCCTTCGCCGGGGGCTGGAGCTCAGCCGGCAGCTGGCCGGTACTGCGACTCAGCCTTAAGTTCTTGACGACTTAGCTGGTGACCTTGACCTTCTTCGCGATGTAGGTCATCAGGGTCTGGGTGGGCGTCCTCACCATGTGCACCGAACTGAGGTGCTCGGCCACCTGGCTCATCAGCTCGTCCCACGAGTCGGCGACGAAGTGTCTCCTACAGGTGTCCGCTCCGATGTCGGCGCATCTGAACTCGACCGGCATGAGAACCTCCGGAATTTGACTGCCTGCCCGCCCCCGACCGGAGGCGGCCAACTCCTGCGGTGTTCACTTTACCGTCGTTCTACCGGGTGTTTTTCATGATGTAGGTCATCACGGTCTGGGTGGGAGTCATGACCTTGTGCACATCGCGCAGGTGGACCGCCACCTGTCGCAGCAGATCTTCCTTCGTCTCGGCCGTAAAGTGTCCTTTGCAGGTGTCAGCACCAACGTCTGCTCACCGGAAAGAAATCAATAGAACACCTCCCTATGTGAGGTGAAGCCGTGCTAGGTGCCGATTGCCCGCCGCCCGCCGGTCCGGCTGGCCAGTTGATCGGTGGCGTTCTGCACCGGTACCAGGTCGTTGTTGACCGACTCCACGGTTTCGGGAACCGTCTCGATCTGGCTGGCGATAGCTCGTACGCCGGCAATGATCGTGCCCAGCGTGAAGCTGACGTGCACCAGAATGGTGATGACCCTAAGCAGATACGAGACCAGAATGAATACGAATGCCAGTATCAGCAACAAGGCGATGATTCCTGCCAGCGTCATGCTCTCTCCTTTGGCTTGGACGCAGTTTGCGTAAGGTTTGGGTTACTTGCCGACCGCTCGCAGGACCTTGTCCACGCCGCCGCCGTAGCGCAGTGCGCCGGTAGCGACCTGGCTGACGATGTCCTTGGTCTCGGCGAGCATCTCGGTCACGCCGTCCAGGTGACCCGTCAGGATGACGCCGTCAACGAGGATCTGGTCGATGTGTCCCTTGATCTCAGTGATCGGGGTGAGGATCCGGTTGAGGAGGAAGATCTCCGCCGGAATGGCGATGAGAACCAGCAATGCAATTACCCAAAGAACCATCTTGCATCTTCCTTTCTTGCCTCAAAGACGTTTGAGATCTCAGGGCACGCTTGGTTCCTGCCTCACTGCGACAGGGAGGAGCATGAATTGCGGTAGGTAGAGTGGGAAGCATAGCCAATGCAACCTGCGACGTCTAGACAAAGTTACGGAAAGTGAACGAAAAGTCACAAATTTAAGAGACGTTTGTAGGTCTTTCACGCTCAGCCGGGTGCTCAGATAGCCGGGGCGGCCACATAGAGTGGCGTCAGTCGCCGGATCGTGCTCCGGCCGGGACGATGTTTTCGGCAAACCATTTACAATGAATCGACATGGCAGCCCCGAACAAGACTATTCTCGTCCGCTCCGGACTTGTGGCACTGACCCTCCTGCTCGGCCTAGGGGCGTACGCGCTTGGGACGAATCTGGTGAACCGGGGCCGGCCCACGGGCGCCGAGCAGCCGGGAACCACTCCCGACGAGACCGTCACATTCACCGACGAGAGGGCCGGAATCAAGATCTCCTACCCGGAGTCGTGGAGGCAGATCGAGAACAACTCCAGGATCGAGCTTAGCGAGGACGAGGACACCCAGGTCCGGTTGATCGCCGGGCCGGCTCAGGACAAGCCGGCGCTCAAGGTCCGGGTAGTGCCCCTACCCGAGGAGATCGTCTACGACCCCGACATGTCCGCCAACGACCTGGCGGTCATCCAGGGGACGCTCGACGAGCTCATCGTAGGCCCGAACGTCGAGATTTTGTCCCGCAGGCCGGTCAACCACAAAGGCTTGCTGGGCTTTCATTACCTGTACGCCTTCAAACAGGAGTCAACCGGCCGGGAAGGTGCTCACTCGCACTACTTCATCTTCGACGGCGCCAAGATGAACGTGCTGATCTTCGAGGCCCTGCCCCGCACCGAGTTCGACGGCTTCGCCGCGACCTTCGACCAGATTCTCGAGAGCTTCACCAGCGAGCGCCGGGCGGCCCCCAGGACCGCCGAGGCGCCCGGAGCTGGGGCCCCAGAGGCGCCGGCACCCGCTCCTGCCGCTCCCTGAGGCCCCAGCAGCCCAGGGCAAAGCCCGATCGGTGGGTGGGTCTAGCACGAACTAGTCGGATTCCCGGGTGGCCAGTCGCTCCCGTAGTGCAACCTCCTGCTCCGTCCATGGGCCGTCGGGAAAGTCCGTTGTCTCGAACACCTGGCGGATTTCGATGATTCCCTCGCCGTCTTCCATCGGTGCCGGGCAGCGCTTCACCCATTCGATGGCCTCTTGCTTGGACTTCACATCGATGAGCCAGAAGCCGGCTACCAGTTCCTTGGTCTCTGCGAACGGCCCGTCGGTGACTAAGGTGTCACCGTCCTTGAAGGTCACCCGGGCGCCCTTGGAACTGGGCTGAAGGCCCTCGCCGGCAAGGAGCACCCCGGCGTCAACCATCTCTTCGTTGAACCGGCCCATTGCCTCCAGGAGTTCGGGGCCCGGCATCGCCCCGGCCTCGCTTTGATCGGTGGCCTTTACCAGGAGCATGAATCGCATTTAGTCGCCTCCTTGATTCCGGTGCGGCCCTTATGGCCTGCATCTACCCTTAGGTCGAACGGGCGACCGTGTTTTCGACACGGTGCCCGAGAATTGTCTTCCGGATACACAAAAAAAGAGAGCGCCCTTAGGGCGCTCTCTTTGGATGTTGCGGGCGATGACTAGAACGGGTACTGGAATCCTTCCCGTGCACAGTTGGTGAAGATCAGTCCGCAGGTGTGGTACCTGATTCCGCCCTGACCGCTGGTCTGGGTTTGAATCTCCTGCGAGT
>Ga0247713_1000655_pt1 | contig 19699 bp, 21 predicted proteins | sample 21E_NmetaG_FD_189936 | JGI IMG/M metagenome (GOLD analysis project Ga0247713, IMG submission 189936) | Soil microbial communities from hillslope of Landscape Evolution Observatory, University of Arizona, Oracle, AZ, United States - 2-1-E_N | ecosystem: Engineered > Artificial ecosystem >... | reverse complement strand
CGCCAAGGCGCAACGCTGGGACCCCGCAGAGGTCCTGCGGGTGCTGCTGACAGAGGAAGCCGCCGGCCGCGACGTCGCCACCCGCAACCAGCGACGCAAAGCGGCCGGGTTTCCCTCCGGCAAGACCCTCGACGCGTGGGACCCCGACGCGTCGTCGATCCCGCCGCCCACCCAGACCGCCCTGGCCACCCTCGAATGGGTCGCCCGAGCGGAGAACCTCGCGGTGTGCGGGCCCAGCGGCACCGGCAAGTCGCACTTCGTCGAGGCGCTCGGGCACGCCTGCATCGACGCCGGCCTGCGCGTCGCCTGGTTCACCCTCGAGAGCCTGACCGTCACCCTCGGGCGGGCCAAAGCCGACGCGTCGATCGCCAAGACCGTCGCCCGCATCACCCGCGCCGACCTCATCGTGGTTGACGACGTCGGCATGCTCCCCGCAGGCCAAGACTCAGCCGAGGCGTTCTACCGCGTCATCGACGCCGCCTACGAACGCCGCAGCGTCGCCGTCACCAGCAACCTGCATCCCAGCGGGTTCGACACGATCATGCCCAAGACCCTGGCCACCGCCACCGTCGACCGCCTGCTCCACCACGCCCACGTCGTCCTCACCAAAGGCAGCTCCCACCGGCTGGCAGAAGCCACCGCCGGCAAGGGGGTGATGCCCCTCGCCTGACACCGCAGGTCAGCTGTCCGCCAGCCCGGCGATCTGCTGGCCACCCACCCGGAGATCACATGGCCACCAACCCGGAAGACAACTGTCCGCCCACCCGGAAGTCAACATGTCCCTTGACACCGTTCCACGCCCCTTGCGCCGGAGGATTCGTCAACGTCGGCTCCTGGACCAACGACGTCTTCCGTGGCCTTCACCGCCGCCGAGGCGGCGAGGCATCCCCACGTGTCCGCCTTGCGGCGGGCCGAGATTACGACGCTTGCTCGGGCTTCGCTCACGTTGCGGACCGGTCGTTGCTCTACCCCGCTTCGACGATTGCGACCTCACGGCCGACGAGACCTGCTTACTGCCTGGGTGGTGTCCGGCATGAAGGTTGCGTGAGCTCGGTTCAGGCTCTGTGCGGAACATGGGAACCTGTCGCCCTGAAACCGACACCGGAAGCCGAATGCGGCGTGTGCTGCCATAGCCAACCCGGGCGTCGAGAGGGAGCGTCCCAAGCGGTGAGCACCGTGAGGGGCTGAGTACCGGTAGCAGGCACGGGGACGGACCGTCTCGTAGTAGCGACGAAGCCCGGTAACGCGGGTGGAGCCAGGGGACGGGTTATCCGTTCAAGGACGCTCGGTCAACCAGCCCACAAAGGGGATGGGAGGAGCCGCGGCAGCGGGCTTCTTTGATCCCAGCGTTGAGCAAGCGGACACGATCCAAGCTCCTATGTCTTCCCGAAGGCGGGGAGGTACTCGATGTCGGCTGCGGCTTCGGCCGCATCGCCGGGTCACTGCAGGACCGCGGCTACGTTCCGCGCCTGGGACGCCACCCGGCTGTGGGTCGAGCTCGTCCTGCTCGCCGCGGTCCTGCTGGCCGCCCTGCAACAGCTCATCGATGACGACGGGCTGCGCGTCGCCGGGCCCCGTCGCCTGCGCTACACCCTGCTCAAGGTCGCCGCCAGGGTCGTCGTCCACGCCCGTCGGACCTGGCTGCATCTGGACGCCGCCTGGCCCTGGACACCACAACTGCTCGCCGCGCGCCGCCGATTGCCTGAGCTCACCCCCACGCTCGCGTAACCGACCCAGGCCCGACACGGCGACACCAACGGTGTCCTACTCCACCGTGCCTACGCACGATTCACACGCCCCCGCGCGTCACCGCGCCCACCGGCTGCGAGCTCGCGCCACCGGCCGACAGCAACGGCCGGTCGCCCGCCGAAACAAGCAAGCAACCGGGGCCCTTACCGAAAGATCGGGGCTGGCTGGCGCCGTCGAACCGGCGGCGGAAGCAAACGACGCCGAGCGCGGGTGGCAGCAGCAGCTCGAGGTGATCTCGAACGCCGCCCGCAGTTGCGCGCCATCGCGGACGAGCAGCGATCCGCACTCGAACGGCTGGTACAGCCACGTGTGGCGGCATGTTCGCCGCCGACCCCCCGCTGGTCAGCGCGCCCGCCGCCGCGGCGGGGTAGCCCATCCACTCCCCGAACCAGTCGAGCACGACGAGCTCCACACCTGGCCCGGCCCCGCTGACTCCATCCACGACCCGCATGGATGTTCGCCGCGTTGGCGCGAAGTCGCCGAGCACCCCCGGCCACATGCCGCAGCGGGGATGAAGGCGAAGTAGCCGGGGTGATCGCAGGCGCGACGATAACGGCAGTACGTCGGGGCCAGCTCGTCGAACACTGCGGAGAAGTCCGCGCCGTCCTCGGGCGGCGGTCGGCGCAGGCGCTCCCATCTTCTCGCGGGTCGCCCGGTCGATGAGCCGTGACGGTCTCGTAGTCGATCCGGCGCATGGTCTCCGCGTCGAGTCCGAGCGGGTCAAGGTCCATCCGTACCTGCGTTTCCGTGCAGGGTTCAGCCGGCGTCGCCGGCAAGCCGGCGGTCGACGAGTGCGTGGGCGGCCCCAGCGGTGCTCGGGTGACCAGTGACCGCTACGAGGAAGTCCGTGCGGTCCAGTGCGAGCAGCCGGGTGTCCTAGGCTGCGGTGACGGTGGCCGTGCGGGGCACGTCACGCAGCAGCGCGATCTCCCCGAAGCCCTCCCCCGGGCCAAGCACGCTGGACAGCCCCGGGGGGTGACCTTCACGTGGCGCACCTCGACGATGTAGAAGCGGTCGCCAGCGGTTCCCGCGGCGATGACGACGCCGGGCGGCGGGGACTTCCACCCGCATGCAGGCCGCCGCCAGGCTTTCCAGGACCGGCAGCGGGAGCGGCGCGAGCAGACAGACCCGCTGCAGCAGGTCGAGCTCGTGGCTGGGCACGTCGCCCGCGCGGTCCAGGCGCGCGAGCCCTCTGGCGCTGGCCACGGCCAGGATGGTCAGGAACGCCCCGAGGACGACCAGCGCGCCGCGGACGCCGGCGACCCCGACGAGCAGGGACGCGGCCAGTGCGCCCAGGCCGAGCAGCGCCCACCACAGTCCCACGAAGGCACCGAGCGCCCGGCAGAGCACCTCGCCGGGCACGACCCGCTGCAGCAGCGTGAGAGCAATCACGTCCACCAGCGCGTTGCACACGTCGATGCCCGCGAGCAGCGCGAGGGCGGCGACCGGCAGTGGCACCACCCCGATGAGCGCCAGGCACACACCCCAGGTGGCGACGGCCACCCCGAGGGCTGTCACCAGCCGGTGGCGTCCAACGAACGCAAGCGCCCCGACAGAGCCACCAGGCCGCCGGCACCGACCGCGGCCTGCAACGAACCGACGCCGGGCTCGCCCATCGCGAGCAAGTCGATCGCTGTGACCACGACCGGCACCGGGACCGCGCCCAAGCACAGGGTGTACGCGAGGCACAGGCCTGCCACCAAGCGCGGTGCGGGGGCGCCGAGCCGGGCCGCGAACCCTGCCAGGACGTCGCGCGGCCGGGTGACCGAGCGCACCGGTTGAATGGGGTCCACACCGTGCACGACGGTGGCAGCGGCGACGAGCAGCACGGCCAGGGCGACGAAGACGGCGGGGACCGCGGCGGCTGCGAGCAGCACGGCGGCCGACGCCGGCCCGAGCAGCGTGCCGAGGTTCTCCACCGTCGTGGTCGTCGCGTTGGCGGCGTCAGCTCCTCGGGTGTGGCCGCCAAGCTCGGGCTGCAGGGCGGAGTGGAACGGCCAGTGCAGTCTGAAGGCAAGCGCGTCGGCGGCCGCGATCGCGTACACGATCGCCGGGGGCGCGCCCGCGACGACGAGGCCGGCGATGCCCGCGAGTGCGGCGGCGCGGACGGCGAGCACACCAGTGAGCACCCGCGAGCGAGGCCAGCGGTCGGCGAGCGCGACCCGCCACCGGGCCGAGCACGGCCGCCGGCAGGGTCCGCACGACACCGACGACCCCCACGGCGACGACGCCGCCGGCCCCGAACGCGTACACGCCGAGGGCGACCAGCTGGGCGCCCTCGGCGGTGATCCCCCCGCCCCAAGCCGGCTGGATGCGTCGCTGGTTGGGTTTGGCCAGCGCGGTCCGCACCGCTCCAAGGGACGCCGCCGCGCGTGACGCCCTGCTGCCGCCCGCCATGCATCCTGTCCTGCGCCAGCCCCGTCCGTGGCGAAAACGGTGCGCGCTCGACCGCGCCGCTGTCAACACCTAGCCCGGGGCGGTGAGTGACGATGCGCCCTTCGCGCCCGGCACCGGCGAACTTCGGAGCGCGCGGGTCGTTCTGCGGCATCCCGCATCGCCGCTACGACGAGGCAGTGCCCGGCAGTGTCAGAGCTTGCCCCCAGGTACGGTTGGTTGTGGGGTGATCCTGTCGGGAGAAGAAGACGACCGATGAGAGCCTTGGGATGTCCCCTGCTGGTGGGCCGGGCCGAGGAGTTCGCTGTCCTGCTGGAAGCGGTCGAGGCGGCCGCCGCAGGCTCCGGTGAGGTGATGTTCCTCGTCGGCGAGGCCGGTGTCGGCAAGTCGCGGCTGGCTGCCGCGGCGGCAGAGGCGGGACAGTCACGGGGCATGACCGTGCTGCGGGGTCGAGCCGTGGCCACTGGCGCCACCGTGCCTTACCGCCCGTGGGCCGAGGCGTTCTTGTCCGCCTTGCGTGACACGGCCTTTCCCGACCGTGCCGAGCTCGAGCCCTTCCGCGGGGCCCTGGGCCGCCTCGTGCCCGCGTGGCGGGCCGCCGATCTCCCTGAGCTCGGCGAGTCGGCTGTCGCGCTGGGGGAAGGCGCTCTGCGGCTGCTGCGCACCGTCGGCAACGGGCGGGGCACGATCGTCATGCTCGAGGACCTGCACTGGGCCGATCCTGACTCGGTGGCCCTGGTCGAGTACCTCGCCGACAAGCTCGCCGGTGAGCCGACGCTGGTCATCGGGACCCTCCGACCGGAGGATACCGGGCCGGCGCTGCGGGTGGCCCAGCAGCTGCACGGCCGCCGGGAGGCCCAGCTAGTGACCCTGCGCCGACTCGGCGAGGAGGAGGTGCGGGCCATGGCGCGGGCCTGCCTTGGAGTCACCGATCCGCCGGCAGGCGTGGACGAACTGCTGATCGGCTACGCCGACGGCCTGCCGTTCTTCGTCGAGGAGCTGCTCGCCTCCCTGGTCAGCAGCGGCACCCTGGTCCGCGCCCAGGGCGGCTGGCAGCTCCGCGGCGTGGCCCGCCCCAGCGTCCCGTTGACCTTTGGCGACACCGTCCGCCAGCGGCTGCGCGACCTCGGGCACGGCGGGATGCGGCTGCTGGCCGCCGCGGCGCTGCTCGGCCGGCACTTCGACTGGACGTTGCTGGTCAGCGCCTTGGAGGCGGACGAAGCCACGGTGCTGGACACGCTTCGCCGGGCGATCGACGCCCACCTGGTCGAGGAGGGCCCGGGGACTGGCCGGTTTCGCTTCCGCCATGCTCTGTCCCGCGACGCGGCGCTTGGGACCCTGCTGTCGCCGGAACGTCAGGTCCTCGCGCAACGCCTGCTCGCGGGGGTGCGCGAGCGGCATCCGACGCTGCCGGGCGACTGGTGCCAGGTCGGCGCGGGGCTTGCGGTCCAGGCCGGAGACCCCGAGCAGGCGGCGGCGCTGCTGGTGGAGGCCGGCCGGCGGGCCCTGGCCGCCGGCGCGCTGGCGACGGCCACGGACGCGGCCGAGCAGGCCGGGGCCCTGGCCGACCAGCGCGGAGCCACCGCCCTATCGGCCACCGAGCTGCTGGTCACCGCCCTGGCGTCGGCCGGGGAAACCGACCGGGCCGCGGCCGTCGGCGCTCAGCTGCTGGACCGGTTGGAAGCAGCCGGCGCCGAGCCGGCGCGCCGCACGGCGACCCACCTGGAGCTGGCGAGGTCCGCCGCCGCCGCCACCGACTGGGCGCAGGCCCGCCGCCACGTCGACGCGGCCCGCCGCCTCGCGCCTACCACCGAGCCGACCCTGGTCGCCCAGGTGGAGGTGGTGAACGCGCAGGTGGCGTTGGGTGAGCACCGCCCGCACGAGGCAGCCCGGGCCGCCGATGCCGCCCTCCACGCCGCCCGGCGTAGCCAGCGCCCCATGGTGGTCTGCGAAGCCCTGGAGGTCCTCGGTCGGGTGGCGCGCCTGACCGACTGGACCCGGGCCGAGGTGTACTTCACCGAGGCGCTGCGGACCGCTGAGGCCGCAGCGTTGCCGCTGTGGAGGATTCGGGCACTCGGCGAGCTCGGCATCCAGGACGTCTTCACCGCCGGCTCGACCGCCCGTCTGGACCTGACCCGCCGCCTGGCCGAGGAAGCCGGCGCGCTGGTACAGGCAGCCCACGCCGACCTGCACCTGGCCGTGCTGCACCATCTGCACCACGACATCGAGGAGGGGCTGGTCGCGGCCGAGCGCGCGGAGCACGCCGCCCGCCGCTACCGCCTCGGACTGCTGTTGCCGGCGGTCCTGTCCAACCGCGCCCTGCTCGAGCTCGGCCGCGGTCGAGAGGACGAGGCGGCATCGCTCACCGAGGAGGCCCTGGCTCTCGCCGGCGGCGACCCGCAGGTGGAGGCGAACATCCGCGGGATGCCCCGCACGCTCCTGGGGCTGGTACGCGGCGACCGGGCCGCAGGACGCGGCGAGCTCGAGCAGGCGGTCTCGGTCATGCCCCCGGCGTCGGACGCGGCCAGCGGCCCGTTTCCGGATCTGCTCCTGCTGCTGCGCCTCCTCGACGATGACCTCACGTCCGAGCAGGACGACGCCCTGGCCCCTGTCGACCGGATCCGCCACCGGCTGGGCGAGGGGTTCTATCAGGGGGCTCGAGCGGTGCAGACGGGTCGCGGCGGGGACGCAGACCAGGCAACCGCGCGGTTCGGAGACGCCGAGGACGCGTTCGCGCCGATGCCAGGATTCCTGCGGCTTCTGCGGTGGCTGGTTGCCGAGCCGGCGTGGCACGACGGCTGGGGCGCCCCGGTCGCCTGGCTGCGGGACGCCGTGGTCTTCTTCGAGGGTACGGGCTGGACGCGCCTGGCCGCCTCCAGCCGTGGGTTGCTGCGCCGATTCGGAGTCGCTGCGCCACCGCGCCGGTCCGCCGCCTCCGTGCCTCCCGCCCTGGCCGCCCTGGGGATCACGGTGCGCGAGGCCGAGGTCCTCGCCTTGGTCGAGGAGGGCCTGCCCAACCGTGCCATCGCCGAGCACCTGGTGCTGTCGGTCCGCACGGTCGAGAAGCACGTCGAGCGGCTGCTGGCCAAGACCGGCGCGTCCACCCGTGCGGAGCTTGCCGCACGGTCAGTGCGCCTATCCCACCAGGCACCGTAGCCGTCACGCGCCACCAACGTACGTGGTGGCCGGACGCAAAGATACGTAGCCTCACCGCTGTGGCGGGGTACTGCGGCGGCCACCATGCCTGCATGGACACCACCGCACACCCCAGCTTCCCTCCGTCCAGCGTCCCGGTCGACCCGTACCGGGTGGCACCCGACACGTGGATCATCCCGGAGCTGTTCCCCGCAGCCCCCGGCACGTTCGTCCCCGTCAACTCTCTGGTGATCGCCGGCAGCGAGCCCGTGATCGTCGACACGGGCACGCACCTCAACCAGCGCCGGTGGCTCGACCAGGTCTTCTGTCTCGTGGACCCGGACGCCGTGCGCTGGGTCTACCTGTCCCACGACGACCACGACCACGTGGGCAGCCTTCCGGCCGTGTTGGACGCCTGTCCCAATGCGACGCTCGTCACCACCTGGTTCAGCGTCGAGCGGCTCCGGGGCGACTACGCCCTTCCTATACAGCGCATGCGATGGGTCAACGACGGCGACAGCTTCGATGCTGGCGACCGGAGCCTGGTAGCCGTCACCCCGCCGATCTTCGACTCGCCGACCAGCCGCGGCCTGTTCGACGCCCGCACCGGCGTCTACTGGGCAGTTGACGCGTTCGCCTGCCTGATCACCGACCCCGCCATGAACGACGTAGCGGACCTGGACACGGAGTTCTGGCGGCACGGGCTGCTGGACAACAACCGACTGATCTCGCCCTGGCACACACTGCTCGACCCGCGCAAGTTCGACCGGCACGTCGACAAGATCGCGACCCTGCCGATCCGCACCCTGACCTCGGCCCACAGCGCCGCGATCCACGGTGACCAGGTGGCCGACGCCCTGCGCCTCATCCGCCAGATTGCCCGCATGGACGCCGCCGCCCTTCCCGGCCAAGGCGACCTCGAGGCGCTCCTGGCGCTGCTCGCCGGCGACCAGACGCCGGCACCCAGCGCCCCGTAACCGTTCCACCAACCCCAGCAAGAAAGAAGGAGCACACCATGTCAACCGAACGCAACAAGCAGACCGTCGTCGCCTACCTCGAGCTGGCGCTGAACGACAAGCAGCCCGCCCAGGCTGCCGAGGCCTACCTCGGCTCCCACTACATCCAGCACAACCCACAGGTGGCCGACGGCGCCGACGCGTTCGTCGAGTTCGTCACCGGCTTCACTCAGCAGTTCCCGGACTTGCACCTCGACATCAAGCGCGTCATCGCCGAAGGCGACCTGGTGGCGACCCACGGGCTGCTAACGGTCGCGCCGGCAGACCGGGGCACGGCGGTCACCGACATCTTCCGCCTCGAGGACGGCAAGATCGTCGAGCACTGGGACGTGATGCAGCCCGTCCCCGAGGAAGCGGCCAACCCCAACGCGATGACCTGAGCCGTCATGTTCAGCCGGAGCCGGCTGGTCGTCACGCTTGGTTGCTCCGGGCGCGTCACTACCGGCGCCGGCCACCGTGAGGAAGAGGGCCTGTTGGCCCAGGCTTGCACCGTAAGCGGCTCCAACTCAGCGGGTGGGGGATGGTCGAGCTCGCCGGTGCAGCCGGCGGTCGTTGAACCAGGTGACGTAGTCGAGGGTGGCCAGTTCAAGCCGCTGGCGACAGGGCAGGGGCGATGCGTCCCGCGGTCGGTCGCAGGATCAAGTCCGCGTCATCCGCTCCCGGCCTCACTACAGGTCTGGCATTCTGTGACGGTGCAAGGACTGGCGCTTGGCAGCCTCATCACTCTGCTCATGTCGGCCTGCGCCGGAGGGTCGGTGGAACGGACTGCTTGGCGGCTGTCCGAGCCGCCCAACGGCCGCTCGCTTGAACTAGGCGTCTTCTCCGGCCACAGCAGTTGCCTGGACTACGACCGCGTCGAGGCGGAGGAGACAGACGACTCTGTCCTCATACGTGCATACGTCCGTTACAACGGCGGCGACTGCACCGATGACTTCGTGACCGAGCGCGTGAAGGTAGCGCTGGACCAGCCCCTCGGCGACCGCAGACTTGACGGCTGCACCGGCCCCGCCGTGGAGTGGGACGCCTTCGACGGCGGCTCAGGCGAATGCCGCGAGCCGTTCGAGTTCTGATGTGCACCTCACGTGACCATCAGTTACGTGCCGATATGGATTGGTCACCGGCGGGCCTTGGCCGCCGACTACGGCCTAATCCCCCTCCCCAGAGACGCGCCAGTGCGGAACATGCCGGGTAGGGCGGAGGTCGACGGCGGGCGGGACACGTCACGCTCCGTAGCTGCCGCGCCCTCCCATCCTCCGTCGACTGCGGGGAAAGCAACCGCGGCAATCCTGCACACGCACCTCGCGGTGCCGAGCCAGCCACCCGATCCACGCCCGACTGACCGCCGGGGGCAACACGAGCTCGTCCCACAGAGCGATGAGCTCATCGACGTCGATGAAGTAGCGCACGTCCTCAGCGGTGCCCTCCCGCAACACCTGCTCATACACTGCGCCCGTTGCCGCCGGCCGGCCAAGTCATGCGTGGGTCGGCCTGGCTCCAGTTCACCCGCCGCGGCAACGTCACGACCCCGCTGGCCTTGCGCACCGCAGGGTCATCAACGTCGGCGGGGATCTCTGGAGGGACATCCCCGCGGAGGGCGTACGTCATAGCGCCGATGCTACCCACCCGGCACCCAGCAGGCCCCGACTGCACCCCCACCGTGGCTCCCACGCCGCGAGCTTCTTCGAATCCCGCTCGTAGCGCAGCCATCACCTCGGGCGCGGAGTACGTCCGCATGAGGGCTCAGACCGCGAGGCCGATGGGAACGATCACTGGGCATTCGCCGACCTGGACGTCCTCGTCCTCTAAAATTAAGTACAGCGCCCGCGCCTCCGCCAGGTTGTCCCGGGCCTCCTCCAACGAGGTGCCCTGCGAAGCCACGTCCACCCCGAGGCACTGGGCGACGAACCAGTCGCCGTACCTCGCGATAGCCGCGGTCAATCTCATGATCTGGAGCGCAGACCGTCGAGTCGCCTCGTGGTGGTCGAGCTTGATCACGACGTGCCGCCACTCGGGCTGGCCCCGTCGAGGAAACCTGTCACAGCTTCGCCGCGCCGCGTGCAACTCCCTTCGGACATAGACGCAAGAGCATGAGCGCGTCGGCCCGAGGAGGTCACCCGGGCGGTGAGCGAGGACCACGGACCCTACGACCTCCACCGCGACGATCGAGGCGCTGCACGCCTGCGAGATATGGGAAAGGGGCCCGCAAGTGACGGCTAGGTGCGGGGAGCATCGCCTGCCGTCAGTCCTGGATCGCACGGACGGCTTCCGCCGTCTCGGGCGCGACCTTCACGCTTCTCGTGCCTTCAGGCCCCCGGACCGTCAGCTCAGAAGCATCGCGGTCGACACCGACGATCTCGCGGGTGGTGAAGCTGTGGGTGCTCTCGTCGACGGACTCATCCGGGCGCAGCAACAGCCGCATGAGCGTCACCCGGTCACCGGCAACGGCCTCCACGGCATAGGCGGCCTCGGTACCGCTGTCAGATTCGAGGTGGCGGATACGGCGGTGGCTTGCGTGGGCAGTCGCAGCCAGAACCCTTGACTGCAGCTGCTCGGGGAGCGCTTCGATGCGGACGGTGGTCATGGTCTTCCCCTTCACTGGTCCGGACGCTATCCCTCGGAGGCAAGACCAAAACGGGCGAGGACGGCGATGACGGGCACGAACTGGCATGGAGACGTATGAGAGGTTCGCGTCGACCGACCTGCTCGCCGACGGCATCGTCGCGCGGATGCTCGCGGGCATCTCCACGCGTCGCTACCCGGTCGCGCTCGAGCCGGTCGGCGCGGCCGTGCAGGCCTCGGCAAGCGGCACGTCCAAGCCGGCGGTAGCACGCCGCTTCGTCGCGGCCACGGCCGAGAAGGTGGCCGAACTGCTAGACCGTCGGCTGGACGATCAACGCTGGTTGATCGTCCACATCGACGGGTTCGGCATGGGCGACCACCTCATGGTTGGCGCGCTGGGCGTGACCGCCGACGGCACCAGGTAGCTGTTGCCGTGCAGTGACACCGTGGCGGTCTTGGTCACGGTGCGTTGCGCGCTCCAGCGGAACGCCGCAGCCCGCACGGCGTGACGGGGGATGGCGTCAGCGGCGTGCGATGACGCGAGCAAGGACTGAGAACCCCACCACGAGAGGAACGCCGTGCAGGTAGGTGGGCAGCTCGAAGTTGAAGCTGGCGTGGACGGCGATCGGGGTCAGCATGACCACGATCCCCTCCCAGCGGCGCGCGATGCGTGACCGCAGCAGCCCGGCACCCAGGACGACCAGCCCGAGGGTGAGAAACAGCGGGCCGGTGTTGAGCCAAAGGATCGCCGGCGACTCGAAGTAGGCCGTCTGCACCGCGAAGGACGTGGCCGCATCGACCGGCTCGACCAGCGCGAAGCCGACGGCACCGTGCGCCATGTCGCTGAGGGACAGCACGGCGGCCCCCACCGCGGTGAGGATGACGCCGACCGTGGTCAACCGCGCCCCTCGGCCTCGCACGATCGGCAGGGCGCTTACCGCCGCGACGGCGACGAGCACCAGGCCGAAGCCCATGAGGACATGGGAGGCGAGCCACCGCGACGGCGCCTCGGCGATAGCGATCGATATCCCCACGTCCTCGGGCATGGCGGGGAGATGCAGCGCCATGCCCAGGGCAGCGAGGACGGCGCCGAGCACCAGTGCGATGGGGCGGGCGAGGTGAGGCCGATCCGACGAAGACCCGTTCTCGGCCGCTGTCGATGTGATCGGTGCTGGCTTGGTCGTGGTCATGTGATCCCCCCGAGGTCGACGGCACGGGCTGCTTCCGCAGACACCTTGCTCCTCCAGCCCGAACCGCGCGTCCTCCCGGGGTCGTCACTGCGGCGCCGCGGAGGTAGACCCGGTGCGCTCGTGTACGACCTGGGTATGACAGGGGTGCCGACCCGAGGAGGACGCCGGGGCCCCCGCGGCCGCTGTACCGTCATGGGGTGCTGAAGAGCTACTGGCGCGCCTACCGACCGCCGACAGTCGATGTCCTCATCGCGGCGGCGTTCATCGTGTTCGGTCAGCTGGTCACATGGTTCCGTCTCGACGGCCCGGACGGGTACGTGGGGCCACGGCCCCTCAACGCGATCCTGAACGCCCTGTTTCTGGCGGCGCTGGCGTGGCGCCGTCGGGCGCCGCTCGCGGCGGTGTGCTGGGCGGTGGGCGTCTATTTCCTGCCGACCGCCCTGGTGCCCCATGACATCACCTTCGCCGCCGGGGGCATCCCGCTCATCTTCCTGACCGCCTCGGCTGGCTACCACTGCTCCCGACGGCGTGCGGTGCTCGCCGCAGCGGTGGCGATGGCTGGCCTCGCCACCATCACGCTGACGATGCCGTACCTCCGGTCGCCCAGTGCTTTCCTGTGGAACACCCTGTTCATGCTCGTCCCCTGGTTCGGCGCCCGCGCGCTGCGCGAACGCGAGGACCGGGCGGCGACGCTCGCGGCCGCCCTGGCCACCGAGCGGGCGTCCAAGGAGGTCGCCCTCCGGGATGCCGCCAACGCCGAGCGAGCCCACATCGCGCGGGAGCTGCACGACATCGTCGCCCACAGCGTCTCGATGATGGTCATCCAGATCGGTGCCGCGCGGATGCAGCTGCAAGCAGGAGCCGGCAGCGCGCAGGAACCGCTGCTCGACGCCGAGGACGTGGGCAGGCAGACGTTGGACGACCTGCGCCGGCTGCTCGGGGTGCTGCGCGCAGATGAGCCCGATGCCAGGGACCCCGGCGACGACTCGGTCACGGGCGCCCAACCACCCCAGCCGGGGCTGACCCAGGTCGAAGCGATGCTGCCTCCGCTCCGCGCCGCCGGGCTGGACGTCGAGATGGAGGTGGACGGCGAGCCTGTCCCGCTGCCCGCCGCGCTGGACCTGACCTGCTTCCGGATCATCCAGGAGGCGTTGACCAACACGCTCAAGCACGGCGGGGCGACGCGGGCGTCGGTGCAGCTGCGCTACACACCCGACGCGCTGCTTATCGCCGTCGCCGACGACGGGACAGCCGCCCCGCCGGTCGACCGTGTCGGTCATGGCCTCGTGGGGATCGGCGAGCGCGTGGCGCTGTTCGGCGGAACGGCCAAGGCTGGGCCGGGCCGGGGCGGTGGCTGGCGCGTCCACGTCGAGCTGCCCCTGCCGGCTCCGACTGCGCATGACCTGCGGGCGGCGATCCCGTCGTCTTGATCCGCGTCCTCATCGCCGACGACCAGGCGCTGGTGCGCGGGGGACTGGGCATGATCCTGTCGGCGCAACCGGACATCGACGTGGTCGGCATGGCCGAGAACGGTGCGCAGGCGGTGAGGCTGGTGGCAGAGCTCGCGCCCGACGTGGTGCTCATGGATGTCCGCATGCCGGTGATGGACGGCCTGGAGGCGACCCGTCGCATGCTCTCCCCTCCTTCGACCCGCACCAAGGTCGTCATGCTCACGACGTTCGACCTGGACGAGTACGTCTACGCCGCCCTCGTCGCCGGCGCCTCGGGGTTCCTCCTCAAAGAGACCCGCCCGGAGGTGCTCGCCGACGCGGTGCGCACCGTGGCGGGCGGTGAGGCTCTCCTCGCCCCCACTGTCCTTCGCCGCCTCGTCGATCAGCACGCGAGGGCCGCCGCGCCCCCTGACAACGAGCGCTTCTCCGCGTTGACCGATCGGGAGGTTGAGGTGCTGCGCCTGATCGGCCGCGGGCAGAGCAACGCTGATATCGCGCAAGCCCTGTGGGTGGCGGAGAGCACGGTCAAGACCCACGTCACGCGCATCTTCAGGAAGCTCGATCTCCGCGATCGCGCCCAAGCCGTCGTACTGGCCTACGAGACCGGCCTGCTCAAGGCCGGCGATCCCGACTGACCGTCCCTGCCGCCACCTTCAGCGCTAGGTGCCCGGCGGCATCGCCGTTGCGGTCCTTGGCCAGTGGGATCACGAGACGACCCTGGTGTATCGGCTGGCTCCGAGGTGGAACGGCCCGTCAAGAGAACCTGCTGCCTTGACTTGAGACGGGTTTGCATAGAGCCCTCCTGTAGCGGAGGGTTGTCGTGTGCGGATGGTCAGCGGCCTGGTTGCTTCTTAGCGGGAGGCCGGCTGTTATCCCGTTGTAGAGGTGGTCTCGTCACTGCCCAGCACACCAGCCCGGCCCCCCGATGCTCGGGAAGCCGGACTGGGCGGTAGTGCGCTATGTCCCCGCGCGTTGGCGGAAGGCCGTGAACTGCAGGTCCTGGCACTGGCCCTCGTTGGGCTGTCCGGGGTGGCACCCGCCGTTGAAGGTATGGATCTGCTCCTCGACCATGCCGGGGATGAGCGGGCCGTGGGTGCGCACGACCGCGTGGATCTCCGCCTGCGTCGGGTTGGTCAGTCCCGGACCGAACAACGCCTCGCTGTCGTCGCCTGTGCGCAGGCGAGCGCCGAAGCCGGCGCGCCCCGAGCCGCCGACCACGTTGCCGGCCGCGTACAGCACCGACGCGTCCACACCAGAGGCGAACAGGTCGCCGGGGCCGCACTCGAACGCAGGGTCGAACGGGTCGGTGCAGTGCTGCGGATGGTTGAACACCACCCACCAGATGGTGTACGCCCCGCGGTCCAGCTCGGCGGTGCGCAAGCTCATCGTCGCGCCCGCAGCATTGGTCACCAGCGAGGCTGCCGACGACGACACCGCCTGCCCGTCGGAGAAGCGGAAGAAGACGTTGTCGCTGCGAGCGCCGGCGGCAACCGGACCCGCGAGCGCGGCGAGCAGGAGCGCGAGCACAAGAACGACGGTGCTCAACGTCCTGGCAGTCGCCCTCACCGGGTTCATGGCCGCACCGCCTCGTCGACCGCCATGCCGAGCAGCTGCTCGTCCGACAGCTCCAAGTCGGGGTGGGCCTCCTGGATGTGCTGGCGGGCGCCCGCGAGCAGCTCCGCGTCGGTGTCGCCGCGGATCACCACGCCCTCGTCACAGTTGATCACCTTGCTCATCGCCTTCTCCTTGACTCGACTGGCCCCGGCACGGTGCCGGTGACGCTGCAAGGAGGGTGAGCGGTGCCGATTAGGCCGCGGCTGGTTGGAGGTTGGCGCCGGGTTGGGTGGCGCCTCGGCAGTCGACGGGGCTTGATGGGTCGCCTACCCGCGGAGCAGGGCGAGGTAGACCGCCTCGGTCTGGGCCGACGGGGAGGCACCCAGTTCGTCGGCGAGCACCTGCCGACAGCGCTCATACAGCCGCAGGGCCTCCGCCCGGCTGCCCGCCGCCGCCAACGCGCGCATGTACCGCTGGTAGGTCGCTTCCCGCAGCGGATCGAGCGCCAGCGCATCCTCGGCCGCACGCACCGCTTCCGCCAGCTCCCCGGTGAGGGTGTTGCACTCCACGACACAGTCCAGCACCCGCAGCCGCAAGGCCTGCAGCCGCGCCCGAAATCCCCTCGCCCACGGGCCGTCCTCGCCGACCAGGAACGGACGGCGGGTGATGTGATAGCCGACATACGTCCAGCCGTACGCCCGGCGTGGATCACCCGCGGCGAGCGCGACCTCGGCCGCGTGAACCGCCTCGCCGGCGGCCTCCACGTCCACCCACGCCCCACCCGGCAGGCGCAGCTGGTAGCAACCGAACCCATACGCCAGCGCGTTCGATGCCAGCCCCGCCCCCTCAAGCGTACGGCGCAGCTTGCTCAGCAGCGCCCGCAGCCCCTTGTCCCACGCGGCCGGCAGGTGCTCGCCCCACAGCTCCTCGGCCAGTTCGTCGCGCGACACCGCCCGATCACGCTCGGCGATGAGCAGAGCCAAGGCCAGCCGGCCCTGCCGACCCGGCAGATCCGCCTCGTCGACCAGAACCGGCCCGGCCTCAACACGCACCCGCCCGGTGAGGTACACCCGTACCGGCGCTCCCGGCCCTCCCACGGTGCGCTCCCAACCGCCAGCCAACCACCGGATGCCAGTATCCCACCCCGGACGATCAAGGAGACCCACATGACCAAGGTGATCCGCTGCGACTGCGGCTACGTCGCCCGGGGCGACAGCGACGACCAGCTCGTGTCCGTCGCCCAACGACACGCCCGTGAGGTGCACGGCATGGAGCTCAGCCCCGAACAGGTGCTCGCCATGGCCGAACCCGCATGACCCGATGGTCCATTGCTCCTCGCCGAACGTCTCACCCGCCGGGTGGCCTCAGCCGGTCGGCGCCTCGATCGTCCACGCGGCGACCTGGTCAATGCGCACCCGCCAGCTGCCCGCCTGACGGGTCCCCGTGCCACCCACCGTCACCGTGGCCTCCTTGAGGTGCAGCCAGGCCGACTCGGGCGCGTCGGTGTCCAACTCCGGAGTGGTCTGTGCACGGTCCTGCACGTACTCGCCCGCGAACTGCTCGAAGGCGTCCTGGAGCAGCGCGCCGACGCTCTCCGCGCCGCCGCCCTGGCGCGCGGCCAGGCGCCGGAACGCGTCCGCGTGATCGTTGAAGAACTCCCATCCGCCCACGACCCGGCCGGAGATCAGCGCACCGCCCGCGACCAGCGTCACGGTAACCACGTCGAGGTCCGCGCGATCGGACAGCTGCGCCAGCAGGGCGAGAGGGCCGTACCCAGCCGCGTGGCCGACGGCAGTGCCTTCTGCGGGGTTGTCATCCACGGTTCGTTCCTTCGACGGCGATCGGTCCGCTAGCGATGCTGCCCCGGTGTCCGGCCGTCCACTCCTTGAACCCCAGTGGAACCGGACGGTCTGACTCCTGCCGAGGGGGTGCACCGCACTGCTCGCGGTGACCGCCGGCCGCAAAAGAGGACCCATCCCAGCCCTGCCCGTGCGGGCCCCCATGGTGGCCGGCCATGGGATAACCGCCTCGCCCCGGTGGTGCAAGCGGCGGTCGTAACCCTCGGGGAGCCGCCGGTATCGGTTGCCACCATCGAGGCCCGAGGCGGCTCCCGCTGATCCTCATGACCGGCGAGCGCGAGTCGAGGTCAGCGACGGCGATGGCACCACCCGCGCCCTAAACTGTCAGCGAGGTCTGGCCCCGCCTCCTCGAAGCCGAAGGCAGTCGGTCACCCGCGTGATCGGTGACCTCCGGGAACGCTGGCTCGTGTCCACCGCCTACCGGCGCATCATCCTCGATGACACGGAGGGATTGCAGCAGTTCACCGGACCATCGTTGCCGGCACCGCCTCCCTGACGCGGTTCGCCGAACCCCGGTCCGCTCACACCAGTGACCGAGCGTTGGCGCGCGCCCGTTTGGCGAACAGGCTCGCTGCCGCCCCCATCACCTTCCCGGCGTCACCGGTCGCCATGAGCGCGACGAAGGCGTCCTTCTTCTCCGACGACGTGCCTGTCCGCAGATCCGAGACGATCTCCTTGGTGACTCCACGGTTGGCCTTGATGGTGATGGTGCTCTTCGGCGAGCGTATCCATTCCCCGAGCGTCCTCAGCAGCGTGTGGTCGTTCAGTGACGACACCATCAGGTCCAGCATGTCCGCACTGTTTCGATAGGTCTCCAGGAAACCGACGAAGGCCTCCTTCGTCCCCACGGCGGGGAACTCACTGGTGTCGAGGAACTGGCCCAGAGCGATGGCGTTCTTGGGGTCGGGCATCTGGAAGGGCCCCCAGGGGGTTGCCTTGATCACCTGCGGGTTCGTCGGGCGTTTCAGCGACATTGTCCGCGCGGGAGCCCCGGCCGGCAGCCCCATCGCCGTGTTCGCCGCCGTGTTGGCCGCCGTGATCACGACGTTGCTCTGCCCGCCGCCGATGTCATTGCCCGCGGCATCGAGCTTGTTCCAAGTCATGGTGATGGAGTCGGCCGGACCGCTCGCCGGGTGGTTGACGTCCGCCCGGTAGTAGATGTAGTGGCCATCGGCGACGGCCTCCTTCATCTTGCCCTCTACCTGCGTCTCCATGAGGGTGTTCGCGGTCCCCGGGAACGCGAAGAGGTTCTGCTGCTCACCGGGTCCCCCGAGCTGGTCGTTGACGATGTGCGCAGCGACATGCCCGTGCGGCACCCAGCCCCGGATGTTGCCGGCAATGATGTTGTTCTGCGCTGCCGTGGGGCTGCTCGGCTGGCTCCCGTACGGATGGTCCGGCCCTATGACACCTTGAACACCGGCGCCCTCGGGGTTCATCGTCCCCGATGGGTGCGCTCCCGGCGTACGGAGGGGCAGGTACGTCAGCTTCGTGTGCCACAGCGCGTTGTTGACCTTTGACCCGAAGCCGCCAAGCGTGTTCGCGCCGATCGCCGCGCGCACCGTCGTGTCCGGCCGGGGCGCTGCGGCGCCGAAGAACAACGCGGGGTTGATCGACGTGCGCTGGACGGTGCGGTTGCCCAGGACGGTCGCCACAGCGCGGTTGCCTGCCGCGCGCTGGAGGCGCAGGACGAGGTCGAAGGCCCCGCCGCCCGACGTCGACGTCGGCGGCCGCTCTGTCCTGCCCCTGCCCTGCTCGACCCGACGCCGATCGCCGCTGACCTTCTCCCGCACGGGTGGCTCCCTCCATGAGCACGGCGGTGAGCGCCTGCGTCCCGGCCCTTCGTGGAAACCTCCGGGCGTGTGCCAGCGTTCGCGCGGCCCACGGCCGCGTCTGCGTCCAACAGGCAGCCCTTCGAGCCGAAAAGCGTGCCCCATCGGGCGCTGCGGGGCGGTGAGCCGTCGGCGAGGGGCACGTCGCCGGCCGCGTCTACGCGGTGGAGACGGTGCCGGAGCTCGTCGTCATCGAGGTGGAGAACCAGGCGAACGACGACTTCGCAGCACTGCGCGCTGTCGACCTTTCGCCGAGGCCGACGTGGTCGACGTCCTCGAAGGGGTGGCGCGCCGACAAGCGCCAGGCTGGGGACCCGGCGGGCCTCGCGCAGGGCACTTTCGGCTTGCCCCTGCCGGGCAGCGCGACGCTACAGTTCACCACCGCGATGGCGGGACGCTCGCCCCGGCGGCGCCGGCCCATGCTGCCGGTCCCCCGGCTGCGACGCGCGCCACCGCTCTCTGCCGTGCGCACTCAGAACAGCGTGTAGATGAAGGACCCCGCGGCAGTCGTCGTGAGCACGAGCAGGGCGCCCACGAGGAGGAGGATGAGCAGCACCGGCGTGAGCCACCACTTGCGGTTGGCGCGCGCGAACCGCCAGAACTCGCCGAGGAAGGACGCCTGCCGCTCAGTCGCGGCGTCGTCCAGCCGCTGTTCACGGTCACTCATCGAGAAGCCTCCTCAGTACTGGCGGAAGTAGCTCGCCACATCCGGCTCACGGTCACGGGATACCCAGTACGTGCGGGCGGCGGGGTCCCACCGTCGCTGAAGGGGATCGATGCGCAGGACCCGCATGAGCAACGCGATCGGAGCCATCACGATGAGGTGGACGGCGGACAGGATCACGTGCGTCATGAGCCAGCCGAGCGGATACGTGCCCCGCATCCACCCCATGTAGATCGGCCGGCGCCATGCGGGCACGGCGACGAACGCGAGCGTGGCGACCCCACCGACCACCCAGACCC
>Ga0247713_1000654_pt1 | contig 19702 bp, 16 predicted proteins | sample 21E_NmetaG_FD_189936 | JGI IMG/M metagenome (GOLD analysis project Ga0247713, IMG submission 189936) | Soil microbial communities from hillslope of Landscape Evolution Observatory, University of Arizona, Oracle, AZ, United States - 2-1-E_N | ecosystem: Engineered > Artificial ecosystem >... | reverse complement strand
GAAGCCGGCGACGACCACCGGCTGCCCGTAGTCCTTGGGGATGAACTCGTAGGGGCGGCAGCCGACCACGGTCGAGACGTGCCCCGGGCCGATGAACGCGTCGAGGCGCAGGTCGGGAGATTCGAGCAGCGCCTTGAGCGGCGGCACGATCGTCACGTGGTTGCACATGACCGAGAAGTTCTTGAGCCCCTCCGCCTTCGCCCGCATCAGCGTGAGCGCGGTCGAAGGCGCGGTCGTCTCGAAGCCGATCGCATAGAAGACGACGTCTTTGTCGGGGTTGTTGCGGGCGATCTTGAGCGCGTCGAGTGGCGAGTAGACGAACCGGACGTCGGCCCCCTGAGCCTTGGCGTCGAGGAGGCTTCCGTCGCCGCCGGGAACGCGCATCATGTCGCCGAAGCACGTAAAGATGACGTTGTCGTGCCGGGCTATCGTGATCCCGTCGTCGACGCGGCCCATCGGGATGACACACACCGGACAGCCGGGACCGTGCACGAGCTCGACCGTTTCCGGGAGGTGGTCCTCGATCCCGTGCTTGTAGATGGTGTGGGTGTGCCCACCGCACACCTCCATGATCTTGTAATGCCGCCCCGGCTCGGCAAGCGCTGCGATCTTCGTCCCCAGCGCCCGCGCCAATTCGGCGTTGCGATACTCATCGACGAACTTCATGAGCCCTCCTCGATTCTCGAGATCGCGACCCCGCCGTGGACGAGGAGACGCTCCCCCACCCGCACCGGCGAAACCAGCTCGACCGCGACGTTCCCCCGCTGCCCGTGTTCGTCCTCGCACAGCGCGTCCGGGTCGCCCCCCTCCACCACCGTGACCGGTACCGCCACGTCGCCACACGTAAGGCAGCCGTCCACGACCGCGCACACGGCGCCGTAGGAGTTGGGATCGACGAGGGGCAACTCGCTAGGTGTCATTGACACTGACCATCTTCGCGCACCCGGGAGTATCGGCGCACTAATCTCTCGATCTGGCGCCGGCGACCATCACCTGACCGAGCGAGATTCCGCCGTCGTTGGCGGGAACCCGGTGGTGAACGAGAACCTCGAAGCCGCAGGCATGGAGGCCCGCCCTCACCCGCTCCAGCAACAGCAGGTTTTGCCACGTCCCCCCCGACAGCGCCACCGTCGTCAGCCCCTCCCGCGTCCGAACCGTCTCACACGCCGCCACCAGCGCCGCGGCCAGACCGTTGTGAAAGCCTGCCGCCACCTCCGGCAGGGGGCGGCCCCGAGCGACGTCGTCGGCCATCGTGCCGATCAGGACGCTGCCGACGATCTCGTCCCCCTCGATCGGACACGGATAGACGAGGGCCGCTCGAGGATCCGCGTGCTGCTCGAATTCTGCCGCCGCCTGTCCCTCATAGCCGACGCGGTCGCGCACCCCACACACCGCCGCGGCCGCGTCGAAGAGACGGCCGGCTCCCGAGCTGAGCGGCGCGTTCACGCCTCGGCGCGCCATCTGCAGCACGACCTCCCACGCGTCGCCCGCCCGGCGGGCCACGTCGAGGTCGGGGATACCGTCGGCCCCGAAAGCGGCATCGAGGTAAACCGCGGCCATCCGCCACGGCTCCCGCACCGCGGCCGCGCCGCCCGGCATGGGAACGGCCCGCAGGTGGAGATGGCGCGTGTACGAGCGCGCATCACACGCCAGCACCTCGCACCCCCACAGCGAGCCGTCGTCTCCGAAGCCGGTGCCGTCGAGCGCGAGCCCGATCACGCGCTCCGATCTCCCGTTGTCGGCAAGGCACGAGGCGATGTGCGCATGATGATGTTGCACACCGATTTTCTCCACGCCCTCGAGCGCGAGCGCCCATTTCGTCGACAGATACTCGGGATGAAGATCGTGCGCCACCAGTGTGGGCGCGACGTCGAAGATCTTCTTGAAATGCGCGATCCCGTCGAGGAATGCCGTCATCGACTCCCAGGTTTCGAGGTCGCCGATGTGATGCGACACGAACGCGCGGTTGCCCTTGGCGACGCAAAACGTGTTCTTGAGCTCGGCCCCCGCGGCCACGATCGGGCGCGGGAGCGCCGGCTCGATCAAGAGAGGCTCCGGCGCGAAGCCGCGCGAACGGCGAATCGGGTACTCCCGCCCGTCCACGACCCGGACCACGGAGTCGTCGCAGCGTGCATGAATAGGGCGGTCGTGGATCAAAAAGGCGTCGGCGATTCCGGCGAGCGACGCGAGCGCGTCGTCATCGCGATATGCGATCGGCTCGTCGGACAGGTTCCCCGACGTAAGCACCACGGGTCCCCCGACCGCGCGGAGCAGGAGGTGGTGAAGCGGCGTATACGGGAGCATCGTCCCAAGGAAGCGATTGCCGGGCGCGACCGAGGCGGCGACGCGTGCGTCTGGCCGCCTCGGGAGCAGCACGATCGGCCGGCGACGCGACTCGAGCACCCGCCGTGCGTCCGCATCCACGACGACCACTTCCCGCGCGCGATCGACGTCTTCCACCATCACCGCCAGAGGCTTCTCCTCGCGGCCCTTGCGGAGGCGCAACTCCGCGACCGCCCCGTCGTTCGATGCGTCGCACGCGAGGTGGTATCCGCCGAGCCCCTTGACTGCGACGATGCTCCCGCCGGAGATCAGAGCGGCCGCCGCCGTGAGCGGATCGCCTTGTAGTTCCGCCCCGTCGCCGCCGACGAGCCGGAGCGCGGGACCGCACTCCGGACATGCGATCGGCTGCGCATGAAACCTCCGGTCGGCCGGGTCTTCGTACTCGCGGCGACAGCGCGCGCACATCGGGAATCCCGCCATCGTCGTGTTCGGGCGGTCGTACGGGATGCCCGAGGTGATCGTGAAGCGCGGCCCGCAGTTCGTGCAGTTGATGAAGGCATATCCAAACCGGCGATCGGACGCGTCGAACAGCTCGGCGAGGCACGCGTCGCAGGTAGCAACGTCGGGCGAGATCGGCGCCCGAAACGCCGCGCCGTGCTCGCTTTTCCGGATCTCGAACGTAGTGGCTCCCTGGGACGGGACCTCGACGGTCTCGATCGACTCCACGACCGCAAGCGGCGGCGGACGCGACTCCAGCGCCCGGGCGAAGCCCACGACCCGTTCCGGGGACCCCTCCACCTCGATCAACACGCCGTCCGCGTCGTTCAGGACGAACCCGCCGAGGCCGGCCTCGGTCGCGAGCCCGTAGACCCCGGGCCGAAAACCCACCCCCTGCACGATCCCGCGCACCCGAATCCGCAGCCGCTTCACCCGAACGCCCGCCTCCTCTGCTTGCATAGAGACATGGTCGCGCCCGGGGAGCGCCCGGCGCACCGCCTTTCGGGGGGAACAAACGACTGCTCGGAAGGGTTGTGTTCGGTGAAATGAGACGACCTACGGAGCCCGAGGCTCACCGCGCCCGAGTGAGCGTCATCGAGGGCAAGTATCCCGAGGGCATGAAGGCACGCTGCGCCTGGTGCGGGAAAGTGCGCGAGGTGGCAACCGGAGCATTCGTGGAGGTAAAACGCCACGCGCACGGCCCCAGCAGGGCATTTCGCTGCGGCAATTGCGCCGACGGCCGCGCCGCCTGAGCGAGCGGCACCTCCGGCCGTGGTCATGATCTACGTATCCACACAAGCTGGGTACGGTGGTGGCCGTGCACTCTAGTTTCACGTTCCTCAAGGTAAAAGGGATTCCCATCGGCGCCCACTGGTCGTGGGTGTTCGTATTCGGGCTCCTTCTGTGGTCGCTCGCGCGCGGGTTGTTCCCCTCGACCTATCCCGGTCTCGGCACCGGAACGTACGTCGCCATGGCCGCCGTCACCGTCGTTCTGTTCTTCGTCTCGATCCTTCTGCACGAGCTCGGTCACGCCCTGCAGGCGCTCAAGGAGGGGATGCGGATCGAGGGGATCACCCTGTGGTTGTTCGGGGGCGTCGCCGCCTTCCGCGGAATGTTTCCCTCCTCCGGCGCGGAATTTCGCATCGCGATCGCAGGCCCGGCGGTTTCCGTTGCACTCGCCGCATTGTTCGGAGCGCTTGCGTTTATCGGCAACCTCCTCTCCGCACCGAACGAGCTTCGCGGCATCGTCGATTACCTCGCGCGCATCAATACGATCCTCGTGCTCTTCAACATGATCCCCGCGCTGCCGCTCGACGGCGGCCGCGTCCTGCGGTCGCTCCTCTGGGGCCACCAGCGATCGTTTTCAGCGGCAACGGCATCGGCGGCGCGCGCCGGAAAGATCTTCGGCGGCGTGCTGGCCGCGGTCGGGCTTCTCAATTACTTCACCGGCGGCGCCGGAGCCGGTGGCGTGTGGCTCGTCTTCCTCGGGTGGTTTCTGGTGCAGGCGGCTCAAAGCGAGGCCGCCGTCGCCGTCCTTCAGCAGGCGCTGTCCGGGCGACGGATTCGCGACCTGATGACATCGGACCCGGTCACGGTCTCACCGCAGATGACCCTCGACGACTTCGTCGACCGGGCGATGTCCGGGCGTGCTCATTCGTCGTACCCGGTCGTGGAAGACGGAAGAGCGGTGGGGCTGATGCCGTTGCGCCGCGCCGGCCAGACGGCCGCGGGAGAGAGGCACCACCGGCGCGTCGGCGACGTGATGCTTCGCATCGACGAAGTTCCCGTTCTCCCGCCCGATACCGAGATGAAGAATGCATTCGAGCACGTGCAAGAGGAACCGCGGCGGGCGCTCGTGGTCGACGACGGTCGCCTCGTCGGCATCCTCTCGATGTCGGATGTCGTACGCGCCATCGAGCTTCAGCAGACGCTCGGCACGCGTCCCGAGCCCCACGTGCGCCGCGTCAACCCGCTCGTCTGGGCGCCGGTCATCTTGATCATGGCCGTGGCCGCCGGCGCGCTCTACCACCCACCACTCGTGGTCCTGGAACCGGGACCGGCTATCGACGTCGTCGACGACATCTCGATCGAGGGTGCGCCGGTCGACCGCATCAGCGGTGAATACGTCCTCGTATCCGTGCGCCTCGAGCAGCCGAGCGCCCTCGGCGCGCTCGTCGCGGCATTGAGCCCGGACAAGGAAGTCATCCCCGCCTCGGACGTCGTCCCGGAGGGCATCGACCCGGAGCAATTCGCCGCCGAACAGCGAGAGATATTCGAGCAGAGCCAGCAGATCGCCGCGGCGGCCGGCGCGCGGGCGGCGGGGATCCGCGTCCGGGTGGAGGGCTCCGGGGCGGAGGTGCTGGATCTCGTGCCGGGAAGCCCGGCCGCGGCCGCACTCGAGCCGGGTGATGTCATCGTCGCGATCGACGGCCGCAATATCGCCACCGCCCAGGACGTCCAGCGCGAGATCCGGGCACGTCCCGCAGGGACCAGGTTCACAATCGAAATCGAACGCGGCGGGCGCAAGGTAATCGAGAAGGTAACGAGCGAACAAATTCCCGAGCTGGCGGAAGGAATGGCCGGGATCGGAGTCTCCCTCGGGACGAGCGACCTCCGGATCGACCTCCCCTTCGAGGTCGAATTTCGCGATCATGCGATAGGAGGTCCCTCCGCGGGACTTGCCTACGCCCTCGCAGTCGCCGATCTGCTGGACGAAGCCGACTTGGCGCGGGGCCGGACGATTGCCGCGAGCGGGTCGATCAGTGTGGACGGCTCGGTCGATCCGGTGGGAGGACTCCGCGGCAAGACCGCCGCGGCCGATCGCGCCGGCGCCGACATCTTTTTCGTTCCGGACGGCCAGATCGAAGAGGTGGGCGACGGAGATGCGCGCGCCCGCGCCGTCGAGACTCTCGAAGATGCCCTCGAGGTGCTGCGGGCGGCCGCGTGAGCGTCAGGGTGTAGCGGGCTGCTCACCCGGGAGGTGGACGAGATTGCGCACATCGAGCACGCCGGTGACCTTGCGCACCTCCTGCTCGAGAGCATCGATGGCACCGCGTTCATCGAGCGCCCCGCGCAGCGTCGCGACCCCGTCTTCACAGTTCACGACGATCCCGGGATAGGAATCGTGGCGCAGAACCTCGCTCCGGATCTTGTCGGCGAGCGTCTCGTCGTTCGGCGGCGGCACCTCCGGTCCCTTCGAGACCTTGTCCCGAACGCCGGCGAGCCTCGACGACGCCGCCCGTCCGGTCCGATCGACCCGGCGCGATGCCTTGCGCGTCAGCGAGAATGCCTTATCGCGCACCTTGGCGCGCCGAGCGCGGCCCCGATCGGGATCGAAGAAATACATCGCGCCGGCGCCCACGGCGCCTGCAATGGTCTTGGCGGAAAGCTTCGGTCGTCCCATCTCGGACTCCTTCCTGATTAGCGGGGTCCTCCTTCCGACCGTTCCCACCGGCGGCGGCGACAAAACGCCGGCGCCCGCCGAGGACAACCCCTACCCCCTTGTGCCAAACCGTGCGTTGGGGAGGTCGCGCAGGTCGCGCAGGTCGCGCGCGCGACCACCGCGACCTCTGAAATCCACATTCCTCTCCGCGGGGGGTCGGGGAATCAGCGGCGGATCTTCCCCATGCCCGAACGGCCGAGCGCCTCGACGATCTCGAGCCCGCGCGGCGCCGCGAAGCCCGGAAGGTGCCCCTTTACGTGCGTGCGGAGCTCGTCGAGGGAGGGGGGCTCGCCTTCGGGCACAACCCGGGCGACCACCTTCTCTCCCCACTGCGGGTCGGGACGCCCCACTACTTCGACGTCCGCAACCGCCGGATGCCGAAGGAGAATCGCTTCGACCTCACCGGGCGCTACCTTCTCCCCCCCGGTGACGATGACGTCGTCGACGCGCCCCACAACCGTCAGGCGGCCGTCCGCCTCTAAGCGCCCGAGATCGCGCGTGCGGAACCAGCCGTCCTCGGGGACCGCGTCGGTGATGGCGCCGCCCCGCCGGTAGCCCGAGAACAGCATCGGCCCCCGCAGGAGCACCTCGTCGTCATCGGAGAGTGACACCTCGACGCCGTCGAGCGGCACTCCGTCGTACACGACGCCGCCACAGGTCTCCGTCATCCCATAGGTGTGCACGACGGAAACCCCGGCGCGCCGGGCGCGTTCGAGAAGCGGCCCCGGTGGGCGGGCACCTCCGACCAGCACGGCGCGAAAGCGGGACAGGTCTACGCCGTGGTCGAGGAGGCGCGCCAACATCGTCGGAACCACCGATACGAGGGTGACGTCCTCCTCGGCCGCGACTCGGTCGGGGTCGAAGATAGCGTGCACGGCCGGAGGGGTCCCGGCCAGGCGCGACCGAACGAGGATCATGAGCCCGGCGACGTGATTGAGCGGGAGCGCGCACAGCCACCGGTCGTCGGGGCGCTGTCCGAGGCGCGCCGCGCTCATCCGGGCCGCCGCCTCCATCGCCGCATGCGACAAAACGGCCCCCTTCGCAGCTCCCGTGGTCCCCGAAGTCGAAATCACCGCCGCGGTTCCCTCCGGAACTTCCGCAGGCGATGCCACCTCGGCGTGACCGTGGGCATCGATGAGGAGATGCGGGCGGAGGTCGAGCAGCGTGCGGTGCACGGCCTGCTCCGGAGCCCCGGGATCGAGGGGCAGGATCGCGTCGCCTTCGCCCCAGACCGATTCGAGTGCCCGGATGTAGTCGACTCCCGGCGGGAGTCGCACGGCTATCAGTCTCGGCATGCTGCTACGCTCACCCCATAACCGTACGAGCAATCACTCAGGAGTGATGACTTGATGAATTGGACCCGCTCCGGAGACTACGAGGACATCCTCTACGACACGTCGGGCGGCATAGCCAAAATCACGATCAACCGACCGGAGGTACGGAATGCGTTCCGGCCGAAGACGCTGTTCGAGTTGAGAGATGCGTTCGACGCCGCTCGGGACGATCCCGACATCGGCGTAATCATCTTCACCGGCGCCGGCGACCGAGCCTTTTGCTCGGGTGGCGACCAACGAGTGCGGGGCAGCGACGGCTACGTCGACGACAAAGGGATCGGCCGGCTCAACGTGCTCGACCTTCAGATCCAGATTCGGCGACTTCCGAAGCCGGTCGTCGCCATGGTTGCCGGATACGCCATCGGTGGAGGGCACGTCCTTCATCTGGTGTGCGATCTCACGATCGCGGCCGAGAACGCGCGCTTCGGCCAAACCGGTCCCAAGGTCGGATCCTTTGACGGCGGCTACGGCGCGGGGCTCCTTGCCCGTACGGTCGGCCTCAAGAAGGCGCGCGAGATCTGGTACCTCTGTCGCCAGTACGACGCGCGGGAGGCGCTCGAGATGGGACTCGTAAACGCGGTCGTTTCCCTCGACCACCTCGAGGAGGAAACGGTCTCGTGGTGCGACAAGATCCTGGAGCACTCCCCCCTCGCGCTTCGAATGCTGAAGGCAGGCTTCAACGCCGCCGACGACGGCCTCGCGGGAATCCAGCAACTCGCGGGTGACGCGACGCTCCTCTTCTACATGACCGAGGAAGCGCAGGAAGGCCGCAATGCATACGTCGAGAAGCGCAAGCCGGACTTCTCGCGGTTTCCCAAGCGGCCGTAGGTAGTCGACGTGAATGTCTGGGTCGAGGCGGCGCGGCCTAAGACGTTATCCGCGGCGGTCGCCCCGGTCGTCGTCGGAACCGCCGCCGCCGATAGATTCATCGCGTGGCGCGCCGCCGCGGCTCTGCTCGTGGCGCTCGCGCTCCAAGTCGCCGTGAACTACGCAAACGATCTCTTCGACGCCGCGCGGGGTGTGGACACGGAGGCCCGGGTCGGACCGCGGCGCGCCGTGGCATCGGGGTTGATCGCACCGGGCGAGATGAAGGTCGGGATCGGAATTGCGTTGGCGGTCGCGGCGGGCGCCGGGACCGCGCTTGCCGTCGCCGTCGACGCGCGTCTCCTGCTCGTCGGCGTCGTCGCGATCGTTGCCCTTCTCGGCTATTCGGGGGGGCCCAAGCCGTACGCGTCGGCCGGCCTGGGAGAGGTCTTCGTGTTCGTCTTCTTCGGGCTGGTTGCGACGGTCGGGTCGTCGTACGTCCACGACGAGAGGGTGGTGCGGGCGTCGGTCATCGCCGCGATCCCAATCGGTTTTCTCGCCACCGCGATCCTCGTCGTGAACAACCTGCGAGACATCGAAAGTGATGCTGCCGCCGGCAAGCGGACCCTGGCGGTTCGGATCGGCGACGCACGCACCAGGTCTCTGCTGCGCATCCTGGTGCTCGGCGCATTTTTGTTCGTGCCGGTGATCGCCGGAGACGTTGGATCCGCATGGGCGATGCTTCCTCTCGCGGCGCTGCCGCTTGCGCTCCCCCTCGTAACGCTGTCGAACGCCCGCGGGACCGGGCTGATCCCGGTGCTGACGTCGACCGCGCGCCTGCAACTCGTATTCGCGCTGCTGCTCGCGGCGGGTCTATGGCGCTCGTGATGCGCCCGTTCCGGATTCCGCTGCGAACCCGGTTTCGCGGCGTGACCGAGCGCGCCGGCGTACTCGTGTCGGGCCCGGCCGGCTGGGGGGAGTTCTCGCCGTTTCCGGAATATCCGCCGGCGGTTGCGGCGCGGTGGCTGACGGCGGCGCGCGAGGCGGCGATCGACGGTTTTCCTGTGCCGGTGCGCAACACGATTCCCGTGAACACGATTGTCCCTGCCGTGAGTCCGGAGGAGGCTTACGACCTGGTCGCCGCGGCCGGGTGCACGACCGCCAAGGTCAAGGTGGCAGAGGGCGACGACGAAGCCCGGGTCGCGGCGGTGCGGGACGCTCTCGGGCGCTCCGGTCGTATTCGGATCGACGCAAACGGTGCGTGGGACGTCGATACTGCAGTGCGGCGAATTCGAGCTCTCGACCGCTACGACCTCGAGTACGTCGAACAGCCGTGTCGCACGCTCGACGAGCTGGCGGCGGTTCGCAGGCGAAGCGACGTACCCATCGCCGCCGACGAGTCGATCCGCACCGCAGAAGATCCGGTTGCGGTTGCGGTCGCGGACGCGGCCGACATCGCGGTGCTGAAAGTGCAGCCGCTCGGCGGCGTGCGCACATGTCTGCGCGTGGCCGAAGCATGCGGGCTGCCGGTCGTCGTATCGAGTGCCGTCGAGACGTCGATCGGGATCGCGATGGGTGCCGCGCTCGCGGCGGCATTGCCCGAGCTGCCGTACGCGTGCGGCCTCGGTACTATCCCGTTGCTCGCGGGCGACGTCACCGACCAACCGCTCGTGCCCGTCGGGGGAGCCATCCCGGTGCGAGCGATCGTTCCGTCGGAGGCTCTGCTCGACAGGTGGACTCCAAACGACGCCGATGCACTGCTCGCGCGCGCCCGCGAGGCGGAAGCGGCGGCGTGAAGGCGACGAACCCATCGCACGCGTTCGGGCTCGTCATCGTCGACGAGTTCGCCCGGCACGGCCTGCGTCATGCGGTGCTGTCCCCCGGCTCGCGCTCTGCGCCGGTCTCGCTCGCCTTGGCAAGCGACGACCGCATCGAGCTTCACGTGCAGATAGACGAGCGATCCGCCGCGTTCACCGCGCTCGGTCTGGCGCGCGCGGCCGGCGCGCCGTGTGCACTGCTGTCGACTTCGGGGACCGCGGGCGCGAACTTCCACCCCGCGGTCGTGGAGGCGTCGAACGATCGCGTCCCGCTCCTCGTGCTTACCGCCGACCGTCCCCCGGAGCTGCGCGGCACCGGCGCAAACCAAACCATCGACCAGGTGAAGCTCTACGGGGATGCGGTGAGATGGTTTTGCGACACCGGCGTGCCGGAGGCGCTACCCGGCGCGCCTCGATACTGGCGCTCGCTCGCGTCGCGCGCGTGGGCCGAAGCGACCGGCCGTCCGCCCGGTCCGGTGCATTTGAACGTCCCGCTGCGCGAGCCGCTCGTGCCGGGCGACGGTGAGTATCCGTACGACCTGGGCGGCCGGAGCGGCGGCCGCGCATGGACCGCCACATCGTCTCCGGTGAGCGCGCCGTCGCGGGCGATGGTCGAGAGGCTGTCGGAAATGGTGGCACGCGCCGAGCGCGGCATCGTTCTCGCGGGTGCCGGAGTACCGAGTGCGCCGGAGCCGGTGTTGGAATTCGCGCGGCACGCCGGCTATCCGATTCTGGCGGAGCCCGCGTCCGGACTCCGAACCGGTCCGCTCGCGATCTCGACGACGGAGGCGCTGCTGCGCGCCGGTTTTGGGGAGGAGCACCATCCCGACCTCGTCATCCGCATCGGCAAGACGGGGCTGTCGCGGCCGCTCGCGGCCTGGCTCCACGACGGCGTGGAGCAGGTTCTTCTCGACCCGGACGGCGCGTGGCTCGACCCCGAACGGGGCATCGGACACATCTTCAAATGCGACGCCGCGGTTGCGGCCGCTCGGGTAGAAGTCGCTCGTGGTGAAACGGAATGGACGCGGGCGTGGTGCGACGCAGACGCCCTGGCCGGTGCGGCGATCGACGACGTTCTCGATGCGTCCGGGTTGAGCGAGCCGCGCATTGCGCGCGATCTCGCGGCCACGCTGGAAGACGGTACGGCGCTCTTCGTGGGTGCAAGCATGCCGGTGCGCGATCTCGATTGGTTCATGCGGCCTCGCTCGGGAGTCACGGTCTTTGGTAACCGCGGCGCCAACGGGATCGACGGCGTCGTATCGTCGGCGGTGGGTGTTGCGCTGGCACATCCGGGACCGAGCGCCGCGCTCGTCGGAGATCTGACGCTCTTGCACGATCAAAACGGTTTGTTGCTCTCGCGCAACGAGCCCGTCGACCTCGCGATCGTCGTGCTGAACAACGACGGCGGCGGGATCTTCTCGTTCCTCCCCCAGGCGGACGCGCCCGAACACTTCGAGCGAGTCTTCGGGACGCCGCACGGCGTTGATTTCGCAGACCTCGCGCGCGTCTACGGCGCGGAGCACGTTGTGATCGGCGCGCCGGATGATCTCCGGGACGCACTACCCGGCGACGGCGTAAGGATCATCGAGGTGCGCACCGATCGCACCGAAAACGTCGAGGTCCACCGCGCGTGCTGGGCCGCGGCGCGCCGGGCATTGACCGGCTCAGGGTGACGTGTCGGCGTCGAGCGCATTCTGCATCGCTCGCAGCTTGATCCTCGTCTCCTCGAGCTCGGCCTCCGGCAGCGAGCCCGCAACGATTCCGGCACCGGCGAACAAGCGTCCCCTCGTTCCATCGAACTGCGCACACCTCAGGGCGATCCCCCACTCGCCGTCGCCGCGGGCATCCATCCATCCGACGGGACCGGCGTAGCGTCCGCGATCCATCCCTTCGAGCTCCCGGATCATGCGCACGGCTCTTTTAGTCGGGGTCCCGCACACCGCGGGGGTCGGGTGAAGGGCGGCAACGATTTCGAGAGCGTCTTCGCCGCCGGTGAGATCTCCCACGAACGATGTCGCCAGGTGCTGAACGTTTGCGAGGCGCAGGAGAAACGGCTCGTTGGTCGCCTTCAGGTCGCGTGTCAGCGGCTCCAGCACGCGCCTCACTTGTTCGACGGCAGGTCGATGCTCTGCCGAGTCCTTCGTGGATAAGAGGAGTCGCCTTCCCAACTCTTGGTCTTCGGTTCTTGTCTTTCCACGCCTTGCCGATCCCGCGAGCACGAGCGACTCGAGGCCCGAACCGATTCGCCGAACGAGCAATTCGGGGGTGGCGCCGATCAGTCCGTCGATCACGAACGTGTAGCACTCGGGGAACCGACTCCCGAGCCGGCGCGCGACCGGGCGCGGGTCGAGCGCGCCGCGGGTCCAGACGTGCACGTCGCGCGCCAGCACGACCTTCTCCGCTTCGCCCGCGCGCACCGAACGAGCCACGGAGTCGACCGCCTCGAGCCACTTCACGTCCGGCAAGGTCGATCCCGCGTAACGAATCCGGCCGTTGTCGGTCTCCCCCACTGCCGGCGGCGGCTCGTCGATGCGGGTCATCCACGACCGCCCGTGTCGCCGCCCCACGAGCACGGCGGGAACGATGAAGGTCGATCCTGGGGAATCCTCGTCGAACGAGAACGCGCCGAATGCGACCAGTCCGGTCCCCGGCGCGTCGACGGCGTCGTCTACCTCGGCGCGAGCGGCCAACTCCGACAGCCACGCGCGGGCTTCCTCGAAGCGATCCGCCCCCCGCACCTCCAGGCGGGCCGCCTCTCCCCAGGCGACGAAGCCGTCGCCGTGATGCAGCCATGCAACACCGTCGGGACGCGCCAGGTGGCGCAGCAGATCGGGAGCGGCGTCCGCCGGCACCGTCCGAATTCGAAGCTCGGTCATGCGCGCGTTCCGGTGATGATCTGCGCCGCGCCCATGCCGACCAGATCGGAGCGAACATCGAGAAATCCCGCCGCGCTCACCAGCTCGACGAGCCCTGTGCGCGACGGAAGGTACACGGTCGACTCCGGCAGATAGGAGTACGCGTCGCGGTCGGAGATGAGTCCGCCGACGAGGGGTACAACTTTGTGAAAATAGATGCGGTGACCGGCGCGAAGTGGACGCGATTCGGGCTCCGCAACCTCGAGCACCGCGATCGCGCCGCCGGGGCGCACGACGCGCGCGAACTCGGCAAACAATGCGCCGATATCGCTCACGTTGCGAAGCGCAAACCCGCACGTGATCCCGTCACAGGAGCCGGTGCTCACGGGCAGGTGAAGCGCATCCGCCTGGATCAACGGTGCAGTCGTCTTAGCCGCCGCCAGCATGCCGAACGAAAAATCGATCCCGAAGGCAACGAAGCCGGCGCGCTGGGCTTCGCGGCAAAAGTCACCCGTCCCGCAGGCGACGTCGACCACGACCGAGTCCCGGGGAAGGCCCAGCGAGCGAACCGCGCGGCGCCTCCATCCAACGTCGAGACCGAAGGTCATGATGCGATTGACGAGGTCGTAGCGCGGGGCGATGTCGTCGAACATTCGGCGCACCGCCGCGGCCTTGCTTGCAGAGTCCGGGAGATGGGAGCGGCGCGTCATGTGACGTCCTCGAGCTCTCCCTCGATGCGCTCGCGTGCGACGTCGAGCAGGACTCGTCGGAAGTGCCGTGCAACGAGCGACGTGACCGCGGGAAGCATCGTCCGGAACGCCGCCACCAGACGCTCGGCGGCCTCCGATTCGGATGCCGTCTGTGCCCGAATCGGATCTCGTACGAACCGGGCGAACAAATCCACCGCTTCGGCCGCCACGTCGCGCATCGCGGCGTCGTGGGTGCGGGCAAGTGCCAGCAGCTCGCCCAGAGGAAGCCCGGCTTCGAGGAGCGCGAGCCCCGCCTGTACGGCATCGGCATCGTCGGTGGAGTAGCGCTTGGCCCCACCCACGTCACGAGGTGCGAGGAGGCCCTCCCGCTCGATGGCCTCGAGGAGAGCAGGAGACACTCCCGTCCTCTGCGACAGTTCTTCGAGCGACATCTCGGATGTGCCGGAAAGCCCCTCGTCGGACGAAACGACGGCCGACACCAGCGCCTCGTCGGCCGGGTGCTCCCCCGACAGCAGGCGGGCGATCGAGGCGAGCGTGAATCCGGTGCTTTTGAGCGCCCGGATCCGCTCCAGCCGGCGCAGATGATCGTCCGAGTACCACGAGATCCTCCCGTCCCGCTCCGGCGGCGGAAGGAGGCCCTTCGCCTGGTAGTAGCGAACGGTATCCACGCTGACCGCGGCGCGGGCGGCGAGATCGTCGACCCGGTATTTCATGAGCAACCACTTTACGAGTGATTGCTAAGAGGATGCGACGGCAGTCACCGCCCGCGCATGCGGCGGCCGGGACCCTCCCCGGCCGCCGCATTTTCGCCCGGCGCCGTCAGCGCCGGCGCGGCCCGCTCTGCAAAGGCTCCTGCGTCTGTGCGTTCAGGTAGGGCAGTTTGACGCCGCTCGCCTTTGCCGCCGACGAGTCGCTGAACTTGAACACGTCCAGGCCCTGCTGGATGTCGTTGCTGTAGGCGAACCCGTTGTAGTAGTAGGTCGACCAGGTGCCGCCGAGGATCAGCCGCTCGTTGCTGAGCGGCCCGCGGTCGAAGAACCCGATCTCTCGTGGGTTCCGCGCGTCGGTCAAGTCGACGAACGACGTTCCCCCCTGATACCAGGACTGCACGTAGATGTCACGATCCGGCGTCGGCAGGAACATCCCGTTGTGGGCGACGCAGTTCTCCGTGTTGGACTGGGTCCGCGGGATCTTGTAGTAGCTCAAGAAGACGGGATTCCGCGGGTCGGAGATATCGTAGATCGCGTTGGCGCCGCGCCTGGGACCGATGGTCGGATTGCACGTAGGCCCCCCGCCGCCGCCCAACTCGTCGGTGAACAACACCTTGGTCCCGTTGTTGAAGAACGTCGCCGAGTGCCAAAACGCGAAGTTCGGATCGCTGATGTCGGCGATCTTGACCGGGTTGAGGGGGTTGGAGATGTCGAGCATCGCGCCCTGGCCGGTGCACGCACCCGCGGCGAGGTTCAGAGCCGGGTACACCGTGATGTCGTGGCAGCCGTCGGTGGCGCGCCCGGTGCCGCTGGGCCGACCGCCGTCGGGAAAGAGCACCGGCGTGGCGACTACCGAAGCGGCCGCGGGGTTCGACAACGGCACCGACACGATCGAGATCTTGTCGTGCGGCGGCCGGCAGTCCGGAAAACTGGCGCTCGGGCTGTAGGACGACACGTACAAGAGCGCGCGGTCGTTGGCGACATCCGGCAGCAGCGTGTGGGTGTGCGACCCGCAGTCGGTCTCGACCGCACCGACGTACTTCGGATCGGCGGGGTCACTCCAGTCGAAGATGCGAATGCCCTCCCACGAGCTCTTGATGGTCGCCGACTGGAACACGTTGGGGTTTCCGTTTTGGTCGACGCACTCGGCCATGTTCCGGGACGAATCGACCGAAGCGAACAACAAATTGCCCCATACCGACACGTCGTTCTGCGCGCCGGGGCAGAAGATCTGGCTGACGATGCGGGGCGCCTCGGGCTCCGAGATATCCGTGATCTGGATGCCGTTGTAGTTGCCCTGGAACGCGTACTTTCCCCAGAACGCGAGGTCGCTGCCGAAGTTGGACTCGCCCGCGAACGGCCCAGATTTGGGCAGATTCGCCACGTGGTGAACGTTTCGAGTTCGCGCCACCTCTCCGGGTTCGAGATCCGCGCCGGAGTCGTCGAACCCGCGGGTTTCCTCCTCGCTCATGCACTCCTCGTCGTGAACCTCCTCGTCGGCCGATTTGCCGTCGCAGGCCTCCGGGTGAGCCGTTGCCGAGATCTTCGGCAGCGCGAACAGCCCGGCAATGAGGACGCCACAAAGCAGGGCGCGGAGCACCCTCGTAGGTGTTAACGCCATCTATCCACCTTTCCCCTCGGTCGGACGAGAGAGATAGGCCACGCCGCTCTATGGGCGCGACTATCCCGCGAACGGGCTCCAAGCCCGCCTTCCCGCCCAGCTTGACGAACGAACCTTATTTTGTCCGGACGGGTCGAAATGTCAATGTCTCGGGGCCGTCGTCGAGGTCGACGGGATCAAAACAGCAGGGGCCGACCGACCAGCCGCGGGCGGCGGCTAGGAACCCAGGTTTACGAACATCGTCGTCGTGTCGGTTCCCCCCGCGCCCCGGACCGTCAAGGTCACCTTGTAGGCGCGCTCTGCCGGGAACGCATGCTTCACGACGCGGCCGCTTGCGGACGTGCCGTCGCCGAAGTTCCACGAGTACTGGAGACCATCGTCGGAGACGAGCTTCCGCCCAATCCACCCCCGGCTTCCCGATGCGTCGAAGGTGAGCCGCTTCTTTGCCTTGAGGGGAGCCGGGCCGTCGTGGAGCACTTCGAAGAACGCCACCGGGCCGTTCGTGACCTTGGTCGCACCGCCCATGTTCTTCTGCAGCATGAACCACGCGTTCATGTGGGCGCAGAATTCGAGCCCCTTGTACCAACCCTGCGACGCGGTGAGGCCCGACTGATCGACGCCGGTCATCGCGTTGAGCGTGAGGAGGTTGTCCTGGGGCGTGTGCAAAATCGCGATGCCGTCCGCATGCCAGCCCCGGTGCGCAGAGCTCCGGTGCGGCCCCAGCATGTCCGGGAACAGGTTCAAGATCGGTGTCCCGATCGCTTCGAAGTTCCTGTAATCGCTCGTGAACAACGACAGTCCGCCCAGGGCGGGAACGACCATGTCCTCCTGTGAGTCGACCCCCTTCTTCTCGGCCTCCTCGTCGGAGATGAAGATTTCCGGCGACCCCGGCACGTCGGTGAGGTTGTCGTCGAGGTGGTTCATGACATCGCCGAGGACCTTGCGTGCCTGCTTGTTGAACTTCTCTATCGCGACGTTCGCGCCCGGAACGACCGCTCTGTTGGGATCGGACAGGTGCATGACCATCTTCACCTGGTAGGCCGGGTTGCCCCGGTAATAAGCGGGATAGGCACCCCCGCACGGGTCCAGGTTGAAGTACCCGAGAACCCGGCGGGTCGGGAACGGGAGAATCTGGTCGCGCACGAACGCCTCGGAGCCGTTCGTCCCCGACTCCTCGCCTGCCCACGCGGAGAACTTCACGGTGACCGCCGGCTGCGTTCCCGTCTTCCGCCAGTAATCCGTCATCAGCTTGGCGATTCGGAATACCGTTGCGTGCCCTTCCGCCGAGTCCCACGCAGACGCAGGGCCGGAGTCGGTTTGGTCGTAGTGGCCCGAGACGATGACCATCCGTTCCGGATGAACCGCTCCCGGGATCGTGGCCTGCAAGTTGAACGCCTTGCCCGATGGAGTCGACAAGACGCCGGTCCGCACCGCGTCGCCCACGTTTTCGAACGGGTACGCCCGCGCGACGCCGCCGAACGGCTTGACGAGGGAGTTCATCGACTTCGTCCAGAACTTGACGAACTCGAGCGAATGGTTGGGACATCCGTGAATGCCCGGGCAGACGCCGTGTGCGATCGCGCCACCGGGGGCGTCCTTACCGTCCTCGTCACCCGCTTGGCGTGTCGGAAACCAGATCGTCTCGAACACGTTCAGGTCGTAGGCGTTCCAGGTTCCGTCGGGGTTCGGCTTCGGAACCGCCTCGGGATCCGGCCGCGCCGGCATGGTGCCGTACTTGGGCTCCGGGTCGTAGCTGAGATTCTTGATGCTGAGGACGTCCGAGGCGGCCGGCGCGCCGGAACCGGCCGAGCTCGGCTGCGCGAGCCCCGCGATCATCAGCCCGACCGCCACCAGTGCACCGCCGCGTCGCGCCCGCCGACCGGTCCCGTTTCGCAACATGGTCGTCCCCCCTGTGATCGCGTACGCGGAGATGTCGTACGTCGGGAGGAAAGTTCGACGGCGCCGCTCGGTCTCCTTCACGTTTGGTACCGCCGGCTCACCCCTCGTCGAGCACCTCGGGCAACTTAGCCCAGAACCGTCCCCGGCGGATCGCCCGGACGCCGGCCGCCTCCGCCGCCGTTTCGAGCGCCCGATCGACATGCGAGAAGAAACCGATCACCGGCGCATCGAGTCCCGCGAGACGGGCTTCCTCCACGAGCGCGAGAGCGCGCTCCCGGCCGTTGTCGAGATCGACGACGACCATCGAAGGATCAAGGTTCCGCAGCTCGCCCGCGCCGGCCGCCGATCCGATTATCCGCAGATCCAGCCCCTTTGCATGCGTCGCTTCCTGGAGCCGCCCGCGCGCGAGCAGGTCTCCGTCGAGGAGCACCACCGGGCCGGAGGTCACGCTTCCTCCAGCCGGGCGACGTTCGCGGCCTCGGAGGGATCCGCTTCGGTGGCGAACCAACGGTCGAGCATCTCCGAAGCGACCGGAGGAGACGTAAGCCGGAGACTCAGCACGAGGACGTTCGCGTCGTTCCACTTCCGGGCTCCCTCGGCGGTATCCGCGTCGGTGCAGAGCGCGGCACGGACGCCCGTGACCTTGTTCGCGGCTATCGAGGCTCCGGTCCCGGTCCAGCAGCAGAGGACGGCGGTATCGGCCTCACCGGTCGCAACGAGACCGCCCACTTTGTGCCCGACCTCGGCCCATTGTGAGTCCTCCCCGGCGGGAGGGCCGACGAGGATCACGTCGTGGCCGCGCGCCCGGAGGTCGTCGGCGAGCGCGTCGGTGAGGAGCGTGCGTTCATCGGAGCCGAGCGCTACCTTCATCTCGTCAATTATGCGCGGCCGCCGCACGCGCAGCGGACGCCCCGGTGAAGGGGCGCCCGCTGGGGAGGGAGCGGTAGGGGGGCCGCTCACAATTTGCGCGTGGTCTAGCTGCCGAACTGGTCGGGGAACTGCTGGACGATCGCACCGGCCAACGCGCCGCCGAGTGCCGTGTTGTGCGCTGCCGCCTTCTCGAGCGAGTCGAGCGCCTTCTTCATGTCGCCGGCGACGACGCCGTCGACCGCAGAGGCGAGCGTGTTGACGTGCTCGACCAGCGCCTCGGCAACCGCATCGGCGGGAAGGATTCCCTCGGTGGCGCCTTCGATCAACTCACCGAAGTCCTGACGGTAGCCGTCGAGGTTCTTGACGGCCTTCTTGGCGCCCTGGTTGTCGCCCTCGGCCTTCGCCACGGTGTAGTCGACGAAGAATCCGATGTGCTTCCTCCACAGGGGAAGGAACGCATCCTTCGAGCCCGGGTAGACGCTGTCGACCGTGTCGGCCAGCTGCACCGAGTTCTTGTCGAGCGCACCCGCGGCGGCTTCGAACTCGGGTGAGTCGAGGCCATTGGCAACGCCCATCGAGATCGCGATGCCGGCGAGGTAGACGTGGTCGTCGAGCAGGTGCGTGAGCGTGACCTGGACCTGCGACGCAGGGCCGTCGGCGGCACCGGGGAAGTCCTCGGGCCTCGACTGCGCGATGCCGCCGGCAAGGGCAGTGGCCGTCTCGGGCATGTGTGCAGCCGCCTCACGAAGGAGGTCGAATGCCTTGCCGTCGCCGGCGATAACCGAATCGATCGCCTTGAACAGGCTCTCGACGTGGGCCTTGAGGGCCTCGGCCACCGCGTCTGCGGGAAGCGCACCCT
>Ga0247713_1000652_pt1 | contig 19747 bp, 22 predicted proteins | sample 21E_NmetaG_FD_189936 | JGI IMG/M metagenome (GOLD analysis project Ga0247713, IMG submission 189936) | Soil microbial communities from hillslope of Landscape Evolution Observatory, University of Arizona, Oracle, AZ, United States - 2-1-E_N | ecosystem: Engineered > Artificial ecosystem >... | reverse complement strand
CCTCGATGTCGACGAAGCCGATGCGCAGCGCGACGGCTTCGAGCCGCTGCGCATCGGCTTCGTCGACATCGAGGAGCGCGGCGCGCTGCGGCTGTTCCTGCGCGCCCTGCGCCGCCTAGCGGCGCAGCCCGGCTGGGAGGCGACGATCGTCTCGGCGCGCGGCCCGTCGAGCAGCACGCCGCTGCGCCCCGAGCTGGAGCGGCGGGTGCGCTACGCGACCCCCGACGAGCTCGCCGAGGACGAGGCGCTCGCGCGCGCCGACGTGCTCGTCGCGGCCTCCGACGGCGCCGCTCCGGCGCCGACGCTGCTCCTGCGCGCGCTGAGCGCCGGCGCCGTCCCGCTGGCGTCGCGGCTGGCGGTCTACGAGGAGATCCTCGACGACGGCGACCGCGGCCTGCTCTTCGAGCCGCGTGACGTCGAGACGCTCGCGGCCCAGCTGACGAGGCTGCTCGGCGACGCTTCGCTGCGCGAGCGCCTGCGCGCCGCGGCGGACCCCCTGCGCGGCCGCCTGGGCTGGGACCACGTCGCCGACGAGCTCGAGGACGTCTACGCCCGCGTCGTCGCCCGCCGGCACCCGACGTCCGGCGACCCCGTGCTGCGCGAGCGGCTGCGCTCGCGGCCGCGCATCGACGTCGACCTGCACATGCACACCGACCACTCCAGCGACTGCGCGACGCCGGTCGAGGTGCTGCTGGCGACCGCTCGCGAGCAGGGCCTGGGCGCGATCGCGGTGACCGACCACAACGAGATCACCGGCGCGTTCGAGGCGCGCGAGAAGGCCGCCGAGTACGGCGTGAAGGTCATCGTCGCCGAGGAGGTCAAGACCGCCGATCAGGGCGAGGTCATCGGGCTGTTCCTCGAGGAGAAGATCCCGCGCGGGATGACCCTGGCCGAGACCGTCGCCGAGATCAAGCGCCAGGGCGGGCTCGTCTACGTGCCGCATCCGTTCGATCGCATGCACTCCGTGCCCGACTACGAGCACCTGCTCGAGATCGTCGAGCAGGTCGACGCGATCGAGGTCTACAACCCGCGGATCGCGATCGGCTCGTTCAACGAGGAGGCCGCGCGCTTCGCGGCCAAGTACCGCATCCTCGCGGGCGCGGGCTCGGACTCCCACGTCGCGCAGGGGCTCGGCTCGGTGCGCGTGCGGATGGCCGACTTCGACGGGCCCGAGGAGTTCCTCGAGTCGCTGCGCGAGGCGGAGATCACGACGAAGCCGTCGTCGCTGCTCTACGTCCAGGCGCTGAAGTTCCTCGAGACGAAGGCGACGCCGCCGGCCGCGCGAGCGGCGCGCCGCGAGCGGCGCGTGAGGCGCGCGACGCGCAAGTCGTGATGCACGCGAAGGGTGGCCAGTCGCGGCCGTCGAAACCACGGCCAGCCATGCCCGCCACAGACGACGAGATCCGCGAGAAGTACCTCGAGCGGGCGATCCGCGAGCTCAACACGTTCACCCGCGATCTGCAGGCGTGCGACGGCTGCCCGCGCGGACAGCTCATGCCGGTGCTCGGCTCCGGCCACCCGCAGGCCGACATCATGCTGCTCAAGCACGCGCCGATGCCGCCCGAGATCGAGGAGGGCGTCGCCTTCTACGGCCGCGCGGGCGCGGCGCTCGTGAAGGCCTTCAGGCGCCTGGCGATCGACCCGCTCGCCGTCTACGGGACGCTCTGCGTGAAGTGCCCGGTCAGCGACACGTCGCTCGCCGATCCCGGCTGCATCGCGCGATTGAACGAGGAGCTCGCGATCGTCGCGCCGAAGATCGTCGTCGTCATGGGCGACGAGGCGCTCGCCGTGCTCAACGACCTGGCCCTTCCGCTCGCACAGCCCGTGCGCGCGCAGCCGGGCGCCGTGCAGCGCCTGACGCCGTCGGTCGAGGCGCTGTACGTGCCGAACATCGACGAGGCGCTCGACGAGGAGACCGCCAAGCGCGCGTTCTGGTCGGCCTTCAGGGTGCTCGGCGAGTGGTACGGCGACCTGCCGCCGTACTGACGCGTCCGCGCGCCGGTCCTGGGACCGTCGCCATCGCCGCGCCGCTGCTGGCGCTCGCCTACTTCCTCGCCGCGCCCGCGCTGCCGCCGCTGCCCGACGGCGACACGACGATCCTCGTGGCCGGCGGCGTCGGCCTGCTGATGATCGCCGCGAGCGCGCTGGCGATCCTGCCGGCCTGCGAGACGCTGGCTGGCCCGCTGCTGATTGCGCTCGGCGCGGGGCTGCTCGCGGCAGCGCTGAACGCCGCCCGCGTCGGCGCCGGCGCGAACGTCGGGGAGGCGATGCTCGCCGGCGCGCTCGGGCTGCTGTTCGCGCGCTGGCTCGCGACGCCGATCGTCGCCGTGGCCGTCCCGCTGTTCGTCGCCGCGATCGACGTCTGGTCCGTGGCCAGCGGCCCCTCGTCGCAGCTGCTCGCCGACGGCACCGAGAGCGTCGACGCCCTGAGCTTCGACCTGCCGGCATGGGGAGGCTCCGGGAGCGCCGGCCACCTCGGCCTCTCCGACGCGCTGTTCGCCTCGATGTTCGCGGCGTGGGCCTGGCGCTACGGCCTGCGGCGTGCCGCGACGATCGCCGCGCTGACGCTCGCGCTCGTCGCGTCGCTCGTGCTCGGCCTGCTGCTCGATCGCGCGATCCCGGCGCTGCCGCTGCTCGCGGCGGCGTACCTGCTCGTGAACGCCGACCGCATCCCGGCGCTGCTGAGCCGCGCGCAGGCCCCTTCGGCACCGTCGCAGCGGACCGGCCGCCCAGGCGGCCGCTGATCGCCGCGCATCCGCTGTTTGCGCGGCCCGCGGCTGGGCACCTTGCAGGCATGTCGACGACCGACACGCGCCCTCTGGCGCTCGTGACCGGCGCCTCGCAGGGCATCGGCCTCGAGCTCGCGCGCCAGTTCGCCGCCAACGGCTTCGATCTCGTGATCGCGGCCGAGAACCTCGAGCTCGCCGAGGCGGCCGAGCGCCTGCGCAGCGGCGGCACCGGCGTGACCGCGGTCCAGGCCGACCTCGCGACCGCCCGCGGCGTCGACGACCTCTACGCCGCCGTGCGGGCTACCGGGCGCCCGCTCGCGGCCGCCGCGCTGAACGCCGGCATCGCCGTCGGCGGCGCCTTCGCCACGGACACGGAGCTCGGCGACGAGCTGCGCCTCGTCGACCTCAACGTCCGCTCGACCGTCCACCTGGCCAAGTACGTGCTGCGCGACATGGTCGCGCGCGGCGAGGGCCGCGTGCTGCTGACGTCCTCGATCGCGGCCACCGCGCCGGGCAGCTACGCGGCCGTCTACACCGCGTCGAAGGCGTTCATCCAGTCCTTCTCGCTCGCGCTGCGACGCGAGCTCGCCGCCAGCGGCGTGACGGTCACGGCGCTGATGCCGGGACCCACGGACACCAACATCTTCGCGCGCGGCGGGATGCTCGACACGCTCATCGGCTCAGGGCCCAAGGACGACCCCGCGGACGTCGCCCGCCTCGGCTTCCGGGCGCTCATGGCGGGCGACGAGCGCGTCGTCGCGGCGTCGAGGGTCACGCGCTTCGCCGCCGCCGCCAGCCGCGTCGTGCCCGACCGGGTCAAGGCGGCGGCGAACGCGGCCGTGACGCGCCCGCGATCGGCGCTGAGGCGCTAGCGCTCGCGCGGGCGTGCGCCGGGCTACGGCACGACGATGATCTTTCCGAGCTTGCCGCCGGCGGCGAAGCGGTCGTAGGCGCCGGCGACGTCGTCGAGCGCGAACGTCTCGGCGACCGGCACGCGCAGCGCGCCGCGCTCGAACAGCGGCAGCACCTCGCGCTCGAGCGCGCGTGCCGTGGCGGCCTTCTGCTCGAGCGGCCGGGCACGCAGCGTCGAGGCCATGATGCGGCCGCGCTTGGCCATGAGCGCGGCGAGGTTGAGCTCCGCCCTCGCGCCGGCGCCGATGCCGATGACGACGACCCGCCCGCCGATCGACAGCGACTTGACGTCCTCGGCGAGGTTCGGCGCGCCGACGAGCTCCAGGACGACGTCGAAGGGCCCGTGGTCGCCGAACCCCTCGGGCTCCAGGACGGCGTCGGCGCCGAGGCCGGCGACGGCGTCGCGGGCGTCGGGCCTGCGGACGGTCGCGGTCACGTGCGCGCCGGTCGCCCGGCCGAGCTGCACCGCGGCCGTGCCGACGCCGCCCGCGGCGCCGTGCACGAGCAGCCGCTCGCCGGGGCGCAGGCCGGCCTGCCCGAACAGCGCATCGTGGGCGGTCGTGAACACCTCCGGCAGGCCGCCGGCGTCGGGCAGCCCGACCGCGTCGGGGAGCGGCATGAGCTGGCGCTCGTGGACGACGGCGAGCTCCGCCTGGCCGCCGCCGCCCACGATGCCCATGACCGCGTCGCCCTCCGCGAAGCGCGACGCGCCCGGGCCGAGTGCGGCCACCTCGCCGGCGAGCTCGAGGCCGGGGATGTCGGCGGGGCTGCCCGCCGGCGCGGGGTAGCGCCCCTTGCGCTGCAGCATGTCGGCGCCGTTTACGCCCGCGCCGCGGACGCGCACGAGGACCTGGCCGGCGCCCGGCTCGGGGTCGGGATGCTCCTCCACGAGCAGCTCGCCGTCGCGGATCGTGGCAGCACGCACGCGGCGGGAGTCTAGTGGCGACGGGACGCCGTCAACTAAGCTGGCCGGGTGACGACGCCAGCCGAGGCCTACCGGCTGCCCGGCCTGTCCCCGAAGGCCTACGAGCACCCCGCCGACCGCGCAGCGACCGCCGCGCTGGCGTCGATCCCGATGCTCGACCAGGTCGTGCGCAAGCTCATCGAGTTCGGCTACGAGCGCGCGCTGCGCCAGACCTACCTCGGAGGGTCGGTGCGCCTGGGCACCGACCAGCTGCCGGCGATCTGGACGCGCTACCAGCACGTGCTCAGCGTGCTCGACATGCCCGAGGAGTACGACCTCTACCTCACCCAGCACCCGGTCGCGAACGCCATGGCGGTCGGCGCCGGCACGCCGATCGTCGTGCTCAACAGCGCGACGGTGGGGCTGCTCGACGACGGCCAGCTCGAGGCCGTCATCGCCCACGAGGTGGCGCACATCCTCTCCGAGCACGTCCTGTACCGCACCGCGCTCGAGGTCCTGCTGCGCGTGGGCTCGGTCGGGCTGCCGTTCGGCGCCGGGCTGCCGCTCGTCCCCGTCCGCTACGCGCTGCTGGAGTGGGCGCGCGCGACGGAGCTGACGTGCGACCGCGCGGCGGCGATCGTCACGCGCGACCCGCGCGTCGTCTGCAGGCTGCTCATGACGATGGCCGGCGGGGCGCGGGCCGGCGACCTCAACCTCGACGCGTTCATGCGCCAGGCGATGGAGTACACGGAGGCGGGCGTCGGGATGGACCGCCTGCAGCGCCTGCTCACCGACCTGCGCCTGGACCACGCCCTGCCGGTCAAGCGCGTCGCCGAGCTGCTGGCGTGGGTGCGCGACGGCGAGTACGACCGCATCGTCGGCGGCGACTACCTGCGCCGCGGACAGGAGCGCCCGGCGCGCGAGGAGGCCGGCGAGGCCGCCGCGCACTACTCCGAGCGCTTCCGCAGCTTCTTCCGCGAGGCCGGCGACCAGGTCGCGACCGCCGGCCAGCGGCTGGACGAGTGGCTGCGCCGCCACGACGACGGACCGCCCGGCGGCGGGCCCGACCGCCCGTAGGGCCGCGGGTGGATCTCACCGCCGCCGAGATCCGCGTCCTCGGATGCCTGCTGGAGAAGCAGCGCACGACGCCCGACGTCTATCCGCTGACGCTCAACGCGCTGCGCGCGGCCTGCAACCAGTCGACGAACCGCGATCCCGTCGTCTCCTACGACGAGGCGACGGTCCGCGACGCGGTCGCGCGCCTCAGCCGCCGCCGCTGGGCGCGGCTCGCCAGCGGCGCGGGCAGCCGCGCCTCGAAGTACCGACACCTGCTCGACGAGGCGCTGACGCGCGCGCCCGACGAGCTGGCGGTCCTGTGCGTGCTGATGCTGCGCGGACCGCAGACGCCGGGCGAGCTGAAGGGCCGCACGGAGCGCCTGCATCCGTTCGCCGACCTCGCGGCCGTCCACGAGACGCTCGAGCGCCTCGTCGAGCGCGACCTCGTGCGCCAACTCCCCCGCCGCCCCGGCCAGAAGGAGGAGCGCTACGCGCACCGGCTCAGCGACGACGACGCGCCCGAGCCGCAGGCCGCGCCGGCGCAGCCGCCCGCAGCGGCCGCTGCTGAGGCCGCGGCCGAGGCGCCCCCGCCGCCGGTGCGAGCGCCGGGACGGCCGATGCCGGTGGCGCCCGAGCGCGAGCGCGCCGAGCGGCCGCTGGCCGACCGCGTCGCGCGGCTGGAGGCGGAGGTCGTCCAGCTGCGCGCCGAGCTGCGCGCGCTGCGCGGGCGCTGAGGCCCCCGCGCCCGCCGGCCGCTCGGCGGAAGGCGACGACGAGCTGCCGCCGATCTCAGCGAGGAGGCCGCGCTCGAACCCGTCGAGGTCGGCGACGTCGAGAGCCGCGGCCGCAGGCAGCCGTGCGCTGTGGAGCGTCCGCGGCTGGGCGACCTCCTCGTTCGGATCGCGGTCGTCGCGGACGGCGTCGAGCGCGACGAACCCGGGCACCGCCGCGGCAACGCCTCGGCCCGCGGGACGCCGTCGCGACGCGCGCGATCGACGAGGCCCCACGACGCCTGCTCAGGGCGGCGGAAGCTGAGCTCGAACTGCCTCCCTGAGGGAGGCTGAGCGGCCGGCGGACCGTCGCGCTGACGACAGCGCGGGGGCGACCGCGCCGCTACGCGCGCTCCAGCAGCGCGACGCACTCGATGTGCGGCGTCTGCGGGAACATGTCGACCGGCACGACGCGACGCAGCGCGTAGCCGGCCTCCACGAGCTGCGCGGCGTTGGGCGCGAGCGTCGTCGGGTTGCACGAGACGTAGACGATCCGGCGCGGCGCGGCCTCGATGATGCGGCGCACGACCTTCTGCGACAGGCCGGCCCGCGGCGGGTCGACGACGAGGACGTCGGGGCGACCGGCCTGCGCGGTCAGCTCGCGCAGCGCCAGCCGCACGTCGCCGGCGAAGAACCGCGCGTTGGCGATCTCGTTGCGACGCGCGTTGGCGATCGCGTCGGCGATCGCGTCCTCGACGATCTCCAGGCCCCACACCTCGCCGGCCCGCGCGGCGAGGCTCAGCCCGATCGTTCCGATGCCGCAGTACAGGTCGAAGAGGCGCTCCCAGCCGCGCAGCCCGGCGAGCTCGGCGGCGACGGCGTACAGCCGCTCGGCCATCTCGGTGTTCGTCTGGAAGAACGCCAGCGGCGAGATCGCCAGGCGCAGGCCGAAGAGCTCCTCCTCCAGCGCCGGCGCGCCGGCGACGAGCTCGGTCGTGCCGCCCTGCGTCGTCTCGGCGAGGGCGTCGGTGCGCGTCCACATGAGCCCCTCGCAGTCGACGGCCGCGGCGAGGCCGGCCGTGTCGAGGTCGCCGGGGCCGGTGACGAGCCGGACCTGCAGCTCGCCGGTGCGCCGCCCTTCGCGCACGACGAGGTTGCGCAGCATGCCGCTGTGGGTGCGGCGGTCGAAGGCGGGCAGCCCCTGCTCGCGGCACCACCCTACGACCTGGTCGCGGGCCGCGTTCGAGCGCTCCGAGGCAAGCATGCAGTCCTCGATCGGCACGATCTCGTGCCACGACCCCGGCGCGTGGAAGCCGCAGACGAGCTCGCCCGCGGCGTCGCTGCCGAAGGAGTACTCGAGCTTGTTGCGGTAGCGCCACCTCTGCACCGCGGGGACGATGGCGTCGAGCGCGAAGCCGTCCAGGCGGCCGATGCGCGTCAGGGCGTCGCCGACCTGCTCGTGCTTGACGGCGAGCTGGCGCTCGTAGGGCAGCACCTGCCAGGGCGCGCCCGGGTGGTCGGCGCGCGGCGCGATGCGCTCGGGGCTCGGCTCGAGCAGCTCGACGGTGCGCGCCTCGGCGTAACCGCGCTTGCGCTTGGTGACGACCGCGCGCACGCAGTCGCCCGGTACCGCGCCCGCGACGAAGACGACATAGCCGCCGCGGCCGTCTCCGGCGTCCAGCCGCGCGACGCCGTTGCCGCCGTAGGCGAGCGCGTCGACGCGCAGCTCGAGCAGCGCGCCCCGCTCGGGGCGCGTGAAGGTGGACGACTCCATCGCCCACCAGCATGGCAAAGGGGCTAGCTCAGGCCCTTCTCGATCGCGTCGAGGACCGTCTTGCGCCTCGCGTTGCGGCGCTCGTGGTCGCGCACCTTGCGCAGCTCGGCGGCGGTCAGCTCGACGAGCCGGCTCTTGACCTGCGTGGCGGTCAGGTCGTCGTAGCCCGAGATCGGAAACGGCGAGCCGAGGCCGGCCGCGCGGCGCGCGCGGTCGACCGCCCGCAGCGCGCGGTCGGTCCCCGGCGCGTGGCGGGCGGCCGCTGCCACACCGGCGACGCGCGCGCGGGCCAGCCGCCGGGTCTGGGTCGCCGAGCGCCCGACCGCCGCCTCGAGGTCGGCGAGGGCGTCCTGCGCCTGGCGGCGGCCGATCTGGACGAGGTTGGCAAGCAGCTCCTCGGCGTCCTCGCGCGTCATGCGCCCGTGGCGGACCGCCTCGTCGAGGACCTCCTGCAGGCGGTCCCTGCTGATGACGAGCCCGCGCGACAGCAGCTCGCGGGCCGTGGCGAGGACGGCGGGCGGCGCGTGCTCGTCGCCGTCGGGGGTGGGTGCCTCGAGCTTGTCGGTCTGCGTCACCGGGGGTCTCCTGCGCGGGTGATACCCCGCTGGCCCGGCTGGCGAAGCAGCAGCTCCAGCAGCGCCTTCTGCGCATGGCGGCGGTTCTCCGCCTGCTGCCAGATGCGCTGCCGCGACCCGTAGAGGACCTCGGGCGTGATCTCCTCGCCGGGGTGCGCGGGCAGGCAGTGCAGCGCGATCGCGCCGGGCGCGGCGCGATCGAGCAGCGCGTCGTCGAGGCGGTACGGGGTCAGCGCGGCGCGGCGCGCGTCGGCGGTCTCCTCGTCGCCCATGCTGACCCAGACGTCGGCGTAGACGGCGTGCGCGCCGGCGACCGCCTCGGCGGGGTCGTCGGTCAGCAGCGCGCCCGGCGCGTCGGTGACCGTGTAGCCGTCGGGCGAGGCGACGGCGACCTCGACGCCGGCGAGCGCGCCGACGAGCGCCAGCGAGCGCGCGACGTTGTTGCCGTCGCCGACGTACGCGAGCCGCAGCCCCTGCAGGGTCCCGAACTCCTCGCGCAGCGTCATGAGGTCGGCGAGCGCCTGGCACGGATGGTGGTCGGCCGTGAGCATGTTGAAGACCGGCACGGTCGCGACCGCCGCCAGCTCCTCCAGCAGGGCGTGCGGGCCCGTGCGCAGCCCGACCGCCGCCACGTGGCGCGACAGGACGCGGGCCGTGTCGCCGACCGACTCGCCGCGCGAGAGCTGCAGCTCGCCGGAGCGCAGGACGACCGGCTGGCCGCCGAGCTCGAAGATCCCGGCCTCGAACGACAGCCGAGTGCGCGTCGACGGTCGCTCGAAGATCAGCGCCACGCTGCGGCCCTCCAGGGCGCGCGAGGACAGCGGCGCGGCCTTCAGCGCGTCCGCGCGGTCCAGCAGCGCGGCGAGCCCGTCGGCGCCGAGCTCTGTCCCGGTGAGCAGGTGGCGCGGCAAGTCGGGCAGTGTACGCCGCGATGCTCGTCCTGACGTGGAACCTCTTCCACGGCCGCGCGCAGCCGGCGGCGGGGCGCGACCTGCAGGCGCAGTTCGAGGCGCTGCTGGCCGGCTGGACGTGGGACGTCGCGCTGCTGCAGGAGGTCCCGCCGTGGTGGGCGCCGGGGCTCGCGCGTGCCTGCGACGCCGACGCCCGCGCAGCGACGACCTCGCGCAACCAGCTGCCCGCGCTGCGGCGCGCGCTCGCGACGCGCCTCCCGGACGTCGTCAAGTCCGCCGGCGGGGGCGCCAACGTCATCCTCGTGCGAAGCGCCGCCGGGCGGATCGCCGGCCACCGTCGCGTGCGGCTGCGCCGCTGGCCCGAGCGCCGCGTGTGCCACGCCGTGGCGCTCGAGGGCCGGCCGTGGTGCGCCAACCTCCACGCGCAGGCGCACTCGCCGGCGCGCGCCGGCGCCGACATCGCGCGCGCCGCGGCGGCGACGCTCGCCTGGGCGCGAGGCGCGCCGGCGATCCTGGGCGGCGACTTCAACGTGCGCGCGCCGGCGGCCGCCGGCTTCGAGCACCTCGGCGGCGCCGGCGTCGACCACGTCCTCGGCCACCGCGTCGTCGCCGGCGCCCCGGCGCGGGTGCTCGACCGCGGCTCGCTGTCCGACCACGCGCCGGTGGTCGTCGAGGCGTTGCCCGAAGCGCCCTGAGCGCCCGGCCGCGCTCAGGAGCCGGCCCGCAGCCCGAAGCCGCGCAGCAGCATCAGCGCGCGCTCGCCGACCGATCCCGGCTTCGGCAGCACGCCGAGCTGGATCGCCGCGTCGTAGAGGTCGAAGAACGCGCGGATGCGCCACAGCCGCGTTCCCGCCTCGTCGAGCTCGCAGTACAGGACGGCGTGCAGGGCGACGGTCCGGCCGCTCGGCGGGAACGTCTCGAGCTCGCCGCTGTGGGTTCCCACGAGTCGCACCGGCGCGGCCACGAACCGCCCGTCGGTGAGCCGCTCGCCGGCGCCCTGCAGCGTGACGTCGGGCGCCGCCGTGCGCAGGCGCGAGACGTGCGAGGCGAGCGCGCCGGGGCCGTGCAGCGGGCCCTTGAACGTCAGCGGGTCCTCGTAGTGCACGTCGGGCGCGCAGGTGGCGGCCAGCTCGCCGGCGACGTCGCTGCCCGACCACGCGGCGAGGTAGCGCTCGACGAGCGCGTCGACGTCCGTCACTCGACGAACTCCGCGATGCCCTGCGCCGGGGAGCTCGCGCGGGCGTGCGTGCGGCGCTCGATCCGGCCGGCGCCGCGCGCCAGCTCGCCGGCGAGCACCGCGTGGCGGATCGCGTGCGCCATCGCGACCGGATCCGTCGCACGCGAGATCGCGCTCGCGCACAGCACGGCGTCGCAGCCGAGCTCGATGGCCAGCGCCGCGTCGGACGCCGTGCCGATGCCGGCGTCGAGGATCACCGGGACGCCCGCGCCCTCGACGATGAGCGTGAGGTTGGCGGGGTTGGCGATCCCCTGGCCGCTGCCGATCGGCGAGCCGAGCGGCATGACCGCGGCGCAGCCGGCGTCCTCCAGGCGGCGGGCGAGGATCGGGTCGTCGTTCGTGTAGGGCAGCACCACGAAGCCGTCGTCGACAAGCTCCTCGGCGGCCGCCAGCAGCTCCGTCGCATCGGGCAGCAGCGTGCGCTCGTCGCCGATGACCTCGAGCTTGACCCAGTCGGTCTCCAGCGCCTCGCGCGCGAGCTGCGCGGTGCGCACGGCGTCGCGGGCGGTGAAGCAGCCGGCGGTGTTCGGCAGCACGTCGACGCCGGCGGCGGCGACGACGTCGAGCACGGAGCCGTCCGTGCCGGGCTCGACGCGCCGCATCGCGACCGTCACGAGCTCGGTCTGCGACGCCTCGATCGCGTCCGCCAGCGCCGCCATGCGGGTGAAGCCGCCGGTGCCTAGCAGCAGCCGCGAGCGCAGGGTGCGACCGGCGATGACGAGCGGGGCACCCATGTCAGCCGCCCTGCGTGGCGGTCACGATCTCCACGTGCGCGCCCTGCTCGAGCGTCTGCGTCGGCCAGACGGCGCGGCGGGCGACCTGAGAGTCGACGGCCACGGCGATCCCGCCGCGGTCCGGATCGATCTCGACCGCCAGCAGCACGTCGCGGATCGTCGGGTTGCCGTCGGCCTGCACCGGCTTGCCGTTGACGTAGATCACGCCGGCACCTCCGCGCGCGTGCTCGCGAAGCGCTCGGCGGCGAACGACGGCTCGACGCGGTCGCCGTCGAGCGCGCCGGCGACGAGCGCGCCCGTGACCGGCGCCAGCAGGATGCCGTTGCGGTGATGGCCGGTCGCCCAGACGAGGTCGTCGATCTGGCCGTCGGCGCCGAGCACCGGAGCGTTGTCGGGCGTCGCCGGCCGCAGCCCGGCCGACACCTCGTCGACGACGAGCTCGTCGATGCCCGGGACGAGCTCGGCGGCGTCGCGCAGCAGCTCTCGCACGCCGCCGGCCGTGACGGTCGTGTCGAAGCCGCGCTCCTCCATCGTCGCGCCGAGGACGTATCGCCCGTCGCCGCGCGGCACGAGGTAGCCGCCCTCGTAGCGGATGATCCGCTCGAGCAGCCCCGGCCCGCGCGGGTCGCGCAGGCGCAGGATCTGGCCCTTGACCGGCCGCACCGGCACGCGGACGCTCGCCGGCAGCCCGTCGATCGCCCCGCTCCAGGCGCCGGCCGCGACGACGACGCGGCGCGCTCCGACGACCTCGCCACCTGTGAGCCGCACGCCCGTGACGCGCCCGTGCTCGACCTCGACCGCCTGCGCCGTCGCGCCGGTGCGCAGCCGCACCCCGGCGCGGCGCGCGGCCTCGGCGAGCGCTCCGGCGAGCGCGCGCGGGTCCGCGGCGTGGTCGCCGGGCACCGCGAGCGCCAGCCGCAGCGCCGGCGCGAGCGCGGGCTCCAGGCGCCGCGCGGCGCTCGGCCGCAGGCGCTCGACGTCGAGCCCGAGCTCGAGGCGCAGCGCGAGCTCGCGCTCGAGCGCGGCAGCCTCGTCGCCGTCGCGCGCGACGACCAGCGCGCCGCAGCGCCGCAGCCCCGGATCGGCGCCCGAGGCGGCCGCCAGCTCGTCGGCGAAGGCCGGCCACATCCGCGCGCTGCGCAGCCCGAGCTCGAGCAGCGCCAGCTCGCCGGCGTCGGCCTCGGTCACCGGCGCGAGCATCCCGGCGGCGACGCGCGACGTGCCGCCGCCGAGCTCGCCGCCCTCCAGGACGCAGACGGCATGGCCGCGCTGCGCCGCGCGCCACGCGACGACGAGCCCGATCACGCCGCCGCCGATGACGACGACGGGGCTTGCTGTTGGGTCCTGCGGCATGACACCTCGCTTCGCCGGCATGATCCGGATCAGCTGTTGACGGTCGGCGTGACGCCCTCTCAGCCCGCGCTCGCGGGCTCCCGTTACCACCCATGCTAGACGGTCGCGGGCCCATCCGGACGGCGTTGCGACAATGAGGAGGTGCCCGATCTCGCGAACCGGCGCGCCCGGCTGGAGCGGGCCGCCCTCTACCTCGTCTGCTCGACGCGCCCGGGCGGGCGCGAGCTCTCGAACGTCCTGGCCGCGGCGCTCGAGGGCGGCGTGGACATCGTGCAGCTGCGCGACAAGCACGCCACCGACGAGGCGCTGTTGCGCGCCGCCGAGACCGCCCGCCGGCTGTGCGACGAGGCGGGCGCGCTGCTGATCCTCAACGACCGTCCCGACCTCGTCGGCGCCGCCGGCGCCGACGGCTGCCACGTCGGCCAGGACGACATGGACGTCGCGACCGCGCGTGCGCTGGCCGGCCCGCAGGCGCTCGTCGGGCGCTCGACCCACTCGCCCGCCGACATCGCCGCCGCCGCGGACGCCGACCTCATCGGCGTCGGCCCGGTGTACGCGACGCCGACGAAGCCGGGCCGCCCGGCGGTCGGCGTCGAGCTCGTCCGCCATGCGGCGGAGCACGCGCAGGCCCCGTTCTTCGCGATCGGCGGCATCGACGCCGGCAACGTCGACGCGGTCGTCGGCGCGGGCGCCCGCCGGATCGCCGTCGTGCGCGCCATCGCCGACGCCGCCGATCCACGCGGCGCCGCGGCCACGCTGCGCGCGGCGCTCGCGCCGAGGGCCGTCCATGGGCGCGCGTAGCCGCAAGCGCGGGCGCAGCGGCGGCCGGGCGGCGGCCGCCGGCGAGCCGCCGGCATCGCCTCCGCCCGGCGAGGCCGAGCCCGCCGACGGCGGCGACGCGATGCGTCGCGGCTACGCCCGCGGGCGCGCTCGCGACGAGCAGGTTCGCGCCGAGCTCGAGCCGCTGGCGCCGGGAGAGCGCCCGCGGGTCGTGACGCTCGCCGCCGTCGTCGCGTTCTTCTTCGCGATCGCGAACGTCGTCGCGGCGCTCAGCGGCAACGACCTGTCGTCGACGACCGGCGACCCGTCGGTCATCACCGCGGTCACGACGGCGCTGCTCGTGCTCGCCGGCGCGGGGATGCTCGCCCGCCAGTACTGGGCGGTGCTCGGCTTCCAGGCGATCCTGGGCATCCAGATCATCTTCTTCTCGCTGTACCTGCTGGGCGTGCGGCGCTGGTGGGACGCGGTCGTGCCGCTCGTCGCGATCGGCCTCATGGGCTGGCTGTTCTGGAAGCTCGTGCGCGCGATGGCGCGGATGCAGATGCCCGAGCGCGGGCCGACGGAACCGACCCGCTAGGGTCAGCCGCGATGGCCGAATCCTCGTATGACTGCATCGTCATCGGGTCCGGACCGGGCGGCTACGTGGCCGCGATCCGGGCCGCCCAGCTCGGCATGCGGACCGCCGTCGTCGAGTCCGACCAGATCGGCGGGCGCTGCCTGAACTACGCCTGCATCCCGGCGAAGGCGGTGCTGCGCACCGCCGACGTGCTCGGCGAGATCCGCGACGCCGGCGACTTCGGCATCACGGTGGCCGAGCCGCAGGTCGACTTCGCGGCCGTCGGCGAGCGGCGCAAGCGCGTCATCACGACGCTGACCGGCGGCGTCGGGATGCTGCTCAAGAAGAACGGCATCGACGTCGTCGAGGGGCACGGGTCGGTCACCGACGAGGCCAACGTGCGGATCGGCGGCAACTTCGACGGCACTGAGATCGAGGCGGGGAAGGTCATCCTCGCGACCGGCTCGGTGAAGAAGGCGCTGCCCGGCACGAGCTTCGGCGGGCGGGTCATCGGCACCGAGGAGGCGTGGGCGCTCGAGCAGCTGCCCGCGACGCTCGCGGTCGTCGGCGCGGGCGCGTCCGGCGTCGAGATCGCGTCGGCGTACGTCCGCCTCGGCAGCGCCGTGACGCTCCTCGAGGCCCTCGACCGCGTCCTGCCCACGGAGGATGCCGACATCTCCAAGGTCGCCGACCGCGCCTTTCGCAAGCAGGGGATCACGGTCCGCACCGGCGTCTTCGTGGAGGACGTCGCCCCCGCGCCCGACGGCGTGTCGTACTCGGTCGCCGGCGAGCCGGCGCAGACCGACTGGCTCGTCATCGCGACGGGCCGCGGCCCCGACGTCGAGGGCCTCGGGCTCGAGGACGCCGGCATCGAGCTGACCGACGACGGGCTCGTCGCCGTCGACGGCGCGATGCGCACCTCGCTGGCCGACGTCTACGCGATCGGCGACCTCGTGCCGGGGCCGGCGCTCGCGCACAAGGCCTCAGACGAGGGCATCATCGCCGCCGAGGACGCGGCCGGGCTGGAGACGCACCCGATCGAGTACGTCGACGTCCCGCGCGCGACGTTCTGCTACCCGAACGTCGGCAGCTTCGGGCTCACCGAGCAGCAGGCGCGCGACGCCGGCCACGACGTCGTCGTCGGCAAGGTGACGTTCGGCGCCGTCGGCGGCGGGACGGTCTACGGCGACCGCAGCGGCCTCGTGAAGGTCGTCGGCGACCGCCGGTACGGCGAGCTGCTCGGCGGCCACATCATCGGCTCCCGCGCGACCGAGCTCATCCAGGAGCTCGTCAACGTCCGCGCGCTCGAGGGAGGATTCGGCGAGGTGGCGCGGATCGTGCACGGGCACCCGACGCTGACCGAGGCGGTCATGGAGGCCGCGCGCGACGCCGACGGCTGGCTCGTGCACGGCTGAGGCATCGAGCAACGCGCCGGACACGGCTACGGTGGAGGGGTGGACGTCGACGTCCGGCCCGTCTTCTACTTCGACCTCGTCAGCCCCGAGGCGTATCTCGTCGCCGAGCGGATGATCTCGCTGCTGCCCTGCGCCGAGTGGATGCCGGTCGCCGCCTCGCGGCTTCCGGGTCCCGACCTGCACGACGGGTTCCTCTGCCAGACGGACCGGGAGGCGTTCCTCGACCGCGTCGAGCGCGCCGCCGCTCGCCGCGGCCTGCAGCCGCTGCGCTGGCCGGAGCCGTTTCCGTGCGACACCGACTTCGCGATGCGCGCGGCGACCTACGCGCGCAAGATCGGCCGCGCCGTCGCGTTCTCGCTCGCCGCCTTCCGCCAGGCCTTCGCCGCCGGGCGCGACCTCGAAACGCCCGACAGCGTGCTGATCGCGGCCGCGGCATGCGAGATGCACCCGCGCGCAGTGCTCAAGGGCGCCTCGCTGGCATCGACCGCCGCCGAGCTGCGGCAGGCCACCGAGCTCGCTGCGCGGCGCGGCGTCACGAGCGTCCCGGCGGTGTGGCTGCCCTGCGGCGACGGCTCCGACGGCGCTCGCCGGGGCCGCGTGTTCCTCGGTGATGACGCCGTCGACGGCGTCGCCCGCGCGCTGACGGGCTAGGTGTTCGGCGCCGCCGCGCTGATGTCCGCCAGCGCGGAGTCCTCGTCGCGCTCGATCGCGAGGTCGCCGAGAGACACGATGCCGATCACCCGGTCGCCGTCGACGACCGGCAGCCGCCTGACGTCGTGGCGGCGCATCGTGTCGGCGGCGGTCTCGAGCCGGTCCTGCGGATTCAGCGTGACGATCTCGCCGCTGCAGATCTCGCTCGCCTGCACGTCGGCGGGATCGCGGCCGTCGGCAATCGCGCGCACGACGATGTCGCGGTCCGTGACGACCCCGCGCGCCTTGCCGCTCTGCGTCACGACCACCGCGCCGGTGTCGTGCTCGCGCATCAGGCGGGCGACCTCGACGAGCGTCTGCGCGACGTCGGCGGTCACGGGGTCGTGGGTCATGATCTCCTGGACGCTCCGAGCCATGTCGATCTCCCTGGTCGTGTCCTCGATCGTCGCGCGCGCATACCCGCCGGCTCGCGCCGATTCACGCCTCGCGCGGGCAGCCATGCGGCTCGCGTCGCACGCTCGGCGAGCGCCCGCGCGGCGAGCTACGTTTGGCGCATGCGCGCCAACCGCAGCCTCCGCCTGATGCACACGCGCACCGGCCGCCGCCCCGCGCGGCTGGACCGCTCGCGCATCGACAGCCTCGAGGTCGTTGAAGTGGCGTCCGGGGAGGTCGTGCTGTTCTGGGAGCTGCCGGCCGCCGACGCGGCCCGCCGCGCCCGCCGGCTGCGCGAGGACCTCGCCGGCCTCGACGAGCGGGAGTTCCTCGACCGCTGGCGCGGCGCCTAGCCTCGGCGCCCGCCCAGCACGAGGCCCGCGCCGAGGCCGGCGAGCACCAGCCGCCCAGTGGTCGGCCGGCGGCATCGCGCGAATGTAGTCGCTCGCGGCCACGCGCAGGAGAGCGCTCTCCGGGGCGCAGCAGGACGCCCGCTAGGCTAGAGACGGATGACGGAGCACCTGGCCGACACCGCCACGCAGGCCGAGCTTCCCGAGCCCGCGGTCGCGCGCGAATGGCTGGAGACGATGGTGCTCATCCGCCGCTTCGAGGAGCGCGCTGGCGAGATGTACGCCAAGGCGAAGATCGGCGGGTTCCTGCACCTCGCGATCGGCGAGGAGGCGACGATCGTCGGCTCCACGCGGGCCCTGCGCGATCAGGACTACCTCATCTCGACGTACCGCTCGCACGGGCACACGCTCGCGCGCGGCAGCGACCCCAACGCCGTCATGGCCGAGCTCTTCGGCCGCGTCGACGGCCTGTGCAAGGGCCGCGGGGGCTCGATGCACATGTTCGACCTCGAGAGGCGCTTCATGGGGGGCTACGGCATCGTCGGCGGCAACCTGCCGCTGGCGGCCGGCTTCGCGCTGGCGTCCGACTACCTCGGTCGCGACGAGGTGACGCTCTGCCAGTTCGGCGACGGCGCATCCAACCAGGGGACGTTCGGCGAGACGATGAACCTCGCCGCGCTGTGGCGGCTGCCGGTCGTCTTCATGGTCACCAACAACCAGTTCGGCATGGGCACGGCGCTGGAGCGCCACTCCGCCGTCACCGACCTCATGCGCAAGGGCGAGGGCTTCGGCGTGCCGGGCATTCGCTGCGACGGGATGGACGTCATGGACACCTACCGCGTCACGAGCGAGGCGCTGGCGATCGCGCGCGACGAGCGCCGCCCGATGCTCGTCGAGGCGGTGACCTACCGCTTCCGCGGCCACTCGATGGCCGATCCCGAGGAGTACCGCACGAAGGAGCAGGTCGACGAGTGGCGCCGCCGCGACCCGATCGTCGTCTTCGGCGACCAGCTCGTCGCCGCCGGGATCCTCGACGAGGACGAGCGCGAGCGCATCGACCGCGAGGTGATCGAGCGCATCGACGCCTCGGTCGCGTTCGCCGACGCGTCGCCGTTCCCGCCGCCGAACGCGCTGTACGACGACATCTACGTCCTCGGCGACCAGGTGCGCGGCTGGTACTCCGTCGACGAGCGCACGCCGACGCCGCATCGCGGCGAGGACGAGCACGCGATGGACAGCGCCGACCTGCCGCGCTCGGGGCACGAGGGGGCGACGCAGGCTCCCGCCCGCGCAGCCCAGCGCGAGGAGGAGTGATGGCGGTCATGCGCTACCGCGAGGCGCTGAACGCGGCGCTGCGCGAGGAGATGGCGCGCGACGAGACCGTCATGCTCATGGGCGAGGACATCGGCGTCTTCAACGGCGCGTTCAAGGTCACCGCGGGGCTGCTCGACGAGTTCGGCGACAGGCGCGTGCGCGACACGCCGATCTCCGAGAACACGATCGTCGGCATGGGCGTCGGCGCCGCGATGACCGGGCTGCGGCCCGTCGTCGAGCTCATGACGATCAACTTCTCGCTGCTGGCGCTCGATCAGATCGTCAACCACGCCGCGACCGTCCGCTACATGTTCGGCGGCCAGGTGAAGGTCCCGATGGTCGTGCGGATGCCGCAGGGCGCCGGCCATCAGCTCGGGCCGACGCACTCGCACTCCTGGGAGGCGCTCTTCCTGCACGTGCCGGGGCTGCTCGTCGCCACGCCGACGACCGCCGGCGACGCCAAGGGCCTGCTGAAGTCGGCGATCCGCGACGACAACCCGGTGATCTTCATCGAGCACGAGTACCTCTACGGTCAGCGCGGCGAGGTGCCCGACGTCGACGAGCACACCGTCCGCTTCGGCGAGGCCGCGATCCGCCGGGAGGGCTCGGACGTCACGATCGTCGGCATCTCGCGCATGGCGCTGACCGCCGCGCGCGCCGCGCGGACGCTCAGCGAGCAGCACGGCGTCGAGGCAGAGGTCATCGACCCGCGCACGCTGCGCCCGCTGGACCTCGACACGATCCTCGCGTCGGTGCGCAAGACGAACCGCTGCGTCGTCGTCGAGGAGGGCTGGCCGCACGGCGGCGTCGGCGCCAACCTCGCCGCGCTCATCCAGGAGCAGGCCTTCGACGACCTCGACGCGCCGGTCCAGCGCGTGACGGGCGCCGACGTGCCGATGCCGTACTCCAAGCCGCTGGAGCAGATCGCCTTCCCGCACGAGCCGCAGATCGTCGACGCGGCGCTGGCGACCGTCGGAGAGCGCTGATGGGCGAGGTCGTCATGCCGCGCCTGTCGGACTCGATGGAGGAGGGCACGATCCTCAAGTGGCTCAAGGACGAGGGCGAGGCGGTCAACCGCGGCGACCCGCTCGCGGAGATCGAGACCGACAAGGCGACGCTGACCTACGAGGCCGACTCCAGCGGCGTGCTGAAGATCGTCGCGCCCGCCGGCGAGACGCTGCCGATCGGCAGCGTGATCGCGCACCTCGACGCGCCCGGCAGCAACGGCGGCGCCGCGAGCGCGCCCGCCGCGGCGGCCGAGCGCGCCGAGCCCGCGCCCGCGGCCGCGCCCGCCGCAGCGGCGCCCGCGGCGGCACGGCCCGACCAGCAGCCGCCGGCGACGGCGGCTGCTGGT
>Ga0247713_1000651_pt1 | contig 19827 bp, 20 predicted proteins | sample 21E_NmetaG_FD_189936 | JGI IMG/M metagenome (GOLD analysis project Ga0247713, IMG submission 189936) | Soil microbial communities from hillslope of Landscape Evolution Observatory, University of Arizona, Oracle, AZ, United States - 2-1-E_N | ecosystem: Engineered > Artificial ecosystem >... | reverse complement strand
GAGCGGTTCCGGCCCCACGCTCTTCGGACTCTGTGACGACGAAGGTTCGGCGCGCCGCGCCGCGGGCGTCGTCTCCGGCATCTTCGACCGGGTCGAGGTGGTGAGGTCGCACGCGCGCGGCGTCGAGATCTCGGAGGCCGCCCACTAGACTGCCCCCGAACGGTGCCCCGTGGGGTAAGTGGCAGCCCGAGGGATTTTGGTTCCCTAAGTCCTGGTTCGAGTCCAGGCGGGGCAGCTGAGGGGCCGAGGCCGAACAGGAGGTCGTGGTGGCACGTCGGCGCCCCCGCGCGGCGGTGATCCTCGCCGCCGGCGAAGGCAAGCGGCTGAAGTCGTCACGCCCGAAGGTCCTGCATCGTGCCGCCGGCCGACCGCTGCTGGGGCACGTGGTCGCCGCCCTCCGCCCGCTCGACCTGGCAGACATCGTGGTCGTCGCGTCGCCGCGGGTGGAGGAGGTGAAGGCGGATCTCGAAGCCGCCGGTCTCGCCGAGGGCCTCTCGTTCGCGATCCAGCCCCGGCCGCTCGGCACCGGCGACGCCGCCTCGGCGGGACTCGCGTCCTTGGGCGACTTCGACGGAACGGTGATCGTGACCCCGGGTGACTCACCCTTGCTGTCGAGCGACACCCTCTCCCGGCTCCTCGAGCTGCGGGAATCATCGGGCGCGCCGGCGGCCGTCCTCACCGCGTCGCTGGACGACCCCAGCGGGTACGGCAGGGTCGTCCGCGGTAACGGGAGCGTGATCGAGCGCATCGTGGAGGAGCGCGACGCGTCTCCCGAAGAGCGCGACATCCGCGAGATCAATGCGAGCGTGTACGCGTTCGACTCCAGCGCGCTCTCCGAGGCGCTGCGTGAGGTATCGGACGACAACGCGCAGAACGAGATCTACCTGACGGACGTGGTGCAGATACTGCGCTCGCACGGCGGCGAGGTCTTGGCGCTCGAGACGGATCCCCTCGAGATCGTGGGCGTGAACGACCGTGCGCAACTCGCGGAGGCGGCTCGTCTCCTGCGGGAGAGGACGTGCCGGAGATGGCTCGATGCGGGGGTCTCGATCGTGGATCCCTCGACCACCTACATCGACGCGAGCGTCGAGATCGAGCCGGACGCGACGATCTTGCCCTTCACGTTCTTGGAAGGCCGCACGGTCGTCCGCTCCGGCGCGGAGGTTGGCCCGCAGAGCAGGATCGTCGACTCGGAGATCGGTCCGGGCGCGATCGTGACGTTTGCGGTGGTGAGGGACTCGCGCCTCGGAGAGGGATCGTCGGTCGGGCCTTTCGCGTCGATCAGGCCGGGCACCACGCTCGGTCCCGGCGCTCGCCTCGGGACCTTCGTCGAGAGCAAGAACACCTCGCTCGGCCGCGACTCGAAGGCGAACCACCTCGCCTACCTCGGTGACGCGGACATCGGCTCGGGCGTGAACGTGGGTGCCGGCACGATCACCTGCAACTGGGACGGCGTCGACAAGAACAAGACCGTCATCGACGACGACGCCTACATCTCCTCCGACACGATGCTCGTGGCGCCGGTGAGGATCGGGAAGCGGGCGGCGACGGGCGCGGGTGCCGTCGTCCGCGACGACGTCCCCGACGATGCCCTGGCCGTCGGCATGCCGGCGCGCATCTTGGAGGGCAAGGGCGACCGGATGAAGAAGCGCGGCGGCGCGCCGGGCGGCGATCCGTCCGATGGGCCAGAATAGGACGCACCCACCGAGCGGGAGAGTCACTTGCAACTACCCACGCACAAGCGGCTGATGATCTTCTCCGGCACCGCCAACCGTGCGCTCGCGGAGGAGGTCGCAGAGCATCTCGGGATGAAGCTGGGCGAGGTCGAGGTCTCGACGTTCGCCAACTCCGAGACCTACGTTCGGTTCTCCGAGTCCGTGCGTGGTTGCGATGCCTTCGTGATCCAGACGATCTGCGATCCCGTCGACCACAACGTCATGCAGCACTTCATCATGATCGACGCGCTCAAACGTGCGTCGGCCAAGCGCATCACCGCCGTCTGCCCCTTCTATCCCTACTCGCGCCAGGATCGGAAGGCCCGCGGGCGCGAGCCCATCACCGCGAAGCTCATGGCGGACTTCTACGAGGCTGCGGGAGCCGACCGCGTCCTCTCGGTCGACCTCCACACAGGTCAGATCCAGGGCTTCTTCGACGTCCCCTTCGATCACCTCACGGCGCTTCCGCTCCTCGCCGATTTCCTCGCGGATGCGCTGGACGAAGAGTTCGTCCTCGTTTCGCCCGACGCGGGGGGCGTTCGTCTCGCCGACAAGTGGGCTCAGTATCTGAACGAGATACACGGACTGAACTGCCAGGTCGCGTTCCTGCACAAGCGCAGGAGCCGCGACCGCCGGAACACCTCAGAGACGCTTGCCGTGGTCGGTGAGGTCGACGGCCGCATCTGCGTCGTCGTCGACGACATGATCGACACCGGCGGCACGCTCGTCCATGGGTGCGATTCGCTGATCGCCGCGGGGGCGCGCGAGGTTCACGCCGCGGCCACGCACGGCGTCCTCTCCGAGCCGGCGATAGACCGCATCAAGAACTCCGCGCTGAAGCAGGTCGTGCTCACCAACACGCTCCCGCTCCCGAGCGACAAGGACATCGACAAGCTCGTCGTGCTCTCGATCGCGCCGCTGGTCGCCCAGACCGTGAAGGCGGTCTTCGAGGAGGACTCGGTCTCCGAGCTCTTCCACGACAAGAACCAGCCCTAGGGGCGACGCCCGTCCCCAACGCGGCCGTAGCGAACCCAGGCGGTCGCCGCCGCTATACTGGCTCGGCTCCGGCCGCTGCGGCGCGCCCGAGCGATCCCTGCTCCCGTGCCTGAGGCTCGGCGCGAGCAGCCAGACGAAGGGGCGACGAAGGAGCTATCGAGATGGCCGAGGTAAGGCTGAAGGCGATCAAGCGGGAAGACACCGGAAAGGGGAGCGCGCGCAAGGCGCGGGCCGCCGGGCGCGTCCCTGGGATCCTCTACGGGCGCGGCATGCAGCCGGTCCCGCTCGCCGTCGACCGGCGCGAGTTCGTGACCGCGCTCCACACCGATGCCGGCATAAACGTTCTCCTCGACATCGATCTCGACGGCCAGACCACGCTCGCACTCACCCGCGATCTGCAGCGCGACCCCGTCAAGGGCACGCTCCTCCACGCCGACTTCCTCGCGATCGACCGTAAGACCGAGATCGACGTCGAGGTCCCGGTCCACCTCACGGGTGAGCCGGCCGGCGTCAAAGAGGGCGGTGTCCTCGAACACCCGCTCTTCTCCGTCCATCTGAAATGCCTCCCCGGCGCGGTGCCCGAGTCGATCGAGGTCGACGTTGCGGCGCTCGCGATCGGCGACAGCCTGCGCGTAGGCGATCTGCCGAAGTCGGGCGATTACGAGATCGTCACCGACGCCGAGACGGTCGTGGCGAGCGTCGTCGCGCCGATCAGCGAGGCCGAGCTCGAGGAGCTCGAGGCGGGCGCCGGCGTGGTCACCGAGCCGGGAGCCGCGGCGGACGAGGCGGCCACATCGGGCGAAGCCGCGCCGGAGGGTGCCGGCACGGACGAGCCGACCTCCGACGAGGGCTGACCGGACGGGGCCCTAGGCGGTGTCATTCTTCCGCCGCGCCCGCGGTGACGACGACGAACGATGGATCGTCTTCGGCCTCGGGAACCCCGGTGCCCGCTACGCCCGCACGCGGCACAACGCGGGGGTGATGGTCGTCGACGAGCTGCTCGACCGGTCTACCGCGTCGCTCAAGAGGCACAAGAGCGGGAGCTTGACGGCGGAGACCACGCTGGGAGACGGCCGCGCCGTGCTCGCCCGAGCTGCGACGGCGTATATGAACGAATCGGGGCGTCCGTTGCGCGAGCTCGCGTCCTTTTACAAGGTGGCGCCCCAGCGGATCGTGGTCGTGCACGACGAGCTCGACATCCCGTTCGGCGAGGTACGGGTCAAGGTCGGCGGCGGCACCGCCGGGCACAACGGCCTCAAGTCGGTGGCGCAACATCTGCGCACGAAGGAGTTCGTGCGCGTGAGGGTCGGCATCTCACGCCCGCGCGGCGACCGCGACCCGGTCGGTTGGGTGCTCGAGGACTTCTCCGCGGCGGAGCGGGCGGAGCTCCCGCGTGTGCTGTCCGATGCCGCCGACGCGGTCGAGCGGACCCTCTCCGACGGCGTCGAACGCGCCATGAATGAGTTCAACACTCGAGCCCGCTGACCGCGACGCGCTCGTAGACTGGCCCCTCGTGGCGCCGCTTGCCCCCCTCCTCGACCTCTTCCCCGAAGAGCGCCTGACGGCGCTCCTGGGTAGCCGCGCCCCGGTCACGGTTGCCGAGCCCGTTCGTCCCTTCCTGCTCGCGGCTCTCGTGCGGCACACGGCGCGCCCGCTGTTGGTCGTGACCGCCCGCAGCGAGGAGGCGGAGCACGTGGCGCGAGACGTGCACGCGTTCTTGGGGCGGGACGGCGCCGAGGTGTTCCCGGGGTGGGAGGTGCTGCCGGGTGAGCCCCTGTCGCCGTCGGTCGAGACGATGGGGAGGAGGCTGCACGTCCTCGCGCGGCTCGCCGCGGGCGAGTCGTTCGTCGTCGTCGCTACCGCCCAAGGCATCACGCAGCTCGTCGCGCCGCAGAGCGATCTCAAGACGCTCGTTCTCGGGACGGGTGCCGAGATCGACCTAGACGAAGCATCCGGGCTCCTCGTCGAGATGGGCTACGAGCGCAACTACATGGTCGAGCGCCGCGGTGAGTTCGCGCTGCGCGGCGGCATCCTCGACGTCTTCCCGCCGTCGTCGGAGCGTCCGGTGCGCGCCGAGCTGTGGGGGGACGAGATCACCTCGATCCGCCAGTTCGCTCTTGCGTCGCAGCGGTCGCTGGACGAGATCGGCGAGTGCGTCGTCGCGCCGTGCCGCGAGCTCCGCGCCGACGATCGCACCAGGGCGCGCGCCGCGGAGCTGGCCGAGAACGATCCGGTCCTGGAGCGCCTCGCCGAGGGGATCGTGGAGCCGGGCGCGGAGAGGTTCCTTCCTCTCCTCAACGGCGACCTCCGGCCGCTCGCGTCGTTCCTCCCCGAGGGGTCCGCCGCGGTGGTCTTGGACCCCAAGAGGGTGCGCGACCGGGCCGACGAGGTGCTCGACCAGGTGCGGGAGTGGACGGCGACCTCGAAAGTGGAAGGGGAGCATTACGCCCCTCTCGACGAGGCGCTCAGCGACATCGCGCAGCACCTGCTGCTCACGTCGTTCAACGATCCGGGCGCCGAGGCGTTGCCGGCCGAGACGTGGACGGCGATGACCGGACGCCCTGAGGCCGTCGCCGAGCGCCTGGGGTCGCTCGTGGCGGAGGGCTTCCGCGCCGTCGTCGCGGCCTCGCTTCCGGAGACGGCGCAGACGCTGCTCAGGAACCTGCGCTCGTCGGGCGTCCCCTTCGCGGCCGCCGACGTCGCGCCGGGCGCCGATTCGCCGCCGGGCGGCACAGTCGTGGTCGGCGAGCTCGGCCGCGGGTTCGTCCTCCCGTGGGCGCGCCTCGCGCTGGTGGCGGAGAGCGATCTCACGGGCCGGCGTTCGGGTGCGCAGCGGCGGAGACAGGCGCAACGCCGGCGCGAGGTTTCGGGGCCGCTCGATCTCGCCGAGGGCGACCTCGTCGTTCACGACGTGCACGGCATCGGCCGCTATCGCGGCATGGTCGAGCGCGATCTCCTGGGGGTACACCGCGAGTACCTGATCATCGAGTACCTCAAGGGCGACAAGCTCTACGTTCCGTCGGATCAGGTGGACCTCGTCACGAAGTACGTGGGCGGCGAGGCGCCGAAGATCTCGCGGCTGGGCTCCGCGGAATGGTCGAAGACCAAGAGCCGCGTCCGCAGGAGGGTGCGCGAGGTCGCGATGGAGCTGGTGAAGCTCTACGCACAGCGCGCCAACGCCCAGGGCTTCACGTATCCGCCGGACACGCCGTGGCAGCGCGAGCTGGAGGACGCGTTCCCGTACGAGGAGACGCCGGACCAGGTGCGCGCGATCGACGAGGTCAAGGACGACATGGAGAAGGCGACGCCGATGGACCGGCTGGTGTGCGGCGACGTCGGGTACGGCAAGACCGAGATAGCCGTGCGCGCCGCGTTCAAGGCGGTCACGGCGGGCAAGCAGGTCGCCGTTCTCGTGCCGACGACGATCCTGGCGCAGCAGCATCACGCCACGTTCGTCGAGCGCTTCCGCGGCTTCCCCGTGAGGATCGAGATGCTCTCCCGCTTCCTCTCCGCGGCGGAGGCGAGGAAGGTCGTGCGGGATCTCGAGGACGGCAAGGTCGATGTGGTGGTGGGCACCCACCGCCTCCTGAGCAAGGACGTGAAGTTCGCGGACCTCGGCTTGGTCGTGGTCGACGAGGAGCAGCGCTTCGGCGTCGAGCACAAAGAGCGGCTGAAGGAGCTCAAGACGTCGGTCGACGTGCTGACGCTGACGGCGACGCCGATCCCGCGGACACTCGAGATGGCGCTGTCGGGCATCCGCGCGCTGTCGATCGTCGACACGCCTCCCGAGAACCGGCACCCGATCATGACGTACGTCGGCGAGTTCGACGAGGAGACGATCCGGAGCGCGATCCGCCGAGAGCTGTTGCGCGACGGACAGGTCTTCTACGTTCACAACCGCGTCGACACGATCCACGCCGCGGCGCGCCGTATCCAGGAGCTCGTTCCCGACGCGCGCGTGGGGGTCGCGCACGGCCAGATGGAGGAGAGGGCGCTCGAGCAGGCGATGCTCGAGTTCGGCGACGCGAAGACGAACGTGCTGGTGTGCACGACGATCGTCGAATCGGGACTCGATATACCTACCGTCAACACGTTGATCGTCGAGCGCGCCGATCTGCTCGGCTTGAGCCAGATGTACCAGCTCCGCGGCAGGGTCGGCCGGGCGCACGAGCGCGCGTACGCCTACCTCTTCTTCCCGCCAGATCGCGCGCTGACGGAGGACGCGCATGAGCGCTTGAAGACGCTTTCGGAGCACACCGGGCTCGGCTCCGGCTTCCGGATAGCGATGCGCGACCTCGAGATCCGCGGGGCCGGCAACCTCCTGGGCGGCGAGCAATCCGGCCATATCTCGGAGGTCGGCTTCGACCTCTACGTGAAGCTCATGGCGAGCGCGTTCGACGAGCTGAAGGGCGAGGCGGTGCCGGAGGACGACGAGGTCCGCATCGACCTGCCGCTCGCGGCGTTCATCCCGAAGGGCTACATCGCGGACGAGAACCTGAGGCTGGAGGCGTACCGCCGCATCGCCGGCGCACGCGACGAAGAGCTGTTGACCGAGGTGCGCGACGAGCTCGCCGACCGCTACGGCGCGCCGCTCCCGGAGCCGGTCGAGGGACTGTTCGAGGTGGCAAGGCTGCGGCGCCTGCTCGTGTCGCTCGGCGTGGCCGAAGCCGCCACCGTGGCGCGCAACCTCCGCATCCGCCCGATCGAGCTCGAGGATTCGAAGATCTTCCGGCTGCGCCGGATCCTCCCCGAGGCCGAGTACCGCCACGCGACCCAGACGCTCCTGTTGCCGGAGCGCGCCGTGCCGAAGGAGGGGGTCGTCGGCTGGCTGACCGGGATCCTTCAGCAGTTAACCTCTGGCGCATGACGAGGTTCGCGACGATCGTCGCCGCGCTGTTGATGCCCCTCGCCGCCTCTTGCGGCGAGATGGCCGACCCCGCGGCCGCCGTAGTGGGCGACCACACCGTGACCGTCGGCGATGTTGCCGACGCGCTCGAGGAGTTCGAGTCGTCGCCGCAGTTCGAGAGGCTCGCGCAGCAGGGCGACGCGGCCGCGCTGTTGCGTTCTTACGAGCAGACCTACCTGGCACAGACGATCCGGCGCCTGGTTCTCGAGCCCGAGGCGCGGGAGCGCGGGATCGAGGTCACCGACGACGACGTCGAGGAGCGGATCGATCAGATCAAGTCCGACTTTCCGACCGAGGCGGCGTTCCAGGAGGCGCTGGCCGAGCAGGGCTACGACATGGAGACGCTCGAGCGGCTGGTCCGGGACAGCATCCTCGAGGAGCGGCTGCGGGCAGAGGTCGTGGGCGGCGTCGGTCCCTCCGAAGACGAGGTCTTGGCGCAGTACGAAGCCAACCCGGCTCGATTCACCGAATACCGCGCCCGTCACATCCTCGTGACGTCGAACGACCGCGCGGTGGAGATCGCGGAGCAACTGAAGGCGGTTCCGCCGGAGGACCTCGAGGATGCTTTCGACCGCCTGGCGCGCCGTTTCTCGAAAGATCCGGGCAGCGCGGAGCGCGGCGGAGATCTCGGATGGGCTGCGGCCGAGGGCTACGTCGAACCGTTCGCCGACGCCCTGCGTGAGCTCGAACCCGGCGAGGTCTCGGACCCCGTACGGACGGAGTTCGGCTTCCACGTCATCTGGCTGGAAGACGTGCGTGTCGTGCGCTTCGAGGAGGTGCGGGAGCAACTGCGCGCCGAGATCGCCGGCACCGCCGAGGACGAGGCGTGGGAGCGCTTCGTCATGCGTGCGTACGAACGTGCCGGGGTTGAGCTGAACCCGCGTTACGGAGTGATCGACCCCGTCAGCGGTCAGATCAGCGACCCGCCCCCCGGGTCGCGACCCGGAGCGGCGACGCCTGAGCCTGAGCCGACGCCAACGGGGATACCCGAGCCCGCCGGGTAGGCCGCTTTGCCGTTGCTGGTCGTCCCGCTCGCCGCCGACGAGCTCGAGCTCCTGACGCTGCGCGAATGGGACGAGCTCACCCGCCGCCGGCGTGTGTGGTTCGAGCATCCGGATCACCCTCTGCTCGCCCGTCTGCGCGAGAACGGTGCCGACGCGCGGATCTTCGACGACGAGCTCGATGCCGCGGCCGACGGCGACGCCCTCGTTGCCGACCCGCGAAGCCCGCGCGTGCTCGAGCTCGCGCGCGCCGGTGCGGAGGTGACGAGCGGAGCGGCGCGGCTACCCGATGCGCTCTCCGCCGCCCACGCCGCTCCCGTGATCCGGCGCGCCGCCGCTGCGCTCGCGGGGGCCGCCGGGATCATGGCGCGTCTCCGCAGCGACGACGGATGCCCGTGGGACCGGGAGCAGACGCACGAGTCCCTCAAGACGCACGCGCTCGAGGAGGCCTATGAGGTCGTCGAGGCCATAGACCGCGGCACGCTCGGTCCCGACCTCGCCGAGGAGCTGGGGGACCTCTTGCTCCAGGTGCTGTTCCACGCCCGTCTCGCCGAACAGGAGGGACGCTTCGACGCGGCCGACGTAGGCGACGCCATCGTGGCGAAGCTGATCCGGCGGCACCCGCATGTCTTCGCCGACTCGGCGGTCGAAGACGCCGCGGAGGTGGTGCGGAACTGGGAGGCGATCAAGGGCGCCGAGAAGGAGAGGAAGGGGCCGTTCGAGGACATCCCGTCCGCTCTGCCTGGCCTTCTCGCCGCGGCCAAGACCGTGAAGCGCGCCGCCTCCCTCGGTTACTCGCCCGACGAGGACGAGCTGCTCGCGGACGTGCGGGCGGCGCTCGATCGGGGGGATCTGGGCGAGGCGCTGTTGGCGCTGGCGGCCCTCGCCCGCCGGCGGGGATCCGACGCCGAGACGCTGCTCCTCGCCGCCCTCGTCCGCTTCCGACGGCGATGGGAGGGCCGTTCCTCCGGCCCACCGGGCTAGGACTCTGCTACGCTGCCTTTGTTGCCAGTGTTGAAGGAGTTAATCATTGAGTGCGATCGTGCTGGTCCGCGCCCGGGAGATCCTGGACTCGCGTGGGAATCCGACCGTCGAGGCAGAGGTAGTCCTCGACTCCGGCGCGGCCGGCCGGGCGGCGGTCCCGTCCGGCGCGTCCACCGGAGCGGGCGAGGCGCTCGAGCTGCGCGACGGCGACGACCGTTACCGGGGAAAGGGCGTCCTGCGCGCGGTCGAGGCGATCCAGAACGAGATCGGCCCCAACCTGGTCGGCCGCGACGCGCTCGACCAGCGGCTCCTCGACACCCTCATGATCGATCTCGACGGGACCGGCGAGAAGTCCCGCCTCGGGGCCAACGCGCTCCTCGGCGTGAGCCTCGCCGCAGCCCATGCCGCGGCCCGCGAGCTCGAGCTGCCGCTCTTCCGCTACCTCGGCGGCCCCGACGCACACCTGCTGCCGGTGCCGATGATGAACGTTCTCAACGGCGGGGCTCATGCCGACAACTCGGTCGATCTCCAAGAGTTCATGTACGCGCCGATCGGCGCGCCGACCTTCCGGGAAGCGGTCGAATGGGGCGTGAACTGCTACCACGCCCTCAAGGGCATCCTCGTCGACCGCGGTCTGTCCACCGGCGTCGGAGATGAGGGCGGGTTCGCTCCGGACCTCGGGACGAACGAGGAAGCGGTCGCTCTGCTGCTCGAGTCGATCGAAGCCGCGGGCTACTCGCCCGGACGCGACATCGCTCTTGCACTCGACCCGGCGACGAGCGAGATCCATCGCGACGGCAGCTACGTCCTCGCATCCGAGGACCGCTCGCTCTCGGCGGAGGAGATGGTCGAGTTCTGGGCGGACTGGGTCGAGCGCTACCCGATCGTCTCGATCGAGGACGCGATGGCGGAGGACGACTGGGAGGGCTGGCGCCTCCTGACCGAGCGGATCGGTGACCGCGTCCAGCTGGTCGGCGACGATCTCTTCGTCACGAACCCCGAGGTGCTCGAGCGCGGGATCCGTGAGCGGGTGGCGAACTCGATCCTCGTCAAGCCGAATCAGATCGGCACGCTGTCGGAGACCCTCGAGTGCGTGCGCATCGCGCAGCGCGCCGCGTACACGACGATGATCTCGCACCGCTCCGGTGAGACCGAGGACGCGACGATCGCCGACATCGCGGTCGCGACCAATGCGGGGCAGATAAAGACCGGCGCGCCGGCGAGAGGCGAGCGTACCGCCAAGTACAACCAGCTCCTCCGGATCGAGGACTCGCTCGGAGACGCCGCGCGCTATCCGGGTTCCGCCGCCTTCCCGAGATTCTCACCGCGATGATGCGCGCTTCCGCGGCGAGGAAGCCGCGCGTCAGGTTCGGCGCCGGGCCGCAGATGGTGATCGTGACGCTGGCGCTGGGTCTGGTTGTCGCGATGGCGATCCAACCCACCCGTCAGCTGCTCGAGCAGAGGCAACGGATCGAGGGGATGGCCGGCGAGCTGGCGGAGATCGAGAAGCTGAACGCCGCGCTGGAGAGACGCATCGACAGGCTCAAAGATCCGGACTTCATCGAGCAACGGGCTCGCGCTCAGATCGGCTTGATCAAGCCGGGAGAGACGACGTTCGTAGTGATGCCTCCGACCAAGAAGCAGCGGGCGGCAGAGGCCCGTGCACGTGCAGAGGAACCGGCGCCACCGCCCGAGCCCGGCGCGCTCGAATCATTCTTGGCCTTCGTCGGGCTTTAGACCTTCAGCATTCTCTTTCCGCGTATTCGCCGAAGCGCTCGAGCGCGGGAAAGAACTCCGGGTCCTGGGCCGCGGATATGTCGCCCTCGCTCAGCTTCGACAGACCGTCGGCGATCGTCTCGACCTCGCCCTTGATCTCATCGGGCGCGTCCTCGGCGAGCGCGGCCATCTCGTCGGCGAAGGACCGGACGTCGTCGCGGTCCGTCGGGTCGAACTCGCCCGAGTCGAGGCGCTCCGCCATCTCGGTCCCGCGCTCGCAGAAAGCACCGGCGCCGCCATCGCACGCAGCGAGCGGCAGAGCGAGCGCGACGACCAGCGACAGGATCCGCATCGTAAGAGCCTCCTCGAGATCGGGAACACCTGATTTTCGTCTACGGTGCCGGAAGATGCTGCAACACGACGAGTCGGATCGGCGCGCCGTAGAGGCGCAGCTGGGGCGTCCCTTGCGTGGCCGGTGGGCCGTGGCCCGCCGCTGCCACTTGGGCGTCCCGATGGTGATCGAGAACCATCCTCGCCTCGAGGACGGATCGCCCTTCCCGACCCTCTACTGGCTCACTTGCCCGATCCTCGTGAAGCGCGCCAGCCGCCTCGAGTCCCAGGGTCGCATGACGGAGATGTCGCAGAGGCTCGAAACGGAGCCGCCGCTGCGCGGCCGACTCGCCGCGGCCGTCGAACGCCTGCGGGCTCGACGCGACGCGCACGAGGTCGTGTCGGACAGCGGTGCGCCTCCCGGGGGCGGCCCCGACCGGGTCAAGTGTCTTCACGCCCACCTCGCCCAGCACCTCGTGGATCAGAATCCGATCGGTGCTCTCACGCTGGCCGAGGCCGGTTGGCCAGACTGCGTCGCGTCGTGCGTCGAGGAGCGGCCGTGAGGGTCGCCGCGATCGACGTCGGCACGAACTCGACGCGGTTGCTAGTCGCCGAAGGGGCGGGCGGGCACGTGCGTTCGCTCGACCGCCGCATGATGATCACCCGCCTCGGCGAGGGTGTGGATCGGTCGCGGCGTCTGTCTCCGAGTGCGTTGGAGCGCACCTTCCGCGCGATCGCGGAGTACGCCGCGATCTGCGGCGAGTACGAGGTCCGGAGGGTCCGCGTCACGGGAACGTCCGCCGTGCGGGACGCGCGCAACCGGGACGACTTCTTCACCGGCGTGCGGCGCCTGACGGGCGAGGAGCCGGTGCTCCTCTCGGGCGAGGAGGAAGCACGCGCAACGTTCGTGGGCGCGCTCTCGGACCTCCCCGATGCGGGCGCGGTGCTCGTCTGCGACATCGGCGGAGGGTCGACCGAGCTCGTCGTGGGCGAGGGCGCTCCCGAACGGCTGGTCTCTCTCGACATCGGGTGCGTTCGCATGTTCGAGCTGTACCTCGAATCGGATCCTCCGCAGAAGGAGGAGATCGAGGCGCTTCGCGCCGACGTCCTCGAGAAGCTGGCCGAGGTGCGCGCCGACCTCGCCGTCCCGCGGGGGGCGAGGCTCGTGGGCGTGGCGGGGACGGTCACCCAACTCGCGACACTGAAGGCGGGCAACCCGGTCTACGATCCCGACGTGACTCACCACGCCGTGCTGTCTCACGGCGACGTTCGACGGATCGCGCGCCGCCTCGCGTCACTCCCGTACGAGAAGAGGCTCCGGGTGAAGGCGCTGGACGCGGGACGCGCCGACGTCATCGTCGCGGGTGCGGAGATCCTGCTTTGCGTGATGGAGACGTTCGACCTTCCCGAGGTCCTCGTGAGTGAGAAAGACATCCTCGACGGGATCGTGCTGCAGCTCCTCGACGAGGTCTGAGAGCGGCGCGATAGCCTGCAGACCATGAGCGACTTCATCTGGGAGCCGTCCCCCGACTACGTCGAGAAGGCCAACGTCACGCGCCTGATGCGCAAGCATGGGATCGACGATTTCCACGAGCTCGTCCGGCGTTCCCACGAAGACATCGAGTGGTTCTGGGAAGCCGTGATCGAGGATCTCGGCATCGTCTTCGCGAAGCCTTACGAGAAGCTGCTCGAGACGGGGGATGGCGTGCAGTGGCCGCGGTGGTTCTCCGGCGCGCGCATCAACCTGAGCGTGAACTGCATCGACCGTCACCTCGAGTCGGGGGGCGATCGTCCGGCCATCATCTGGGAGGGCGAGGACGGAGCGACCAGGCACCTCACCTACCTCGACCTGTACCGGGAGGTCTCCCGCGTCGCGAACGGCCTCACGGCGAACGGGATCGGGCCCGGCGATGCAGTCGGTGTCTACCTCCCGATGATTCCGGAGGCGATGATCGCGGCGCATGCGATCGCGCGCATCGGCGCGGTCTACCTGCCGATCTTCTCGGGGTTCGGCGCGCCGGCGATCCTCACGCGCCTCGAGGATGCGGGCGCGAAGGCACTGATCACCGCCGACGGCTTCCTGCGTCGCGGCAGCAGGGTTCCGATGAAGCAGACGGCCGACGAGGCGGCGGCGAGCTGCTCGACGCTCGAGAAGGTCTTCGTCGTCCGGCGGTTCGCCGACGAGCCGTGTCCTATGGGCGACCGGGACGTCGACTGGACGGGAGCGTTCGGTTCACAGCCCGCCGAGCACCAGGCCCCGGAGCTCGATCCGGAGACGCCTTTCCTGCTGGCCTACACGTCCGGCACCACCGGCAAGCCGAAGGGCAGCGTTCACGTGCACGGGGGATTCCTCGTGAAGATCGCCGAGGAAGCGGCCTATCAGGTGGACGCGCGGCCCGGCGAGGTCCTCTATTGGGTCACCGACATGGGTTGGATCATGGGACCGTGGGAGATGGTCGGCGGCCATGCGAACGGCGCCGCGGTGTTCATCTACGAGGGCGCGCCGAATCATCCCGGGCCCGATCGCCTCTGGGACATGGTCGAGCGGCATCGCGTCACGATCCTCGGCATCTCGCCCACGCTCGTGCGCGCGCTGATGCCGGCGGGTGAGGAGCCGGTGCAGCGTCACGACCTCTCGAGCCTGCGCATCCTCGGGTCCACCGGCGAGCCGTGGAACCCGGAGCCCTACCGGTGGTTCGCGCGCGTCGTGGGCGGAGGTCGCTGTCCGATCATCAACCTGTCCGGCGGCACCGAGGTCGGCGCCTGCTTCCTCGGGCAGTCCCCGGTCATCCCGACGAAGGTGTGCTCGCTCGGGACGCCTTCGCTCGGGATGGCGATGGAGGTCTTCGATGCCGACGGGGCACCGGTGCGCGGCGAGGTCGGCGAGCTCGTATGCCTCAAGCCGTGGCCCTCACAGACGCGCGGATTCTGGAACGCGCCGGAGCGGTACCTCGACGCCTACTGGAGACGCTGGGAGGACGTCTGGGTGCACGGCGACTGGGCGTCGATCGACGAGGACGGCTACTGGTTCCTGCACGGTCGCAGCGACGACACCCTCAACATCGCCGGCAAGAGGATCGGGCCGGCGGAGTTCGAGTCGGCCGCGGTTGGGCACGAAGCCGTGGTGGAGTGTGCCGCGATCGGTGTTCCCGACGAGGTGAAGGGCACGGCGGTCTGGCTGTTCTGCATCCCGCGGCCGGGAACCACGCCCGACGAGTCGTTGCGGCGCGAGGTCGAGGCCGCCGTTGTCTCCGAGCTGGGAAAGGCGTTCAAGCCGGCGGAGATCCGCTTCGTCGAAGAGCTGCCGAAGACTCGTTCGGCCAAGATCCTGCGTCGGGCGATCCGCGCGCGCGTCCTCGGCGAAGACGCGGGCGATCTCTCGTCGCTCGAGAACCCCGGCGCGCTGGAGGCGATAGAGAAGGCCCTCCACGTGAGCCCGGCTTCGTGACGACACTTGTCTTCGTCCGGCACGGCCTGACGAGCCATACCGGCCACCGTCTCACCGGATGGCATCCCGGAGTTTCGTTGAGCGACGAGGGCCGGGCGCAGGCCACCGCCGCGGCACGCGACCTCGCGCGGGTTCCGATCAAAGCGATCTACGCCAGTCCGATCGACCGCACGCGCGAGACGGCGGCCGCGATAGCGCGGGACCGCGGCCTCGACGTCCAGGTGCGCGAGGGGTTGGGCGAGGTCCATTACGGGCGGTGGAGCAACCGGTCCTTCAAGTCACTCGCGCGTACCAAGTTGTGGGAGCAGGTGCAGAGGTGGCCCTCGTCGGTTCGTTTCCCCGACGGTGAGACGTTGCGGGAGACGCAGGCGCGCGCCGTCGCAGAGGTCGAGGAGCTGCAGGCGCTCCACCCGCGCGACACGATCTGCTGCGTCACGCACGCCGATGTGATCCGCCTCGTCGCGGCTCACTACGCGGGCGTGCACATCGACCTGTTCCAGAGGCTCGCGGTCGACCCGGGTTCGATCACCGTCATATCGATCGGCGAACGCGGTCCCGTCCTCTCCATGCTCAACCACCGCCCGGTGGTGGAGCGATGATCGTCGAGATGACGCCGGACGTGATCACCGCCGACTACGTCGGCCGCCCCGGCCGCCGCGCCTTCTACCTCCAGGGACGAAAGGGCGAAGAGACCTGCACGCTGCTTCTGGAGAAGGAGCAGGTGGCGGTGCTCGCCGACCGGCTGCGCGAGCTCCTGTTGATGGTCGACGCTTCCGACACGATCGCGAAGGCCACGCCGGCGCGAGACCCTGCGCTGTCCCTCGCGGAGCCGGTCGAGCCCGACGCCCGCGCCGCCTCCATCGGTATCGCCTTCCTCGAAGAAGAGGAGCGGGTGTTGATCGCGGTCGAAGCGGCCGGGACCGGGGACGAGGAGGAGGGGGTCGAGCCGGACGAGTACCGCTTCCTCGTCCGCCGCGACCAGGTGCGCGCTCTGCTCCTCCACGCGCTGGCGTCGGTCGGCGAAGGCCGGGAGATCTGCCAGCTCTGCGGTCTGCCGATGGACCCGGAGGGGCATCATTGCCCGGCCTCTAACGGGCACCGGCCGGCAGGGTAGGTGGGCGGAGCCGGCATCTCCGAAGCGCTCGCCGTCTTGCAGCGCGGCCGGATCGAAGTCCTGGGCCTCCTCCCGTACTCCTCCAACTACACCTTCCTCGCGCGCGTCGACGACCTCCTCGCCGTCTATAAGCCGCGCCGCGGCGAACGGCCCCTGTGGGACTTCCCGGCCGGCACCCTTGCGGCGCGCGAACGAGCGGCCTTCGTGGTCAGCGAGGCGGCGGGATGGCACATCGTGCCGCCTACGATCCTGCGTGACGGGCCCCTGGGGGATGGGTCGCTCCAGTTGTTCGTCGAGCACGACCCCGACAAACACTTCTTCGTGCTCATGGAAGAGCGTCTCGACGAGTTCCGTGCGTTCGCCGCGTTCGACGCGGTGGTCAACAATGCCGATCGCAAAGCGGGACACGTTCTCGAAGGGCCCGACGGCCGCGTGTGGGCGGTGGATCACGGCGTCAGCTTCCACACGGAGCCGAAGCTCCGGACCGTGATCTGGCAGTTCGCGGAAGAGCCTCTCGGTGAGGACGTACGGACGCGGCTCGAACAGCTCGGAAGTGCGGTGGCCGATCCCGACGGCGTCGGCGGAGAGCTCGAGCGGCTGCTGTCGGCCGAGGAGGCCGCCGCCACGCTGGCGCGAGTCGAGACGCTGCTCGTCGAGGATCGCTTTCCGTCGCCGGTAGGAGATCGCCCTCTGCCGTGGCCGTTGATCTGAGATGCTTGCCTGGCCCGCCCGGGTGGTGGAACTGGCATACACGGCGTCCTTAAAAGTCGCTGGTCCCTCGGGGCCATGTGGGTTCGAATCCCGCCCCGGGCACCGACCGCCTCCCGGCTACGATGGCCGGCGATGACGCCGTCTGTTCCCCTCCCGCGTCCGCGTCCCAAGCCGTGACCCCGCCGCATCCGCACACGATCGCGGTGCATGCCGGACGGCCGCCGCACGAGCCGGGCGAGGCGTTGTCCGTGCCGCCGGTCCTCGCATCGACGTTCGTCAGCGGCGGTGAGATCAACTACGGGCGCGACGACAACCCGTCGTGGAGGGCTTTCGAGGAGGCGGTGGGCGACCTCGAGGGCGGCACGGCGGTCGCCTACGCGTCCGGCATGGCGGCGGTCGCGGCGGTCTTCGACACCGTGCCGGTCGGAGAACGCATCGTCGCTCCGCAGAAAGACGCCTATTCGGGAACACGAGAGTTGCTGCGAGATCTCCACGACCGCGGACGCATCGTCTGGGTGCCGGTCGACATCGCCGATACGGCCGCCGTGCTCGAGGCACTGGAGGGCGCGGCGCTGCTGTGGATCGAGACGCCGACGAACCCCTTGCTGCGGATCGCCGACCTCACCGCACTGCTCGACGGTGCACGCCGCGCGGGTGTGGCCGCCGCGGTCGACAACACGTTCGCCACTCCACTCCTCCAGCGGCCTCTGGAGAGGGGCGCCGACTACGTGGTGCACAGCGCGACGAAGCTCCTCTCCGGTCACTCCGACGTGGTGATCGGCGTCGCCGTCACGCCGTCGCGCGAAGCCGCCGAGCCGTTGATCGAGGCGCGGACGTTGCGCGGGCCGGTCGCCGGCGCCTTGGACGCGTTCCTCGCGCTCCGCGGCCTTCGCACCCTCGGCGTGCGGCTGGAGCGCGCTCAGGACAACGCGGCTGAGCTGGCGCGGCGACTAGATGCGGACGAACGCGTCGCGGCCGTTCACTACCCGGGCTTGACGAGCCATCCCGGTCACGAGCGGGCGGCCGCGCACATGGACGGCTTCGGCACGATGCTGTCGTTCGAGGTCGAGACCGCGGATGCGGCCGACGCGGTGTGCGAGGCGCTGCAGGTCATCGTCCCGGCGACGAGCCTCGGCGGCGTCGAGACGACGATCGAGAGGCGCGCGAAGTACGCGGGCGATGCCCACGTGGCGCCCGGATTGCTGCGCGTCAGCGTCGGGATCGAGAACGTCGAGGACCTGTGGCGAGACCTCGACGCGGCGCTGCGCCGCTAGCCGGTGACGGTCCCGTCTGAGACGGTACGCAGGCAGGTCGTCGAACCGACGACGTTCCGCGGCGCGAGCGTGCGGTAGCGCTTACCGCTCCTCAAGGTGACCGCCTTGCGGTAGCGGCCCTCGTCGTTCGTCCTGGTCTTGGCGACGGTCTTCCAGCCGCTCGACGTCTTGCGCTGCACCTTCACGAGCTGGTCGGCGTAGCAAGGCGCGGCCGCGTGGATCGCGCCGCGGACCCCGGCAGACGTCTTCCTGATCGTGAGGTGCCGGCTCGTTCCGGCGGCGGCCGGCGCGGCCAGAGCGAGTGCAAGCGAGATCGCGATGACGGTGCGCTTCATGTCTCCCCCCTCGGTTCGGGACCGCCTCATCGTAGCGGTGCGGGTGCCGCGTGTCGCCGGGGTTGGGCGGATAGCGTGAGGTCGTGAGCGACGGGAGAGCACCGCGGCTGGCGGCGATCGGGCTGGCCGCGGGTGTGCTGAGCGGGTTGCTCGGCGTGGGCGGCGGCGTCGTCATGGTTCCCCTTCTCGTCCTGGCCGCGGGACTGTCGCAGCACCACGCCCATGCGACGTCGCTGGCTGCGATCGTTCCGATCGCGGCCGTCGCCGCGGCCAGGTTCGCCGCCGCGGGAGAGGTCGAGGTTGCCGATGCCGCTCTCCTGGCGCTGGGTGCGGTCGTCGGCGCGCCGGTCGGCGCGCGCATCATGCACGGGCTCGGCGAGGCCTCTCTCAAGATCGCGTTCGGCGTCCTCATGGTCGTCGTAGGTGGGGTGATGGCGTGGCCGTGAGCGTCCTGGAGCTCTTCGTCGGATTCGGCGTCGGGATCTTCTCGGCGCTCTTCGGGGTCGGCGGTGGGCTGCTCATCATTCCTTTCCTCGTCCTCGCGCTGGGGTTCGATCAGCACGCCGCCGAGGGCACCTCTCTCCTCGTGATCGTTCCGACCGCCGCCGCCGGCGTGCTGGCTCACCTGCGGCGCGGCTACGTGGCGCCGAGGGAGGCGGTCCTCCTCGCAGGCGGCGGCATCGGCGGCGCTCTCGCGGGCGCAGAGGTCGCGCTGCGGATCTCGGCCGCGACCCTCGAGAGCGCCTTCGGAATCGTTGTGGCGGCGGTCGGGCTGCGGCTGGTCGCGTCCGGTTGGAAGGAGCGCGGAGGATGACGTCAGTCCGGGAGCGAGGCGACCCTCACCCGCGGGCCGCGGGCCGGCGCGCGGCGCCCCGAGGAGCAGACGATGCGCACGACGCGTCCGCGGTGTCCTCGATACGGCTCGAGCAGCTCCAGCATGCGCGCGTCGTCCCCGCGCTCCTCCCGGGCGAGGACCCATGCGATCGTGTTCGGGATGTGGAAGTCGCCGGTCTCGACCGCATCGGCGTCACCGGTGACGACGCGCATCGTCTTCGCGACCGTCCACGGTCCCACTCCCGGAAGCGCCTCGAGCATGTGCCGGAGACGATCCGCGTCCGGCGCGCCCTCGAGACGGGAGGAGCAGGAGGCGGCGAAGCGGATCGTCTCGGCCCGCCGTCGCTCGACCCCGAGCGCGTGCCATTCCCAGTAGGGGATCTCGACTATGCGGTCCGGCGTCGGCGGCAGACGAAGGCCGAGCGGTCCGGGCGCCGGCGATCCGTAGTCGGCGACGAGCTTC
>Ga0247713_1000650_pt1 | contig 19844 bp, 18 predicted proteins | sample 21E_NmetaG_FD_189936 | JGI IMG/M metagenome (GOLD analysis project Ga0247713, IMG submission 189936) | Soil microbial communities from hillslope of Landscape Evolution Observatory, University of Arizona, Oracle, AZ, United States - 2-1-E_N | ecosystem: Engineered > Artificial ecosystem >... | reverse complement strand
GGATATCGGAAGTGGGCGCGCAGCGCATCGCTCGGCTCCTGGTCGGTGAAGAGGTCCGGGAACGCATTGCTCCACGCCTGGATGAGCGGGTCCTCCTCGTCGATGATGTAGAAGTCCATCGCGCCGCTGTAGGCATCGACCACCACCTTCACCGAGTTGCGCACATAACTGCGGTCGCCTTCGAGTGTTCCCGCCTGGGTGCTCCCAATGATCGCGTCGAGATCGAAACGCTGGGCGTAGGGATAGTTGGCCGTCGACGTGTATCCATCGATGATCCACACGATCCCCCCGTCGACGACTGCGGGATAGGGATCGTGATCGAGGTTGAGAAAAGGCGCGGCACGCAGCACCCGATCGCGCACGTTGCGGTAGAGAAGGATGCGCGACTCGCCGCTGATGAGATCGGAAAGGATGATATTTGGATCGAGTTCGCGCAATGCAAATGCAGCACGACGCGCAAGCCCACCGAGTTGGATGCCGCCTTCACCCAGGTAATTGCTGCGCGCGCCGGGGTAGTCCAACTCGTCCTGTTCGGTGTTGACGATCGAATACTCGCGGCTCGAAAAACCCTCGCCGAAATAAACACGTGGTTGTTCGGATGGATCGAGTGCCTCCGCGCCCTCTTCGACGTCTCCCGGAACGTTTTGCACGAGGAAATCTGGCTGGCCCGCGGTGGTCGCGGCGTTCGACAGACTGGCGACCAAGCCGTAGCCGTGCGTGTATTGCAAGTGTCGGTTCGACCACGTTTGACTGCCCGGGGGGAGGTCCTCGAGCGACAACTCACGCGCCGACAGCATCACCTGCCGTACCTCGCCGTTGATCGGGTACCGGTCGATATCGACGTCGGGAAAGCGGTAGTAGGTGCGAATCGCCTGAAGTTGATCGTAGGCGAGCTTCAGCACGCTCGGGTCCCACAGCCTCACGTTGGCAAGGAGCGACTCATTTTCACCGAGGACCTCCTCGTCGAGGGCCGTCGTCGCCGGAAACTCTCGAACGGTCACATCGGTCAGATCAAATGCCGCCCGCGTCGCCTCCAGGTTGCGCTCGATGTACGGCCGCTCCCGTTGCAACTCTTGGGGATCGACCGAGAACCGCTGCACCCACCACGGCCACGCGGCGCCGGCGAGGAATGCGGTGAGCACCCAAATCCCGATCGCCGCAAGCGGCAACTCCGGGCGTCTGACGGCGATGTTGACGAGAAACAGCACCGCCGACAACACCGAGATGATTGCGAGCAGCCGAAGGGCGGGCAGCTGGGCCGTCACGTCGGTGTACGAGGCGCCGGTGACCGCCCCTCGAGGGGAGAAGACCAACTCGTAGGCGCCGAGGTAATACTGCGCCGCCTTTACCAGCGCCAGCAGGCCGAGCAGGACCGAAAGATGCGCCAGGGCTCCCGAGCTGATGCCGGACAGGCGGTTCTCCGGGCGCACCGACCCGTGGAAGTAATGGGCGGCAGCCGACGTGAGCAGCGCCGCTCCCAATCCGAACCAGATCCAGTCGAGCACGTTTCCGTAGAGCGGCAACTCAAAAACGAAGAAACCGATGTCTTTCCCGAACTGCGGGTCGGAGGTGCCGAACGGCACCCGATTCGCCCACAGCAGGTAGTCCTGCCACGCGGCCGCGCCGCCGAGGCCGGCCAGAAGGCCGAGCGCCGCGGCCGCACCGAGCCGAACTGCGCCGAGATGCGGCGCCAACAGCTCCCGGTAGCGTTCGATTGGATCGGGGCGGCCCGAGGCATCCACCATCCCGATTCGGTACGTAGGCGCGAGCCGCGCCGCGATCACGAGGTTGATCCATACGAGTGCGGCAACCGCGGCTCCTACGGAAAGTCCGACCAGGAACTGAGTCGACAGACTCGTGAACAACACTGAAGACAACCCGACCTCACGAAACCACAGGATGTCGGTGAAAAAGCGCACCGATGTGAGGGTGCCGAAAAGGAGGGCCAGCGCAACCGCGATAACGACCGTGCGGATGCGGCCGGTGCGACTGGGAGACATCATGAGGACACAGCGTACTGCCCGCGCCCACTAAGGAGGTGGTGCCTACAGCTCCAGCAGATCCGGGAGCGGAAGCTCCTGAGCAGCGCAGTCGATTGTGCCCTCACACTCCTCCGGCGGGTCCTCCGGCTCCTTGGGTTTTTTCTTCGGCCGCTCCGGTTTCTCTTGCGGCTCATCAACTTCGCCGCCGGGCGGACGCTGCGTCACTCGCGTCGACGGTGGCGCCGCCGAGCGCGAAGCACGCCGTCGCTCGGAGGCCGTCGTCGCAGACGCCGTCTTCGACGAAGCATCACCGGCAATCACACCGGTGTCGAGTATGAGCCTCTCCAAGCCCTCGACGAGAGGCTTCGATTCGACCTCCATGATGGCGGCGATGACGCCCCACGAGCCGTTATCTTCCCGCAGCGAGAATGCACGCCGGAACGCCGGCGCAGTGGGACCGGGCGCGTGCTCGGCGATCGCATATCCAACAAAGAGATCGGCCGGTGCATGGTGACGAACGTAAGGACGCATGAAACCAACGCGTCGCCCGACCAACTGTCGAAAGTCCGCAACGCGCAGACGCGCCTTTTTGAGTTGATTGGCGAACCCTTGCGAAAGCCGGTCGACTTCGTCTTCGAGCGCCACAACCTCCTCGAGCCACTGAGCGTCCCACACATCGTCGACCGCCACCTGATACGGCTTCGGCGCCTCGATGTCACCCGCAACTATCGACGATTGATACAGCGAGTCGACGTCGATCCGCGGGCTACCGGGGGCCGTCAGCGTGATGCCTCCGCGATAGGCAGCGGCGCGGGCGGTGGCAACCCGCCGGTCGACGCGGAACACCGCGTTCGACGAGCTCGCAACCGTCTCACCCACCCTGACCGCGGTACGTTCGGCCGCGTTCACAAGGACACTGCCCGTCAGATCTTCAACGGTCGTCGTGTCGACCACCACCACGCGACTCAAGGCTCCGATCCAGACGTTGCGCTGTCCCTCGAGGCGGATACGGGCGCCGCGTTTACCGGTCTCGATCAGGTCGTTCGGGCGAAGGTCGGCAATTTCGGTGACCTCGATGACCTTGTCCCCGCGCAGAACGTCGACCGATCCCCCGAGGGGCTCGATCGACATTTCGCCCAGCGGCTCGTCGCCGCCGGCCAAGCCGACGAACACGCCGGCGCCGAGCAGCACCAGGGCTACGAGCAAAGCGACCGTGCGGAGGTTCACGTGGTTGGTTCCCCGTCCCGTATGAGGCCAATGCGGTTATATGAACAGTGTCGTGCAGATCCTCTCTGGGGGAAATAGCCCAGATGGACTAGTTACCCCGCGGCGGCGCCACCCTCACCACGGCCCGCCGACCCATCCGCCCGGCGACGGGCGACCGGAAGCGTGATCCTGAACACGCTCCCTGCTCCGGGTTCACTCTCGACGCCGATGTGGCCGCCGTGTGCTTCCACGATGCGCCTCACGAACGTGAGCCCGAGCCCGAGGCCACCGTAGGTTCGGGTCTCGGAACCGTCCAGTTGGTGGAAGTCGGAGAAGATCTTGGGCAGGTCCTCCGGCGGGATCCCGATGCCCCGGTCGGCAATTTCGACGCAGACTTTGCGGCCCCCTTCGCGGTCCGTCACCGCGCGCGCGCAGAGCGTTATCTCGCCGCCTTCGGGTGAAAACTTCACCGCGTTGTCCACGATCTCCTCGATCGATCGCTTGAGCAGCCGCTCATCCCCCGCCGCCCTCGGAACGCGCGCTTTCACCTTGGCAACGATGTCATGACGCGGGCTGCGCCGGTCCCACGACTCGGCGATCGCGGATAGCAATGCCGCAACATCGACCGGGGTCGCCTTGGGCGCCAGCCTGCCCGCCTCCATCGCGGCAAAGTCCACGAGCAGTTCGACGATCCGCTCCAGGCGCGACGTCGACTCGAGGATGCCCTTCACGAAGTGCCGCGCCTTCTCCGGCGGGACGTCTTTGCGATCGAGGATCTCGGCATATCCCTTGATCGGAGTTAGGGGCGTCCGCAGTTCGTGAGAAATGTTCGAAAGAAACTCCGACTTCATCTTCTCGACCTCGTACTCACGCGATACATCGCGAATGACGGCCACGCCGCCTGCCGCCTCGTCCTCTTCCCCCTTCAACACCGCACAGGTGACGGCGACCGGAAGAGGTGATCCGAAGCGGCGGACCAGGTAGACGCCGCCGACGGACCCTTCCGCGAGGTCGGAGATCGGAAGACGCGTTCTGGCGCCCTGATGGTTCTGGACCTCGACGACGTCGTCGATGGGACGTCCGATCGCATCCTCGGCCTTGATTCCGGTCAACAGCTCGGCCTCGATGTTGAACGCGAGCACATTGCCCCCTGCGTCGACCGCGACGAGGCCGTCGGCCATCGACTGAATGATGGTTTCGATTCGACTGCGCAGCCGCCCCTCCTCGCGCACCGCGGCGCGTAGGTCGCCCGTCATCGTTTGCAGCGACGCGGTCATCTCGTTGAACGTCTCTCCGAGCTGACCGACTTCGTCTTCGCCGACCACCTCCGCCTTGACGGTGAGATCCCCCTCGCGCACTTCGCGCGCCCGCATCGTGAGTGACTGAATTGGTTTCGTGATGCGCCGCCCCGAGAACCACGCGAGCACCAGAGCGACAACCCCGATAAGCAGCGCGATCACAAACAGGTTTCTGGTGACGTCGAGGCGCGTCTGAATGATTACGCGGTCGGGCGACGAAAGCGCGAGCGTGGCGACGTGATCTCCCGCCGCGTTCGTCAGCGGCGCATACGCGGTGAAGTACGCACGCTCCCCCAGGATCTCCCGGCCTGCAACCGTTTCTCCGACCAAGAGTTCATCACGCGCCTCCGCCAGGTTGAGATCGCGAGCATTTGCGGGGGGAAGTCGTGTCGCTGCTACTTCATCGGCTGCGATCAAAGTCGCGCGGGCAGGTTTGACGAGCGCAGAAAGCTCGTCGATGGTCAAGAAGTCGATCCAGCTACCGATTACGAGGATGCCCGTGGTGCGAGACGTATTGGGAGCTTCTACCGGAGCCGCCGCCAACAGCGCCACGCTCGACGAATCGATGCGATCGACGCTCACTGCGATATCGAAGCGGTCGTCGACCAGTTCGGTCAGGACCGGCGAGCCGAGGATACGTTGGAGCTTGCGCTCCGACAGCGGAGCGGGATCGTTCGCATCGCGTTGCGTGGATGCGGGTTCGATACCGGCGGCCGCGCCCTTGAGCAAATTCCCGCTCGGATCGGTCACGAGCGCGAAGTCGTTCTCACCGAGGAGCTCACCCTGCACGAGCTGTGCGGTGAGGACGTCGAGCCCGCGCCGCATCAGGATCGGCCGTTGCACGGTGGCGGTTAGTTCGCGCAGGACCGCGATGCGATCCTTCAGCTGCGCCGCCTCGGTTTGCGTCATGTTCCTGACCGCGTTGTTGAGCTGCGATGTAAGACGCTCCAGCTCCTCGCGCTCGACGTTCGTGGAGATGACGCCGGTGAGGGTCGCTGCGAGTGCAAGCACGACCACCATGAGAAGAACTGTGAACGCGGCCACGAAGCGAGTGCGGATCGATATCCGCACCCCCGCCCACAGCCACCACGCCAGGGCGAGGTACCCCGCGAGGCGAACCCCGTGCGCGCCGTATGCGACGGGCTCGGCGACACCCGTTCCGAAGGTGGCGACCGGGACGACCGAAGTCATCGCTTCAGAGGCGGCGAAGAACAACGCGGCGATTGCAAGCCGCCGGTAAGAGGCGAGGCCGTGACGAAAGGAGGACACAGTCGCCGCGACGAACAGCACGAAAGCCGCTCCCGCGGGCGCGACGAGGAGCGGCTCTCGCATGGGAAGGATGGCGGCCGCCGTCGCCGTCGCCGCCTGCCGGGTGCCGAGGATCCCGAACAGGACGAGGGCGTAGCCACCCGCCCGAATGAGGACCCAGTTGGGATCGCCGTCGAGCGGGACAAACGACGCACCGTGCGCAACCTGTGCGACCGCGAGCGCGGCAAAACCCGCGGCCGCGGCGAAACGGCCGGTCGGCGACCCGGGGAGGAGGGAGGGGCGGGACGGAATGAGGAGCGCAGCCCCCGCTGCCACCAGGAAGCCCACGAACTCGATCGTGAAGTGGAAAGGGACCGCGAGGAACGACTCGAACATATTCACAAGTCTCTCACTCACGCGCTCCCGTACAAGGTACGCGGTTACGAATTAAGCCCCTCGAGATACTCGAGTGCGTCCCGGAAAGTCCCGACCGATACGACCTGTATGTCGCCCGCGACCGAGCGTGCCGCCGCCGCGTTTCCGGCCGGAGCGAGGAAAACTTCGGCACCCCGCCGTTCGGCGGCGGCCACCTTCTGCTCGATGCCACCGATGGCGCCGACTCCTCCGTCACACCCGATCGTCCCGGTACCGGCGATCTCGTGCCCGCCGGTGAGATCGTCCGGCGTGAGCCGGTCGTAAAGGGTAAGGGCAAACATCAGTCCTGCAGACGGCCCCGCGATCTCGCCCGTAAGGAAGTCGACCGTGACCGGGGACTCGAACGAGAAGTCGATGTCTTCCATCACGATACCGAGGAACGCGCGTCGTTCCTCCCCCGGAGCAGGACCGGTCGTCAACGACAACACCTTGCGGTCACCGTCACGCACGATGGTGATGCTGATCGTTTCGCCCGCTTTGCGAAGGTCGAGCAGCCGCCCGACGTCACACGTGGTCCGCGCCTTCTCTCCGTCGACCCTCACGATCACATCGCCCGCCTTCAACTCTCCGGCGGCAGGGCTCTTCGGGACCGTCTCGATCACTCGCACGCCGTCTCCGGTCGGTGCCGCGAGACCGACGGCAGAGAGTGCGACGGCTTCCGCCTCTACCTTCGAATCACGCATTTCCTCCGCCTGCTGCTTGCGGAGATCATCAAGTGATTGCCCTCCCGTGACCGCATCGCGTGGGACGATCGAGCGGGTGTCGTCGAACGCAGACGAAATCAGATCGACGAGCGTCACTTCGGTGTCGACGCTCACGGTGGTCATCAACAGGCTTCCTTCGGAGGAATATGTGCGCGCGCCTTCCACTTCGATGAGCTTCTCGACATCGCGAACGGGTCCGGGAAGGTACGCGTAGAAGATCGGTATGGGAACGGCGAAGGACATGACCGTGACGATCAACACGAACGCCAAGAAAATGATCAACCGCCTCAACGGCGATCCTCGCACCGGACGAACGCCGGCCGGAGTCGGCGCGTCCCACCCACCCTCGTACATGCCGCTCACAATAAGATTTCGCGTGCGTTAGGTGTGCAGCGAGGTCACGCGCCGACGAACATCGATTTGAGGCTCGAGAACGCCTCCAGGCATTTGCCGGCCCCCATCACGACCGCCTCGAGCGGTTGATCGGTCACGTGCACCGGCACCTCGACGTCCTGGGACAACAAGACGTCGAGACCCTGGAGCATGCCGCCGCCCCCGGTAAGCGTGATTCCGGTGCTGAGGACGTCCTGAACGAGGTCGGGTGGTGAGCTTCCGATGCACTCCACGACGGCGCTAACGATCGAGCGGACTTGCTCGGCGACCGCCTCACGAATCTCCTCGGACGTGATCGATACGTTTTTCGGAAGCCCTGTGGCGAGGTCACGGCCCCGAAGCTCGGCCCGCTTCTCCTCCGCCATCGGGAACGCCGACGCGATCGAGATCTTGATCCGCTCCGCCGTCCGTTCGCCGATCGCAATCGCGTACTCGCGCCGGACGTAGTTTTGAATCGCGGCGTCGAAGTCGAACCCGCCGACCCGCACCGCAGAGTTCGTGACGATGCCCCCGAGGGAGAGCATGGCTACCTCGCTGGTTCCTCCGCCGACGTCCACGACCAGCGAACCCATCGGCTCGTGAATCGGCAATCCCGCACCGATCGCAGCAGCAACCGGTTCCTCGATCAGGTGACACGACCGCGCGCCTGCGGACAAAGTCGCTTCCTCGACGGCGCGCCGTTCGACGCTCGTGAGGGCGCTCGGCACACACACCAGGACCTTCGGGCGTGAGAGCCGGTTCACCCCGGCGCGCTGCAGGATCAACCGGATGAGCTTCTCGGTGAGGTCGAAGTCGCTGATCGCACCCGACCGCAGGGGTCGGACGGCGACGATGTAGCCGGGGGTCCGCCCGATCATCTGCCACGCGTCCTCGCCCATCGCGAGGACGGCTCCCGTCTCCTTGTTGAGTGCGAGGACGGTGGGTTCGGCGAAGAGGATTCCCTTCTGCCTCCCGTAGACGAGGGTGTTCGCGGTACCGAGATCGATCGCGAGGTCGCGCGCCACTACCCCGCCAGGCGGTTACGGCTCGCTCGGCGCGCCTCGATGCGACGCCGCGCCGCGGCGCGGCGCTCCGGATCGAGCTCCGTCGCAAAGCTCCTCGGTCCGGCCGCGGGACCGGGATGCCGCGGCTTCGGCCGGCGTCCGCGCGACGGCACCGGTCGAGCCGGGGCAGCGGTTGGCGCCGCGATCGCCTCGAGGGTGTCGAGGAAGCCGTCGACCTCGTGGACGCTTACGTTCTCCCGGCGGTGCTGCAAGTAGAGGCGGACGACTCCGATTGCGGCCACAACCGCCATGATGATCAAGTACGGCATAAGTTCGGTTCTCCTGTTATCCGTCTGCGAATCCCGGGCCCCGCCGGTCGCGTCCGCTCCTCGTGCCGAGGGAGCCGGCGTCTCGGGTGGACGCCCCGCGCGGGATCCACCGCCGAAGGGTAGCAGAGGCGTCCAGCCCCGGCACCGAGGGGCGCCTCGGGAACGCACGGAAAGCCTCCACCGCCGTCCTGCACGACGAGCGTATCCGGCCCACCGACCTGTTCTACTAAGGAGATGGCGCAGGACCCATTCGGCGACATCCCTCTTTTCCGCGAAATCCAACGGATCCTTTCGTCGTCGTCGGGACCCGTGAACTTCGAGATCGCCGGCCAGATCGCGGGCGCGGTGGCGACGGGTTCGGGTGACCCCCCGCTCCGGCCGGAGGCCGCTCGCGCCTTCGACGACGCCGTCCACGAAGCCACCGGAGTCGTTTCCGGCTATACCGGGCTCGTTCCCGACGAACCGCTCGCCACCCGCCTCGTGACACGGGCGGAGTGGGCGCACGCGACCCTCGGCGCATGGAAGTGGCTGCTCGAACACGTTGCCGGCCACATCGCTTCGGAGCTCGGTCGGATCGGCGGAGAGGGCGGCGAAGGCGAACAAATCCAGCAGGCGCTCGGCGGGGTGGCGCCGTTGCTCCTGGGCATCCAAACCGGGACCGTGGTGGGACATTTGTCGCGCGAAATACTCGCTCGCCACGAACTCCCAATTCCCCGCGACGACGACGGGCGGCTGTTCCTCGTGGCGGCCAACGTCACCGAAGTCGCCGCCGATTACTCCTTCGACGAGCCGATGCTCGTTAGGTGGCTCGCCCTTCGTGAGGTGGTGCGCGAACTCCTGGTGACGCAGGTGCCGTGGGTCGGCGGGTATCTGAGGAGCCGCCTGACCGACATCGTCGATGCCATCGAGATCGATCCCGGAGACCTCGAAAGCCGCTTCGTCGAGTTGCAGTCGCGCGGCGTGGCCGCGTTCGAACAAGGGATGGGTCCGGACAGCATCCTTCCGATCGCCCCGACCGAGCGTCACCGTCGAGCGCTCGAAAGGCTCCACGCATTCTTGGCGCTGTTTCAGGGATACGCCGACCATGTTGCCGCCGGCGTGGACGATTCAGTTCTGGGCGACACGACGATCATCGACGAGGGGATGACGAGGCACCGCCTCTCGCCCAGCGACGGCAAGACCATGCTCGCGGGTGTGCTCGGGCTCCAGCTCGATCGCACGGTCGAGGCGGCGGGAAAGACGTTCTGCGCCGCAGTGGTGGAACTGCACGGGATTCCCGCGCTGCGGAGGGTATGGGACGCGCCCGACAACCTTCCGTCCCTCGCCGAGATCCGCGACCCGTTCTTGTGGATCGAGCGGACCCTCCCCGGCGAGTGACCACGTCTGTCGGGGGCTAGAGACGACGGGAACATGGTGACCGGGGATCGCCTCTATTCGCGGTCCTCAAACGGCTCCTGCCATTTACGAAGCTGGTCGACTTCCTCCCTTGAGAGAAAGCTCCAGAACACTTCCGTCCCTTTCCCGGAAGGTTCCTCTCGAAGAGCGCAAACATCGAGAACCTCGACCAGCCTCCACGACACGACGTCGCCGTATTGGTTCCGATACTCGGGCTGATCGCCGAAACCCAAACGCTCCGCCTTCGCTCGTGCTTCAGAAGAATCTTCGGCCTCGACGAGGAGTATTCGATCCTCGAATAGGTCGCGCGCATCGGGTTTCTCCTCGGAATGGATCGCTTCGAACAACAATCTCACGCCGAACCAAGCCACGATGTCTCCATTACGACGACCGGATACCCGCCCGCACATGCCCAAGCTTGCCGAGCGTATACGGCGGGTTCACCGACTCCGGTCCCTTAGGTGCTTCGACAAAAAGGTCTCGGCCGTCGATGCGAATTCCATCGCATTCTCGGGCTTCGTAAAACCGTGTCCTTCGTCACCGAACTCGATGTACTCGCAAGGAATGCCTCGCGCGCGCATCGCGTTCACGATCTGTTCCGATTCGGCCCGCTTGACGCGCGGGTCGTTGGCGCCCTGGGCGATCAAGACGGGGATCCTTATCTCATCCACGCGCGCCAGAGGAGATCGCGACCACAGGAACTCCTCGTCCCTGTCGGGATGACCGACTCTCCTATGGAACGTCGGCATGAAGTTCTTCCAATACGGAGGCGTAGTCTTGACGAAGGTGACGAGGTTGCTCGGCCCGCACGCGTCGATCGCACAGCAAAAGACGTCGGGCGTGAAAGTTGCTCCGACGAGCGCCGCATACCCGCCGTAGGAGCCACCCATGATGGCTACTCTCTCGGCATCGGCGTGCCCGGCGTCTACGGCCCAGCGCACCGCGTCGATGAGGTCGTCGTGCATCTTCCCCGCCCACTCCCGGTCGCCCGCGTTCACGAACTCCTTGCCGTAGCCGGTCGAGCCTCTGAAATTGACCTGGACCATTAGGTAGCCGCGGTTGGCAAGCCACTGCACGACCGGATCGAACCACCAGAGGTCGCGGCCCCACGGGCCCCCGTGGACGTACAGCACCGTCGGAAGCCTCTCGTCGTTGCCGCCCGGCGGGAAAGTGATGTAGCCGTGCAGCAAGAGACCGTCTCGTGCCGTTACGGAAAACGGCTCGCTCGGCGCGAGCTCGTAGGCGTTCAATCGAGGCCGCTCGTGGAAGAGAAAGGAGGAATCACCGCTCGGGCGATCGAGCACGTAATACGCGGTCGGAGCGTCGGGGGCAACGAACTGAATAACCCATCTGCGGTCGGCGGCATCGCGACCGACCACCAGGTGGTCGCCATGATGCAGCTTCGCGATCCGGTCGAAGTCGTCTCGGATGGAGTCGTCGAGGACCGTCCACTCGAGCCGCTCCCTGGCGAATGCCACCGCCTGTACCTCGTAGGTGTCCGGATGAAGGAGGGGGAACGTGATGTCGTAGATGGGGTCCTCCGCCACCACCTCCAACTGCGCGCCGGCGACGTCTACCTTGACGAGGCGGCTCGCGTTCGAGGCCCGGGAATCGCGGAGGTAGATGGAGGCGCCGTCTTTCGTAAACCCGAAGGGGCCGCTGTTGAGCGCCTCCTCCGGACTCCACGACAGGAGCTTCTCCCAGCCGGAATCGGGATCTTTCCTCACGAGTAGGTCGGCGCCGCCGTCCTCGGCCGCGGCATGCGCCGCCCGCACCCGCAGCCGGCGATCGGCTATCCAACTACGCACGGTTCCGGGGTTCTTCGCCACCATCTCGAGGGCCCCCGTTCGCAGATCCAGGTGGTAGGCGTCGTGGAGGCGCACGTCGTCTTTGTTCAACGCGATCAACACTTCGTCGGGGAACTCTTTGTTAAGGGCGACGATTTGAGTCTGCACTCCGTCGAACGGCGTTAGATCGACTACCTCGCCGGAGGCCACGTCCACCCGATGGAGGTGCCAGTTCTCGTCGCCGCCCGAGTCCTGGATGTAGAGGATGTGTCGGTTGTCGAACGCCCACCGATAAAAACGGATTCCCCGATCGGCATCTTTCGTCACCGGCCGATAGTCGTCTTCGCCGATGTCTCCGACCCAGACGTTGAGCACGTCGTCTCGAGGCGCGATGAAAGCGAGGCGCTTCCCGTCGGGAGAGATCTGGGCTGCAAGGCGCTCCGGATTGCCGAACAGAACTTCGATCGGAATCAGCTCGGCCACGCCCGCTCCCCTAAGAAAGGATCTTCCGCGCCACCGCGGGCTTCGGAATGCGTAGCAGCATACGACTGTCCGGTGGCGACACGCGCTCAGTTCGGCTGATCCCAGATGACCCAGCCTCGGTCCTCGCGGCTCAAATAGAACGTCGCCGAGCCCATGCTCGCGCTCCATTCGGCAACCTTCGGGAACGTCACCCCCAAGACCACGGTGCGCCGCGCGGTCTCGATGCCGCACGCCTTGCGCTGCGGAATGAAGACGCCCCGGGGCCCGACACCCGCGCCTCCAACCTTTGCCTTTCGGAACTGCCGCGGTGCAAGATTCTTTTTCACAAACACATGGGCTGCAACGGGCATGAGGCGGCGCGCCGCCTCGATGTCGTCGGCACTCACCGAAAGTGCTCCACGCGGGCACCAGCCGAACGGCTGCCCCTTACCCGGCGCATAGACGTTCAAGCCGCCCCGACTGAACAACAACGGGTACGAATCGGCCGACTCCGCTCCCCTGCCTTCCGCACCCGTCGTCGGGGTGTCCTGTGGGCGCGACTCCGGCGGGGTCGCGGGGTTCACGTTTGCGGGCTCACCGTCGAAGGGAAGGGCGAAGGCCCCGGCAACGCCTCCGGTTGCGACAACGATTGCGGTCGCGAAAAGAAGCATGCGGCGGCGGCGAAGTTGTCGGGCCCGGTGCCATACCGATCCGAAATCCAAGTTGGCGCGCGGCCGCGGGGCGAGCTCCTCCAGTTCGTCCCGCAGGTTAGATCGCATCCGAAGCCTCCCTCGATTCAACGTTGCCGAGATCCCTTCCGAGGGCGCGGAGCGCCCGGTGAATCAGCGTCTTGACGGTTCCTTCGGGGCAGTCGAGCGCCGCCGCCACCTCGCGCACGCGCAGCCCCACGTAGTAACGGAGAAGGATGACGGAGCGCTGCCGGTGCGGAAGCCGGCGGACGGCCTCGAGGAGGTCGGCCCCCTCCGGCGGCCACATCGGAGGCGGCACTTCCGATCGTTCCGCAGCCAGGCGCTTGTGCGCGCGCCGCTCCGCCGAGCGGCGGCGGAAGTAGGAATGGGCGAGGTTCATGCCGACCCGGTACGCCCATGCCTCCGAGGAGTCGAACGTCCTGACCCTCTTCCAGTCCCGGCAGACCCTCGCCAGCGCCTCCTGGGCCAACTCCTCTGCGACGTCGAGATCGCCGCAATAGAGGGCGAGCATGCCCACGAGGCGCGCGTGCTGCCGCTCACAGAAGGCGATCAGATCGTCATCGGGCTCGGCCAAGCATCCACTCCCTGAGCGGTTTCCAGTGAAGACGCACGAGACACGTCGTTTCGTTTCAGACCCGGCGCGACCGACTGCGCCGGCGCGCTCAGGAGGGGCTGATGCCGCTGTCGCGAAAGTATTCCCTGCGGTTCGCGGCAAGGATCAGGTCGATCCCGATCGTGTCGAGAAACGGTTCCACTTGGGAAGCATGCGACAGGATCGCCTTGCGCTTCGCGTCGAGCAGCCCGTCGTTCACCTCGAACTCGAGCACAACTTCGTCGTCCGGCACCACGGGTGGCTGGTTTCCGAGAAATATCGCCGGGTCGGCAACCAGTGCCGCGAACTCCTCGATGTATCGCTGCGTGAGCGTCGCGTAGAGAAGGCGCGAGTCACGTCGTCCGGCGCGGGCGAACGCCGCCGACGTCCACCGCGACACGGCAACGTGATCGGGATGCCCGGTCATCCCGTCGGGACCGAACGTCAACACGACCGCCGGCGAGATCTCCCTCACGAGCTCCTCCAGTCGCCCGACCGCCTCATCTTCATCGGCGCTCGCGCATTCGCCGTCCGGGTATCCGAGCCAGTCGAGCTCGGTGACGCCGAGAACGCCGAGGGCGTCCTCGAGTTCGCGTTCCCGCACGGACGCGAGTCGTTCCGGGGGCCAGGTAGCGGGATCGGAGGTGCCGGCCTCACCGCGCGTCGCCATCGCAACGACCACTCGTTCGCCTCTCGCCACCGCATCGGCCATGATCCCGCCCGAGAGGTAGACCTCGTCGTCCGGATGTGCCCACACGCCGAGGATGGGTCCACGCGTTTGCATAGCCGAACAGTATGGCGCGGCGCGCCTAAACCGGGAAGACGTCTCCTTCGACTCGGCTCCCGTCGATCCACAAGATGCCCATCGTCTCGCTGGGCGCGGTGCGCTTCCACGTCGGGCTGCCCGGGTTGAAGAGGAGCAAGTCGTCGTCGTCTTCGTTGACCGGCAGATGCGAATGCCCGTAGACGACCACGCGTGCGGTCGGAAACCTCCGTCGCATCCGGGCGCGCCGCGCCTTCGCCGGCCCCGAATCGTGAACCAGCGCGATCTCGACTTCGTCGAGCGTCACGCTCGCAGTCTCCGGCGCCCCCCACTCCCGCACATCCCATCCATCGCAGTTGCCGTGAACGGCAGTAACGGGTGCAAACGCGGCGAGTTCGTCGAGGAGCGCGGCCTCGCAGACGTCGCCCGCGTGAAGAATGTGGTCGGCGGTTTCGATATACGGCCACGCGCCCGACGGAAGCGGGCGGCGCGTCCCAAGCGTATGCGTGTCGGCCAGAACAACTACCTTCACCAGCGCAGGTTAAGCGCCGCAAGCGGTGCGGCAAGCGCAGCGAATCACGGCTCGTCACTCTGTTGAACCGGAACGAGTGGGCACCCAGCTTCAATAGCGGATCTCACCGGCCACTGCGGATCGTATCCCGGCAGCTTCGTCTCTCCCCGCCGGAAGTAGCCCTCGCCCCAACTGCCCCACAGATGCTGCCGGCAGAACGAGTCGACGATCATCCAGTCGCGCTCGCCGTCCGGTCGATCGAGGGGTCGCTTACGCCCCTCCATGGGAGCGAGAATTCGATCGAATTCGGCGAGCCACGCGTTGCCCTTGTCTTCGCGCGCAAAGTAGGAGCCGTGCCCCTCGGACATGAATTCCTCTTCTCCGACGGGCGGGACGTCACCGATACCGAGAGGACCCGGCGTCGTGCCTGCGGCGGTGTGTTGTGCGCCGTGAAAGAGGCGACGCCTCAGCTCGACCGCGGTCAGCTTTCCGTCTCCGAGCTCGCACGAAGAACGTACCGATGCGCACCGATAGCTACCGCCGCTTGCGATGGTTCCGTTTTTCTGTATGCGGCTCGGCCCGGGCAGGTCTTCGCGTGCCCGCAACAAGGCGCGGGCGTACAAGCCCGCGATCGTAGGAGTGGCGTTCGACGTGCCGCCGAATCCGGTCTGCCCCGTCTCGGAAACGGTTGTGGCCGAATAGGACGCGGGATAGGAGCCGCCGATGCCGGCGATGTCCGCCGGTCGCCCTTGACCGGAATACGACGCGTGGTTTCCGGGGCTCACCGCACCCACGGTGACGATCCAGTCGGGGCCCTCCTGAGACGAAAACGAAGTCGTGTTGGGCGCGATGAACGAGCCGTCGTTGCCGTTGCCGGCCGAGAAAAAGATCGTTTGCCCCCGAGCTGACGCGGTGCGCTGAAGACGGGTGTCCGATCCCGAGTAGATCCGGTCCCGCCCCACGGTGGAGAACCCGTACGAGTTCGTTATGACGTCGATCCACGGCTGGCGCATCGCCCACTCGATGGCGCGCTCCCCGTTCTTCGCGTCGCCGTAGCTGATGTACACGAGAAGACATTCAGGACAGGTCCCGTGCAGGTTTCCGACCGACACGCTCGTCGTCCCCATCCCGTGGTCGCTGCTCGCGCCGTGGATCTTGTCTCCGGCAAAGTCGAGAGCGCCGATCACCTTCGTGCCGGGCAGCCAGTAATAGTGCATTTTCTTTGCTCGGCTCTGTTTGACCGTCGCCCATTTCTCTCCGTCGCGAGCGCCGAGGGCGGCAAGGCTCGCATCCGGGTTTTTCTCCTCGAGCGACAGCGGCAGGCGTTCGTAAGAGGCGAATGCGCCCGGGTTCGGCGCGCCGGGAAGCCATTCGTGGGGCGGGCGGTCGAGCGGAAGGTCGTTCGCCGGATTTTTGTCGAGATGCTGCGGCATCCTCGAGCCGACAAAATCCCAGTGATACGGAGAAAAGCGGCTGTCGATCACCGCGACGACGACCGCATCCTCCGCGCTGCGGGCAGATGTGTTCTCCGCCGAGGCAACGGGCGCCGGCGGCGGCGCAACGAGGCTCGCTATCAGCGCGCCCAGCAATGCGACTCTGCGCACGCAATCCCTCCGTTCGTCCGGCCCGATATCAAGAGGATTCGACCGAGCACGGAAGCCTCCTGCCGTCCGGCGCGCCGGACGGCGGGCGCGCCCCGGTTCCCCGGCGCGCCCCACCAACATGCATCTCGACGTTTTAAACGACCAGACGCGTGCTGAGGGCGCGCCGCCGCGTTTAAAACGCTGTGGGGGCGGTGGGGGAAGCCGGCGTTTTAACACGCTGTGGGTGCAGTTGGAAGAATTGACGGCGCCGCAGCTTATGCGACCGCGCGCCGCCCGCCCGGTTGCCCGCCAACATGCATCTCGACGTTTTAAACGACCAGACGCGTGTTGAGGGCGCGCCGGCGCGTTTAAAACGCTGGGGGGGCAGTGGGGAAGCCGGCGCGTTTAATACAGTGTGGGCGCAGTTGGAAGAAATTGACGGCGCGCCGCCCATAACGGCGCGCCGATAACGGCGCGCCGAGGTTAGACGGCGACCGGGACTTCGGGGGCGGCCTCGCCGCAGACGGCGCAGGTGGGGTCGCGCCGCACCTTGACCTCCGCGAACCGCGTCGTCTGCGCGTCAAAAGTCAGCAGGCGGCCGACGAGCGGCTCGCCGTAGCCGACGATGTATTTAAGCGCCTCGTTCGCCTGAATCGATCCCACGATTCCCGGGAGCACGCCCAGGACTCCGGCTTCGCTTCAGGTGGGGGCGAGCTCTGCCGGAGGGGCCTCTGGATACAGGCACCGGTAGCACGGACCTTCGTAGGGGACGAACGTCGATGCCATTCCCTCGAATCGAAAGATCGAGCCGTGGACGACCGGCTTGCGCAGCTTCACCGCCGTGTCGTTCACCACATAGCGCGTGTCGAAGTTGTCGCACCCGTCGACGACGACGTCGTAGCCCGACATGATTTGCTCTGCGTTCGAGGCATCGATCCTCACCGCATGCACCTCGACCCTCGCCTCGGGGTTGAGGGCGAGAATCGCTTCCTTGGCCGATTCGGCCTTCAGCATCCCCACGCGCTCGGAGGTGTGGATAACCTGCCGCTGCAGGTTGCTTTCTTCCACGACATCGGAGTCCACGATTCCGATCGTGCCGACGCCGGCGGCGGCGAGGTAAAGAAGCGCCGGCGATCCGAGCCCCCCCGCACCGATCGCCAGCACCCGGGCGTCGAGCAGCTTCTTCTGTCCCCGTTCCCCGACCTCGGGGAGGATGAGGTGCCTGCTGTAGCGATCGCGCTGCGACGCGCTCAGAACCCGAGGAACGGAGAAGTCGTAGCCGAGGTCCTTCCAGCGCGAGAACCCCCCCGCCATCGACACCACGTTCGAATATCCGAGGTCCTGGAGGGTTCGCGCCGAAAACGCACTCCTGATCCCGCTCTGGCAGTAGACGACCGTCGGTGCGTGCTTGTCCGGCACGGTGTCCTCGGCGCGACTCTCGAAGTGAGCCCGGGAAAGGTGGATCGCCCCCGGCACCATCCCTTCCTTGACCTCGTCCTGCTCGCGCACGTCGATTACCTGAAGGGGTTCGCCCGCCTCGAGGCGCGCCCGCACTTCCTCGGCTGTCGTCTCCGAGATCTGCGCCTTGATCCTCTGCAGATGCTCCCTAAAGTTTGTCATCTTCCTACCTTACATGGGTGACTAAGTCCCCAGCACCTCGAGAAGCTGGCGGACGGTGGGGTTGACGAACATCCGCCCGCCCACCTCGATCGTGGGGACGGTCCGGTTGCCGCCCGTTACCCGTTCGATGCGAGCCCCATGCTGCGGCTCATCGTCGATGTCGATCTCCGTAAAAGGGATGCCGGCTTCCTCGAGGGCCCTTTTGAGTCGGATGCAGTGGCCGCACCACCGGGTCGAGAACATCGTGACGGACATGCCTCTGCTCCTCGAGCGCTTCGAGCCGGACGTAGGAGGGGTTCGCTACGCGGTCTTGCGCTCCTTTTCGGCCACGATGTCGTCCGCCGAGCGGGCGCAACCGGGGCAGAACTTCGATTCCGCAGGGACGTCCGCGCCGCAGAAGGGGCAGGGCCCCTCGACCGGCTGCGGTTGGTAACCCTCCTTGACCCCCTGCTTGAACTCCTTGCCGGCCTGACCCATCGACCGAGCGAGCTTCGGGAGCCGCTGCGCACCAAAGAGAAGCAGCAGCACGAGCAAAATCAGGATCAATTCCCAGCCGCCGGGCATGCCCATCTCTCCTCCGATCTCATTCGCCGCGCAATTGCGCCGCGACCTCCGCTCCGACGAGCTCGATGTCCTCCAGATCGGCGACCTGGAACGGCAGCGCGCCCAGCGAGACGATCACTTCCTCGACGCCCTGCTCCTCGAGCGAGCCGAGGCGGTCGACTATCTCTCCGACCGTACCGGCCACGCCCCGTGACCGGAACTCCTCCCAGGATACTCCTCGCTCTCCGGAAGCAGAGCGCAACACCCCGGCCGGAGTTCGTTCTACGAGACGCTCGAAGCGCGCCCGCACGTCCCGCTCGTCGCGGCCGACGAGGACGTACGCCCCCACGCTCCGGCGCAGCGTCTTGGGGTCCCGATTGACGCGCTCGCAGGCGCGGTCCGCGGCCGCAGACCGGCCCCGGTAAGTGTCGAACGAACCGATCCACGAGAAGTTCCACCCATCTGCTCTACGGGCGGCGGTTTCCAACAGAAGATCGCCCTTGCCGCCGATCCAGACGGGAGGCCGTGGATCCTGCACCGGGCCCGGACGGCAAATCGCCCCGTCGATCGTGTAGTGGTCACCTTTGAAGGTGAGTTCCTCGCCCTCGAGCAGGCGCGCGATGATCTCGAGCGCCTCGCCGACTCGGCGGATGCGCGTCCCGGGGGGGTCAAACGGGATTCCTGCGGCCCGGTACTCCGGTTCGTACCACCCGCCCCCCACGCCGACGTCGAGGCGCCCACCGGAGAGGCGGTCGAGAGTCGAGGCCATCTTCGCAACGAGGGCAGGGGCGCGAAGGTCGTTGCACAAGGTGAGCGACCCCAGCCGCACCCGTTCGGTCACACCGGCGAGGGCCGCGAGCGTGGTCAAGCACTCGAGCGAACCCTGCCGGTCCGGCGGCCCTCCGTACTTCGCCCAATCGAGAAACAGGTGATCCGATACCCACACCGAGGCGAAGCCGGTGCGCTCGGCGACCTCGGCGGCCGCCCTCACCCCGTCCCATGTCACGTCCCGCCCGGCGAGACTGGTGTCGTAGTGCGGAAGTGCGAGACCAATGCGCATGAGGAGCAGTCTAGAATCGTTGAATATGAAAGTCAGAGACATCATGACTCCGGCCGCGATAACCGATGCCCCCGACGACACGCTCGCGCAAGCGTCGGCGAAGATGTGGCATCAGCAGACCGGATCCCTTCTGATCATGGAGGACGACCGGCTGATCGGGATCGTGACCGAGCGTGACCTGCTTCGCCACATCGGAGAAGGCGGCGACGCGGCAAGTTCTCGGTTGCGCGACGTCATGAC
>Ga0247713_1000649_pt1 | contig 19855 bp, 22 predicted proteins | sample 21E_NmetaG_FD_189936 | JGI IMG/M metagenome (GOLD analysis project Ga0247713, IMG submission 189936) | Soil microbial communities from hillslope of Landscape Evolution Observatory, University of Arizona, Oracle, AZ, United States - 2-1-E_N | ecosystem: Engineered > Artificial ecosystem >... | reverse complement strand
GCCTACGTGCTCGCAGCCGGCTGGGCGGGCGATGGCCCCTGGCTCGTCGAGGTCACCCCGAACGGCCTCGCGACGCACTACGAGAACGTCGGCTTCCACGCCATCGGCAGCGGTGCGCCGATGGCGCAGCAGGCCGGAGCGCTCCTGTCGCACGTGGACATGGATCAGCGGTCGGTCAAGCACGGCGTGGTCGGCATCGTCCGCGTGCTCGATGCGCTCCGCACGACCAACCCCAGCGTCGGCCTGGAGATCGACGTCGCCTGGATCACCGCGGACGGCGCGCACCACCTCGACGAGGAGCAGATCGCCGCGGCCCGCGAGGACGTGCAGCGCTGGCGCGAGGGTGAGGCGAAGGCCCTCGACGACCTGTTCCCGGGCGACTAGCGGCACCCGTACCCTCGGCGGCATGAGCGAGCAGCTGCCGGAGACGGCTCCCGTCGACCCCGAGCAGGCGACGCCCGGCACGGCGTCGCACGACCCGGCCCGGCCGAGCCGGCTGCTGGAGTTCATGAGCACCGGCTGGGCCGAGCGCGCCGACCCGCTGCCGGCCGAGCACCCGGCGGCCCCGTACCGGGCGCGCCGCAGAGCGGCGGTCGCGCAGCGCTTCCCGGGCGAGACGCTGGTGGTGCCCACCGGCGGCTACAAGACCCGCGCCAACGACACCGAGTACCGCTTCCGGCCGGGCACCGAGTTCGCCCACCTGGTCGGCTCGCACGAGCCGGACGCGGTCCTGGTCATCGACCCCGAGGGCGACGCCGTGCTGTACCAGGCGCCGACGATGGACCGCTCGACCCCGGCCTTCTTCACCGACCGCATGTACGGCGAGCTGTGGGTCGGTCCCCGGCCCTCCCTCGCGGCGACCAGCGCGCTGCTCGGCGTCGAGACCCGCCCGCTGGAGGAGCTCGAGCAGCGAAAGGGCACCGCGGCCCGGGTGGTCCGTGGCTACGACCCGCGCGTCGAGGCCCTGCTCGTCACCGACGAGGACGCCGACCGCGAGCTGCAGGAGTTCCTGTCCGAGCTGCGGCTGGTCAAGGACGAGCACGAGATCGGCCAGCTGCAGGCGGCCGTCGACGCGACGATCACCGGCTTCGAGGACGTCGTCCGCCAGCTCGACGCCGCTCAGGCGACCAGCGAGCGGTGGATCGAGGGGGTGTTCGGCCTGCGCGCCCGGGTCGAGGGCAACGACGTCGGCTACGGCAGCATCTGCGCCGCGGGCGCGCACGCGTGCACCCTGCACTGGACCGAGAACGACGGGCCGGTGCGCGACGGCGACCTCGCGCTGCTCGACATGGGCGTGGAGGGGCACGAGCTCTACACCGCCGACGTCACCCGCACGATCCCGGTCAGCGGGCGCTTCACCGATCGGCAGCGGGAGGTGTACACGCTGGTCTTCCAGGCCCAGGAGGCCGCGCTCGAGGCATGCCGGCCCGGCGCCGACTTCCTCTCGCCGCACAAGGCGGCGATGGTCGTCCTGGCCCACGGGCTGGAGCGCCTCGGCGTGCTCGACGACGCCGAGGCCGCGCTCGCCGACGACGACCAGCGGTACCGCCGGTACACCCTGCACGGCGTCAGCCACATGCTCGGGCTGGACGTGCACGACTGCGCGCACGCCCGCGACGAGACCTACCGCGGCGGCACGCTGCAGCCCGGCTACGTGCTCACCGTCGAGCCGGGCCTGTACTTCCAGTCCGACGACCTCACCGTCCCCGAGGACCTGCGCGGCATCGGCGTGCGGATCGAGGACGACGTCCTCATCACCGGCTATGACGACCCGGCCGGGTGCCGCAACCTGTCCGCGGCGCTGCCGCGCGACCCCGACGGCGTCGAGGCATGGATGGCGTCCCTGCGGTCCTGAGCCGGACGGGTCGGGCCGGGACACCCGGACGGCGCAGTCAAGCCAGGCCGGGTTCGCGCCGATGACGGACGCGTGACGACCTCGATCGAGCCCTTCCTGCGAGCCCTCGTGGAGACCGGCGGCTCCGACCTGCACTGCAAGGTCGGATCGCCGCCCCGGGTCCGCATCGACGGCAAGCTGCGCAAGCTGCAGACGCGCGACCTCACCGCCGCCGACACCGACCAGATGGTGCGCGAGGTGCTCCGCGAGGACCTGCGCGAGGAGTTCGAGCGGACCAACGAGGCGGACTTCGCCTACTCGCTGTCGGGGGTCGGCCGGTTCCGGGTGAACGCCTTCCGGTCGCGCGGCTCGGCCGGCCTGGTCTTCCGCCGGGTGTCGGTCGGCGCCATCCCGCTCACCGACCTGGGCCTGCCGCCGGTGCTCGCGTCGCTGGCGATGGAGCCGCGCGGCCTGGTCCTGGTCACCGGCCCGACCGGCTCGGGCAAGACCACGACGCTCGCCGGGATGATCGACCACATCAACAGCAACAAGGAGGTGCACGTCGTCACGATCGAGGACCCGATCGAGGTGCTGCACTTCGACAAGCTGGCGATGGTCAACCAGCGCGAGGTCCGGGTCGACACCGAGGACTTCCCGACCGCCATGCGCGCGGCGATGCGGCAGGACCCCGACGTCATCCTGGTCGGCGAGATGCGCGACCACGAGACGGTGAAGGCGGGCCTGGCCGCCGCCGAGACCGGGCACTTCGTCATGTCCACGCTGCACACCACCGATGCGGGGGAGACCATCAACCGCATCATCGACTTCTTCCCGCCGCACGAGCAGAAGCAGGTGCGGCTCGCCCTGGCCGGCGCGCTGCGCGGCATCATCTGCCAGCGACTCGTGCCCCGCGCCGACGGCGAGGGACGCTGCGTCGTCATGGAGATCGCGGTCGGCACCGGCCGGCTCGCCGACGCCATCGCCGACCCGGACAAGACCTCGACCATCCCGCAGCTGATCGCCGAGGGCGGCTACTACGGGATGCAGACCTTCGACCAGCACCTGGTGTCGTTCATCCGCGACGGCGTCATCACGCTGGAGGCCGCGATGGCGGCCAGCACCAGCCCGCACGACCTGACCGTGGAGCTCCGCCGCCTCGGCCTCGTCGCCTGACCCCCCGAGAAATCAACAGCATCAGGGTGCTGTTGATTTTCGAGGTCAGCCTGTCAGGGGGGCGTGCTCGGCGCACCGGGCGGTCCAGCCGGCCGGCGTCGCCTGCACCGGCCGCCGGCACTGGACGCAGTACCGCGGCGGCTCGCTCTCGGCCGCCGCCCGGCAGTGCTCGTGCCCGCCGGGCGTGAGCTCCTCGCCGCACTGCCCGCACCACGGCACCAGCGGGAGCGCGAACGCGCGGAGCACGACGCCGCCGCCTGGCGACCAGTCCAGCTCCGGCACCCGCGCGAACCCCAGCCGCTCGTAGACGCGGTGCGCCGGGCTGCCGTCGTGCGAGGACAGCCGCAGCACCGAGCACCCGTCGGCTCGGGCGACGTCGACGCAGGCCGCGGCGAGCGCCGCGCCGATGCCCCGGCCGCGCCGCGCCGGGTCGACCACCAGCATCCGCACGACGGCGTCGCCGCGCACCGCCTGCTCGGCCCAGGGACCCAGCCGGGTCGCGACGGTGACCGCCCCGACGAGCCGGTCCTCCTGCTCGGCCACCAGGACCGTGGCGGTCCGGGCCCTGGACGCCGCGTCGCGCAGGGAGGGCTCGTAGGTGTCGTAGGACAGCCCGTCCGCGCGGTAGGCGAGCACCGTCAGCTCCCCCACCGCCTCGAGCTCGTGCGGCTCGACCGGCCGGATCGCCAGTGCTGGGGTGGGCACGCCTGCTGTCTACCTCAGGGCAGGTGCGCCGGACGCCACAGGCCCGGACGGCGTAGACCGGCCGGCGCGGGGCATCTGATCGGGGTGTTCTTCCTCTTCAGCAACCGCCTCGGCTGCCTCCCCAGCATCGTCCTGTCCCTCGCCGTGACGGGACTCCTGCTGCTGCTCCTCGGGGTCCTCTAGACAGCCGCGCGCAGCAGCACGAGCAGGCCGCCGCTGCCGGCCAGGGCCAGCGTGGCCGCCCGTGCCCCGCGCTCCGGCACCCACCGGGCCGTCGGCGCGCCGGCGACAGTGCCGACGACGAGCGCCGCGACCGTGACGGCCCACGTGCCAGGTGCGACGTCCGGCAGCCCCAGCACGGCCAGCGCCACCACGTTCAGCGCCAGGAAGTACAGCTGCAGGGTCGAGCGGGCCGCCGCCGCCGGCCAGCCCGCGTTGGCGGCGTAGAGCGCCACCGCGGGTCCGCCGATGGCCGCGACGACGTTCATCGTCGCCGACATCGCCCCAGCCACCACGGCCCCGACGGCGCCGCCGGCAGCCCGCCAGCGCAGCCCGCCGGCCAGGGCCAGCGCGCCGACCAGCGCCGCCGCACCGGCCAGCGCCTCGGCCAGGCGTACCGGGGCCCCGCGCAGCGCCCTGGCGGCGAGCGGAGTGACCGCGGCCGCGGGCACCAGCAGGAGCAGCGCGCGCCCGAGGTCGGCGTCGTGCCGGTGCCGCACCAGCAGGACCAGGTTGAGCACCAGCGACAGCAGGACCCCCAGTCGGACGCCGTCGGCCGGCCCCAGCGCCGCCACCAGCAGCGGCCCGCACACCAGCGAGAAGCCGATCCCGCTGACCGACTGCGCGAGCGCGCCCAGGAGCACCGCCAGGCAGACGGCGACGAGCAGCGTCATGCCGGTCGCTGCACCGCCGCCCGCTCGGCCTCGGCGGCGGCCCGGATCGGGCACGACAGCAGGTGGTCGCCCACCAGCCCGCAGGCCTGCATCAGGGAGTAGACGGTGGTCGGCCCGACGAAGACGAAGCCCCGCCGCTTGAGCTCCTTGGCGACCCCGGCGCTGGTCGCCGTCGCTGCGGGCACGTCCGACCAGTGGGAGTGCGCCGGAGCGGGCACCTCCGCGGCCGCCCAGAGCAGCGCCGGCAGGCCGCCGTCGTCGCGCAGCCGCAGGGTCGCCCGGGCGTTGGTGACACAGGCCTGCAGCTTGCGCTCCGAGCGGATCAGCCGCGCGTCCTGCAGGAGCGGGGTGACGTCGAGCTCGGCGACCGCGTCCGGGTCGAAGCCGAGCAGCGCCTCGCGCAGCGCCTCCCGCTTGCGCAGCACGGTGATCCACGCCAGCCCGGCCTGGAAGCCCTCGAGGCAGACCTTCTCGTAGAGCGACCGCTCGTCGGTGCGGGGGCGCCCCCACTCCTCGTCGTGGTAGCGCTCGTAGAGCGGGTCGCCGGTGCCGAAGCACCGCATGTCACGCGGCGCCGAGGAGCAGGGTCACGGGCGGCAGTCTGCCAGCACGGACCTCGTTCCCGGGAGCGCAGCGACCGTCACACACTCTTCGCCCTGCCGACACCCTCCGGTCGACGGCGGCAGGCAGGCTCTGTCCACCGCTCCACAACGAGCGGCTGGCCCGGTCGCCGACCGGCACCGAACCCGCGGAGGTCTGTCGTGCACGCTCTCTCCACCTGGGCCGACGAGCACGAGTTCGCCGCGGCCGACGCCCGCCGCCGCACCTCGGCGGAGGTCGACTTCGGCGCCACCTGGCGGCAGGCCGGTTCGAACGACGCCTGGCGGCTGTCGTGGATCCGCGACACCGCTGAGCTGTACGTCTGCCGCGCCGACGGCTACGACGGCTCCTGCACCGACGTGTCGGTGCTGGCCGTGATCGAACGCGAGGCCGACGTCGACCGGCTGCTCGAGGGCTGGCGCGACCTGCGCTTCGACCCCGACGGCCTGTCCTGGCTCGACCAGCGGCTGGCGCCGTCCTTGGCGGCCTGAGCCGCCGCACAGGTCCGTCCCGTCGCTAGGGTCGACCCCGTGTCGACCCTCGGCGACCTCGTGCGCACGCGCACCGACCTGTCGACCGTCGACGTCGAGTGGCTGCACCGGCTGGTCGCGGAGTGGCAGCTGGTCGCCGACCTGTCCTTCGCGGACCTGGTGCTGCGCGTGCGCACCCGCGAAGGCAGCTGGCTGACCGTGGCGCACATGCGTCCGACCACCGGCCCGACGGCGCACCCGGTCGACGTCGTCGGGGTCGAGGCGAGCGGCGCCGACGTGGCGCGGGTCGAGCGGGCCTGGGCGACCGGGACCATCGTGCGCGAGGGCGAGCGCGGGCGCAGCAAGGTGCGCACCGAGGCGGTGCCGGTGCGACGGGGTGAGCGCGTCGTCGCGGTCCTGGCCCGGGAGACCGACCCGGCCGCCGCCCGCATCCCGAGCCAGCTGGAGCTCACCTACCTGACGACGGCCGGCGAGCTGCTGCAGATGGTCGCCGAGGGCACCTTCCCCTTTCCGGGACCGGTCGTCGACCCCGAGCACGCCCCCCGGGCGGGCGACGGGCTGCTGCGGCTCGACCGCACCGGCCACGTCGTCTACGCCAGTCCGAACGCGCTGTCGGCCTTCCGCCGCCTCGGCGTCGGCGCCGACCTGCTCGGCGTGCACCTCGGCGCGACGGTGGCGGCGCTCACTGCCGATCCCGGCGTGCTGTCGGAGCCCCGCGGCTCCGCCGCGATCGGTGCCGTGCTGCGCTTCCGCGAGCCGCGCGAGACCGAGATCGAGGCGCAGAGGGCGACGGTCCTCGTGCGGGCCCTCCCGCTGCTGCCCGGCGGGCACCCCCGGGGCGCGCTCGTGCTGGTGCGCGACGTCACCGAGCTGCGCCTGCGCGACCGCCAGATCCTCGGCAAGGACGCCACGATCCGCGAGATCCACCACCGGGTGAAGAACAACCTGCAGACCGTCGCCGCGCTGCTGCGGCTGCAGGCCCGCCGGCTCGACGCGCCCGAAGCGCGGGCGGCGCTCGAGGAGTCGGTCCGGAGGGTCGCCTCGATCGCGGTCGTGCACGAGACGCTGTCGCAGTCGGTCGACGAGTCGGTGCCCTTCGACGGTGTGGCCGACTCCGTCCTCGCCCTGTGCGCCGAGGTGGCCGCCCCGGAGAGCTCGGTGCAGGTGCGGCGGACCGGCACCGTCGGGCCGCTGCCGGCCGAGGTGGCGACCCCGCTGGCCATGGTGCTCACCGAGCTGGTGCAGAACGCCGTGGAGCACGGCTTCCCGGACGGCCGCGACGGCGCCGTCGAGGTGCGGGTCGACCGGACGCCCGAGCGGCTCCGGGTGGAGGTCGTCGACGACGGGCAGGGGCTGCCGCCGGGCTTCGACGCACGGACCTCGACCCGGCTGGGCCTGCAGATCGTGCGGACCCTCGTCGAGGGGGAGCTGCAGGGCACCCTGGTCGTCGAGCCGGCCTCGGCGGGGTGCGAGGGGAACGGCTCAGGCGCGCGGGCGGTGCTGACCGTCCCCCTCGCCGCCGGCTGAGAGGGCGGTCGCGCCCGGAACCGCGGGCAGGAGCGTCAGCTCGCTGCGGCGCCCCCGGGAAGCAGCCCGCTGAGCGGGGCGGCCTCGACACCCGGGTCCTGCGCCGTGGCGCCGGACAGCACTCGGTACAGCTGGAAGGCGCCGAGCAGCACCAGGGCGAGCAGCAGCAGCGCCACCAGGCGGAACCGCCAGGCCGCCCGCCACGGGGGCGGCGGTTCCCGGGCCACCAGCGGCGGCCGGATCCACCGCTCAGCCACGGCAGGGCCCGTCCTGGGTCAGGCGCTGTGCACGCGAGCGCGCACGGCACGGCGGCGCAGGGCGCGCCGCTCGTCCTCGTCGGTGCCGCCCCACACGCCGGACTCCTGCGCGGTCTCGAGCGCCCACGACAGGCAGTCCTCGACGACCGAGCACCGGCGGCAGACGACCTTGGCCTGCTCGACCTGGACTTCGGCCGGCCCTGTCGTCCCGATCGGGAAGAACAGCTCCGGGTCCTCGTCACGGCAGAGCGCGCTGTGGCGCCAGTCCATGCGGTCCAACTCCTCGCGTCCGGCCCCGCACCCTCGCACGTGGACCGCCGGTACCCCGGGCCGCGGCGGTGCGGCGGGGTTCGTCTCGGCAACCACCCTTGCACTGCCCGTGCAACCGAGGCAAGGGACAGGCCGGGGTCTCGGGCTCAGGACGGTGTTCCGTTCGTCACCCTGGGACGTCACCGGTGCTGCCTGCCGACTGGTGAGCCGGCGGGCGGGGCACGGCGCGCGAACTCCCCGCCTGCCGCCCGCCCAAACCCGCTCGCCGGGCCGGGATGCTCAGACGACGACGGACAGAGCCCGCGGTGCAGCGGTGAAGCGCACGACGTCGGCGTCGCCCAGGTCGTCGCCGTCGACCTGGAAGGCCAGCGGCTGGCCGGCGGTGAGGGTGAAGTCGGCGAGGTCGTGCGCCCGCACCACGCGCCTGCCGCGCGGTCGTGGCCGCGGCGACAGGATCTGGCGCAGGTGCCGGAGCGTCGCCACGGTCGGCAGCTCGGTGAGGCCGAAGACGTCCAGCCCGAGGTCGAAGGAAGCGGTCGGGCACGGCTGGACGGGACGGGTGCCGAGGTAGGTCCACGGGTTGCTGTTGCAGACCAGTGCCAGGCCCAGACGCTGCGGCTCGGCGCCGCCGGCGTGCAGCAGCATCGGGACGTCCTTGCGGTCACGGCTGGTGAAGAAGTGGGAGACGCCGGTGCGCACGTACAGAGCGGGCGTGGCCTTCTTGCCGCGGGCGCGCTTGCGCTCGACCGCGCGCACCACCTCGGCGTCGATCCCGAAGCCGGCGCAGAAGGTGAACCAGCGGGAGGTGCGCTCGCCCCCCTCGACGCCGTACTCGGCCAGGCCGAGCGAGATCTCGCGGCGCCGGCTCTCGGTGAGAGCGTCGAGCAGCTGTCCAGTCGCCTCGACGGGGTCGTCGGGAAAGCCGAGCGCCCGGGCGAAGACGTTCGCGCTGCCGCCGGGCACCACCGCCAGCGCGGGGCGCTGCGCCGCCCCGGTGCTCATCAGGCCGTTGACGACCTCGTTGACGGTGCCGTCGCCGCCCAGCGCGACCACCACGTCGACGCCGTCGGCGCAGGCAGCGGCGGCCAGCTCGACGGCGTGGGCGCGGGCCTTGGTCTCGACCAGCTCGAGGCGGGTCTCGCTGGCGAGGGCGTGGGCCAGCACGTCGCGCACGCGCGAGCTGAAGGTGGTGGCCTTGGGGTTGACGACCAGGAGCGCGCGCATCGCTCCAGGGTAGGCGTGACGCACGCCACAGCCACCTCACCCACGTCCGGGCGGCGGCCTACTGTGCGGCGCGTGGAGCTGTCGTCGCCCGTCGTCCGGGCCGCCCTGCTCGTCGCGCTGCAGGCGGTCCTGCTCGCCGTCGTCGCCGTCGGGTACGCGGTCGGCGGGATCGCCGGGGACGCCGAGAGCACAGCCGGCAGCGAGGTCGGCGCCGTGCTCCTCGGGCTCAGCGCGGCGCTGCTCCTGCTCGTCGCCCGTGGGCTGCTGCGCCGCAGGGCGTGGGCGCGCGCGCCGGCGGTCGTCGTCCAGATCCTGCTCGGCATGACAGCGCTCAGCCTGCTGCAGGCCGTGCCGGTCGCGGCTGCCGCCGGGACGGCCCTCGCGGTGCTCGTGCTGTTCCAGCTGCTCGGGGCCGGGGCGCAGCGCGAGCTCCGCCCGGACGACTGACCCCTACTCCTCGACGAGCAGGCCCTCGCGCAACTGGGCGAGGGTGCGGGCCAGCAGCCGGGACACGTGCATCTGGCTGATGCCCAGCTCGCTGGCGATCTGCGACTGCGTCATGCCGCCGAAGAAGCGCAGCATGAGGATCCTCTTCTCGCGGGCCGGGAGCCGCTCGAGCAGCGGCTTGAGCGACTCGCGGTACTCCACGCCCTCGAGCGCGTCGTCCATCATCCCGAGGGAGTCGGCGACGGCCGGGCTGTCGTCGTCGCCCCCGTCGGGCGCGTCCAGGGACACCGCCGAGTAGGCGTTGGCCGACTCGAGGCCCTCGAGGATCTCCTCCTCGGTCATCCCGAGGTGCGCCGCCAGCTCGGCGACGGTCGGGGAGCGGCCGTTCTTCTGCGACAGCTCGCTGGTCGCCTTGGTGAGGCTGAGCTTGAGCTCCTGCAGGCGGCGCGGCACCCGGATGGCCCAGCCCTTGTCGCGGAAGTGGCGCTTGATCTCGCCGACGATGGTGGGGGTGGCGTAGGTGGAGAACTCCACGCCCCGCTCGAGGTCGAACCGGTCGACCGACTTGATGAGGCCGATGGTGGCGACCTGGACGAGGTCGTCGAGCGGCTCCCCGCGGTTGCGGAAGCGGCGGGCCAGGTACTCGACCAGCGGCAGGTGCACCTCGACGAGCTGGTCGCGCAGGCGGGCCCGGTCCGGGGAGTCCTCGGGCATCTGGGACAGCTCGACGAACAGCTCGCGGGCGCGGGCGCGGTCGGCGGCGGCCCGCTCCGCGCGCGTGCCGACCTCCTCCTCGTCGCTGTCGTCGGTGGCCGGCAGCTCGACGTCGGCGGGCGGCGGCGGCTCGGCCTCGGCCAGCAGCTCGGCGGCGGGCGCCGCGGACTGCTCGGGCGCCGCCGCGCCGCGCTCGTCCACCTCGGTGGTGTCGCGGCGCTCGGACCCGGTCGTCACGACGGTCCGCCGCCGTCCGCGCGGCGCTTGTGGAGGGTGAGCACGACGCGGTCCTCGGCGTCGACCGAGCTGTCGACCTCGCCGGCCAGCGCCGTCAGGACGGTCCAGGCGAAGGTGTCGCGCGAGGGCTCCTGGCCGTCGAGAGTGAGCACGCCGACCCGGACGTCGATGGCGTCCTCGGTCAGCTCGAAGCGGCACTCGAGGTCGGCACCCGGCACGGCCTGCGGCAGCAGCATCGCGCAGGCCTCGTCGACGGCGATGCGCAGGTCCTCGATGTCGTCGATGGTGAAGTCCAGCCGCGACGCCAGGCTCGCGGTCGCCGTGCGGAGCACGGACAGGTAGGCGCCCGCGGCCGGCAGGCGGAGGACGACGACGTCGCGGCCGGCGCCGGACAGCGACCCGCCCGCGCTGGTGCTGGACGCCGCTGCAGCGGTCTGCTCCGTCATGCCCCCTCCGGGTGCCGGCGCTGCCGGCGATCGTCGTGCGTGGTCTGTGTCCTGGCGCGTCGTTCCTGCGCCGGGCCGTGGTGTGCATCGGGAAGGCCGCGCCGACTCGAACTCCGGTGCGGCTCGAGTGGGTGGCGCGGCCACGCCGGATACTACGTGCGTCACCCGGTCGGCTGTGCAGCAAGTCCCCCGCCCGGCCAGGCGGCCTGCGGCAGGGCTCCGCGCCGACGAGCCGCCGGCCGGACGGCGTCCGCGCCGTCGTCGTGCGCGTGACGTCGGGTGACACGGCTGCACCCAGGGTGGGACGCTGCGGCTTCGACCCCGTCCAGGAGGACTGCATGAAGGCGACCCGCCGCACCGTTCTCAAGGGCGCGGCCGCCGCAGCGGCCGTCGCCGCCGCGGGCGGTGTGCAGGCCTTCCCCCGTCGTTCGGCGTCGGCGGCCCCGCTGGCCCGCCCGGAGGGGACGACGCTGAGCTCGACGGTGCTGCGCGGCCCGGCGGTGAACGCCCAGGGCTACGTCCGCCTGGTCAGCGGGAACGGCGAGCCGCACGTGCTGCGCGAGGACCTCGGCACGAGGGCCCTGCCGGAGCGGACGGCGCGGCGCGCGCCGCTGCTCACCTTCGCCCACCTCACCGACATCCACGTCATCGATGCCCAGTCCCCGGCGCGGGTGGAGTGGCTGGACCGCTACGACGACAACCCGGACACCGCCACGATCTTCTCCTCGGCGTACCGGCCGCAGGAGTTCCTGTGCGCCCAGCTGGCCGACTCCGTCGTCCGCGCGGTGGCGCGGGCCGGGTCGGGTCCGGTGACGGGAGTGCCGCTCGCCTTCGCGATCTGCACCGGGGACAACACCGACAACGCGCAGCTCAACGAGACGCGCTGGCAGATCGACCTGCTCGACGGCGAGCCGTTCTCGGTGAACAGCGGCGACGGGGACTTCGTCGGTGTCGCCGACGACGACCCGGCCTTCTACGACGTGCACTACTACCACCCGCACGGCACGCCGGGGGGCGTTCCCCCGGGGGCCACCGACGACAACTACCGGCGCCTGCACGGCTTCCCCACCCTGGAGGGGCTGCTGGACGCCGCGATCGCCCGGTTCGAGCCGACCGGCATCGGGATGCCGTGGTACAGCTGCTACGGCAACCACGACGGCCTGGTCCAGGGCAACTTCCCGCGCACCTTCCAGTTCGAGCGGATCGCGCTCGGGAACCAGAAGGTCGTCTCGGTGTCCCCGTCGCAGGAGGACCTGCGCAGGCTCCTGACCGGCGACAGCGCCGCCCTCGGCGCCGTCGTCACGGGGGCCAGGCCGCCGCGCACGGTCCCGGCGGACGAGGGTCGGCGGATCCTCACCCGGCAGCAGGCGGTGGAGGAGCACTTCACCACCAGCGGCCTGCCGAATGGCCACGGCTTCACCGCCCAGAACGTGCAGGACGGGACGGCGTACTACGTCTTCGACCCGTCGTCCCGCGTGCGCGGCATCGTCCTCGACACGGTCAACCCCAACGGGGAGTCGAGCGGATCGCTCGACGGCGCGCAGTTCGCCTGGTTGAGGGCCCAGCTCGAGCTCGTCAGCGGCCCGGGGCGTGACCGCCTGGTCGTGATCTTCAGCCACCACACCATCGGCACGATGACCAACCAGTTCCCGGTCGGCAGCGACGACCCCCAGGACTTCGGGCCCCGGGTGCTGGGCCCGGCGGTCCGTGACCTGCTGCTGCAGTTCCCCAACGTCGTGCTGTGGGTGAACGGCCACACGCACGTCAACCGGGTCCAGCCGCACACCCGCCCCGACGGCGGCGGCTTCTGGGAGGTCAACACGGCCGCGCACATCGACTTCCCGTGCCAGGCGCGGCTGATGGAGCTGGTCGACAACCGCGACGGCACGCTGTCGGTCTTCGGGACCATCGTCGACGCCGACGCGCCGCTCGTGCCACCGACGTCGGTGACGGCGTCGACCTCGCCGGCGGCGCTCGCCTCGGTCGCGAGGGAGCTGGCCGCCAACGACCGGCAGAAGCTGAAGACCGACCGGCGTGGTGGTGACGGCGACCGCAACGTCGAGCTGCTCGTGGCCGCGCCGTTCGCGCTGACCGCGCAGCCACCGGCGCCGGCGGCGCCGCAGCAGCGTCCGGGTGGCAGCACGCCCCCTCTCGGCCGGACGGCGCCGTCCGAGCGCACCCTGCCGGCGACCGGAGCCGGCGCCGGCGCGGTGGTGGCGCTGGGCGCGGTGGGAGCGGGCGCCGTCGCTGCGCGCCTCGCCCGCGGTCGGCCGGACGCGGACTCCTAGCGGCTCTTCCCGCCGAGCTCCTGGAGCGCCTCGCCGTCCAGGCGCCAGGTCGTCCACGCGTCCTCGGCGCGGGCGCCGAGCGAGGCGTAGAAGCCGTGCGCCGGGGTGTTCCAGTCGAGCACCCACCACTCGAACCGCGGGTAGCCGCGCTCGACGCAGACACCGGCGAGCGCCTGCAGCAGGGCCTTGCCGAGCCCGAGTCCGCGCGCCGACGGCCGCACGAACAGGTCCTCGAGCCACAGGCCGGGGAGGCCCTTCCACGTCGAGAAGGTGACGTACCAGAGCGCGAAGCCGGCGACGCCGCCGTGCTCGTCGAGTGCGACGTGGCAGGACGCGACGGCGTCCGGCCCGAACAGGGCGGCGTGCAGCAGCTCCTCGGTGGCCTCGACGGCGTCGGGCTCGCGCTCGTACGCGGCGAGCTCGCGCACCAGCTGCAGCAGGACGGGGACGTCGTCGGGGACGGCGGCGCGGACGGTCACGCGGGCTCCTCCTCGGGCAGGGGCGTCGTCGGGCAGGTGCGCTGCGGGCGCGGCTGCCGGCGGCCTACGGCGCACCGCAGCCCGGCTCCCGTCGGGGAGCCGGGCCGCGGGTGTGGCGGGTGTCTAGGCCTCGGGCTTGGTGTAGGTCTTGCCCTTGGTCTCCCAGAAGATCCGGGCGATCTCGTCGATGCCGTCGAGGAGCTTCTGCCCCTCGGCCGGGTCGATCTTCTGCTTGGCCCCGGTGCCGCTGGCCTGCTTGATCGTGTTGTTGATCAGCATGTGCAGGTCCGGGTACTTCTCGAAGTGCTCGGCCTTGAAGTAGTCGTGCCAGAGCACCGCCAGGTGGTGCTTGGCGAGCGTGGCCCGCTCGCCGATGATCCCGACCGCGCGGGCCCGGAAGACCGGGTCCTCGTTGTCGAGGTACTTCTGCTGCATGGCCTTGACCGACTGCGCCTCGATGCGGGCCTGCGCGGGGTCGTAGACGCCGCAGGGCAGGTCGCAGTGGGCCGACACGACGGTCTTCGGGGTGAGGAAGCGGGGCAGCCGCATGCTCGTCCTTCCGCTGAGGGTGGGGCGGGCCGCCTCGGGTGCGGTCCGCGTGGTCGCTCGGGGAAGCGACCCTACGCCCGGGCCTACCCAGGCCACGACCTGAGAGCATGCCGCGTGCCGCGCCCTCTCACCGCCGTCCTCGTCACCGGCCCGTCCATGCTGCCGACGCTGCGCCCCGGCGACTGCCTCGTGGTGCGCCCCGGTGCGACCCCGCGGGCCGGCGACGTCGTCGTCGCGCGCTTCCCCGGCCGCCCCGAGCTGCTGGTGGTCAAGCGCGCGGTGCGCCCGGTCGGCGAGCTGTGGTGGGTGGAGGGGGACAACCCCGACGTGCAGGACGACAGCCGCCGGTACGGACCGGCCGAGGTGCTGTCCCGCGTCGTGCTGCGCTACTGGCCCCCCCGGACGCTCGGGCGTCTGCCACGCCCGGTGTGATCCTGCGGCGCAGCCCGGCTGAGACGGGAGCCGGCGCGCGGCTGTGCCATCCTCGAGGTCTCGGGTGACCCCCGTCCGACCGCCCCGCCGACCTCACCGGTCGGCCCGGCGCGGCCGTCGACCGTCCGACTGCGACGGCGCCCGGGGGCGTCGCCGCGCTCCCGAGGAGCTCGTGATGACCGCCCGACTGGAGGACCGCACCGTGCCGGCGCCCGTCCCGCCCCGAGACGCCACGGCGAGGGGCACCACCCCGTCGTCCCGAGACGACGACCCCGTCTTCGCCCTGCATCGCGGCGGCAAGATCGAAGTCGTCTCGTCCGTGCCGGTGGAGACCCGCGAGGACCTGTCGCTCGCGTACACGCCGGGGGTCGCCAGGGTCTGCACGGCGATCGCCGACGACCTGGACCTCGCCTACGACTACACGTGGAAGTCGCACACCGTCGCCGTCGTCACCGACGGCACGGCGGTGCTCGGCCTCGGCGACATCGGGCCCACAGCCGCACTGCCGGTGATGGAAGGCAAAGCCCTGCTGTTCAAGCAGTTCGGCGGCATCGACGCGGTGCCGATCTGCCTGGAGGTCACCGACGTCGACGAGCTGGTCGACACCGTGGTGCGCCTCGCCCCGGCCTTCGGCGGCATCAACCTCGAGGACATCAGCGCCCCCCGCTGCTTCGAGATCGAGCGGCGGCTGCAGTCGAGGCTGGACATCCCGGTCTTCCACGACGACCAGCACGGCACCGCCATCGTGGTCCTCGCCGCCCTGCGCAACGCCGCGAGGCTCACCGGACGCGAGCTGGCGGACCTGCGCGTCGTCGTCAGCGGCGCGGGCGCGGCCGGCCTCGCCGTCTCACGGATGATCCTCGAGGCCGGCATCGGAGACCTCGCCGTCGCCGACAGCAAGGGCATGGTGCACCTGGGCCGCGAGGACCTGAACGGCGAGAAGCGGATGTTCGCCGAGATCAGCAACCGCTCGAACCTCACCGGGACCTTCGAGGATGCACTCGACGGCGCCGACGTCCTCGTCGGCCTGTCGTCGGGCACGGTCTCGCCGGAGGCGGTCCGGTCGATGAACCCCGACAGCATCGTCTTCGCGATGGCGAACCCCGACCCGGAGGTGCACCCCGACGTCGCGCACGCCTGCGGCGCCCGCGTCGTGGCGACCGGTCGCTCGGACTTCCCGAACCAGATCAACAACGTGCTGGCCTTTCCCGGCGTCTTCCGCGGGGCGATGCAGGTGCGGGCCACCCGGATCAGCGAGGGCATGAAGCTGGCCGCCAGCGAGGCCCTCGCGGCGGTCGTCGACGACGACGAGCTGACCGAGGACTACGTCATCCCCAGCGTGTTCGACGCGCGCGTGGCCCCGGCCGTGGCCGAGGCGGTGGCGCTTGTCGCCCGCGAGGAGGGCGTGGCGCGGCTCTGACCGGCCCAGGTCAGGACGGCTAGCGTGGGCGGATGCTCGCCGTCTCCTGCACGTCGCAGTCCGCCGACGACCCGCTGTCCGGCCTCACGGTCGGGGAGCGTCCCGAGCCCGAGGTGCCCGCGGGCTGGGTGCGCGTGCACGTGCGCGCGGCGTCGCTGAACCACCACGACCTGTGGAGCCTCAAGGGCGTCGGCCTGCCCGCGGACCGGCTGCCGATGACGCTCGGCTGCGACGCCGCCGGCGTCACCGACGAGGGTGACGAGGTCGTCGTGCACGCGATCGTCGGCGACCCGGACTGGACCGGCGACGAGACGCTCGACCCGAAGCGGAGCATCCTGTCCGAGCGCCATCAGGGGGCGCTCGCCGAGCAGGTGGTCGTGCCGCGACGCAACCTGCTCCCCAAGCCGGCCGGGCTGTCCTTCGCCGAGGCCGCGTGCCTGCCCACCGCCTGGCTGACCGCCTACCGGATGCTGTTCACGCAGAGCGGGCTCCGCCCCGGGGACCGCGTCCTGGTGCAGGGGGCGGGCGGCGGCGTCGCGACGGCGGCGATCGCCCTCGGCCGCGCGGCCGGGCTGGTCGTGTGGGCCACCAGCCGCGACGAGACCAAGCGGGCCCGCGCGCTCGAGCTCGGCGCCCACGAGGTCTTCGAGCCCGGCGCCCGGCTGCCGAGCCGCGTCGACGCGGTGATGGAGACGGTCGGCAAGGCCACCTGGTCGCACTCGATGAAGTCGCTGCGGCCCGGTGGCACGCTGGTCGTGTCCGGTGCCACCACCGGCTCGGACCCGTCGGCCGACCTGTCGAGGCTGTTCTTCCTGCAGCTGCGGGTGGTCGGGTCGACCATGGGCACGCGCGGCGAGCTCGAGTCGCTGCTGCGGATGTGCGAGGCCACCGGTCTGCGACCGCTGGTCGACGAGGAGATCCCGCTGGCCGACGCCGCCCGGGGCTTCGGACGCCTCGCTGCGGGGGACGTCGTGGGCAAGCTCGTCCTGACGCCCTGAGCGAGCCGCCTCCCCACCCGTCCCTGACCCGACCGGAGCCGCGCCGTGGTGCTTCCCGTCCACGACGTCAACCCGACGCGGCGCACCCCGTGGGTCACCCGGCTGCTGCTCGCCGCCAACGTGGTGGCGTTCCTGCTCAGCCCGGTCGCGCTCGCCGGCCTCGCCGGGGGCTCGTCGGCCGACGCGCTCTGCTCGCAGGTCGCCTTCTTCGACGAGTGGGCCGCCAAGCCCAGCGAGATCCTCACGAACGACCCCGAGGACCTGGTCGCCACCGGCGAGGCGGTGCGCGACCCGGAGACGGGGCAGGTCGGCTGCGTGGCGGAGCCGCCCGAGTACGACAAGAACCCCGTGCTGTCGGTGCTCACCGCGATGTTCCTGCACGGCGGCTGGCTGCACCTGGCCGGCAACATGCTGTTCCTCTACGTCTTCGGCAACAACGTCGAGGACCGGCTGGGACGGCTGAAGTTCCTCGCCTTCTACCTGTTCTGCGGGTACGCGGCGACCTACGGCTACGCCGTCCCCGACGCCGACAGCTCGCAGCCGCTGGTCGGCGCGTCCGGTGCCATCGCCGGCGTGCTGGGCGCCTACCTGGTGCTCTACCCGCGGGCCAGGGTCTGGTCGCTGCTGACCTTCTTCTTCTTCCTGCCGGTCCGCCTGCCGGCCTGGCTGGTCCTCGGCAGCTGGTTCGTCCTGCAGTACCTGTACGCCCAGGGCGCCGGGCTCACCGAGTCGACCGGAGTCGCCTACCTGGCGCACGTCATCGGCTTCGTCGTCGGCGCGGCGCTCGTCTGGCGGCTGCGAGGGACCGCCAGTGCGCGCCGGCTGCCCGACCCGCGGTGGGGGCCGTACGCGCCTGGGCACGCCCGCTACGGCCGGTGGGGCCCGTGACCGGTGCCCGACATCCCGACGCCGATGACTCCGGTCCTGGTGCGCCGTCTGCCCTGCACCGGCCCGTACCCGAGGGCAGATCCGAGAGCAGAGACGAGGACAGCACCATGCGCAGACTGGTGGCGACCGCCTTCCTGAGCCTGGACGGCGTCGTGCAGGCGCCGGGCGGTCCCGGCGAGGACGACGACGCCGGCTTCCCCTTCGGCGGGTGGACGGTGCCGTACTTCGACGAGCACCTCGGCGAGGTGATGGGCGCGTTCATGGGCAGGCCGTTCGACCTCGTGCTCGGCCGCAGGACCTACGACATCTTCGCCGCGTTCTGGCCGACGGCGGCGGAGGACGAGGGCGCCAAGCCGCTGAACGAGGCCACCAAGCACGTCGCCTCACGCGGTCGCCCGGCGCTGGCCTGGGAGCGGTCGGTGCTGCTCGAGGGCGACGTCGCAGAGGCGGTCGCCGCGCTCAAGGAGCAGGACGGCCCGGAGCTGCAGGTGCACGGCAGCGGCGACCTGCTGCAGACGCTGCTCCGGCACCGGCTGGTCGACGAGCTGCAGCTGCTGACCTTCCCCGTCGTGCTCGGGCAGGGGAAGCGGCTCTTCCCCGAAGGCGCTGCGCCGGCGGCGCTTCGCCTGGTCAGCAGCTCGGTGTCGGGCACCGGCGTCGTCGTCACCCGCTACGTGCCCGCCGGCGACGTGGTCACCGGGTCGTTCGCGCCGGAGTGATGCGGTCGGTCGCCGGTGACGGCCGCGGCGGGGGAGGGCACCGGCGCCGTGCGAGGCTGGCCGCGTGATCGTCGTCGTCACCGGGGCCAACGGCCTGGTCGGGTCGCGCTTGTGCGCTGCCCTCGCCGAGCGAGGTGCGGGCGTCCGCGCTGTCGTGCGTCGAGCCGGTGCGGCGCCGGCAGTCCACGGGGTCGTGGAGCAGGTCGGCGACTTCGCCGACGCAGGCTTCGCGGCCGACGTCCTTGCCGGCGCCGCCGCGGCGATCACCACCGTGCACCCGATGGGAAGCGACGGCGAGGTGCAGCGTCGTGTCGGCGTCGAGGGCACGACGACCTTCGCACGGGCCGCCGCCGCGGCTGGCGTCGAGCGGTTCGTCCACGTCTCGACCGCCGCCGTGTACGACCGGTCGCCCGGGGTGGGTGACGTGGACGAGTCCTCGCCGCTGGTCGTCGACGACGCAGGCGACTACCCCGTCACCAAGCGCGACGCCGACCTCGCCGTCGCGTCTGTCGACGGGCTGACGCGCGTGCTGCTGCGCCCGCCCGCCATCCTCGGCAGCGGCGAGAGCTCGGTCTGGAACGCGCTGCGGCCCGCGGCGATCCGGGACGACCCGGCGGCGCGGCACGCCGTGCCGGACCAGAGCTTCGCGTGGGTGCACGTCGACGACCTCGTCGCCTTCGCGGCCGACGTCGCGACCGGACGGGTGGCTGCAGCAGCGGACTCCGGAACCGGACCGGTGGCCGGCGCCTGCACCCCCGTCAACGTCGCGGCGGGCCCGGCGACCGTCCGCGACTACTACGAGACCGTCAGCCGCGCCGTCGGCGTCACGCCGGTCTGGGACGACGGACAGGCGTGGACCGGCCGGATCCTCGCCGGCCGCGCCCACGGCTGGGGCTGGAACCCTGCCGTCGGGCTCGCCGAGGCGCTCGCCGAGATCGAGCGCGGTCTGTCGCGGGCCTCAGCGGAGATCAACACCTAGTCTCTGGACGATCCGAGTCGTCGACGGCATGCAGGCGCTGAATGCCTGGCTGCTCGGGCATGACCGCGGCCTGCTGCGAGGAAGCTGGGGACGATGACGTGCTCGTCGGTGCCGCCTGGTCGAGTCAGAGGAGCTTCGCCCGTCCGCGAGTACCCGCCTTCCGAGCTCGGCCGGATTCGGCTAGCCGCCTTCGGGCGCGACCTGCGTGATCTCCCCGCCGACGGCGTCCTGCACCTCGCGCGCCGTGCGCTCGTCGTCCACGTAGACGATCCACCGGCCGTCGTG
>Ga0247713_1000648_pt1 | contig 19877 bp, 16 predicted proteins | sample 21E_NmetaG_FD_189936 | JGI IMG/M metagenome (GOLD analysis project Ga0247713, IMG submission 189936) | Soil microbial communities from hillslope of Landscape Evolution Observatory, University of Arizona, Oracle, AZ, United States - 2-1-E_N | ecosystem: Engineered > Artificial ecosystem >... | reverse complement strand
TACAAGCACTGCCACGGCCAGCCCACCGCCGCCCGGGTGGGTCAGGGGCGGGCGGCGGTGGGCTGGCCGTGGCAGTGCTTGTACTTGCGCCCGGATCCGCACGGGCAGGGCCGGTTGCGGCTCGGCTCGGTACCGGTGACGGTCGCCTCGCCCTTGGCCGCCGCGTCGCCGTTGCCGGACCGGGTCCGGGCGGGCGTGCCGTCCTCGGCCGGCCCGCTGTAGCGCAGCTCGGTCGGGCGGGCGCTGCGCAGCGCCGGGGGAAGCACGCTGCCGGCCGCGACCCCGCCGGGCGCCGCGGCACCGGACGCACCGGCACCGGCACCCGCCGCAGCGGGGGCCCCGGCACCGGGCGTGCCGCCAGCGGATCGGGCGCCAGCGGATCGGGCGGTGGCGGACGCTGCGGCCCCGGCACGCTTGCCGCTCGGCCGCGCGGCGGCCGGGCGGGGGGCCGCCGTCGGGTCGGCCGGGGCACCGGCACCCCGGCCGGACGCAGCCGCCGGACCCGCGGCGGTCCGCTCGGCCGCCGCCGGAGCGGGACCGGCCGCCGCCGGAACACCCGCCGCGGGCGCGGTCGGAGCGGGCGCGGCGGGCTGGCTCGCCTGTACCCGCACGTTGAACAGGTGCCCGACGGCCTCCTCCTTGATGCCCTCCAGCATCGCCGCGAACATGTCGTAACCCTCGCGCTGGTACTCGATCAGCGGGTCGCGCTGGGCCATCGCGCGCAGCCCGATGCCCTCCTTGAGGTAGTCCATCTCGTACAGGTGTTCGCGCCACTTGCGGTCCATCACCTGCAGCAGGATCTGCCGCTCCAGCTCGCGCATCCCGCCCTGCGCGCCGATGAGTTCGTCGATCTCGGCCTCACGCCGGGCGTAGGCCGCGCGCGCGTCGGCGAGCACGGTCTCGTACAGACTCTCCCGGGTCAGCTCGGCGGGGCCGTCGTCGGCGTCGCCGGCGAGGTCCTGCCAGCGGATCGAGATCGGGAACAGCGCCCGCAGCGCCGTCCAGAGCTTCTCGAGGTCCCAGTCCTCGGCGTAGCCCTCGGCCGCGGCGCCGTCGACGTAGGCCCGCACGACGTCGGCCAGCATGTGCTCGATCTGCTCGCCGATGTCCTCGCCGGCGAGCACGCGCCGGCGCTCGGAGTAGATGACGGTGCGCTGCTTGTTGAGCACCTCGTCGTACTTCAGGACGTTCTTGCGGATCTCGAAGTTCTGCTGCTCGACCTGCGTCTGGGCGCTGCGGATGGCCTTGGTGACCATGCCCGCCTCGATCGGCACGTCGTCCGGCACGTTGAGTCGCGTCATGATCGACTCGACGAGGTGGCTGTTGAAGCGCCGCATCAGGTCGTCGTTGAGCGACAGGTAGAACCGCGACTCGCCCTGGTCGCCCTGGCGGCCGGAGCGCCCGCGCAGCTGGTTGTCGATGCGCCGTGACTCGTGGCGCTCGGTGCCGAGCACGTAGAGCCCGCCGGCCTCCTTGACCTCCTCGGCCTCGGCCGCGACCTGCTCCTTGACCTTCGCCAGGACGTCGTCCCACGCGGCCTCGTACTCCTCGCGGGTCTCCACCGGGTCGAGCCCGCGCTCGCGCAGCTCGAGGTCGGCGAGGAACTCGGGGTTGCCGCCGAGCACGATGTCCGTGCCGCGACCGGCCATGTTCGTCGCGACCGTGACGGATCCGGCCTGCCCGGCCCGGGCGATGATCGTCGCCTCACGCTCGTGCTGCTTGGCGTTGAGCACCTCGTGCGGGACCTGGAGCTGCAGCAGCAACTTCGACAGGTACTCCGACTTCGCCACGCTGGTGGTGCCGATCAGCACCGGCTGGCCCTTGAGGTGGCGCTGGGCGATGTCGGCGGCGACCGCCGCGAACTTCGCCTCCTCGTTCTTGTAGATCAGGTCGGCGCGGTCCTCGCGGATCATCGGCCGGTTGGTCGGGATGGGCACGACGCCCAGCTTGTAGATCTGGTGCAGCTCGGCGGCCTCGGTCTGCGCCGTGCCGGTCATGCCGGACAGCCGTTCGTAGAGCCGGAAGTAGTTCTGCAGGGTGATGGTGGCCAGCGTCTGGTTCTCCGCCTGGACCTCCACCCCCTCCTTGGCCTCGATGGCCTGGTGCATGCCCTCGTTGTAGCGCCGCCCGGACAGGACCCGGCCGGTGAACTCGTCGACGATGACGACCTTGCCGCCCGAGACGATGTAGTCCTTGTCCTTCTTGAACAGCTCCTTGGCCTTCAGCGCGTTGTTGAGGTACCCGACCAGCGGCGTGTTGGCGGCCTCGTAGAGGTTGTCGATGCCGAGCTGGTCCTCGACCAGCGCCACGCCCTCCTCGGTGACGCCGACCGTGCGCTTGCGCTCGTCGACCTCGTAGTGCACGTCGCGCTCGAGCATCGGCGCGAGCCGGGCGAACTCCTGGTACCAGCGGGCACTCTGCTCCGCCGGGCCGGAGATGATGAGCGGGGTGCGCGCCTCGTCGATGAGGATCGAATCGGCCTCGTCGACGATGGCGAAGTTGTGGCCGCGCTGGACGAGGTCGGCGCGGTTCCAGGCCATGTTGTCGCGCAGGTAGTCGAAGCCGAACTCGTTGTTCGTGCCGTAGGTGATGTCGGCCTTGTACTGCTCGCGGCGCACCGCGGACGGCATCTCCGACAGGATCACCCCGACGTCGAGGCCGAGGAAGCGATGGATGCGGCCCATGTTGTCCGCGTCGCGCTTGGCGAGGTAGTCGTTCACCGTGATCAGGTGGACGCCCTTGCCGGAGATCGCGTTGAGGTACGCGGGGAGCACCGAGGTGAGGGTCTTGCCCTCACCGGTCTTCATCTCGGCGATGTTGCCCAGGTGCAGCGCCGCCCCGCCCATCAGCTGCACGGTGAAGTGCCGCTGGCCGATCGTGCGGACCGCCGCCTCGCGCGCCACGGCGAACGCCTCCGGCAGCAGCTCGTCGAGGTCCTCACCGTCGGCGTGCCGGGCCCGGAACTCGTCGGTCTTCGCCCGCAGCTCGGCGTCGGTCAGCGGCTCGACGTCGGCCTCGAGGGTGTCGATGTGCGCGGCGATCCTGCCCAGCCGTTTGAGGATCTTCGTCTCGCCGGCGCGGAGGAGGCGGGTGAACAGCGGCACTGGTCGACCTCATTCGGTTCGCGGTCAGGACGCGGGGCGCGCGCTGGGCGGCGCGCTGCCACGTCCAGGGTAGCGAAGCGACCTGTCGGCCCCACCCTGACCGACGAACGGCACCCGCGTCGGACGGTTCCGACGGGGGGTGCCGTTCGTCGCGGAGCAGGTGCGGTCCGGAGCCGGGTGGTCAGGCCTCCAGCCGGATCAACCCGTAGTCGTAACCCTTGCGCCGGTACACGACCGACGGCTCGCCGCTCTCGGCGTCGGCGAACAGGTAGAAGTCGTGACCGACGAGCTCCATGCGCGAGAGCGCGTCGTCGACCGACATCGGCTCGGCAGGGTGCACCTTCTCGCGGACGATCCGGCCGGGACGCGGATCCTCGTCGTCCGGCAGGTACTCGTGGTGGTCCCGCGGGCTCGGGATGTCGACCTCGGCGACGGGCAGCTCGTCCAGCACGGCGGTGGCGGAGCCGTTGGCGGCGCGAAGGCCGGCCCGCTGGCGGCGGGGGGAGACGCGACGGCGATCGTGCGAGCGGCGCATCCGTGCCTCGAGCTTCGCGACGGCGGCGTCGAGCGCGCCGTAGAAGTCCTGCGCGCAGGCCTCGGCCCGCGCGACGGATCCGCACCCGCCACGCCCGGTGATCTCGACCCGTTGGCAGCTCTTCATCTGGCGGCGGTTCCGCTCGTGGTAGAGCTCGACCTCCAGTCCGACGATCTTGTGGTCGTAGCGTTCGAGCCGGCCGACCTTCTCGGCCACCCGGACCCGGAAATGGTCCGGGACTTCCACGTTCCTGCCGGTGACGACGATCTCCACGCGGGCCTCCCTCTCGCTCTGACGATGGTCGGGCCGGTCCGGCCGGCCCTCAGCGGCGTCGGGTTCTTCCGTTGTAGATGGCCGGGGAGTGACCCCCGGGGTACACGATCGATGGTCCTCCTGTCGGGGTCTGACGGCGGATGCCGCCGACGGTAGCCAACATCACAGTCAGGCAACAGTGCTGTTCGGCGAGTGACTCCGATCGGTGGCATTCCCGCACGACGCCGATTGCCCGCCCACCCTTCGGGGTAATGTCATACGCTCCTTCCTGCCGCGACCGGCGCGCCGGCCCCTCCTCCCGTGGCGTCGCACAGCACGGCGGCCCGCCCCACCACCACCCCGGCGGAGGCCAGTGCGGCGGCGCACGCCAGCACGGTGGCCCCGGTGGTGAGCACGTCGTCGACGAGCACCACGGCGGCCCCGGCCGGCGGCAGCGGCCCGGCCGCGACCGCCACCCGCCCGGCGAGGTTCGCCGCGCGGGCGCCGGCGTCGAGGCCGACGGAGTCGCGCACCCGACCGCCGAGGCGCAGCACCGGCGCGACGGTGGACCCCGGCCGGCGGGCCACCAGCAGCCGGCACCAGCGCGCGACGTGGTCGCCACCTCGGGCCCGCGCCGCAGCCGGCCGCGACGGCACCGGGACCAGGACGACGGGCCGGGTCCCGGCCTCCGGCACGGCGCGGGCGAGCACCTCGGCCAACGCGGGGGCGAGGTCGCGGCGGCCCCGCTCCTTGTAGGCCAGCAGCGCGGCGCGCAGCGGCCCGCGGTAGCGCCCGGCCGCCACGACCTCCGGGCCGCCCGCTAGCGCGACGGTGATCGGCAACCCCGACCCGGCATCGCACGCCGCGCACCAGCCCGGACCCGGCGTCCCGCACCCGCCGCACTCGGCGGGCAGGACGAGGTCGAGCAGCGCGGCGAGGTGGGAGCGCAGTGCGGCCATGCCGGCACCCTGCCGCTCGGCACCGATCCGCACGGCCCCGCCGACCGCGGACGCCGGTGGTTGTCCCCAAGCGGGCGGCGCCGCTCCCGAGGCGGCCGGGTCGGGGGCACGCCGCCCGCGGCGCGTCAGCCCGGGTAGACCGGAACCGCGTCCGGCACCCCGCCCAGCACCTGGCGCCACGCGTCGAGCTCGCCGCCAGCGAAGCTCCACACGCCCGCGCGGTCCGCGACCAGCAGCGGCCGGCTGCCCACGGCCGCGACGGCGGTCAGCGGCGGGGTGAGGTTGCTCGGCGGCACCGACTGCAGGGTGAGCCCGTCGGCCGACACGAGCGACACCGGCCGGTCGGCGCGCCCGGTGATCGCGACGAGGGAGTCGGCCGTGCGCCAGTCGACGTCGACGACCTCGCCGAGCTCCGCGGGTCGGATCCGGCGGACGTTGCGGATGGCGACCTCGCCGTCGATCGTGCGGGCCACCGCGGCGGTGTAGAGCCCGCCGTCGACCACCGCAGCGACGCGCAGCCCGTCCCGGGACAGGCGCAGCCGGCGGATCGGCCCGATCGCCGCCAGCTGCGCGGCGTCCACCTGCTCGGTCCGCGGCGCCCCGACGGCGTCGTCGGCGAGCACCCGGGCCACGACCGTGCCGTCGAGCACGGTCCACGCCTCCGACCCCGACGGCGTCCAGGAGGGCCGGGTCATGGTGCCCGCGGCGAGGTCGACGGGGGCGACCCCGCCGTCGCCACCGCCCCCGACGAGCAGCCGGCGCGTCCCGCCCTCGCGCGCGACCACCGCCAGGCGCCTGCCGTCGACCGTGGAGGCGGCCGACTCGACGTCGACACCGCCGTTGCCGGCCGGCCCCGGCAGCGGCTCGCCCTGCTGCGGCCCGGACAGCCGCGAGACCCGCCCGCCGGCCACCACCAGGCCGGGCACGTCCGCCGCGGGCCGGACCTCCGCGCGCAGGGCGGCGAGGTCCTCGCGGGTGACGTCGGGCAGGTCGGGCAGCAGCGGCGTGCCGTCGACCAGCAGGCGGACGCGGCCCACGTTCACGTCGGCCAGGGTGAGCACCACCTGCGCCGCCAGCAGCCGCCGGGCCGGCACGTCCACGTCGCCGAGCTGGGTGAGGTCCACGACCAGGGAGCCGTCGGGGCCCTCGGCGACGTTGGAGCGCAGCCGCGCCTCGGCCGGCAGGCGGCTCACCGCGGCACCGACCAGTGCCGCCGACGGCCCGGCGAGCAACAGCTCCATCGCCCTGGCGGCCTGCGCGCCGGTGGGGTCGGCGGGGACGTAGCGCAGGTCGGCGACCACGTTGCGGCTCACCGGGTCGACGAAGTAGACCTTGACCGCGCGGTACCCGGCCCGGAAGTCCGACAGCGGGACGAGCACCCCGTCGGGCACGGCGCTGATCCGCCACTGGTCGTCGCGGCGCACCAGCGTCACGTCCACCTCGACGGGGAACTGCTCCGGTCGGAACGCGCCGTCCGCACCGAGCCGGCCGATCGCGGTGCCGCGGATCCGCACGGTGGTGGTCTCGTCCCCGGGCCCGGGCAGGTCCCGCGGGTAGACGGTGTTGAACAGGCCGTCCAGCACCGTGACGCCGGCGCCGTCGTCCCAGTCCGCGGCCTCCGGGGCGAGGAACCGCCGGGCGGCGCCGTGCCGGTCGACGCTGCTGCCCGAGGCGTTGACGAAGCCGCGGACGAGGTCGGCCGGGTTGCTGCCCTCGACCGGCCCCGGCGGTAGCACGGGCGTGTCACCGCCGGTGACGCGGCGCAGCACCTGCACCGGCGAGCTGTCCGGCACGCTGGCGCAGCCGGCGACGGCGGCGAGGGCGAGCAGCAGGGCCAGCAGCACCGCCCGGGGGCGCCGGCGGCTCACCGGTCCCCGCCCGGGACCGCGGGTTCGGGCGCGGCGGCCGGGGCCGCGCGCGGCAGGCCCGCGGGCGGGGTCGGCACCGACCCCGACGGTGCGGGATCCGGCCCGGGCCCCAGCGGCAGCGGGCTCGCCCGCAGCGGGGCCCCGGCCACCCGGGGCAGGGTGAGCCGGAACGCCGACCCGCGACCGGGCTCGCCCCAGGCCTGCAGCCAGCCGCCGTGCAGCCGCGCGTCCTCGATGCTGATGGCGAGCCCCAGCCCGCTGCCGCCGCTGCGCCGGGCGCGCGACTCCTCGGCCCGCCAGAACCGGTTGAACACCAGCGCCGCCTCGCCGGGGCGCAGCCCCACCCCGTGGTCGCGCACCAGCACCGCGACGGCGTGCTCGTCCCCGGCCAGCGTCACCCGGACCGGGCGACCCTCCCCGTGGTCGACGGCGTTGGCGACGAGGTTGCGCACGATCCGCTCCACGCGGCGCGGCTCGACCTCGGCGTGGATGCCGGGGGGCAGGTCCAGCTCCAGCGGGGTGCCGGTCTCCTCGGCGAGCCCGCGGACGGTGTCGACGGCGCGCGCGACGACGCCGCGCACGTCCACCCGCTCGGCGGCGAGCTCGGCGACACCGGCGTCGAGCCGGCTGATCTCGAGCAGGTCGCCGAGCAGCGCCTCGAACCGGTCCAGCTGGGTGACCAGCAGCTCCGAGCTGCGGCGCAGCGCCGGGATGAGCTGCTCGCGGGAGGCGTAGAGGACGTCGGCGGCCATCCGCACCGTCGTCAGCGGGGTGCGCAGCTCGTGGCTGACGTCGGAGGTGAAGCGCCGCTGCAGCGCTCCGAACTCCTCCAGCTGGCGGATCTGGCTCTGGATGCTGCCGGCCATCTCGTTGTAGGACTCGGCGAGCCGGGCCACCTCGTCGTCGCCGCGCACGGGCATCCGCTCGTCGAGGTGCCCCTCCGCGAACCGTTCGGCGACCTCGGCGGCCTCCCGCACGGGCCGCACCACCTGCCGGCTGACCAGGCTCGCGATTCCCGCCAGCAGCAGGATCAGCACGAGCCCGCCGACGATCAGCGTGCTCTGCACGAGCCCGAGCGTGCGCTGCTCGGAGTCGAGCGGGAACAGCAGGTAGAACTCCAGGTCGCGGGCCGCCGTGCGGACCGGCTGGCCGATGACGAGTGTCGGGATCTCGACACCGCCCTCGGTGACCGTCCAGTACTTGCGCGCCAGCGCTCCCCGCGCGACCCGCTCCCGCAGGTCCGGCGGCACGTCCTCGACCGTGCCCGCGGCGATCTCGCCGTCGCCGTCCCGGCGGCCGGTGGCGAGCACCGCGCGGAACTCCCCCGCGGACGGCGAGCCGGGCCGGGTCGAGACGCTGGTGTTCGTCAACCGGTCGAGCGCGTTGTTGAAGTCGCCCTGGGCGCCCTCGCGCTCGGGGTCGACGCCGGCGAGCTCGCGCTCGAGCAGCGCGCGGGCGGCCTCGGCCTGGACCAGGACGTCCGTCTCCTTGCCCTGCAGGATCCGCCCGGCGATCTGGGTCTGCAGGACCAGGCCCAGCACCACGACCACCGCGGTCGACAGTGCCAGCGTGCTCACGACCACGCGGACCTGCAGCGACCGCCGCCAAACGGCCTCCAGCGTGACCCGCAGCTCGACCGACAGCTGCCGGCCCTGGTGTACCGCCCGGCGGGCGCGGTGCGCGACGGGGATCTCGGCCAGCCGGGCGCGCAGGCGCCTCACGGCCGCCACCTCATGGCGGGCCGGCCTTGTACCCCACGCCGCGGACCGTCAGCACCACCTCCGGGTGCTCCGGGTCGCGCTCGACCTTGGACCGCAGCCGCTGCACGTGCACGTTCACCAACCGGGTGTCGGCGGCGTGCCGGTAGCCCCACACCTGTTCCAGCAGCACCTCGCGGGTGAACACCTGGCGCGGCTTGCGGGCGAGCGCGACGAGCAGGTCGAACTCCAGCGGTGTGAGCGCGATCGGGGCGCCGTCGCGGGTGACCTGGTGCGCCGGCACGTCGATCGTGACGTCCCCGATCGACAGCTGCTCGGCGGGCTCGGACTCGGTGCGCCGCACCCGCGCCCGGATGCGGGCGACGAGCTCCTTGGGCTTGAACGGCTTGACGACGTAGTCGTCCGCGCCGGACTCCAGGCCGAGCACGACGTCGACGGTGTCGCTCTTGGCGGTGAGCATGACGATCGGGACGCCGGACTCGGAGCGGATCGCGCGGCAGACGTCGATGCCGTTCATGCCGGGAAGCATGAGGTCGAGCAGGACGACGTCGGGACGCAGCTCGCGCACGGCCGGCAGCGCGCGGGTGCCGTCGCCGACGACCGCGGTGTCGAAACCCTCCCCGCGCAGGACGATGGTGAGCATCTCCGCCAGGGCCGGGTCGTCGTCGACCACCAGCACGCGCGACTTCATGCTCGCAGCATCCCACCCCGCCGGTGAGCGACGGGTGGGGGCACCGCCCCCCTTTCCGCTGCCCGCCTTCGACGCCCGGCTCGGCCTCCTCCTCCGGTCACGGCGCCGAGGCGCTCGTCCACCCGAGGAGCTGAGCGGCGAGGGCGTCCGCGTCCACCGTCCCCGCGCCGTCGACCACCCGCCATGGCGAGAGCCAGGACCCGGCCGCGAGCTGCGCGTACACCGCGTCCGTGCGCTCCTGCAGCGCCGCGTCGGCCTCGTAGGCGTCGCGGGCCCGCGACGCGTCGGCGCGCTCCCGCCCGGCCGCCCGCGCCGCCGCCACCTCGCGGGGCACGGCCAGCAGCAGCTGGACGTCCGGTACCGGGATCGCGAACCGCTCGATCTCGATCTGGTGCACCCATCCGACGAACCCGTCCGCCACGCCCTCGTGCCGGCGGGCCGCGCCGTAGGCCGCGTTGGAGGCGACGTAGCGGTCGACGAGGACGACCTCGTGGGCCGCCAGGGCCGCGCGCAGCTCCGGTGCGGCCGCGCGGCGGTCCAGCGCGAACAGCACCGCCATGCCGTGCACGGAATCGGCGACGTCGCCGAGCCGCCCGTAGAGGGCGTCGCGGGCGAGCTCGGCGTGCACGTCGTCGTCGTAACGGGGGAACGCGAACCGGGCCACCCGCGCGCCGCGGGCGAGCCAGGCGGCGCACAGCCCGTCGGACAGCGTCCGCTTACCCGCGCCGTCCAGCCCCTCGACGACGATCAACCGGCCCACCCGGGCACGGTAGCCGCCGGACGGAGTACCGGTCAGTACCGGTAGTGCTCGGGCTTGTACGGGCCCTCGACGTCCACCCCGATGTACTCGGCCTGGTCCTTGGTCAGCTTGGTCAGCTCCCCGCCCAGGGCCTGCACGTGGATCCGCGCGACCTTCTCGTCGAGGATCTTGGGCAGCCGGTAGACGTCCTTGTTGTACTCCTCGTGCCTGGTGAACAGCTCCACCTGCGCGATCACCTGGTTCGCGAAGCTGTTGCTCATCACGAACGACGGGTGCCCGGTGGCGTTGCCCAGGTTCATCAGCCGCCCCTCGGACAGCACGATGATCGAGTGCCCGTCCGGGAACACCCACTCGTCCACCTGCGGCTTGATGTTGAGCCTGCGGATCCCCGGGTACCGCGCCAGGCCGGCCATGTCGATCTCGTTGTCGAAGTGCCCGACGTTGGCCACGATCGCCTGGTGCTTCATCCGGGCCATGTGCTCGACGGTGACGATGTTCTTGTTCCCGGTCGCGGTGACGATGATGTCGGCCTTGTCGACCACGTCGTCCAGCCGTGCCACCTGGTGGCCCTCCAGCAGCGCCTGCAGCGCGCAGATCGGGTCCACCTCCGCGACGATCACCCGCGCGCCCTGCCCGGCCAGCGCCTCCACCGAGCCCTTGCCGGTGTCCCCGTAGGCGCAGACGACCGCGACCTTGCCGCCGATCAGCACGTCCGTCGCCCGGTTCAGCCCGTCGATCAGCGAGTGCCGGATCCCGTACTTGTTGTCGAACTTGCTCTTGGTCACCGAGTCGTTCACGTTGATCGCCGGGAACAGCAGGATCCCCTGCTCGGCCAGCTGGTAGAGCCGGTGCACGCCGGTGGTGGTCTCCTCGGTCACCCCGCGGATGTCCGAGGCCACCGTGGTCCACCGCTGCGGGTCCTCGGCCAGCGAGCGGCGCAGCGTGTCCAGGACGACCCGGTACTCCTCGGAGGTCTCCAGGTCCTCGTCGTCCACCGTCGGCACCACGCCGGTGCGCTCGAACTCGACGCCCTTGTGCACCAGCAGCGTCGCGTCCCCGCCGTCGTCGAGGATCATGTTCGGCCCCACGACGTCGCCGTTCTCGTCCCGGAACTTGAACAGCTGCTCGGTGCACCACCAGTACTCCGCGAGCGACTCGCCCTTCCACGCGAAGATCGGGACCCCGCGCGGCGCCTCCGGCGTCCCGTGCGGCCCCACCACCGAGGCCGCCGCCGCCTGGTCCTGGGTGGAGAAGATGTTGCACGACACCCAGCGGACGTCGGCGCCGAGCGACACCAGCGTCTCGATCAGCACCGCGGTCTGCACGGTCATGTGCAGCGAGCCCGCGATCCGCGCCCCGCGCAGCGGCTGCGCCTCCGCGTACTCGCGCCGCAACGTCGTCAGCCCCGGCATCTCGTGCTCGGCCAGCCGGATCTCCTTGCGGCCGAACTCGGCCAGACCCAGATCGGCGACGGCGAACTCGATGCCGTTCCGGCTCTGCAGCCGGGCGGCGGCGATGTCCTGGGTAGCGGTCATGACAGGTGATGCCTCCTCGTGATGCACGGGCCGACCGCGGATCGCGGGTCGCCCCGGAAGGGAACGGAATGCGGGACCGGCGCGATGGCGGCCGGTGGAAGTGTTCGCACGGGTTGAGCGCTCCTCGACGAAGGCGCCCTTCCACGGTGAGCCCGGCGGCCGAGCGTGGCGGACAGGCGTCCGTCGCAGCGCCCCTCGGCCCGGGAGATCCCAGCGTCACCCCGGCGGCAGGGCGCTGTCAACTCCGCCGCCCGGGCGCGCCCCGGATGCAACGAGCGGCACTCCCGCCCCGGACCCGGCCGACGGGAGCGCGTCGAGATCGCGGGTCAGCCGAGCAGGTGGTCGCGCAGCAGGGCCTCGGCGGCGACGGCGCGGCCGCGGGCCGCCAGCAGCCCGGCCGGCGCGACGACGAAGTCGGCGTCCACCAGGACCGGCGCGTCGCCGATGAGCGGGCCCAGCTCGCGGTCGCCCCGCAGCGTCGCGACCACGGCGCCGAGGCCGGCCGGGTTGCGCTGGCGGAACACGCCGCCGGTGAGCACCACCAGGCCCAGGTCGCGACCCGCACCGCCGTCTGCGCGCACGTGCCGGCGGACCGCGATGACGGCGGCCAGCGCGGCGATCCGGCGGTCCTCGGCGGCGCCGCCCGCGTCGCGCGGGACGTAGCCGGTCTCGCTGGCCATGCGGGCCACGGTCGGGCCGAGCAGGTCGGCCTCCACCGGGTCGACGACACCCTCCGCCTGGCCCTCCAGCAGCACGCCGCCCGCGGCGGCCCGGACACCGAGGTCACCCTCCACGGTCCGGCAGGCGGAGTCGGGGTCGGCGGCGTGCGCGGAGTGGACATCGGTGGTGGCGCAGCCGACGTCCACGAGCAGGACCCGGGACCCGCAGATCCGGGCCAGCTCGGCGGTCGCGTGCCGCACGGCGTCCGGCGTGACGACCCGGACGAGCCGGCGGAAGCGCGGGGCCACCGCCGGCCCGCGCCCGCCCAGCGCGTGGCGCAGGTACAGCGCCGCCACCGCGGCCCGGGCCGGGCCCGGCAGCAGCTCGCCCGGGCGGGGCGCGACGTTGTCACAGGCCACCACCGCGCGACCGGTCGCGCGCAGCAGCGACAGCGCCCGGTCGCGGGCCGCGGAGTTCCCGGCCAGCACGATCGGGTACCGGATCCGGGCGCGGGCGAGCCGCCCGGCGTTGTGCAGCAGCCCGGCGGGATCGTCACCGTCCGCGCCGCCGAGCAGCAGCACCACGCCCGGCCGGGTGCTGCGCAGCAGCCGGACGTCGGCGGGTTCGAGCGGGCCGGCGTGCACGTGCACCACCCGCGAGCCCGCCGAGCGGGCCACCCGGTGGGCCGCCTCGGTGGACAGCAGCCGCTCGGTGCCGACGACCGCCAGCCGCAGCCCGCCGCCGGCCGAGGAGCACGCCAGCAGCTCGGGCTCCCCGTCCTGCCCGCCGGCCGCGGTGACCGCGCGGACCGCCGCGTCCATTCCAGCGAGGACGTCGGTGGTGATCGTGGGGTGCTCCGCGAATCCGGCCAGGGCGCCGTCGGGGCGGACCAGTACGGCCTTGGTCCAGGTCGACCCGACGTCGAGGCACACCGCGGCGGAGTCCGCACACGACCCGTCGGCGGGCTCCGGGGACGGGGTCACGGCGGTCGAGCCTAGCCGTCGGCGGGCGCGGCGGAAGCCACCGACGGGGCAGGACACCGATGTCGGCCGGGACCGGTACCGTCCGCCGTGACCGAACTCGACGCCGGCGCCAGGTGCGGAGGAGACCCGATGCGCGCGCTCATGCAGGACCGCCCTCTCGCCCTGCCCCACGTCTTCCACCGCGCGGAGCAGTACTTCGGCCACCGCACGATCGTCACGGCGACCGCCGGGGGCGAGACCACCACGACCCTCGCCGAGTGGGCGCAGCGCGTGCGCCGGCTCGCCACCGTGCTCGACACGCTCGGCGTCTCCGCGGACGGGCGGGTCGCCACGTTCTGCTGGAACACCGGGCGGCACCTGGAGCTGTACCTCGCGGCACCCTGCACCGGCCGGGTGCTGCACACCCTCAACATCCGGCTGTTCCCCGAGCAGCTGGTCTACATCGCGAACCACGCCGAGGACGAGGTCGTCTTCGTCGACCGGTCACTGCTGCCGCTGCTCGCCCCGCTGCTGCCGAAGCTGGAGACCGTCCGCCACGTCGTGGTGATCGACGACGGCGCCGACGCGGCGATCCCCGACGACCCGCGGGTGCGCGACTACGAGGAGCTCCTCGCCGCCGCCGAGCCGGTCGCCGGCACGTTCGTGATCGACGACGAGAACGCCGCCGCCGCGATGTGCTACACCTCCGGCACCACGGGCAACCCGAAGGGCGTGGTGTACAGCCACCGCTCCACGGTGCTGCACTCGCTCATCTCGCTGGTGGCCGACGGTGCCGCGCTGTCCGAGCGCGACGTCGTCATGCCCGTCGTGCCGATGTTCCACGCCAACGCGTGGGGGTTGCCCTACGGCTGCCTGCTCGCGGGGTCGAACATGGTGTTCCCGGGGCCGAACATGACGCCTCAGGCGATCGTCGAGCTGCTGGCACGCCACCGGGTCACCGTCACCGGCGGCGTGCCGACCATCTGGATGGGCGCCCTTCCGCTGCTGCGCGACCACGACCTGTCGGCGCTGCGCACCATCCTGTGCGGCGGCTCAGCCGTGCCGCGGTCGCTCTCGGAGGCCTACCGCGAGGCGATCGGCGTCCCGATGCTGCACGCCTGGGGGATGACCGAGACCAGCCCCATCGCGACGATGTCCACCCCGCGCAGCCACCACGACGCGCTCACCGAGGACGAGCGCGCGGACATCCGCGCCCGGCAGGGCCAGGCCGTCCCGCTGGTCGACATCCGGCTCGTCGACCCCGAGACCGGCGAGCCCCAGCCGTGGGACGACACCGCCACCGGCGAGATCCAGGCGGCGGGCCCGTGGATCGCCAAGGAGTACTACCGGGGCGAGGGCGGTGGCGCGCAGTTCACCGAGGACGGCTGGCTGCGCACCGGTGACGTCGCCGCGATCGACCGCTACGGCTTCGTCCGGCTCGTCGACCGGACGAAGGACCTCGTGAAGTCCGGCGGCGAGTGGATCAGCTCGGTGGAGCTGGAGAACGAGATCATGTCGCACCCGAAGGTAGCCGAGGCCGCCGTGATCGCCGTCCCGCACGAGAAGTGGGTCGAACGCCCCATCGCGTGCGTCGTCGTCAAGCCCGGCGAGACGCTCACCGCCGAGGAGGTCCTGGCCCACCTCGAGCCGCGGGTGGCGAAGTGGTGGCTCCCCGACGCCGTCGAGTTCATCGACGAGGTGCCCAAGACGAGCGTCGGGAAGTTCTCCAAGCGCACGCTGCGCGACAAGTTCGCCGGCTACACGCTGCCGGGCCGGGCCTGACCCTCGGCGCCGCGCTCAGCGGACGGCGTCGGCGAGCTTGTCCAGGCTCGCCTGGAGCTGGTCCTGCGACACCCGGGGGAAGAACGCGGCGAAGTCGGGGTCCTTGACGCTCATCCACTCGTAGGTCTGGGTGACCTCGGTACCGCCGTCGACCTCGCGCAGGTCGTAGGTGTAGGTGTGACCGGCGGCGTCCATGTCCCCGAGCTTGTCGGCCAGGTCGGAGGTCGGGTCGATGTGCGGCTCCCACCCGATCCGGCTGCCCGGCACGAAGGCGGTGATCCGGTTGACGATCCGGTAGTCACCGAGGTCGGGCTGGTGCATGTTCATCGTGAACGACTGGCCGATGCCGACGATCGGCGGCGACTCGGCCGCCATCCCGCGCAGCATGTCCGCGCCGTCCAGGTCGGTGTGCCGGTTCGGGTCGGCGAGCACCTCGAAGATCTGGTCGGCCGGCGCGTCGATGATCCTGCTCGCCTGCAGTTTCCTGCTGGTGTCCACGGAACGCTCCCCTGCGGTGTGTGGTTCGGGTAACTCCCCTCCTACCCGGCGAGGGCCGGTCCGAACCACCCCGGAGCGTGCGGCCATGCGCTCCGGCTCGTGGGGAGACGACCGAAGGCCCGCACCCGGTCCGGGTGCGGGCCCTCGGTGTGCGATCAGGTCAGAGGACCCGGACGCCGGTGGCCTGCGGGCCCTTGTTGCCCTGGCCGACCTCGAACTCCACGCGCTGTCCCTCGTCGAGGCTGCGGAAGCCCGCGGCGTCGATCTCGGAGTAGTGGACGAAGACGTCGGCGCCGCCGCCGTCCTGGGAGATGAAGCCGAAGCCCTTCTCGCCGTTGAACCACTTGACGGTTCCCTGTGCCATGCTGTCTGCTCCTCGCAGGTCATGATGGGCGCCCGCACTGCGCGGGACCCGGCCGGCCTGGCGGCGCTGGCCAACATCTCCTGAGAGGCTGCTGCGCGCTCACCGTGTTCGCGCGAGCGTGCACTGCACAACCACGAAACCGAACGACCATCTCGTACAACGCGCGAGCCGCCGGTTCGTTCCCCCCCGTCGGGCTCGTGTGGCGCGCGACACGTCCGCGGTCGGCGACGCCCTCAGCCGCCGCTTCCCGACAGCGGCACCGGCTCGGGCGAGTCCCGCACGCACGCCAGCCCGTCGGAGGCGAGGAACAGCAGCGTGCCGGGTTCGCGCGGCACCACGCGCACCCCCGTGTCGGCCGCGTCCAGCCAGACCGCGCCTCCCCGGCGCAGCTCCACCTCCCGCCCTCCGTCGCGGACGCCGGCCGACCCGGCGGTGCAGAGCAGGATGCGGGGCCCGCCCGCCGGCACGGGGATCCCGGCGGGCTCCGGCCCCGACTCCAGCCTGCGCAGCAGGAACTCGTCGGCCGGGGTGCGGTACCGCGCCCACCGCCCGTCCGGGCAGCCGCGCAGGACCGGAGGCGGCGGCGCGCCGAAGTCGAGTACGCGCAGCAGCTCCGGCACGTCGACGTGCTTGGGCGTGAGCCCTCCGCGCAGCACGTTGTCCGAGTTCGCCATGATCTCGACGCCCGCCCCGGCCAGGTAGGTGTGCAGCACCCCCGCCGGCAGGAACAGCGCCTCCCCCGGCGCCAGGACCACGCGGTTGAGCAGCGCGGCGGCCAGCACCCCCGCGTCGCCCGGATACCGCTCGGACAGTTCCAGCAGCACCCGCGCCTCGGCGTGGAACTCGCCGTCGGTGGCGGCCAGGCGCACGCAGCCGTCCTGCAGCGCCGGGACCAGCCGGTCCAGCACCGACTGCGGCAGCGTGATCCACGTCGTGAACAGCGCCCGCAGGCCGTCGTGGTCGGGCTGGCCGGCGAGCAGCATCGTGTGCGCGGCCAGGTCCGGGACCTCGAGCGCCTCGAGCAGGCGCACGGTGGCCGCGGGCTCGCGGAACCCGACGAGGGCGTGGAACTCGGTGAGCGCGCAGATCAGCTCCGGTTTGTGGCTGGCGTCGCGGTAGTTGCGCTCGGGCGCGTCCAGCGGCAGCCCGGCGGCGTCCTCGCGGGCGTACCCCGCCGCGGCCTGGACGGCGCTCGGGTGGGCCTGCAGCGACAGCGGCTCGTCCGCGGCGAGCACCTTCAGCAGGAACGGCAGCCGGCCTCCCCAGCGCCCGGTGCGCTCGGGGCCGAGCAGCCGGTCGGGGTCGGCCCGGACGGCGTCGTGCAGCGGGACGCGCCGGCCGTCGGCGAGCACGAGGTGCGACGGGTCGGCCGGGTGCGCGCCGAACCACAGCTCGGCCTGGGGATGCGGCGAGGGCACCGGTTCGCCGAGCAGCTCGGCGATCACCGTGCGCGATCCCCACGCATACGGTCGGACGGGGTTGTCCAGCAGCTCCACGGGAGTCCTAGGCGGGTGTGATCGTGCGGGTGGCCAGGCCGAGGTACACCGCGGCCACGTCGAGCCGCGAGGCGAGCACCGCGGCGCGCAGCAGCGACGCGTTGGGCGTGCCGCGGGGCACCTCCTCCACGGGGTGCAGCAGGTGCGCGTCGGGCCAGGTCCGCCCGGCACGCCGCAGCGAGACCTGCCCGGGATCCTCCTCACCCGTCGCCACCAGCAGCAGCCGGGCGGGCGGCGCGGCAGGCCCGGCGTCGACGAGGACGTCGTCGGCGAACGGGTCGTGGAAGACGTCGCGGCGCGCGAGGTCGAGCAGGCGGACCAGGCCCGGGGTGGCGACGGCCCGGCCGAGCTCGTCCGCGTGCGCCACCACGCCCGCGTGCCCGGCCAGCGCCGCGGCCCCGTGGCCGGCGACGGCGGCGGCCGCGTCGTCGGTGCCCCACAGCAGCGGCGTGCGGTCGGCCAGCAGCAGCGCGAGGGACTTGGCCGGGTTGACGAACGGGTCGTGCCCGGGATGGTTGCGCTCGGCCTCCGCGTCGAGGACGTCGGCGAGGTGGTCCAGCCCCAGGTCGAGCGGAACCGGCAGCAGGCCGAGCGCGGACACCGTCGCCAGCGCCACCGCGAGCGCGCGCGGCAGGTCCAACCCCGGCGGCACCGGCAGGCGCGGTTCCAGGAGCCGGGCCCGCCCCGCCCCGGCCGAGCCCACCGGCCCCTCGGCGGGCGCGGACAGCACCACCTCGGCGCCGCGGCGCACGGACCGGGCGACGGACTCGGCGAGCTCGACGTCGGTCGCCTGCGCGGTGTGCGCGACCACGACGTCCAGCGGGCCGATCCAGCCGGGCGCGCTCTCGGTGACCACCACCGGGACCGGGCAGGCCGGCCCCAGCAGGGCGGCGGTCAGCGCGGCCGCGGCGCCCGAGGCGCCCGGACGGCGCAGCAGCACCAGCGCCCGGGGCCGGCTGCCGGCGAGCCTGGCGAGGCCGGCCTCGTGCGCGGCCTGCGCGGTGGACCGCACCTGGGCTCCGGCGGTGGCCGCCGCGCGCAGCACCCCCCCGGTGTCGAGCGCCGCCAGCGCCCCGGGGTCGGCCAGGAGGGTGTCGTCGAGCACCGATGCATCACCCGCCGTCGCCGGCCGGGGCCGGGGGGATCGCCTCGTCGAGGAGCAGGACCGGGATCCCGTCCACCACCGGGAAGCCGCGTCCGCACGCGGTGCAGGTGAGCACGTCGGCGTCCGGGTCGGCCGGGGTGCCGGCCCGCAGTGGCGCGTGGTCGTCGGAGGGGCAGGCCAGGATCTCCATCAACTCGGGATCGAGTCGGACGGTCATGACTTCTCCTTCCCGGTGCCGTGCGCGGGGCGCGGCACCGATGCTGCCAGGGGTCCGGGGTCCCCGCCCGGGGCCGTCCGGGTGCGGCCCGGCGTCATCGCCGCACGAGCGCGAGCACCTCGTCGCGCAGGGCCGCCATGCCGGGGACGTCGGGCGCCTCCACGTTGAGCCGCAGCAGCGGCTCGGTGTTGGAGGAGCGCAGGTTGAACCAGCGGCCGCCGGGGAGCTCGACGGTCAGGCCGTCGAGCTCGTCGACGGTGGCGCCGGGCCGGCCGGCGAAGTGCGCCCGCACCGCGGCGACCGCCGCCGCCCGGTCGGTGACCGTCGAGTTCACCTCGCCCGAGCCCACGTAGCGCTCGTAGCCGGTCATCAGCGCGGACAGCGGGCGCGCCTGCCCACCCAGTGCGGCGAGCACGTGCAGGGCCGCGAGCATCCCGGAGTCGGCGCGCCAGAAGTCACGGAAGTAGTAATGCGCGGAGTGCTCGCCACCGAAGACCGCGCCGGTCTGCGCCATCGTCGTCTTGATGTAGGAGTGCCCCACGCGGGTGCGCACCGGCCGGCCGCCGTGCTCGGCGACCAGCTCGGGGACGGCCTTCGAGGTGATGCAGTTGTGGATGACGGCCGCTCCCGGCGCCGCCGCCAGCGCCCGTACCGCGACGAGCGCGGTGATCGCGCTCGGGCTCACCGGCTCGCCCCGCTCGTCGACGACGAAGCAGCGGTCGGCGTCGCCGTCGAAGGCCAGGCCGAGGTCGGCGCGCTCGGCGACGACCGCCTCCCGCAGGTCGGCCAGGTTTGCCGGGTCCAGGGGGTTCGCCTCGTGGTTGGGGAAGGTGCCGTCGAGCTCGAAGTACAGCGGCACGACCGTCACCGGCGGACGGGCCAGCACCGCCGGCACGGTGTGCCCGGCCATCCCGTTGCCCGCGTCGACGACCACGGTGAGCGGGCGCGCCCCCGCGAGGTCGACCAGACCGTGCAGGTGGGCGGCGTAGTCGGCGAGCAGGTCGCGGTGCCGGACCCGTCCCCCGCCGGGCCCGTCCGGCACCCCGGCCTCGACGATCCGGCGCAGCTCGACCAGGCCGGTGTCCGACCCGATCGGCGCGGCACCGGGACGGCAGAGCTTGATGCCGTTGTAGCGGGCCGGGTTGTGACTGGCGGTGAACATCGCGCCGGGCAGGTCCAGCGCGCCCGAGGCGTAGTAGAGCAGGTCCGTGCTGGCCAGCCCGATGTCGACGACGTCGAGGCCCTGACCGGTGACGCCCTCGGCGAACGCCGCGGCCAGCCCGGGGCTCGACGGGCGCATGTCGCGGCCCACCACCACCGCGGCCACCCCGGGGTCCTCCGCGCGCAGCAGCACCGCGAGCGCCCCTCCGA
>Ga0247713_1000647_pt1 | contig 19898 bp, 19 predicted proteins | sample 21E_NmetaG_FD_189936 | JGI IMG/M metagenome (GOLD analysis project Ga0247713, IMG submission 189936) | Soil microbial communities from hillslope of Landscape Evolution Observatory, University of Arizona, Oracle, AZ, United States - 2-1-E_N | ecosystem: Engineered > Artificial ecosystem >... | reverse complement strand
GCGAGGGGAAGCACCTCCGCTTCCGCGTCCGCCGCGACGGTCGCGACGCCGGCGCCGCGATCGCGTTCGGCCTGGGCGCGCAGCTCGACCGGTTCCGGCGCCCCGGCCGCTACGACGTCGCGTTCCGGCTGAAGGAGAACCGCTGGAACGGCACGGTCGCGCCGCAGCTCGTCGTCCGCCGCGTGTTCGACGCCGACGAGCGGTTCGACGAGCTCCACCGGTGGCTGGCGGAGCTGTGGCGCGCCGGCGAGGCGGCGTGGCCGCCGGAGGCCCGTGCGATCTTCGAGGAGCTCGCGCTCGCCGACGGCGCCCGCCGGCACCTGCTCGAATCGGAGTCGTTCCGGCGGCTGCTCGCAGCCCCGGCGCCGCTCGCCGAGGCGGCCTAGACCGCGCGCGCCGCGCCCGCGCCGACCGACACGCGGACGTGCTTCACGGGGGCCGTCACGCGCTGCTCCGCGCCCGCGGCGTCGATCGCCGCGAGGAGCCTCGCGAGCTCGCGCGCCTGCTTGTCCCTGTTCCGCCGCCGCAGCATCGAGTCGTCCCCTTCCTCATCGGAACGGACGCTCCTGCCGATGAGGTACGGGCCCCTCGCGCGAGGGATTGGCGGTCGGAACCCGGGAGTACACTGTCCGCATGGCAGTCGTCGAGGCTCACGAGAAGCATCAGGATCTCGTCGACGAGCTGCTCGCGGACGTCACGGCCTACAACCCTGCCGTCGACCGCGACCTGATCGTTCGCGCGTTCCGCTACGCCGCCGACGCGCACGAAGGCCAGCTTCGCCAGTCGGGCCAGGACTTCATCCACCACCCGTTCGGCGTCGCGAAGATCTGCGCGGAGCTGCGCCTCGACGGACAGACGATCGCCGCCGCCCTCCTCCACGACGTCGTCGAGGACACCGAGGCCGACATCGACGACGTCCGCGTCGAGTTCGGCGACGAGGTCGCGCGGCTCGTCGAGGGCGTGACGAAGCTGACGCGGATCGCCTTCCAGAGCCGCGAGCTCGCGGAGGCGGAGAACTACCGGAAGATGATCGTGGCGATGGCGGAGGACGTCCGCGTGATCCTCATCAAGCTCGCCGACCGCCTCCACAACATGCGCACGATCGAGTACCTCGGCAAGCAGAAGCAGGTGCAGAAGGCGAAGGAGACGCTCGAGGTCTACGCGCCGCTCGCGCACCGGCTCGGGATCCACGCGCTCAAGTGGGAGCTCGAGGACCTCTCGTTCGCGACGCTCCACCCGCGCAAGTACGACGAGATCAAGGCGATGGTCGCCGAGCGGCGCGCCGACCGCGAGGAGCACGTCCGCGAGGCCGGCGCGCTGCTGAAGGCCGAGCTGGAGAAGGTCGACATCCCGGCGGAGATCTCCGGGCGCGCGAAGCACTTCTACTCCATCTACGAGAAGATGGCGAAGAAGGGCCGCGAGTTCAACGAGATCTACGACCTCACGGCGATGCGCGTGATCGTCGAGCGCTCGGGCGAGGAGGGGACGCGCGACTGCTACGGCGCGCTCGGGCTGATCCACTCGCTCTGGAAGCCGATGCCGGGGCGGTTCAAGGACTACGTCGCGATGCCGAAGTTCAACCGGTACCGCGCGCTGCACACGACGGTGATCGGGCCCGAGGGGCGGCCGCTCGAGATCCAGATCCGGACGCGCGAGATGCACGAGACCGCGGAGCTCGGGATCGCCGCGCACTGGTTCTCGTACAAGAAGGGCAGCCCGAAAGGCCCGGACGAGGAGTGGCTCACGTGGGTGCGCCAGCTGATGGACACCCAGCAGGAGGAGCCGGATCCGGGCGAGTTCATGAAGGCGTTCCGCACCGACCTCTTCGACGACGAGGTGTACGTCTTCACCCCGAAGGGCGAGGTGAAGACGCTCCCCGCCGGCGCGACGCCGATCGACTTCGCCTACGCCGTCCACACGGACGTCGGCCACCGCACGGTCGGCGCGAAGGTCAACGGGCGGATCGTGCCGCTCCACTACCGGCTGAAGAACGGCGACTTCGTCGAGATCCTGACGTCGAAGACCGGCCGCGGCCCCTCGCGCGACTGGATGTCGCTCGCCGCCTCGTCGCGCGCGCGCAACAAGATCCGGCAGTGGTTCTCGCGCGAGACCCGCGGGGAGACGGAGCAGAAGGGCCGCGAGATGCTCGAGCAGGCCCTGAAGGCGCAGAACCTCCCGTACCGGAAGCTGGCGGGGTCGGCGCTGATGGCGGAGGTGATCCGCGAGACGGGGTTCAAGAAGGCCGAGGACTTCTACCTCGCGCTCGGCTCAGGAAAGCTGCCGGCGAGCCAGATCGTCAATAAGGTGCTCCAGCGGCTGAAGACGGAGGAGGTCGCGGAGGAGGCGCCCGTCGTCAAGCAGCCGCGCGCGCGGACCGCGGTCGCGAGCGAGAGCTACGGGATCGTCGTCGAGGGCGTCGAGGACGTGCTCGTGCGGCTGGCGAAGTGCTGCACGCCGGTGCCTGGCGACGAGATCGTCGGCTACATCTCGCTCGGCAAGGGGATCACGATCCACCGCGACGACTGCCCGAACGCGAAGGCGCTGATGAAGAACCCCGAGCGGTTCACGCCCGTGGAGTGGGAGGGCGGCGCGTCGAAGAGCTTCCGCGTCCAGATCCGCGTCGACTCGTGGGACCGCCCGCGCCTGCTCGAGGACGTCGCGCGGACGTTCGCCGAGCACGGCGCGAACATCGTCTCCTACGGCGGCGTCGTCGAGGACCAGCTGGCGAAGAACTGGTACACGGCGGAGGTCGGCGACGTGAAGGAGCTGCGCGCGCTGCTGACGGCGCTGCGGCAGGTCGACTCCGTCTTCGACGCGTACCGGATGACGCCGTCCTAGGGGGGCGGCGCGGCGGCTCGGCGGCTCGGGCGCGGATCCCTCGTTCGGGGCACCCCAGCCCACCACCCGGTTTCATCGTAACCGTGCAGGTCCGGCGTGCGTGTGACGCGGGAGTGCCGACGTTGCAGCGATTTCTCCACGGCCGCGAGCCGCGCGCGAATCCCTCGAACGAGTGGTCGTGCTCCGGAAGGACGGGGTACCTGGAACGAGGGATGGCGCCCGCGGCGAATCCGACTACAACGTGACGGGAGGGGGTGAGGGGACAGACGCTGCGGCGCCCGCCCGAGTCGACGACGCGGGTGGGCGCGCGGCCCTGGGGGCAGCGACCCGGTGCGGCGGGGCCGCTGTTCCCGCCCCGCCTCCTCCCGTCACGGCTCCCACGCCTCGCCGCCGGTGTCCCATCCGACCAGGCAGTACGGCGACACGAGCAGCGCCACGCGCTCGAGGAACGGCCGGTCCTCCGTGCCCGCCGGCGCGACGTCGAGGCGCGCGACCTCGATCCCCCGGTACCTGATTGGCACCTCCGTCGCGTCCGCTGCAGGAGCGCCGACCGACGGGCCCGGCATGAGCGCGTCGCCCTCCACGAACCGGATCGACGCGTGCGCGTACAGCGGCTGCAGGATCGCGAGCGCCTCCCGCAGGACGTCGTCGGCGTCGCCGCCGCGGTTGACCACCCGGTCGAGCGCCTCGAGCGCGCCGCGTCGCGCCTGCTCGGCGTTCACGAGCCGTCGCGCTCGAACGCGGTGACGAGCGCGCGGAACGCCTCCGGCACCTCGACCGGCCGCCGCTGCTCGAGGTCGACGAGGACGAGCGTCTGCTTCGCCGTGACCATCAGCAGGTCGTCGTCCAGGCGGTACGCCGCGTGGTCGTACGTGACGCTCGTCCGGCCCACGCGCTCGACGCGGACGAACGTCTCGATCAGGTCGTCGAAGCGGGCCGGCGCGTGGTACTCGAGCACCGACGCCCGCATCACGAACTCGCATCCGCCCATGTCGACGCGCCCCAGGTGCCGGTGGTACTCGGTCCGCGCGTGGTCGAAGTAGGGCAGGTACCGGCCGTAGTAGACGATGCCCTGCGCGTCGGTGTCGGAGAACCAGACCCGGTTCAGCGCCGCGTACCGGAACGGCGGCTTCCGGTCGGTCGCGTGCCCGAGCTCCATCGCCGCCGATCCTAAAGAGCCACAATGGGCGCGTGAGCCAGACGATCGAGGCACCGGTCCGCGTCGACGAGCCGGCGCGGGACGAGGAGGAGCACCACGACCGCCCGTGGGTCGTGATCGTCTGGAACGACCCGGTGAACCTGATGACGTACGTCACCTACGTGTTCCAGAAGCTCTTCGGCTACGCGAAGGAGCACGCCGAGCGGCTGATGTGGCAGGTGCACACCGAGGGGAAGGCCGCCGTCTCGACGGGGACGCGCGAGAAGGCCGAGTACGACGTGGCGCGGCTGCAGGCGCACGGGCTGTGGGCGACGATGCAGCAGGACGCATGAGCTGGCGGACGCCGGTGAAGCCCCTGTCCGACGGGCGCTACCGCCTGCGGCTCGGCGCGGAGGAGCGGCAGCTCGTCGGCGAGCTCTGCGCCGACCTGCGCCGGCTGATCGAGGCCGACGACCGCGCCGTCCCGCGGCTGTTCCCGCCGGCGCACCGCGACGACGCCGAGGCCGCGGAGGACTTCGACCGGCTCACGCGCGGGACGCTCGTCGAGGGGCGGCTCGAAGCGCTGCGAACGGTCGCCGAGACGCTCGACGCGGAGTTCCTCGACGAGGAGCAGCTCGGCGCATGGTGCGGGTCCCTGAACGACCTCCGCCTCGTCCTCGGCGAGCGCATCGGGGTGACGGAGGAGCTGGACGAGCGGCTGTTGCGCACGTCGGCGGACCACGCGCTCTACGGATGGCTCACGTGGCTGCAGTCGGCAACCGTGGAGGCGCTCGCGTCACGGCTCTGAGGCGCCCTACGAGCGGATCAGCGCGAGCACCTCGTCGCGCTTCCGTTCCATCAGCTCGCGCGAGCGCGCCTCGAGGTTGAGCCGCAGCAGCGGCTCGGTGTTCGACGGCCGGACGTTGAAGTGCCAGTCGTCGGCGTCGACGGAGATCCCGTCGAGGTGGCTGATCGACCCTTCCGCCGCGTACCGCTCCTTCAGCTCCTGGAGCTTCAGCGGCACGTCGGCGACGGGCGTGTTCAGCTCGCCGGTGATGAAGTAGCGCGAGCGATACGGCTCGAGGATCTGCGACAGCTTCCGGCGGCGCCGCGAGATCAGCTCGAGCATCAGGAGGAACGGGACGACGCCAGAGTCGGCCTGCGAGAAGTCGCGGAAGTAGTAGTGGCCGGAGACCTCGCCGCCGAAGACGGCGCCCTCCTTCCGCATCCGGTGCTTGATGAACGCGTGGCCGACGCGGTTGATCAGCGGCTCGCCGCCGGCGCGTTCGATCGTCTCGGGCACCGCCCAGCTCGCGCGCACGTCGTAGATCACCTTCCCGCCGGGCTCCTTCTCGAGGATCGCCTCGGCGAGCAGCGCCGTCACGAAGTCGCCGGGGACGAACTCGCCCTTGTCGTCGACGAAGAAGCAGCGGTCGGCGTCGCCGTCGAACGCGACGCCGAGGTCGGCGCGTTCCGCCGTCGTCTTCGCCACGATGAACTCCCGGTTCTCGGGCAGGAGCGGGTTCGGCTCGTGGTTCGGGAACGTCCCATCGGGCTCGAAGTGGCAGCGGACGGCGTCGATCGGGAGCTCCTCGAGGATCGGCGTGAGCATCACGCCGGCCATCCCGTTCGCGGCGTCGACCACGACCTTCAGCGGCGCGATCGCGTCGCGGTCGACGAACGAGAGCACGCGCTCGCGGAACGACGGCCAGACGTTCTCGTCCCGGATCTCCCCGCGCCGCTGCCGCTCGCCGAACCCGGCGAGGGCGCGGTCGCGCACGTCCATCAGCCCGGACTCGCCGCCCACCGGCAGCGCGCCGCGCCGGACGATCTTCATCCCGATGTAGTCCTTCGGGTTGTGCGACGCGGTGACGCAGATCCCGCCGTCGAGCCCGAGGTCGCCGACGGCGAAGTAGAGCATCTCCGTCCCCACCATCCCGAGGTCGAGGACGTCCGCGCCGCCGTCGGCGGCGCCCTCGATCACCGCCCGCGCGACCGCCGGCGCCGACACGCGCATGTCGCGGCCGACGGCCATCCGGCGCGGCTCGAACTGCTCCACGTACGCGCGCCCGACCGCGTAGGCGCCATCCTCGTCGAGCTCGCTCGGGTAGAGGCCGCGGACGTCGTACGCCTTGAACACCTTCGGGTCGAGCACGCGCCGGATGCTAGGCGACGTCGCGCGCCCCTGCGCCGCCTGTCGGCCCCGTTTCCGACTGGGCGAACGCGGACACCGCAGAGGAGGAGCATGATCGAGGACCAGCGCTCACCGCTGCCGCCGCTGCCGCCGTCGCGGCAGGCGAACGTCGTCTACCGCGCGGTGCTGCTCGCGGCGCTGCTCGTCGTGCTCGGGCTGCTGTTCAACCAGGTGCTGAAGCTCGCGCTCGCCGTCCTGCTGACGGTGATCCTCGCGCTCCCGCTCGTCGCGTGGACGAACGCGCTCGAGCGGCGCCGCATCCCGCGCCCGATCGGCGCGACGAGCGGGCTCCTCCTCTTCCTCGGCACCGTCACCGGCCTGCTCGCGCTCGTGATCCCGTCGCTCGTCTCGCAGGCGGGCGAGCTCGCCGACACGCTTCCGGACGCGGCCGAGGACGCGCTCGGCTGGCTGAGCGACCTGACGGGGCTCGGCGAGGGCCAGATCACGAACTACGCCGAGACCGCGGTCGCGCGGCTCGTCGACCCCGATTTCGTCACGCGCGTCGGCGTCGGCGTCGCCAGCGGCCTCGCCGGGATCCTGCTGATCCTCGTCACGGCGCTCTACATCGCGATGCGCCCGCAGCCGCTCGTCAACGGCGTCGTGCGGCTCTTCCCGCCGTCGCGCCGCGACTGGATCGAGCACGTGATGGAGCGGCTTCGCATCGCCTGGCTCGGCTGGCTCAAGGGGAGCGTCCTCAGCATGATCGTGATCGGCGTGCTGATCTACGTCGGGCTGCGCCTGCTCGGCGTCCCGTTCGCGCTCCCGCTGGCGGTGCTCGCCGGGCTGCTCGAGTTCATCCCGTACATCGGCCCGATCGTCGCGTCGATCCCGGCCGTGCTGCTCGCGTTCTCCGAGGGGGCGGGACGCGGCGTGGCGGCGATCCTCCTGTACGTCCTCGTCAACCAGGTCGAGGGGAACGTCACCGTGCCGCTGATCATGGCGCAGGCCGTCGACCTGCACCCGGCCGTCGTCGCCGTCGGGCTCGTCGTCGTCGGGTCGATGTTCGGGATCGTCGGCCTCTTCGTCGCCGTGCCGATGGTCGTCGCCGTCCTCGTGCTCGTCGAGGAGGTGTGGGTCAAGCCGCGCGAGGAGCTCGTGCACGAGGCGCGCGCGGGCCCGCCGCTGCTCTGAGCGCGTGCCGGGAGCGCGCACGGCGCCATCTAGACTTGGAGGCATGGAGCGCAAGCTCGCGACCGTCCTGTTCGTCGACCTCGTGGGCTCCACGTCGTTCGTCGCCGGCGCCGACCCCGAGGTCGCGCGGCGGCGGGTGACCCGGTTCTTCGACATCGTCTCCCGCTGCATCGACGCGCACGGCGGCACGGTGGAGAAGTTCGCCGGAGACGCCGTCATGGCGGCGTTCGGGATCCCCCGGGCGCACGAGGACGACGCGGAGCGCGCGGTGCGTGCCGCGCTCGCCGTCCGCGACTCCGTGCGCGAGCTCGCCCTCGACGTCCGCATCGGCGTCGAGGCGGGGCAGGTGCTCGCCGACGACGGCGACTCGACCTTCGCCACCGGCCGCCCCGTGAACGTCGCCGCGCGCCTCCAGCAGACGGCGGAGCCGAACGAGATCCTCGTCGGCCCCGGCGTCTACCGGCTTCTCGACGGGCCCGTGGAGCTGGAGGCGGCGGGGGAGCGCGAGCTGCGCGGGGTCGACGGCGCCGTCGCGTCGTGGCGCGTCGTCGGGATCGCCGACGGCGCCGGCCGCGTCACGCGGATGAGCGCGCCCTTCGTCGGGCGCGAGTACGAGCTGGAGCTGCTGCAGAACACGTTCGAGCGCACGGCGCGCGACTCGCGCGCGCACCTGTTCACGATCTACGGCGAACCCGGGATCGGCAAGAGCCGCCTCGCACACGAGTTCCTCGCCGGGCTCGAGGGCGCGACCGTGCTGACCGGCCGGTGCCTCCCCTACGGCGAGGGGATCACGTACTGGCCGCTCGCCGAGATGGTCAAGGTCGCAGCCGGCATCGCGGACGACGACCCCGTCGAGGAGGCGTACGCGAAGCTGCGCGCCTGCTGCGAGGACGAGGCCGTCGCCGACCTGATCGCGCTCGCGGTCGGCGTCCTCGAGGCGGTCGAGGGGCAGGACAGCCAGCAGGAGATCGCGTGGGCCGCGCGCGAGTGGGCGGAGCAGCTCGCGGCGGCGCAGCCGCTCGTCCTCGTCTTCGAGGACATCCACTGGGCCGAGGAGCCGCTGCTCGAGCTGATCGAGCACCTCGCGGCGTGGGTGCGGAAGGGGCCGCTGCTGATCCTCTGCCTCGCGCGCCCCGAGCTGCTCGAGGTCTACCCGTCGTGGGGCGGCGGCCGCGTCCGCGCGACCGCGATCGAGCTCGAGCCGCTCCCGCGCGACGAGAGCGAGCAGCTCGTGGACGAGCTCCTCGACGAGCCGCTGCCGGTCGCGCTCCGCGCGGCGCTCCTCGACAAGACGGAGGGGAACCCGCTCTTCCTCGAGGAGACGGTGCGGATGCTCGCCGAGGGCGACGGCGACGGCCGCGTCGTCCGCATCCCCGACACGCTCCAGGCGCTGATCGCAGCCCGCATCGACAACCTCCCGCATGCCGAGAAGGCGGTGCTGCAGCGCGCCGCGGTCGTCGGGCGCGTGTTCTGGGAGGGCGCGCTCGCGCAGCTCGCGCACGAGGTCGAGGACCTGGAGGACGTCCTCGAGAGCCTCGACATGCGCGAGCTGATCGTCCGCGAGCATCGCTCGACGATCTCCGGCGAGCGCGCGTACCGGTTCAAGCACGTGCTCATCCGCGAGGTCGCGTACGGCGGGCTCGCGAAGTCCGACCGCGCGCGGCACCACGAGCGGTTCGCCGCGTGGCTGCGCGAGCGCGCCGGCGAGGAGCTGCTGGAGATCCGCGCGTACCACCTCGACCAGGCGGCGCAGCTCCTGGCCGAGCTCGACGGCGCGCCGCCGCGGGAGCTGGCACGCGAGGCCGCGGAGGCGCTCCACGCGGCCGGGAAGCGCGCGCTGGCGCGCGAGGCGAACGCGGCCGGACGCAAGCTCCTCCTGCGCAGCGTCGAACTCGAGCCGACGCTCGAGCGGCGCTACTCCGCCGCCGTCGCGGCGCGTCGCCTCGCGGACTACCCGGCGCTCGCGTCCGAGATGGAGGAGGTGCTGCGAGAGGCGCGCGAGGCCGGCGACCGGGTGCGCGAGGGCCGCGCGCTCTACGCGCTCGCCGAGGTCGCCCTCGTCCGCGAGGCCGACGTCGACCGGGCGCGCGAGCTCGCGGAGGCCGCGCTCGCAGCCGTCCCGGAGGACGACGCGGGACGCTTCGAGGCGCTGATGATCCGCGGCCGCGTCGGCTGGTGGGTCGGCGACCTCGTCGGCGAGCAGCGGTACGTCGAGGAGGCGTTGCAGCTCGCGCGGGCGCTCGGCCGGAAGGACCTCGAGGCGGCGGCGGCGCAGGAGCTGGCCGCGATCTTCGTCGCGCAGCTCGAGATCGACCAGGCGGAGCCGCTCGTCGCGCGCGCGTGCGAGCTGGCCGACGAGAGCGGCAGCATCGTCGCGCGGGCGGCGGCGCTCGCGTCGCGCGGGCGGCTGGCGTCGATCCGCGGCGAGCTCGACGCGTCCGTCGACGCGTTCGAGCAGGCGCAGGCGCTGTACGCGGAGGCGGGGGCGGCGTGGGCGCTCGGACGCACGCTGCTCGGCCTCGCGTGGTCGCGGTGGCAGATGGGCGAGGTCGAGCGCGCCGAGCGGACGTTCCGCGACTCGATCCGGACGCTGAAGCAGGTGGAGGACCGCGCGACGCTCTGCGAGAGCCAGCGCAGCCTCGCGCAGCTCCTCGTCAGCCTCGGCAGGCTCGAGGAGGCGGAGCGCGTCGCGCTCGAGGCGCGGCGCACCGTCGGCCCGCAGGACCAGACGTCGCGCGCGACGACGCGCATGGCGCTCGCCGAGGTGCGCGCCGCGCAGGGGAAGGACGAGGAGGCGGAGGCGCTCCTCCGCGAGGCGATCGAGATCGTCTCCGCGACGGACTTCCGGTACACGCGGCTCGAGGTGCTGCGCGCGCTTGCCGCGTTCCTCCGCTCGCGCGGCCGCCCGGCGGAGGCGGCGCAGTACGACGGCGAGCTCGCGCAGCTCCCGGACGTCGTCTGGGGCGCGCCCGGCGCCGCGGCCGAGCCCGCCGGCACCGCGGCGTAGCAGCTAGGCGCCGCCGAGGACGGCGCGGATCGCTTGCGAGGAGCGCTCGTCCGGCGACTCGCTGATCACGGTGGCCGGCCGCTCGAAGCGATCGAGGGCCTCGCGCAGCGGCTCCGCGCGCAGCGTCCCGTCCCCGTACGGGAGGTGCTTCGTCTCGTTGCGGTTCGCGAACGCGATGTCCGAGAAGTGGACGTGGAACGGCGCGCCCGGCTCGAGCACGGCGTCCACCTGCTCGAGCGCAGCGGCGAACGGCTCGGGCTCGGTGAACGCTCCGTCGGAGGTCGCGTGCATGTGCGCGAAGTCGACGACGGGGCGGACCCAGCCGGTGCGCTCGGCGATGGCGACGCAGTCGTCGAGCGACCCGAGCTCGCGCACGCGGCCCATCACCTCGACGCCGAACGGGACCGCTCGACCTTTCCGCTCGAGCCGCTCCCGGAGCGTGGTGAGCTGCGCGACGACGGCGTCGATCGCGTCGTCCCGCTTCCGCCCGAGCAGGAACCCCGGATGGAAGACGACCACCTCCGCGCCCGCGGCGGCGGCGATCCCCGCGCTGCGGTCGAGCGCGCCGACGGCCGAGGTGAACTTGCGGCCCGAGGGCTCCACGTGCCCCATGAACCCGAAGAGCGGCGCGTGCACCGAGAGCGCGATCCCGTGCTCGGCCGCGAGCGCGCCGAACCGCTCCGCCCAGGGGTACTCCATCCAGAAGCCGCTCTCGAAGTCGATCTCGCAGGCCGAGTACCCGCGCTCGAGCAGCGCCTCCACCGCCGCCTCGGGCGCGTCGCGCGACGGCACCCGAGCCGGCCCCACGCGGATCGCGCCCACGGCCGGAATCTATCCCGCGCCGTGTCGTCCGACGCGGGTCCTACCCTTCCGGGCATGGCGAACCGCCCCACCCGAATCGACCTCCTCGAGCTCGACATCGACCTGCGCCTGGCGGACCTCTGGCGCGAGGCGGTCGAGATCGAGGAGTGGAACCTCGACGTGGTCGCCGCGTTCATGCGGGCCGCGTACGGCAAGGGCTACTGCGACGCGCTCACCGAGGACACCCCCGGCTCGCTCTGCCACGAGCACGGGTACCGGATCCCGGAGCGCCGCCCCGCCCCCGTGCGCGACTCCTGACGCGCGGCCGGCGAGGCGACCGGCCGGGGGACGCGGCCGCCGCGGCTACGATGACGTCGTGGCTCAGAGGCGCAGCCCCGCGCGGCTCGTGATCGCGCTCTCCGTCGCGGCGGCGCTCGCGGTCTTCCTCCTCTACACGTCGCTCGCCGGCGGCGCGGTGCCGTCGCTCCAGCCGAGCGAGCTCGAGGGGCGCGAGGGGCGCGTCGCGCTCGCGGGGAAGGTCGTCGACATCGACGGCGGCGACGCGCGGAAGGACGGGCTGCGGTTCACCCTCTCGGACCTCGAGGGGCCCGCAACGGTCGACGTCGTCTACACGGGCTCGGTGCCCGACCTGTTCCGCGAAGACCGGCACGTGTTCCTCGAGGGCGAGGTGAAGGACGGCGTCTTCGTGGCCGTCCCGGGGTCGCTCGTCACGAAGTGCCCGTCGAAGTACGCGCCCGCCGCTGACGCCGCGCAGGGGTAGATGGCGGAGCTCGGCCGCGCCGCACTCCTCCTCGCGCTCGGCCTGAGCGCGTACGCCACGCTCGTCGGCGGGTACGCGGCGTGGACGCGCCGGCGCCGGCTCGCGCTCTCCGCGCAGAACGCGCTGGTCGCCGCGTTCGCCGCCACCGCGGTCGCGTCGGCGGTGCTCGTCGCGGCGCTGGCGCGGCGCGACTTCTCGTTCGTCTACGTCGCGTCGCACATCAGCCGCGACCTGCCGCTGCCGTACGCGCTGTCGGCGTTCTGGGGCGGCCAGGCGGGGTCGCTCCTCCTCTGGCTGCTCGTCCTCTCGGGGTACTCGGCGGCGGCGGTCGCCCTGGGGCGCCGCGCCGGACGCGACCTCCTCGCGTGGGTCGTCCCGATCCTCGGCGGCGTCTGCACGTTCTTCGCGCTCCTCGTCGTCGTGGTCGCGACGCCGTTCGCGACGCAGCCGGCGCCGGCCGACGGAGCCGGGATGACCGCGAGCTTGCAGAACCCGTACATGCTCGCGCACCCGCCGATGCTGTACCTCGGCTACGTCGGCCTCGCGATCCCCTGGGCCTTCGCGATGGGCGCGCTGCTCGCCCGGCGGACCGACGAGCGCTGGATCGTCGCGACGCGCCGCTGGACGCTCGCCGCGTGGGGATTCCTCGGCGTCGGCCAGCTCCTCGGCTCGCACTGGGCGTACGAGGAGGTCGGGTGGGGCGGCTACTACGCGTGGGACCCCGTCGAGAACGCGGCGCTGATGCCGTGGCTCGCCGCCACCGCGTACCTCCACTCCGTGATGATCCAGGAGAAGCGCGGGATGCTGAAGGTCTGGAACGTCGTGCTCGTGATCCTCGCGTTCGCGCTCTCGATCTTCGGGACGTTCCTGACGCGCTCGGGCATCGTCAACTCGATCCACGCGTTCACGCAGGGCTCGATCGGACCGTGGTTCGTCGCCTTCATCGCGCTGTCGCTCGCGTTCTCGCTCTACCTCCTGTTCACGCGGCTGCCGATCCTCCGCGCGAAGACGCGGCTCGAGTCGCTCGTCTCGCGCGAGGCGACGTTCCTCTACAACAACCTCCTGCTCGTCGCGCTCTGCCTGACGATCCTCTGGGGCGTGCTCTTCCCGCTCGTCTCGGAGGCGGTGCGCGGCGAGGCGATCGTGGTCGGGCCGCCGTACTACAACTTCTTCCTGCTCGTCTTCGGGCTGCCGCTCCTGCTGCTGATGGGGATCGGGCCGCTGATCGCGTGGCGGCGCGCCTCGCCGCGCGCGGTCGGCCGGACGTTCCTGTGGCCGCTCGGTGTCTCGCTCGCGGCCGGGGCCGCACTCCTGGCCGCCGGGGCCGGGTCGTCGATCCCGGGGCTCGTCGGCTACACCTTCTGCGCCTTCGTCCTCGCGTCGATCGCGCTCGAGTTCGTCCGCGGGACGCGCGCCCGCCGCGCGCTCGGCGCCGGCTCGTGGCCGGGCGCGTTCGCCTCGCTCGTGGCGCAGAACCGGCGCCGGTACGGCGGCTACGTCGTCCACGCCGCGGTCGTGCTCCTCGCGGTCGGCGTGATCGGCTCCAGCCTCTACCAGACCGTCGCCGAGCAGCAGCTGCGGCCGGGGGAGACGATGCAGGCGGGGGACTACGCGCTCACCTACGTGTCACTCGAGCGGCGGCCGACGCAGAACGCGCGGGAGGTGCGCGCCGTCCTCGCCGTCGAGCGCGGCGGGCGGCCGCTCGGGACGATCGAGGCCGGGAAGAACAGCTACCCGGTCGAGCAGCAGGTGACGAACGAGGTCGCCGTCCGGAGCGACCTGCGGACCGGGGAGGACCTGTTCGTCATCGCCGACCAGATCGACCCCGACGGCGCGGTCTTCTTCACCGCGTTCGTCAAGCCGCTCGTGAACCTCATCTGGCTGGCCGGCTTCGTCTTCGTCGGCGGCGCGCTCGTGGCGATGTGGCCCGACGCGCGCGAGCAGCGGCGGCTCGCGCTGCGCTACGACGGCGTCGCCGCGCGCGTGGAGGCGTGACCGCTCTCGCGCTCGTCCTCGCCGCGCTGCTCGCGGCCGCGTGCGTCGTCTACGTCGCGCGGCCGTTCCTGCGCGAGCCGGAGGCGGCGGACGACCGGCTCGACGAGCCGGGCGAGCTCGAGCGGCGACGCCTCGCCCTCGAGGAGGAGCGCGACCGCGCGCTCGCCGCGCTCAAGCAGCTCGAGTTCGACCACCGCACGGGAGCCGTCTCCGACGAGGACTACCGCGCGCTCGTCGGGTCCCTCCGCCGGCAGGCGGCGGATGCGCTCCGCGCGCTCGAGCTGCGCGCGGCCGAGACGGCCGAGACGACGGAGGGGACGGTCGTTGCCCGATCGTGACTGCCCCGGCTGCGGCGGCGCCGCCCCGGCGGGGAGCCGCTTCTGCCCGCACTGCGGGACGCGGCTCGACGGGACGTCCGACACGGCCGTGATCCAGCCGCCGCCCGACGAGACCGGCCCCGTGCCCGTGCGGCGTGCCGCCGTCGAGCCGCACCTCTTCGGCGTGACGCCGCCGATGGCGCTGTTCGCGCTCGGGCTCGCGGCGGTCGCGGTCGCGATCCTGCTCCTCGCGGTCGGCACGCCTGCCGCGGGGCTGATCCTGCTCGCGGTGGGCCTCCTCCTGCTCGTCGCGTTCGTGCGCGTCGCTCGCCGGAAGCCCGACTCGGAGCTCGCGCGCCGGTCGACGGCGGCGGTCGACGGAGCGCGCGACCGCGTCTCCGTCGTCCTCGGCACGGCCGCCACGCGGTCGCGGGCCCGCCGCCGCGTCGCGTCGCTCCGCGCGCAGCTCCTGCGGCTCGGCGAGCGGCGCCGGGCGCTGCTGCTCGACCTCGGCCGCGCGGTTTACGAGGGCGACGATGCGGCGACACACTCGCTGCGGACGGAGCTCGCCGAGCTCGATCGCGCCGCGGCGGACAAGGAGGCGGAGGTGAGCGCGATCGTCGAGCAGGCGCGCCGGGAGATCGCCCGGACGCGCCTCGAGGTGCAGCCGACCGAGATGGTGGAGATGCCGGGGTCGCCCGGGGAGGCGCAGCCGGCCGGGCCGGCGGTCGTGCCGGAGCCGTACCCGCCGCCCGACGAGGGGACGCCGCCGCAGCCGGTGCCGACGCCGGAGCCGTACCCGCCGCCCGACGAGGGCGACCCGCCGCAGCCGCAGTAGTCGCGCGCGGCGGCGGCCGGAGCGCCGCCGAGTGGCCGTCGTCGTCAAGATTGGCTAGACTCGCGCAGATTCCGGGCGGAGGACGCACCCGCCCTGCGACGAACACCCTCCCATGCTCGGTCGGCTCGCCCTCCTCCTCGTCCTGTTCGCCGTTCTCCTGACGGGGTCCGCGGCGGGACACTCGAGCTACGACCGGAAGAGCGCGATCGACGCGAAGATCGCGGAGCTGAAGCGGAAGATCGACGCCGCCGAGGCGAAGGAGCAGGTGCTGACGGACGAGATCTCGGCCGTCACGGCGAAGATCCGCTCGCTCGAGGACGACGTCGCTTCGGCGTCCGCGCGCGTCGCCGCGCTCGAGAGCCAGCTCGCGACCTCGAGGAACCGCCTGGCGGCGCTGACGCAGGTCTTCCGGCTCCAGACGCAGAAGCTCCGGCTCCTGACCGCCGAGCACGCGGAGGCGGAGCGGCGCCTCAACCACCGGCTCGTCGCGATCTACCAGTCGACCGACCCGACCGCCGTGGAGGTCGTCCTCAACGCGTCGAGCTTCTCGGACATCCTCGACCAGCTCGACTACCTGAAGACGCTCGGCGAGCAGGACCGGCGGATCGCGCAGCAGGTCGCCGCCGCGAAGCGCGAGGTGCGGCTCGCGCGCGCGAAGACGCAGCGGACGCGCGCCGACGTCGAGAAGACGACGGCGGAGATCGAGGTGCGGACGGAGGAGCAGCGGGTGCAGCGCGACCGGCTCCTCGCCAGCCAGCAGCAGCTCGCCGAGGTGCGCGCCGTCAAGGAGAAGACGCTCGACGCGGTGCAGGTGAGCAAGGAGGACTACCTCCACGAGGTCGAGGGCCTGCAGCGCGCGAGCGCCGCGCTGTCGGCGCGGATCCAGGCGGCGCAGCGCGCAGCGAGGGCCGCGGCGCCCGCGAGCTCCCCCTCCGGTGAGTCCGCGGCGGCCGCCTCGGTCGTCTCGACGCCGTCCGCCGCCGGGATGGTGTGGCCGGTCTCGGGTCCCGTGACGAGCGGCTTCGGCTGGCGCTGGGGCCGCATGCACGAGGGGATCGACATCGCCGCGCCGACGGGCGCGCCGATCCGCGCGACCGCGTCCGGGACGGTCATCTACGCCGGCTGGATGGACGGCTACGGGCAGCTCGTCGTCGTCGATCACGGCGGCGGCGTCGCCACCGCCTACGCGCACATGTCCTCGATCGCGGCCGGCACCGGGCAGGGCGTCTCGCAGGGCCAGGTCATCGGCTACGTCGGCTGCACCGGCAACTGCTTCGGTTCGCACCTCCACTTCGAGGTCCGCGTCAACGGCGCCGCGGTCGACCCGCTCCGCTACTTGTAGCGGCGTGGGGGAACCCATGGTTCCCCCACGAGCCCCCTCCTCTTTCGCTCGGCGTGGGTCGCGCGTTTCTGTGGGCGCGGGCACGAGCGCGGTCGTGCCCGCGCCAGGCCGTCGCGGCTGCGCGTCGGTGCACCCGGGGCGGGCGTGCCTCCCTCCGCGCGTGCGCGCTCCGCGCGCATGCGCTCCGGGCCGAGACACGCTGGCGACCGCGGGGCGCTTCGCGCCGGGCGGGATACGCGGCTTCGCCGCTGTGATCCCGCCCGGCCGAGCCGCTGTGGCGTCGTGGGGGAACCGATGGTTCCCCCACGGGCCCCCTCCTTCTCTCGCTCGGCGCGGGTCGCCCGTCCTGTGGGCGCGGGCACGAGCGCGGTCGTGCCCGCGCCTGGCCGGCCTGGCTCGGCGGGTGGGGCGACGCAGCTGGGACGTGGCCGCACCGGGCACCCCGGGGTCAGACCCGCTTGAGGGTGTCGAGGGTTGCCGGCGCGGTCCGGTGCCGGGGCGGGTCGTGTCCCGGCCGGCCTGGTCCGGTTCCAGGCACGGGTCCTGTCGCCGGGCCCCGTCCCCGTATCACGCATCCGTGGAGCCTTGATCGCCTAGCCACCGCCCCAGCGTGACGGAACCCTCCGAACGGTGTCAGACACCGTTGAGGGTGGTCGAGGGTTGCGGGCCGACGCCGCTGGGACGTGGCCGAACCGGGCACCCCGGGGTCAGACCCGCTTGAGGGTGGTCGAGGGTTGCCGGCGCCGTCTGGTGCCGGGCACGGATCCTGTCCCGCGCGGCCTGGTCCGGTGCCAGGCACGGGTCCTGTCCCGCCCGGACCGGTCCAACGCCACGCATCCGTGGAGCCTCCACCCCGCGAACCACCCGCACGGCCGAGCGCGGTTAGGAGCCGGAAGACGGAGGCTTCCGGCGACTGCGCGCCCGTCTCCGGGCGGCATGCGCGGTAGCGCACGCCGCCCGGCTTCGCACCGCGCTTACCGTCAGGCACCCGGCGCGTGGGTGTGCCGGCCCACCCACGCGCAGCGGCTACGGCCAGGCTGCGGCAGGACCGCGCTCCTGCCGCAGCCCACAGAACCGCCCGACCCACGCCGAGCGGCCGAAGTCGCCGGAAGTGCCGCAGCACTTCCGGCGAAGCCCGCGCCAGCGCGGCCGAGACCCACCCGTATCCATTCGCAGCGGTCGTTCGTTTACGACTTGAAAATCGTAAGCGGCGCAGAGGCTTCGGCGCTGCTTCGCAAGGTCGTCTCCCGACGACGCCGGCCGCCTCCCCCCGGGGCGGCCGGTCGTATTTCGGGAGGCTGTTAGGCGGTCGCGGCCGGCATACGGACGACGTGGAGGTCCGGAAGGTTCCGGTAGCGCTCGTGGAGGTCGAAGCCGTAGCCCACGAAGAGCTCGTCGGGGACGGTGAAGCCGACGTAGCGCACCGGGAGGTCCTCGACGAGGCGCCGGTACGGGCGGTCGAGCAGCGTCGCCGCCGCCAGGGACGCGGGCGCGCGCAGGGTGAGCGTGCGGCACAGGTAGTTGAGCGTCAGCCCCGTGTCGACGACGTCCTCGACGACGACCACGTCGCGCCCCTCGATCTCCGCGTCGAGATCCTTCAGGAGCCGGATCCCGCTGTGCCCGCCGGTCTCCGCGCCCGGCCCGTACCCGGCGAGCTCGACGAAGTCGAGCGCGTGCGGGATGCCCATCGCGCGCGAGAGGTCGGTGACGAAAACGACGCTCGCCTTCAGCGACGCCACGAGGAGCGGCTCGCGCCCCGCGTAGTCCCGGGCGAGCTCGTCCGCGAGCTCGGCCACGCGGGCTGCGAGCTCCTCCGCGGTGAGGTAGACCTCGCCGACGCGGTCGTCGAGCTTCAGGACGCGAGATCGAGGTGGTATCGCTGCGCCAGCCGCTCGATGTCGCGCTTGTAGAAGAGCTTCACGCGGATGTCGGGGTGGAGTCGGCGTAGCTTTCGCAGCTTCCGGTTCTTTCGAGTGACGAGTGACTGCTTCATCACCGTGATTTCCAGGAACAAACGCTGCTCCGGGAGGTAGAAGTCGGGCGTGAACGCCTCCGTCACCCGCCCCTCCTCGTCGCGCTCGAGCACGAACGTCCGCGGCTCGTAGTCCCACGGGACGCCGTGGTAGTCGAGGATCTTCGCGCACTCGAGCTCCGCGTCGTTCGCGAACCGCGGCGGCTCGGTGCCGACGTAGGCGCGGAAAGCAGGCGACTCGTCTGCCATCCGCACCGAGGCTAGCACCGTCCCCGGACGCCGACGCTGCGCTGGACCTAGACTTCGGGCATGGCCGCGGAACGCTCGTTCACGATCGCGCAGATCTCCGACCTCCACTGCGGCGGCCCGTACTTCGTCCCGAACCTCCTCGAGCGCGCGATCAGCGAGATCAACGACCTCGCGCCGGACGTCGTCATCTGCTCCGGCGACCTGACGACGTTCGGGTTCAAGGAGGAGTACGCGCAGGCGAAGTCCTACCTCGATCGGATCGCGTGCGAGCACCTCGTCGTGATCCCGGGGAACCACGACTCGCGCAACGTCGGCTACGTCCACTTCGAGGAGCTGTTCGGCGAGCGGAACTCGGTGCTCCGCGTCGGCGACGTCACGGTCGTCGCCGTCGACTCGAGCGAGCCCGACCTCGACCACGGGCAGATCGGGCGCGGCCGCTACCGCTGGATCGAGGAGCAGTTCGCGCAGGAGGCGTCGCTGCGCGTCTTCGTGCTCCACCACCACCTCCTGCCGGTGCCGGGCACCGGCCGCGAGCGCAACGTCGTCTACGACGCCGGGGACGCGCTCGAGATGCTCCAGCGCGCCGGCGTCGACCTCGTCCTCTCCGGCCACAAGCACGTCCCCTACGCGTGGCGGCTCGAGAACCTGTTCGTCGTCAACGCCGGCACCGTCTCGTCGCTGCGGCTCCGCGGCCACACCCGCCCCTGTTACAACGTCGTCGAGGTCGACGGGACGCACGTGAACGTCTGGCGGAAGTACCCGTTCCACGGGCAGGAGCGGATCATCCAGTTCTCGACCGAGACGCGCGCCTACGAGAAGTACACGGCGCGCATCGAGGACGAGGTGACGACGCGCCACCGATGAGGCGGGCGGTCGCGCTCATCGACGGCGAGCACTACGCGCCCGTCGTCCGCGACGCGTTGTCGGGGCTCCCGTACCGGGTCGTCGCCGCGGTCGTCGTCGGCGGCACGGAGAAGCTGCGCGGCGGCGACGACTACGGCGTCCCGCTCGCGGACGATCTCGACGCGGCGCTCGACGAGCACGCGCCGGACGTCGTCTTCGACCTCTCCGACGAGCCGGTGCTGGGCCCGCGGGAGCGGTTCCTCGTCGCGAGCCGCGTCCTCGCCCGCGGGATCCCGTACGAAGGGGCGGACTTCCGGTTCGACCCGCCCGAGCTCCGCCCGTTCCCGCTCCCGTCGCTCGGCATCGTCGGCACCGGGAAGCGGATCGGCAAGACCGCCGTCGGCGGCTACGTCGCGCGGCTGCTCGCGCGCGACCACGACGTCGTCGTCGTC
>Ga0247713_1000646_pt1 | contig 19912 bp, 20 predicted proteins | sample 21E_NmetaG_FD_189936 | JGI IMG/M metagenome (GOLD analysis project Ga0247713, IMG submission 189936) | Soil microbial communities from hillslope of Landscape Evolution Observatory, University of Arizona, Oracle, AZ, United States - 2-1-E_N | ecosystem: Engineered > Artificial ecosystem >... | reverse complement strand
TGCCCCCGCCGCCCGGGCTGCTGCCGACGCCTCCACCACCACGTCGACCACCGTCCCGGCGGCCCGCTCGGCGCCGGCGCCGGCCCCGACCACCACCACGAGCCCGGCGATCGCGCCGCCAGCCGCCGAGCCGGCGCCGGTGCCGGCCTCGGCCGCCGTGCTGGCCGGCCCCGCCACCGCGACCGCCGGCGGCCACCGTTCCGTCGCCGCCAGTTCGCCGGCGGCCGACCCTGGGCCGTGGGCGCTGACCGCAGCGGGCGCGCTGGCGGTGAGCGCCACGTCCTCCGCCTGGCTCTGGAGACGCCGCCGGTTCCGGTAGCCGGTCGCCCCCAAACTGCCGCCGGAGCTAGGTTGGCTTGACCCCATGCCTCGTACAGCGGCCCGGCCCCGCCCCACCGTCGTGCTGCTCGTCCGGCACGGGCAGACGCCCACCACCGGCAAGCTGCTGCCCGGCCGCGCGCCAGGATTGCACCTGTCCGATGCAGGAAAGGCCCAGGCCGAGGCCGTCGGCCGGCGCCTGGCCGCCCAGCCCAAGCTCAAGGTGGAGGCCATCTACGCCTCGCCCCTGGAACGGACGCGGGAGACGGCCGGTTTCATCGCCAAGGCCCTGGGCCTGAAGGTGAAGGCCGACAAGGGGCTGCTGGAGGCCGACATCGGCGACTGGACCGGTCAGGAGCTCAAGGCGGTGAGCAAGCTGCCGGAGTGGAAGGCCGTCCACTCCTACCCCAGCGGGTTCCGCTTCCCCGGCGGCGAGTCGTTCGTGGAGATGCAGACCCGCACCGTCTCGGCCATCGAGCGCCTGCGCCAGGCCCACCCGGGCCAGACCATCGTGGCCGTGTCCCACGCCGACACCATCAAGGGCGCGGTGGCCCACGCCCTGGGCACCCACCTCGACCTTTTCCAACGCATCGTCATCTCCCCGTGCTCGGTGACCGCCATCTCCTACGGCGACGGCGGTCCCACCGTCTTGTCCGTCAACTCCGTCGGCGAGGGGCCGGCGCCGGCGCCTTCCTAGATGAGCTCCAGCTTCGATATCCCCGAGGTCGACCACCTCACCACCGGCGCCGTCGGCCCCCCGGGGCAGCGGGTCTTCTACCTCCAGGCCGGTCACGGTGCCCAGGTCGTCACCCTGCGCCTGGAGAAGACCCAGGTGGCGGCGCTGGTGGCGTACCTGGCGGGCATGCTGTCCGACATGCCGCCACCGGGCGACCTGCCCACGGCCATGGACCTCATCGAGCCGGTGGTGGCCGAGTGGGTGGTCGCATCCCTCGGCGTCAGCTACGACGAGGACGCCGACCGGGTCATCATCGTGGCCGAGGAGCTGGTCGAGGAGGGTGAAGAGGCGGCCCGGGCCCGTATCACCGCCACCCGCGAGCAAGTAGCCGCCCTGTCCATGCGGGGCGCCGAGGCCGTCGCCGCCGGCCGACCGCCGTGCCCCCTGTGCGGGCAACCTCTCGATCCGGAGGGCCACACGTGCCCCCGACTGAACGGTCACCGGGAACACTAGAGCTCCTCGGACGGGGGGAGATCGAGGTCAAGGGCCGCATGCCCTGGAGCTCGAACGGGACCTACCTGGTGCAGGTCCGCCTCGACGAGGAGGAGACGGCGGCCATCTACAAGCCCCATCGGGGGGAGCGGCCGCTGTGGGACTACCCGTCGGGGCTGTACCGGCGGGAGGTCGCCGTGTACCTGGTCTCGGAGGCCCTGGGCTGGGGGCTCGTGCCGGAGACCGTGCTGCGTGAGGAGGGACCGTTCGGCGAGGGATCGCTCCAGCGCTTCGTCCCCGCTCACTTCGAGGAGCACTACTTCACCATGCTGGAGCGCCCGGAGCTCCACGACGCCCTCAAGGCCGTGTGCCTCTTCGACCTGGTAATCAACAACGGTGACCGCAAGAGCGGCCACTGCCTCTGGGGCGACGACGGCCGCATCTGGGCCATCGACCACGGCCTGTGCCTGCACGAGGAGCCGAAGCTACGCACGGTCATCTGGGACTTCGCCGGCCACGCCCTGCCCCCGGAGCGGCGGGACGCACTCGCCCGTCTGGCCGTCGCCCCTCCTGCCGGGCTCGGCGCCCTGCTGGAACCGGAGGAGCTCGACGCCCTCGTCACCCGGACCTCGACCCTCCTGCGCCGGCGGACCTTCCCCGCCGTCACCTCGGCCCGAGCCTACCCGTGGCCGCTGGTGTAGCGGCCCCGGTTCGAACGGGAGGGCACCGGGCCACTACGGTCAGGGCCGTGGCGACGGGAGAGGTGCGACTGGAGGTGCCGGCGGCGCCGGAGTTCCTCCGCATCTCCCGGATCATGGCCGCCGGGGTTGCCAGCCGGGTCGGGTTCACCCTCGATGAGGTGGAGGACCTGCGCATCGCCATCGACGAGGTGTGCTTCTCGATGGTGGGCGCCCGGGGCCGCACCGGCACCATCGCCCTGCGCTACCTGCTCGACGCCGACGAGTTGGCGGTGGAGGGCACGGGCCGGTTCTCCGACGGCCTAGGGAACGAACCAGTGGTCTCCGCCCTTTCGAAGCAGATCCTCGCAGCCGTGGTGGACGAATGTGAGCTGTCGGCGGGCGAGGAGGGCCCGCAATTCCGGCTGGTGAAACGACACAGGCCGGCGTAGATGGCCTTCGACAACAAGGAGCGCGACGAGCTGCGGCGGAAGTTCCACGAGTACGCGCAATCGCGCCACCGGAGCCTGCGCGACGACCTCGTCACCGCCCATATGGGCCTGGCCGAGTACCTGGCCCGGCGCTTCACCAACCGGGGCGAGCCTCTCGACGACCTGGTGCAGGTTGCCGCCCTCGGGCTGCTCAAGGCCGTCGACCGCTTCGACCCCGAGCGGGGCCTGGAGTTCTCCACCTACGCCACGCCCACCATCGTGGGCGAGCTCAAGCGGCACTTCCGGGACAAGGGCTGGGCGGTGCGGGTGCCCCGGCGGGTCCAGGAGCTGCACCTGCGCCTCGGCAGCGTGGTCAGCCAGCTGTCCCAGGAGCTCGGTCGCTCCCCGACCATCGGCGAGATCGCCCAGTCGGCCGCGGTGTCCGAGGAAGAGGTCCTGGAGGCCATCGAAGCGGGCCACGCCTACCGGTTCACCTCCCTCGACGCCCCCTCGGGCAACGACGACGAGATGTCGCTGTCGGCGGAGCTGGGCAGCGAGGACCAGGGGCTCATCGACAGCGAGCACCGGGTCACCTTGTCGCCCCTCATCGCCCAGTTCCCGCCCCGGGAGCGGATGATCCTGCACCTGCGGTTCTTCGAGGGGCTGACCCAGTCCGAGATCGCCGGCCGCCTGGGCATCAGCCAGATGCACGTCTCCCGCCTGCTGGCCCGGGCCCTGGCTCAGCTCCGAAACCAAGCCGAGGACGACTCGTGAACGGCCCGGGAGGCCGTTCCATCCAACAATCAGGGGACCACTGTCCCGAAGGGACCGTGATCCCATGAACCGCCTCCCATGAAGCTCATGCTGCTCATCAATCCGTCGGCGTCGTCGGTGGACTGGAAGACCCGCATGGCCGCCAACTCGGCGCTGGTGACCGACCACGACGTCACCACCGTCGAGACGACCAAGCGCAACGACGCCACCGGCCTGGCCCGCCAGGCGGCCGAGGACGACTTCGAGGCGGTCGTCGTGCTCGGCGGCGACGGCACCCTCAACGAGGCCGCCAACGGGCTGGTCAACACCAACACCGCCCTGGCCGCCCTCCCGGGCGGCTCGACGAACGTCTTCGCCCGCACCATCGGGATGGCACCCAAGACCACCAAGGCCGCGCCCCAGTTGGCCGCTGCGCTCGAGCGGGGCACCGACTGCCTGCGGACGTTCGGCCTCGGCACTGTCAACGGCCGCCACTTCCTGTTCCACCTCGGCGTCGGCTACGACGCCGAGGTCGTGGCCCAGGTGGAGCGCCGGTCGGGGCTGAAGCGCAAGATCGGCCAGGCCATCTTCGTGTACTCGTCGTTCTCGACGTACTTCAAGCACTACGACCGCAAACGGCCGAGCTTCGCCCTCGACTTCCCCGACGGCGCCAGCGTGGAAGACGGCTTCTTCACCATCTGCCTGAACACCAACCCCTATACCTACCTGGGCGCCCGTCCGCTGTCGGTCACACCCGATACCGGCCCGGAGCGAGGGCTGGTGACGGTGACGACCAAGAAGCTCAAGGTCCGTACCCTGCTGACCCTCTTCGGATCGGCGTTGGGATCGGGCGAGATCCTGAGGCGGAACAAGAGCGTGGACTACCGCACCGACCTGAAATCGGTCACGTTCCGGGGCCACAAGCCGTTCCCCCACCAGGTCGACGGCGACTACCTGGGCCAGGCCACCTCGCTCGAGGTGACGCACGGAGAGGCAAGCATTCGCCTCATCGTCCCCTGACAGGGTGCGAAAGGGTTTGAGAAAAGTTTCACAATCCCTTGTTCCCGGGGATGCGCCGGAAGTATCCTGACAGGCAGAGCCCCGCCGCAGACTAAGCTGTTCCGCCTTGGCTCGCCAGTTTGTGAATACTTTCACAAAGTCGAGAAGGTCCTATCCGCGCAAGCGGGAGGAGGTGCTGTGGCTCTCATCTGGAATCGCCCGTACGAGTGGGACGTCGATGACTGGCGCCGGCGCGCATCTTGTCGGGACACCGATCCGGATCTGTTCTTCCCCGTCGGCACGACGGGGCCCGCGTTGGACCAGATCGAGGCGGCCAAGGCCGTCTGCCGCCAGTGCGAGGCGCGAGACGACTGCCTGGAGTTCGCCCTGGCCACCAACCAGGAGGCCGGCGTGTGGGGTGCGACGTCCGAGGAGGAGCGCCGCAAGCTCCGCAAGGCCTGGCTCGCCCGCCGCCGGCGGGCATCGTGATCGCAACCAGAGGTTGCTCCACGAGGTAGCTGCGCTCCGGGCCGCCGGCGGAGCCGGCAGCCCTTCGCCGTTCTCTCTGGCCGGCAGCGGGATGGGGCCGCCTCCGGCGGCTTGTACCGCCGCCGGCATTCCCCCCCGCCGGCGACTAAACCGTCTCCAGCTGGCGTTCCGTCGTGCCCTCGGGGCTGCCTTCGACGTTGACCTTGGGCAGGGCCTTCTCCAGCCACCTGGGGAGCCACCAGTTCTTGTCGCCCAGGAGCTCCATGGTGGCGGGCACCAGGAGCATGCGGATGACCGTGGCGTCGAGGGCGACGGCAACGGCCAGGCCGAGGCCGAACAGCTTTATGAGGCGGTCGTTCTCCAGCAGGAAGCTGCCGAAAAGGAAGACCATGATGGCCGCCGCCGCCGAGATCACCCGGGCGGTGGAGGCCAGGCCGTCGGCCACCGACGTGCGGCTGTCGCCGGTGCGGACCCACTCCTCCCGCACTCGGGAGAGCAGGAACACCTCGTAGTCCATGGACAGGCCGAACACGATGGCGAAGAGCATCATGGGCACGAAGGGCTCGATGGGCGCCGGCTCCACGCCGGTGATGGCGCTCAGCCACCCCCACTGGAACACCGCCACCGCCACGCCGTAGGCGGCGCCGATGGACAGGAGGTTCATGAGCACGGCCTTCAGGGGCACGAGCACCGACCGGAAGACCGTCATCAGCAGGAGGAACGACAGGCCGAGAACCACGGCGAAGAAAAGCGGCAGCCGGTCGGCGAGGTAGTTCGAGAAGTCGACCTGCACCGGCACCCCGCCGGTCAGGGCGGCGTCGACGCCGGCCTGCGACTCCGCCGGCGGCAGCACCCGGTCCCGGAGGCGGTTCACCGTGGCCGTGGTGGCCGCGTCCTGGGGGGCGGTCTTCGGCACCAGCCGCCAGAGCGCAGCGGCCGGGCTCCCCTCGTCGTTCGGGATGGGCGGGGAGACGAAGGCCACGCCGGGATCTGCCCGCACCGCGTCGGTGATGGGCGCCAGGTCGTCGAGGCTCTTGCCGGCGGGGACTTTGGTGGCCAGGAGGAAGGGGCCGTTGAACCCCGGCCCGAAGCCCTCGGCCAGCAGGTCGTAGGCCTTGCGGGTGGTGGTCTTGCGGTCGAAGTTGCCCTCGTCGGAGAACCCGAGGCGCATGCTCAGCACAGGGATCGACAGCACCAAGAGGGCAAGGCCGCCGGCGATGGCCGTCTGCCACGGCCGGCGCTGGATGAAGCGGCTCCAGCGGTAGGCCAGGGTCTCCCGGATGGGCTTTTGGCCGAAGGCCGGGACCTGCTTGCGCAGCGGGGCGTAGGCGAAGCTGGCCACCAGCACGACCGCGGCCAGCGGCAGCCCCACCAACAGGGGCGACACGCTCAGCCCCACCCCGGCCACCGCAAGGGCCACGAGACCGGCGGCGATCAGCCCTCTCCACCGGGTGACCTCCACCTTGTGGCCGGCGAAGCCCAGCAGCGCCGGCAGCAGGGTCAGGGAGGCGATCACGGTGACGGCCACCACCGTGGCCGCGCCCACCGCCAGGCCGCCGACGAAGCTGACCTGCATGGTGAGCATGCCCAGAAGCGAGATCACCACCGTAAAGCCGGCGAAGGTGACTGCCCGGCCGGCGGTGTCGAGAGCGATCGACACCGACTCCTGGATGCTGTGGCCCTTGTGGAGGTTCTCCCGGTACCGGGTGACGATGAAAAGGGCGTAGTCGATGCCCACGCCCAGGCCGATCATCACGCCCAGGACGGTGGCGAAGTCGGGCAGGGTCAGGACATTCGAGAGAAGCCCGATGAGCACGACGCCGATGCTGATACCGCCCAGGGCCACGCCGACGGGCAGCCCCATGGCCAGGACCGACCCGAAGGCCAGAATCAAGATGACGATGGCGAAGGCCAGGCCGAGGATCTCCGAGCTGGGCTCGGCGAACTCGGCGAAGGCGGCGCCCCCCACCTCCACCTGCAGCCCGGGAAGGTCCGGCGCCGCGGCCTCGATCTCCTTGGCCACGGCGGCTGTCTCCTCGAAGGAGGTGTCCTGGGGCATCTCCAGCTCGGCGTAGGCGATCATGCCGTTGTGCTCGCCCTGGGACGCGATCTGGCGGTCACCGCCGGGGGCGTAAGGGCTGGTGACGGTCACGTCGTCCCGGGCGTCGATCCTGGCGAACAGCGCCTCCATGGCCGAGCGCACCGCAGGATCCCGCACCCCCTGGTCGGCGTGGAACACGATCGTGCCCGTCACCCCTGTGCCCTGGCCGCCGAAGTGCTCCTCGAGAATGTCGAAGCCGGTCTTGCTCTCGACGTCGGGGAGGTTGAACTCGTCCTGGAAGGCCGTGCCGACACCGCCCTGCAGCCCGCCAAGGACCAGGAGGGCGACGAACCAGAGCGTAACGACGATGCGCCTGCGCCGGAAACACGCAGAACCGAGACGACCGAACACGACAACCCCCCGAGTGCTTGAGCGAGTGCAGCGCCGGGGTGATCGTACGTCGTACGGGACGGTTGTGTCCCGTAAATTCAGCTCAGCGCCGTGGCCGATGGCTCGACGGGCACCCTGACCTCGACCACGGTGCCGCCGTCGGTCTCCATGTCGATGGCCCCGTCGAGATCGGTGGTCACCAGGGCCCGGACGATGGTGAGGCCCAGCGTGGGGCCGTCGGGGTCGAAGCCCGGGGGTAGGCCGACGCCGTTGTCCGTCACCCGGACGCAGAGCTCGGTCCCGTCGTTGCCCAGCGACACGACGACCCGCGCCTCGTCGCGCCGTTCGGCGAACCCTTCCGGAGGGAACCCGTGCTCCAGCGCGTTCTGCAGCAGCTCGCTCAGCACCACGGCCAGCGGGGTGGCCACCTCGGCCCGCAACTCGCCGGGGTCGCCCTCCACCACCAGCCGCACCGGCCGGTCGTCGGAGACGATGCCCTCCCCCACCATCCGGACCAGCTGGCGGACGATGTCGCCGAAGTCGACCTCCTGGCTGGCGCCGGCCGACAGCGTCTCGTGCACCAGGGCGATGGACCGGATGCGCCGGACCGACTCCTCCAGCGCCTCGCGGGCCTCCGGGGACTCGAGCCGGCGGCCGTGCAGGCGCAGCAGTGAGGAGATGGTCTGGAGGTTGTTCTTCACCCGGTGGTGGATTTCCCGGATGGTGGCGTCTTTGGACACCAGCAGGCGGTCCCGCCGGCGGAGGTCGGAGACGTCGCGCAGGAGGACGACCGCGCCGGTGACCCGGCCGTGCTGGAGGAATGGGATGCAGCGGAGCAGGACGACGACGTCGCGCCGCTCGATCTCCTGGGTGATGGGGAGCCCGATGGCGAAGGCGGCGCGCACGGGGGACTCGTCGAACCCGAGCTCCCCCAGCCGAGCGCCCTGGGTGTTGCCGTGGATCCCCATCCGGTGCAGGGCGGACACGAAGTTGGGCGACGCGAAGTCGACCCTGGCAGAGCCGTCGAGGCGGGCCACGCCGTCGCCCACCCGGGGCGCTTCGTCGACCTCGGTCTCCTCGGCGCCGAAGGGGAAGTCGCCGACGGTGATCATGCGGGCGAAACCGTCGAACATCTCGACGTAGACCCGCTCCAGCTCTCCCGGCCGCCGGCCGACCAAGGGGGCGGCGGCGCGAAGCATGACCGCGACCATGGAGTCCTTCCAGCGCACGGGAATGCACTGGACGCTGGCGATCTCGCCCCGGGCCTGGACGCTGGCTTCCCCGTCGATGATCTCCCCCAGCTGCCAGGCCCGGGTCACCAGGGGCACCTCGGAAGGGGTGACCCGCCGGCCGACCTCGTCGTCGAGGTACAGGGTCTGGCTGGTCGTCGGGCGGACCTGGCCCAGGATGGTGAAGGTGGAGAGGTCACCGGGCACGGAGGGCACGTAGAGAAGCAGGTCGGAGAACGAGAGGTCCGACAGCAGTCCCCACGATGCGGTGAGGCGCATGAGATGGCCGATGACCGGCGTCTCGAGACCGATCGAGCGGGCCAGCTCGGCCAGGGCGGCCATGGAGGGGACTCTAGGTTAAAAGCCGGTGCCCGACGCCGGCCCCGGCGAGGTGGCAAAGAGGGCATCGGCCCTGGCCACCGCGCCGGCGGCGAGCTCGGCCACGAGGCCGGCCCCTGCGAGAGTGGCGAAGCTCACGCCACCGAGGTACACCGAGCCCAGGTCGGCGGCCTCCATGCCCACGTCGGCGAGGTCGGCGGTGCGCCGGCACCGGCCGGCCGCCAGGCGGTACCGGCCGGCGCCGGCGACGTCGATGACGATGGACTGCTCGGATGCGTACGTGCGCGCCGACAGGGCAGTTTCCACGTCGAGGACACTGATCCACAGGAAGTCGGTGACGCTGGTCGTCCGGAGCCGGCGGGAGTCGACCAGCGACCACCGCAGCGGGTCGTCGAGCGGTAGTGGGGCCTTGATCAACCGGATGAGGTCGATACCGAAGGCGAACTGCCACAGTCCGGCTCGGACCTCGGGATCGCGCGCTACCAGGCCTTCTACGGAAAGGGTGCCCCCAGGGGGGCCGGCCGACCAGTCCTGGGCCACGCGGTAGGCCACGTAGCCCTGGTCACCGTCCCAGACCGCGGCGAACCGCGCGCCGGCGCCACCCCGGCGCTCCTCGGGGTCCTCCAGGTAACCGGTCCACCAGCCGGGCGAGCGCGACACCTCCCCGGGCTGCTGGCGGCGGTAGCGATCGTGGATCCCGGGCAGCAGGACCGCCATCTCGTCGGGGTCGAGGATGCGCACCCGGCCGGCGATCTCGGGCGGCCGGCGGAGATGGGCGTAGGCCCGCTCGAGCTCGACGGTGCTCGCCATGACCGCCACCCCATAGCCGAAGCGGCGATAGATCGTGCTCTCCGAGGCCAGGAGGGCGGCGAGTGGCTCCCCCCGCCGGCACGCATCTTCGGCGATCCGCTCCATCAGGGCGGTGAGGATGCCCCGGCGCCGGTGAGTGGGCATGACACCCACCAAAGTCACGCCGGCGGTGGGAACCGTCGCCGGACCAGGAACCGTCAGCTCCAGGCTGAGGGCGCCGGCGCTGCCGACGATCCGGGCGCCGTCCTCGGCTACCCAGACCCGGTCCACCTCCATGAACTCCCGGTTCCGCTCGATCTGGGCGTCGGTCGGCCGGCCGCCGAACGCGGCCCAGTCCGCCCTGACCAGGGCGGGGACGTCGTCGTCGGTCGCCGGCCGGATGGTCCAACCCATGGCACCGGTCTACCGAACCGGTGGCGCGGCTGACGACCGAATTATCCCGCCCACAGGGCGGCTCCGTGGCGCAGCAGCCCGGCCAGGTCGTAGATGTCGGTCTCGAAGAACGGCACGGCGACGATGACGTCCGGCCGGGTGGCCAGCTCGGCCCGCTGCTCGGCCTCCCGCTTGGCCACCACGCCGAAGTTCAAGAAGCTCTCCCCCACCTCCCGCAGCACCCGGGTGACCGCCGGCGGGTCGCCGGCGTCGGGGCCCACGGCGGCGGCCAGCGCCGGCCCGTCGGACCGCAGGCGCTCGGCCACCCGGGTGGCGGCGGGGTCGAGCAGGTAGGCGGGCAGGACCTTGTTGAGGACGAGGGCGCCGGGGTGCAGGCCCATCTTGCCCAGGGCCTCCATGAAGAACTCGGCCTCCCGCAGCGGGGTCGCCTCGAGCGAGGTGACGACGACGAAGGTGGTCCGCCGGCCGTGGATCAGCCGCTTGACGGCGTTCGACCGCTCGACGAAGCCGTCGTACATGGTCTGGAACAGGAGGAAGAACTCGGCGATGTCCTGCAGGAACTGGCTGCCCAGCACCCGGTCGGCCACCTGGTAGAAGGGCCGGCTGGCGAGGGTCAGCATCTTCGACCGGCCCGGGGCGGTCAGCCACCGCAGCAGCCGGCTGGAGAAGAACTCCGCCATCCGGTCCGGCGCTTCCAGGAAGTCGAGGGCGTGGCGGGTGGGCGGCGTGTCGACCACGATCAAGTCGTAGACGCCCGTGCGATGGATCTCATACAGCCGCTCCATGGCGATGTACTCGTTGCCGGCGGCGAACCGCCCGGTGATGTTGAGGTAGAGCGGGTTCTCCAGGATGCGCTCGACCGTGGCCTGGTTGGGGGCGTGGCGGCGCACCAGCTCGTCCCAGGACTGCTTGGCGTCGAGCATGGCCGCCCACAACTCGCCCCGGGGCTCGACGCCGGCCGCCTTCATCACCGAGTCGGGCACCCGCACCTCGGTGTTGCCCAGCTCCTCCATGCCGAGGGCGTCGGCCAGCCGGCGGGCGGGGTCGACGGTGAGCACCAGCACCTTGCCGCCGAGGGAGACGGCGGCCATGGCCGCGGCGGCGGCCGCAGTGGTGGTCTTGCCCACGCCGCCGGCGCCGCAGCAGATGGCCACCTCCTTGGCCGCCAGCAGCTGCTCGAGCGACAACGTCACCCCCCCACCCCCCGTTCTGGTTGCACTTGACCACCACATGCGCGGGTAGGTGCAACCAGAACCATGGGGGTCAGTAGCCCAGCTCGGCGCTCAGGGCCTCGGCGACCTTGCCGGTCGTGCGCAGGCCGTGGCCTCGGGTGAACATGTAGGGGACGTAGAGCAGCGGGACGCCGGCGTCGAGCGCCGAGCGCAGGTGGTCCAGGTGGCCGGCGCGGGTGCGGCGCAGAGTGACGGCCAGCCGGGCCGCCTCCAGCACCGGTGCCACCGGACCGCCCACCGCGCTGGCCAGCCGGTCCGACAGCGCCGGCTCGCTGAGGCGTTCGAAGATCTCCTCATCCGCGCCGCTGAACAGCTCGGGCAGCACCCGGTTGACGACGATGGCGGCCACGTCGATGCGGGTCTCTTTGCGGACCCTGTGCACGAGCTCGATGGTCTCGTTGACCGGCATCTCCTCGGGCGTGGTCACGACCACCAGGCCGGTCGTCGCCGGGTCGGCCAGCAGGTCGGCCAGCCAGCCGGTCTGCTCCCGTACCTGGCCCACCCGCACCAGGTCGTTGATGGCCTGGGGGGCGGTGAGCTGGCCCACGATGTGCCCGGTGGCCGGGGCGTCGACCACCACCAGGTCGTAGTGGCGCTCCCGGACCTCCCAGCCGATCTTGCCGACGGTGAGGATCTCCCGCACGCCGGGGGCGGCCGTCGACACGAAGTCGAACACCCTGGCCAGCGGGCCGAGGCGGGAGATCGCGGGGATGCGCAGCTGCAGGTGCAGGTACTCCCGCAGCGACGCCTCGGTGTCCATGGCCATGTGCCACAGGTTCGACGCCACCTTCTGGGGCTCGAAGCCGGGCCGCGACGTCTCGTAGAAGTCGGCGAGATCTCCTTTGGCGTCGACCTCACAAGCCAGCGTGCGCCGGCCGCGGGTGGCGCTGAGCAGGGCCAGGGCCGCCGCCGCCGTGCTCTTGCCGACGCCCCCCTTGCCGGTGACGAACAGCAGCCGCCGGTCGAGAAGGTCGGTCAACTCACGGGCTGGTGGTGGTGACGGCCGGCGTGAAGCCGACCCGGCGGTCGCTTCGAGGCGCGCCGATCTCCACGTAGGACAGCTTGGCCGTGGGAACGCCGACCCGCCGACCCTTCTTGTCGGTGAGCCAGAGCATGGAGCCCTCCTCGCCGACGGAGGCGCTGATCTGCTCGACGAGGGCGTCGCCGGCGGCGTCGTCGTCCATCTCGATCTCGATCTCCTTGGGCGAATAGGTGACCCCGATGCGGATCTCCACTGCAATCTCCTCTAGTCGGCGGGTGGATTCACGGCTCCGGAGCCGCTGTCCTCTTCGGACAGTATTGCCTGGTCGCTGCGAGTCTCCGCTCCGCTTCGATTCTCGCTCCGGGTAGCTGGGGGCTCGGCCTTCTCGTCCCAGCGCCCCCATTTGGGTGTCCGGCGCAGCACCGTCAGCACGTAGATGCAAAGGCAGGCGGTGGTGATGGCCGTCCACTGGCTGGCGGTCAGGCCCAGGCGGCGGGTGTCCTCCCGCAGGAAGTCCTCGATGATCCGGTTGATGCCGTAGCCGAGGCCGAAGACGAGGATGAGGAAGCCGTCGAAGCGGTCCTTGCGGCGCAGGCGGAGGAGGATCACGAGGAGGATGGCCGCCAGGATCATGTCGTAGAGGGCGGTCTGATGGACGACGGCCCCCACGGTGCGGCTCATCAGCTCGGTCGGGGCGCATGGGGAACCGGTCTCCACCTCGAGCGGGGGGCACCGGTAGCCCAGGAAGAACGAGGTCGTCTTGCCCAGGTGGTCGGCGATGATGAGGTCGCCGATACGGCCCACGACCACGCCCAGGGCCATGCCCGGCGCGGCGGCGTCCATCACCTTCCAGAACGACAGCTTCTCCCGGCGCATGCGGGGCATGGCGAAGGCGATGGCGCCGAAGAACCCGCCGAGCAGCGAGATGCCCCCCTCCCACACCAGGAGGATGTCGAGGGGCGAGTCCAGGTAGTCGCCGATGTGGTTGATGACGTAGGCGAGCCGGGCGCCCACCAGCGAACCGATGGCCGCCAGGGTGAACAGGGGATAGATCTGCTCGTCGGGCATCCCCCGCTTGCGGGACTGGGGGAGCATGAACCAGGCGCCGACCATGAAGCCGATGGCGATGAAGACGCCGTGGGGGCTGACGGCGAGCGGCCCGATGTGGATCCGGACGATCGGGGTGTAGGAGATGGCACCGAGCACGTCGTCCTGTTTAGTGCCCCCGCTCGGGCCGGGCGGCGCGGCCCGTCATCTCCTCGTACCACTTGGGCCGGTGGCGGCGGGCCCAGATGGTCGGCACCCAGCCCTGGGTCATGCCCCGGCGGGCGTCGCGGTCGGCCAATGCCATCCTGAGGTGGCCGGCGATGACGACGGCCAGCACCAGCGCCAGCCAGTCGTGGACGAACGTGGCTCCGGTCCGCCAGTCGACCGGGAAGAACCGGAACCAGTGCATGACCGCCCCGGTCGCCAGCATCACGACGATGGCCCCCAGGGTGAAGGCGGCGTTCAGCTTCTGGCCGGGGTGGAACTTGCCCATGCGGACGTCCTTGGCCCGGCCGAACGACCGCAGCCAGCGGCGGTCGTCGTCGTCGAAGCGGGCCAGCGCCCGGACGTCGTCGACGAAGGCCCGCCGCCACGGGCCGTAACGGGCGGCCAGCAGCGGGAACGGCAGAGCCAGCCCGCTCACCACGTGCAGGTACCGGACCAGCTCCCGGCGGCCCACGAGCGCCGACAGTTGACCGATGTAGAGGACGGCGGCGGTGACGATGAGGACGGCGAACAGGCCGGCGTTGACCCAATGGAGGGCCATCTCGGCTCCGTCGAAGCGCGGGAGCCTCGCGCGGGCCGGGACCTCAGACCGGCTTATCGTCACGGCCGTTCGACTTTCCGATCCAGGCGTCGGTGTCGTAGCCCCGGGCCTCCCAGTACCCCGCCGGCGGCTCGGTCTGGGTGACCTCGATGCGACTCAGCCACTTGATCGACTTGTAGCCGTACATGGGGGCGACGTAGAGCCGGGCCGGCCCGCCGTGGGCGGAGGAGACCGGCTTGCCCTCCATCTCGTAGGCCACGATCACGTCGTCGCGCCGGGCCTGGTCCATGGTGAGGGTCTCGGTGTACACGCCGTCGAAAGAGATGAACCGTACGCCCCAGGCGCCGTCCTTCACGCCGGCCGTGTCCATCAGGTCGCCCAGGCGGACGCCGACCCACTTGACGTCGCGGACCCGCCAGCCGGTGACGCACTGGAAGTCCTTGGTCATCCGGGTCGGCGGCATGGCCCGCAGATCGGCCATGGTGAAGGTGGCCGGCGTGTCCACGTGGCCGGCGACGTCGAGCCGGTACTCCTCCTCCGTCTTGGTGTGGATCCGGCCGGTGACGGTGTAGATGCGGAACCGACCGACGGGGAAGAGGGACAAGAAGCCGGTGCCGTCCCGGGAGGCGATGGGGGCGACCACCCGCTCCAGCAGGTCGGCGGCCTTGGACCCGAACAGGATCCCGGCCAGGCCGGTGCCCATCATCCCCAGGACGACGCGCCTGCCGACCGGTGTGCCCTCCACAGCGTCAGGCTACGGCGCTGGTGACCCTTACCGCCCAGCACCCCCTTGACCTCAAGTTAAGTTGAGCTTGTACCTTCCCCGCCATGGACGTGAGCGTGTGGATGGCCTTGCAGAGCACGATGCAGGACGAGGGACCCCGGCGGTCGGTGACCAGGGCGACGTTGCAGCGGGTGGCGGCCTTCGCCCGTCCACACCGGTGGGCCCTGGTGGCGTTCCTGGGCCTGAGCACCGCCGGCGCAGTGTTGAGCGTGGCCACGCCGGTACTGGCCGGGCGGGCGGTCGACGCCATCATCGCCGGCGACGGTGCGCCGACGGTTGTGGGCCTGGCCGGCATGATCGCCGCCCTGGCCGTCGCCGGCGCCGGCCTCGGGCTCCTCGAGCGGGTGCAGTCCAGCCGGATCGGCGAGGGGCTGATCCTCGACCTGCGACGAGCGGTGTTCGACCACGTGCAGGCCATGCCGGTCGCCTTCTTCACCCGCACCCGCACCGGCGCCCTCGTCAGCCGCCTGAACAACGACGTCATCGGCGCCCAGCGAGCCTTCACCTCCGCCCTGTCGGGCGTGCTGACCAATCTCATCGCCCTCGGACTGACCCTGGCGGTCATGTTCCGCCTCTCCTGGCAGATCACCCTGCTGGCCCTCGTCCTCCTCCCCATCTTCGTGATCCCGGCTCGCCGGGTCGGCGCCCGGGTCGGCCAACTCGAACGCGAGGCGGCCGACCTCAACGCGGCCATGACGTCACAGATGGCCGAGCGCTTCTCCGCCGCCGGCGCGGTGCTGGTCAAGCTGTTCGGGCGGCCGGCGCAGGAGTCGGCCGAGTTCGGCATGCGGGCGGATCGGGTGCGCGACATCGGCGTGCGTTCGGCCATGGCCACCGAGGTGTTCATCCGGGCCCTCATGCTCGTCTCCGGCCTGGCCCAGGCCCTCATCTACGGGCTCGGCGGCTACCTCGCCCGCCGGGGCGACCTGGCCCCCGGCACCGTGGTCACACTCGCCCTCCTGCTCACCCGCCTCTACACGCCGCTCACCGCCCTGGCCACCGCCCGCCTCGACGTCGTCAGCGCCCTGGTGAGCTTCGAGAGGGTCTTCGAGGTGCTCGACATCAAGCCCCTCATCGCCGAGCGCCCCGATCCCCTCCCGTTGCCCGCCGGCCCGGTCTCGGTGGAGTTCGACGGCGTGCGCTTCTCGTACCCGTCGGCGGACCAGGTGTCGCTCGCCTCCCTCGAGGAGGTGCTGGTGCTCGACGGGCGCCAGCCCGAGGAGGTGCTGCACGGCGTCTCGTTCCGGGTGGAGGCGGGCCAGACGGTGGCCCTGGTGGGCAGCTCGGGCGCCGGCAAGTCGACGATCGCCTCCCTCGTCCCCCGGCTGTACGACGTGGACCTCGGCGCCGTACGCCTGTCGGGGGTCGACGTGCGCGACCTGTCCTTCGACGACCTGCGTGGTGCGGTGGGAATGGTGACCCAGGACGGCCACCTGTTCCACGACACCATCCGGGCCAACCTGCTCTACGCCCGGCCCGATGCCGCCGACGACGAGCTGTGGGACGCCATGCGCCGGGCCCGCCTCGACGACCTGGTCGGCGGCCTGGCCGACGGCCTGGACACCGTCGTCGGCGAGCGGGGCTACCGACTGTCGGGTGGGGAGCGCCAGCGCCTGACCATCGCCCGCCTGCTCCTCGCCCGGCCCCGGGTCGTGCTGCTCGACGAGGCCACCGCCCACCTCGACAGCGACTCCGAAGCCGCGGTGCAGGAGGCTCTGGCCGAAGCGCTCGACGGCCGCACCGCCCTGGTCATCGCCCACCGCCTCTCGACCATCCGGGCCGCCGACCTCATCCTGGTCGTCGAGGACGGCCGCATCGTCGAGCAGGGACGCCACGACGAGCTGCTGGTCGCAGACGGCCGGTACGCCCACCTGTACCGCACCCAGTTCGCCGGCGAGCCGCTCCCCGTACACTGACCGTCGTTCAGGCGGCGACGACGGGGGGCACATGCGAGGCAAGGCACTGGCGCTCGGGCTGGCGACGGTCATGGCCTTCGGGGCCTGCGGCGACGACAACGACTCGGCGTCCTTGACCACCACGGTGGCGCCGGCCACCACGACCACCCTGTCCCAGATCCAACTCGACGAGCAGAAGGCGAACCGCATCGTCCTGACCGCGGCCGATCTGACCGGGTTCTCCATCGACCCGCCCGACCCCAGCGACGTCAGCCCCGAGTTCGAAGCGGCGGGCAACGCGTGCGCGAAGAACAACCCGCTCTGGGTCCGGCTGGCGAAGCCTGACGACCCCCGCGGCGCGGTGTCGCACTTCAGCAAGGGCGACCTGATCGGCGTCCAGTCGTCCGTCACGTTCGCCGACGACGACGACCAGGCCCGCACGGCCATGGCCGACGTCAGCGCCCCCTCGTTCGCATCCTGCTTCTCCAACGCGCTCGCCGCCGAGCTCAGGAGGGAACCGGGATACACCAACGTGAGCGTGACCACGGCCAAGCTGCCGGCGATGACCGTCGGCGACCAGTCGATCGGCTACCGCAGCACGGCCCGGTTCAGGGTGCAGGGCACCAGCGTGACGCTGTACGTCGACTTCACCCTCCTGCGCGTCGGCCGGGCGGTGGCGTCGCTCGACCATTACTCCGCCCCGACGCCGTTCCCGGAGGCCGAGCGCGTCCGGCTGGCGCAGGTGCTCGCCGGGCGCATGGCCGCGCCCTGAGCGAGCACACCCTCTCCGACGAGGCGGACGCCCTTTACCAGCGCCTCGGCACGCCGGTGACCGAGGTCGACCGGCCGGCGTGGGAGGCGGCGGTCGAGGCCCTGCGCCCCGCGGAACCGGACCGGGCAGCCATGGTTCGCCGAGGCGTTCTGCTGGCCGCGGCCTACCAGTCGGCGGCTCTGGACGGGGTTGTCCCCGTCGACGGCGACCTCGCCCGCTCGCTCGTGCGGGGCGGCGCGTCGCTGGCTTCGCTGGACGGTGAGGCTCAGGCCCACGTCCGGGCCAATCTCGATGCCCTGGAGCTGGCCCGGAACGCCGGCGTGTCGGAGGCCACGATCCGCGGCGTCCACGCGATGGCGTGCCGGCCGCAGCTGACCCACCAGGTGCTCGTCGAGGGACACCTGCAGGACCACGTGATGGCCCCCGGCGACTACAAGCACCACCCCAACCACATCCGCCTCGACGCCGGCGGCTGGCGGGCCACCGCGCCCGTCGCCCTCGTCCGGCCCGAGATGTCCCGGCTGGTCGAGCGGGCCGCCGGCCTGCACCCCGTGGCCCAGGCCCGGTGGCTGCACGGCGCCCTGCTCCACGTGCAGCCCTTCGCCGACGGCAACGGCCGGGTGGCACGGGCGCTGGCCGGTGGGGTCCTGCTGCGGGCGGCCTCGGTTCCGCTGGTGGTCTTCGAGGACGGCGACGTCGACGTGGTGGGGGCCGTCGCCGGCCTGGTGGACCTCATGGCCGACGCCGACCGTGCCGCCCTCGAAGCCTGGCGGGCCCGCTCGGCCGAGGGGGAGGACCTGCGCCGGCGGCTGGTGCCGGCGATCGAAGACGCCCTGCGCCGTCCCGACGCCGCCCGCCGAGCCGACGTGTCGGGCGCGATCGTCGGCACCGACCTGGTGGTGCGGGTGCCCGGCGTGGACGTGGAGGAGGCACTCACCATCGACGCCCACCCGCTCGACGACGGGCCGGTGTCGGTGACCGCCCGGGAGGCCGGCCTGCGGCTCGTGGCCGGCGAACCGGTCGAGCCCTGGGTGGAGCGGGTGGTGTCGGTTCTGGCCCTCCGGGTAGCCGCGGAGACGGAGTAGACCGGCCGCCGGTCGGCTGGAGCCCTGGCGCCCGTCGGCTACCGGATCGTCAACTCGGGGTGGGCGATGCGGCCCCGCCCCAAGGCCTCCACCCGCTTGGCCAGGGCCTCGAAGGCCAGGGACGCCTCGCCGGCGGGGTCGGTGAGGGTCACCGGCGTGCCCACGTCGCCACCCTCACGGAGGGCGGTGACCAACGGGACCTGTCCCAGCAGGGGCACGCCCAGATCCGCGGCCAGCATCTCGCCCCCGCCGGCGCCGAAGATCTCATAGCGCTTCCCGTCGTCGCCGGTGAACCAGCTCATGTTCTCGATCACGCCCCGCACGGCCAGGTTGACCTTGCGGGCCATGAGCGCCGAGCGCTGGGCCACCCGCTGGGCGGCCGGCTGGGGCGTGGTCACCACGTAGACCTCGGTGCGGGGCATGAACTGGGCCAGGGAGAGGGCGACGTCGCCCGTGCCCGGAGGCATGTCGACGAGCAGGAAGTCGGGCTCGCCCCAGTGGACGTCGGTGAGGAACTGGTTGAGGGCCTTGTGGAGCATGGGGCCCCGCCAGATCACCGGCTGGTCGTCGGCCACCAGGAAGCCGGTGGACATCACGCTGAGCCCGGCGGCCACCGGCGGCACGATCATCCCGTCGATGACCACCGGCTGCTGGTCCAGGCCCAGCATCTTGGGGATGGAGAAGCCGTAGACGTCGGCGTCGAGGATGGCGACCTCGTGGCCGAGCCGGGAGAGGGCGACGGCCAGGTTCACCGTCACCGACGACTTGCCCACACCCCCCTTGCCCGACGACAGGCCCAGGACCCGGGTCTTGCTGGAGGGGTCGGCGAAGGGGATGACCGCGGGACCGTCGTTGACGGCGTGGGCGTGGCCCTCGTGGCCGGCGCCGGCCGCGCCGCCCGACATCTCCCCCTGCAGGCGGATCCGGAGGGCGGCCCGCTCGTCGTCGGTCATGACCGTGAGGTCCACGTCGACCCCGGTCACCCCGGCGAGGCCCCCCACGGCTCTGGTCACCCGGTCGGTGATCTCGGCTCGCAGCGGGCAGCCGGCGACGGTCAGGGCGATGGTCACCGCCACGTGGCCGCCGGCGTCGATGGTGATGGCGCGCACCATGTCGAGGTCGACGATGCTGCGGTGCAGCTCGGGATCCTGGACCGGCCGGAGGACCTCGAGGACTTCTTCGCGAGAGGGCATGCAATTTCTCCTATGGACATAGGTAGAATACCGGCATGGAGCAGGTGCCCCTCTCGGCTGATGCCTTCACCGCAGGAGTCACCGCCGCCACCTCCGCCTTCGGCGACGCCACCCGCCGC